>Ga0180009_10004045_pt1 | contig 16344 bp, 11 predicted proteins | sample OS_PC_MetaG_FD_123537 | JGI IMG/M metagenome (GOLD analysis project Ga0180009, IMG submission 123537) | Groundwater microbial communities from the Aspo Hard Rock Laboratory (HRL) deep subsurface site, Sweden - OS_PC_MetaG | ecosystem: Environmental > Aquatic > Deep subsurface > Groundwater...
ACGGGCACCAACGGCAAGACCTCGTGCGTGGAAATGACGCGGCAAATCTGGCGCATGGCGGGCGAACGCGCGGCGAGCATCGGGACGCTGGGCGTGACCACCCCCGATGGGAGCGTTTCGACCGGGCTGACCACCCCCGACATCGTCACCTTCCTCAGCAATATGAGCGGGTTGGCGCGCGAAGGCGTGACCCATGTGGCGTTTGAGGCATCAAGCCACGGCCTGTCGCAATATCGCAACGAAGGGCTGAGCGTGACAGCCACCGCCTTCACCAATTTCAGCCGCGACCACCTCGATTATCATGGCACGATGGAAGTCTATTTCGCGGCCAAGATGCGGCTGTTTACCGAAGTCGCCGCGCCCGGCACCCCGGCAGTGATCCATGATGCGGGCGATGGTTCGGAATGGACAGCACAGGCGATTGCCACCGCATCAGCGCGCGGGCTGGATGTGCGCACCGTGGGCGAGGGCGGCAGTTTTCTGCGGCTCGTCAACCGGGAACCCGGCCAGCTTGGCCAGACGCTGGTGATTGCGCACGGTGATGAGACGCGCACGGTCAATCTGCCGCTGATCGGCGCCTATCAGGCCGCCAATGCGCTGGTTTCTGCTGGGCTGGCGCTGGCGACGGGGATCGCGCCTGCTTCGGTGTTTGATGCACTCACCCGCCTGCAACCGGTGCGCGGGCGGCTGGAACGCGCCGCGCTAAACCCCGCTGGTGCGCCCGCCTATGTCGATTATGCCCACACCCCCGATGCGCTGGAGGCCGCGATTGCCGCGCTTCGCCCCCATGTGGCAAGCGGCGGCCGGTTGATCGTGGTGTTCGGCGCGGGCGGTGATCGTGACACCGGCAAGCGTGCGCTAATGGGCGAAGTCGCCGCGCGCACGGCTGATCTTGCCATCATCACCGATGATAACCCCCGCAGCGAAGATCCCGCCGCCATCCGCGCCGCCATTATGGCAGGCGTAGGCGGATCAGCGCGCGAAATCGGTGATCGTCGCGCCGCCATCGCTGCCGCAGTTGGGGAAGCCGGGCCACGCGACATTGTGCTGATCGCTGGCAAAGGGCACGAGCAGGGACAAATATTCGGGTCTGGAGAAACTATGCGGATCGAAGCCTTCGATGATGTCGAGGTCGCACGCCAATGCGCCGCGTTTGGCGGGAGCGCGCCGCGATGAATGCACTGCACCCGATGCTGCGCCAATGGCCCGTTGCCGCGCGCGATGCCCTGCAACAAGCACTGTGGAGCGCTGCCGAAATCGAAGCGGCGACGGGCGGGATTGCCAGCCACGATTTTCAGGCCGCGGGCGTCGAAATGGATTCGCGCGATGTCAAACCGGGCGATGTGTTCGTGGCGCTGCGCGGCGAAGCGATGGACGGTCACAAGTTTATCGCCCAGGCCTTTGAAAAGGGCGCGGTTGCCGCGATTGTCGATCGTCCGGTCGATTTTCCGCACGTGCTGGTCGCAGATACAACCGCCGCGCTGCACGCGCTCGCCCATGCCGCGCGCGATCGGGCTGCGGCGGTGCGGATTGCGATCACCGGATCGGTCGGCAAGACCGGGGTTAAGGAGGCGATTTTCGCCTGTCTTGACCGTGCCAGCCGGGGCGCAGCGCATCGTTCTGTGCGTAGCTACAACAACCATGTCGGTGTGCCGCTCAGCCTTGCGCGGATGCCTGCGCGGGCCAAGTTCGGTGTGTTCGAAATGGGGATGAACCACGCGGGCGAAATCGCTCCGCTGGCCGATCATGTGCGTCCGCATATCGCGCTGATCACCACCATCGCGCCCGCGCATATCGAAAACCTTGGCAGCCTTGCCGCGATTGCGGACGAAAAGGCGCAGATATTTACCGGGCTGGTTCCGGGCGGCACGGCGATTATTCCCGCCGATGCCGAACACGCCGACCGGCTGATCGCTCATGCCAAGGCGTGCGGGGCGAGGGTCATCACGTTCGGGCGCGCGGACGGCGCGGACGTGCGGCTGCTCGATGCGATCCCGGCCGCCAGCGGCGGGGCGCTGGTCACGGCTGATCTGGGCGATATCCGGCTATGCTACACGATTGCCGAACCGGGCGAACATTGGGTGCTCAATTCGCTTGGCGTGATGGCTGCGGTGCGCGCGGCGGGCGGCGATCTGGCAAGCGCCGGGCTGGCGCTGGCCGAAATGGGCGGGCTAAAGGGGCGCGGTGCGCGCCATATCTTAAACGTGCCCGGCGGCAGCGCGTTGCTGATCGATGAAAGCTACAACGCCAACCCCGCATCGATGCGCGCAACGCTCAAAACACTCGCCGCCACCAATGCCCTCCGCCGCATTGCGGTGCTGGGCAGCATGAAGGAATTGGGCGATTTCGCCCTCGCCTTTCACCGCCAACTCGCTGAGCCCTTGGCCGAAGCCGGGGTGAGCCACGCAATTCTGGTGGGTGACGAGATGCGCGCGCTGGCGGAGGAACTGGGGAAACTGCCCGCCGCCGCGCTTGGCAAGCCCATCACCTTCGCGCATTGCGGAACCCCTGCCGAAGCCATCGCGGCGCTCGGGCAATATGGTCTTGCTCCGGGGGACGCGGTGCTGGTCAAGGGTTCCAATTCGGTCGGGCTGGGCCGGCTGGTGACACATTTTACCGATAACGCCCCTGCCGGAACCGCAGCGGGAGGCTGAGGCCCGAAGCACCGGGCGCCGAGGAACGACTAAATGCTCTATCTGCTTGCCGAGTGGCTTGGCTTCGAAGGCATCTTCAATCTGGTGCGCTACCAGAGCTTCCGCGCCGGGGCGACGCTGATGACAGCGTTGCTGATCGGCATGGTTATCGGCCCGCGCTTCATCAACCTTTTGCGCGTGCGACAGGGCAAGGGGCAGCCGATCCGCGAAGACGGGCCGCAAACCCATTTCGCCAAGCGCGGTACGCCCACCATGGGCGGGTTGATGATCCTGACCGCGCTGACGCTGTCGCTGCTGTTGTGGATGGATTTGGAAAGCCCGTTTGTCTGGGCCTGTCTGGCGGTGACAATCGGGTTCGGTTTCATCGGTTTCCTTGATGATTATGACAAGGTATCGAAGAACAGCCACGCAGGCGTTTCGGCGCGGGTGCGGCTGGCGCTGGAATTCTTGGTGGCAGGGGTGGCGAGCTACCTGATCGTCAGCCAGATCAACACCAACCTTTACCTGCCGTTCCTGTCAGACGTCAGCATCCCACTCGGCCCGGCCTATTACGTGTTTGCCGCGTTTGTGATTGTGGGTGCGGGCAATGCGGTCAACCTGACTGATGGCCTGGATGGCCTCGCGATCATGCCGGTGATCATCGCCGCTGGCACCTTTGCGATCATCGCCTATCTGGTCGGTCGCGCGGATTTCAGCGCCTATCTTGGCATTCCCTACGTGCCCGGCGCGGGCGAGCTGGCGATTTTCTGCGCGGCGATCATGGGCGCGGGGCTAGCGTTCCTGTGGTTCAACGCGCCGCCCGCTGCAGTGTTCATGGGCGATACCGGATCGCTGGCCCTTGGCGGGGCGCTGGGCGCGATTGCGGTCGCTTCGCACCACGAAGTCGTGCTCGCCATCGTCGGCGGGCTGTTCGTGCTTGAGGCGGTGTCGGTGATCGTGCAGGTGTTCTGGTTCAAGCGCACCGGCAAGCGAGTGTTCCGCATGGCCCCGATCCACCACCATTTCGAACAATTGGGCTGGAGCGAAAGCAAGGTCGTGATCCGGTTCTGGATCATCGCCATCGTGCTCGCGATGATCGGCCTTTCCACGCTGAAGCTGCGGTAAGGGGTGATGCGCGCGTGATCACCTCCCCCGCCTTTGCCGGTCAACGCTTTGCGGTTCTGGGCCTCGCCCGGTCGGGCGCTGCGGCGGCTGAGGCGTTGATGGCCAGTGGGGCAGAGGTGGCCGCGTGGGATCGGCAGGACGTGGCGCGTGCACCGTTTGAAGGCCGTTGCCAGTTGGTCGATCCGCTGGAGCTTGACCTGACCGGGTTTGCGGGCGTGATCGTGTCGCCCGGCGTGCCGCTCAACACCCACCCGATCGGGCCCCATGCGTGGCAATATGGCCTGCCGGTGATCGGCGATATCGAGCTATTTGCGATGGCACGGGCAAGCCTGCCACCGCACAAGGTGGTCGGCATCACCGGCACCAATGGCAAATCGACCACCACCGCGCTGGTGCATCACATCCTGACCGAGGCTGGCGTGCCATCGGTGATGGGCGGCAATATTGGTGAGGCGATTCTGGCGCAGACGCCGTTGGCCGAAGGCGGTGTCTATGTGCTCGAACTGTCGAGTTTCCAGCTCGATCTCACCTTCACGCTCGATTGCGATGTCGCCGCGCTGACCAACATCACCCCCGATCACCTTGATCGCTATGCCGGGTTTGCCGCCTATGCCGCATCCAAGGAACGCCTGTTTGCGATGCAGGAAACCGGCACCGCGCTGATCTGTGATGAGGATGCCCCGACCAGCGCGATTGCCGATCGCATCGCCGCAGCGGGCAAGCCGGTCGTGCGGATCAAGACCGATGATTTGGCGACGGCCGGGTTTGCCGAAGGGCGTTCGCCCTCGCTCGCCGGGCCGCATAATGCCCAGAACGCGGCGGTGGCGGTTGCCATCTGCCGCCAGCTTGGCCTGAACGATGCGACCATCGCCCGCGGGCTCGCCTCCTATCGCGGACTGCCGCACCGGATGGAGCGGGTGTGCGATGTCAATGGCGTGGTCTATATCAATGACAGCAAGGCGACCAACGCCGCTTCTGCCGCCCCGGCGCTGGCCGCGTTCACGCCCGATGCGGCCATCAATGACGGCGCGCCGCGCATCCACTGGATCGTCGGCGGCCTGCCCAAGGAAGATGGGCTGGGCGCTTGCGGTGATCACCTTGGCAATGTCGCGGCGGCCTATACCGTGGGTGAGGCCGGGCCGGTATTTGCCGACCTGCTCGAAGGGCGCGTGCGCGTCGAACGCTGCGAACTTATCAGCGAAGCCGTGCGCCGTGCTGCCGAGGCTGCGCGGCCGGGCGAGGTGGTGCTGTTGTCACCCGCCTGCGCCAGTTATGATCAGTTTCGCGACTATGAAAAGCGCGGGCACCATTTCCGCCAGATGGTCGGCGCGATCACGGGTTGTGATACCGGCACAGGTGGCCCTGCGAGCGGGAGCCCCTTGCCATGACCGCGCCGACTTATACCGCAGCGGCGCGCGGACGCAGCAATTCCCTCGTCCCAGCTTCGATCCAGCGGCGCTGGCGTGATGCCCTGCGTATCTGGTGGAGCGAAATCGACAAGGTGCTGCTGGCGCTGATCGTTACCCTGATGGCGGTCGGTATCGTCGCGGTGGCCGCCGCGTCGCCCGCCAGCGCCGATCAGCTTTCGACCGCCACAGTCACGCTCGATGAATTCATGTTCTTCAAACGCCACATCGTGTTCCAACTGATGGGCCTGACGCTGATGATCGGGCTGTCGTTCGCCAGCCGGGATCAGGCACGCCGCATCGGCATTCTGGTGGGCGCGATCATGTTGGCGCTGATGTTTCTGGTGCCGATTATCGGTGAGGAAAAGAACGGCGCGCGGCGCTGGATCAATTTTGGCATGTCGCTGCAACCGTCGGAGTTTCTCAAGCCCGGCTTTGCGATCATCTGTGCCTGGATCCTGAGCTGGCGGCTGCGCGATCCCGGTCTGCCGGTGATCCTCTATGTCAGCGCGCTGATGGCGCTGATCGCCGGATTGCTGATGGCGCAGCCCAATCTGGGTGATGCGATCCTGTTTGCGGGCATCTGGCTGGTGATGGTGTTGCTGGCGGGCATCCCCTGGCAACGCATCGGCGCAGTGATCGCGTTGGGCACGGGCGCTTTGACGCTGGCCTATTTCTTCTACGACAATGCCCGCCACCGGATTGACGGGTTTCTGGGCGGCGGCACCGCATTCGATCAGGTTGATCTGGCGCAGCGCACGCTGACAGCGGGCGGGTGGACGGGCAGCGGCTTGTGGCTCGGCATCCGCAAGATGAACCTGCCCGAAGCCCACACCGATTATATTTTCTCGGTGATTGGTGAGGAATTCGGGCTGATCATTTGCGCTCTGATTGTGCTTCTATATTGCGGGTTGGTGCTGCGTGCGTTGATGCGTTTGGTGAACGAAGACAACCTGTTCGCGCTGCTCGCGGGCGCGGGGCTGATTACCCAATTCGGCGGGCAGGCCTTCATCAACATTCTGGTGAACCTCAAACTGTTCCCGTCCAAGGGGATGACTTTGCCGCTGATTTCCTATGGCGGATCATCGACACTGGCGGTGTGCTTCACGCTTGGGCTATTGCTGGCGATCACCCGGCGCAATCCGTTCCTCGCTCGTGAGGGCGGCGGATTGCGCGGGTTGATCGATCGCAAGGAGGAACGCGCATGACCAGCGAGATACCGACCCCCTTGCCCTCTGGCGCGTCACGCCATTTCGTGCTGGCCGCAGGGGGCACAGGCGGGCACCTGATCCCGGCCTTTGCGCTGGCGGCAGAACTGCACGCGCGCGGGCACCACGTCGCGCTGATCACCGATGAACGCGGGGCGAATATCCCCGGCAAGCCCGATTACCTGACCGCCCACGTCCTGCCCGCAGGCCGGTTCGGCAAGAACCCGCTGGTCTGGCCCAAGGGGATTTCTGCGGTGCTCGAAGGGCGGCGCATGGCGCTGCGGCTGTTCGACGCGTTCGAGCCTTCGGCCATCGTCGGCTTTGGCGGCTATCCCGCGCTGCCCGCACTGCTGGCGGCGACGGCGGCGAAGTTGCCGAGCGTGGTGCACGAACAGAACGCGGTGCTGGGTCGGGTCAACCGGCTGCTGGCAGACCGGGTTGATGGAATCGCGACCTCCTATGACAAGGTTGACCGGCTGAAACCCAAACACGCGCACAAGGTCCACCTGACCGGCAACCCGGTGCGCGCCGATGTGCTGGCCTTGCGCGAACAGGATTTCCCTGCCTTTACCGAAGACAGCCTGCTGCGCATCCTTGTGACCGGCGGCAGTCAGGGCGCACGGGTCTTGTCCGAAGTGGTGCCTGATGGGCTGGCGATGCTGCCCCCGGCGCTGCGTCAGCGTTTGCAAGTGACCCAGCAATGCCGGGCAGAGGATATCGATGCGGTGCGCGCGCGCTACGCCGAACATGATATTCCCGCCGAACTCGGTACCTACTTCGAAGATATGCACGAACGGCTCGCCGATGCGCACCTGTTTATCGGACGGGCGGGGGCTTCGACCATTGCCGAGCTGACCGCGGTCGGGCGGCCCGCGATCCTGATCCCGCTGCCGATTGCGACCGACGACCATCAGGCCGCCAACACCCGCGAGATGGTCAAGGCGGGCGGAGCGCGGATGATCCGGCAGGACGCGTTCCAGCCGAAAGAGCTGGCCAAGCAGATTCAGGCGATGGCGATGAACCCCGCCAGCCTCGCCAACGCGGCGCATTGCGCATTCAATTGCGGGCGGCCCGATGCGGCGAAAGACCTTGCTGATCTGGTCGAAAGCATGAGCGGGATCGATCTGATGGACGTGATCCGCGTGGGTGAAGCGGCTCCGCGCGCCGCGCAAACCGCCACGCGCCCGCAGACCGCAACCCGCAAGGCTGCCAAGGATAGGGCCTATCCATGAAGGGCGCCCTTCGACAAGCTCAGGATGCGCGGACGACACCTTTTACCGGAGGTGTCCGGTGAAAGGCGTCGGCACTGATATCGGCACGATCCACTTCGTCGGCATCGGGGGGATCGGGATGTCCGGCATTGCCGAGGTGATGCGCAACCTTGGCTACAATGTGCAGGGCAGCGACATCGCCGAAGGGCCGAGCGTCGAACGCCTGCGTGCGCGCGGGATCACCGTGCATATCGGCCACGCGCGGGAGAACGTGGAGGGCGCCGCGGTTGTCGTCACCTCCACCGCTGTGCGCCGCACCAACCCTGAAGTCGCCGCCGCGCTTGAAAACCGCATCCCGGTGGTGCGCCGCGCGGAAATGCTGGCCGAGCTGATGCGTTTGAAATCCACCGTCGCGGTGGCGGGCACCCATGGCAAAACCACCACCACCAGCATGATCGCCTGCCTGCTCGATGCGGGCGGGGTCGATCCGACCGTCATCAATGGCGGGATCATCGAACAATACGGATCGAACGCGCGGCTGGGCGATTCCGATTGGATGGTGGTTGAAGCAGACGAAAGCGACGGCAGCTTCCTGCGATTGGATGGCACTATCGCAGTGGTCACCAATATCGATCCCGAGCACCTCGATCACTACGGCGACTTCGACGGGGTGAAGAAGGCGTTCGTCGAGTTCATCCACAATGTTCCGTTTTACGGCGCGGCGGTCTTGTGCATCGATCACGCGGAAGTGCAGGCGGTGATCGGGCAGGTGCGTGATCGCAAGGTGGTGACCTACGGCTTCTCGCTGCAAGCCGATATCTGCGGGGTGAACGTGCGCAGCAGCGCGGGCGGCAACACATTCGATGTGATCGTGCGCCAGCGCGGAGCCGAAGATCGCCGGATCGAAGGCGTCCACCTGCCAATGCCGGGGCGCCACAATGTCCAGAACGCGCTCGCCGCGATTGCCGTGGCGATAGAAATGGGCTGTTCGGACGAAGTGATCCGCTCTGGCTTTGCCCGCTTCGGCGGGGTGCGGCGGCGGTTTACCAGGGTTGGCAGCGTGGCGGTGGATGGCGGCGCGGCGACGATCATCGATGATTACGCCCACCACCCGGTCGAAATCCGCGCGGTGCTTTCCGCCGCGCGCGAAGCGGTTGCGGGTGGCGAAGGCCGGGTGATCGCGGTCGCGCAGCCGCACCGTTATTCGCGGCTCAATGATCTGATGGAGGCGTTCCAATCCTGCTTTGACGATGCCGATATCGCCTATGTTGCCCCGGTATATTCTGCAGGCGAAGAACCGCTTCCGGGAATCGATCACATCGCGCTGGTGGCGGGAATGAAGGCGCGCGGGCACCGTGCGGCGCGCGAAATCGCCGGGGCCGAAGCACTTGCCGAAGAACTCGCAGGCGAGATTGCGCCGGGCGATATGGTGGTGTGCCTTGGCGCGGGCGACATCACCCGCTGGGCGGCGGGCCTTGCCCCGGCGATTGCGGCGAAGCGAGGCGCGGCATGAACCAGCCCGGCGATGATTATGAATATGATAGCGGCGCGGCCCCGACCTGCGCGGTTGATGGCGCGGTTGCCGCGCCCATCCCGCTCGAAGGCATTCGCGGTAAGCTGACCTGCAAGGCGCCGCTTGCGCCCTATGTATGGTTCAAGACCGGCGGCGCGGCGGACTGGCTGTTTGAACCGGCGGATCTGGATGATCTCAAGGCCTTCCTCGAACGGCTCGGCGGGGAAATCCCGGTGATGGCGCTGGGCCTCGGATCAAACATGATCATCCGCGATGGCGGGGTTCCCGGCGTGGTGGTGCGGCTGGGCAAGGCGTTTGCGGGCTGCAAGGTCAGCGGCGAGAACGAACTTGCCTGTGGCGGCGGGGCAAGCGGGATTCTGGTCGCCTCCACCGCGCGCGACAGCGGCATTGCGGGGCTAGAGTTCCTGCGCGGCATTCCTGGCACGGTCGGCGGGTTTGTGCGCATGAACGGCGGGGCTTACGGGCGTGAGGTCGCCGATATTCTCGTCACCTGCGACGTGATCTTGCCTGATGGCGAATTGGTGACGCTGCCGGTGGATGACCTTGCCTATACCTATCGCCACTCGGCGCTACCTGACGGGGCGATTGTGGTTTCGGCCCGGCTGCGCGGGCACCCCGGCGATGCCAAAGAAATCGGCGCGGAGATGAACCGCATCGCCGCTGCGCGCGAAGAATCGCAGCCCTTGCGCACCAAGACCGGCGGTTCGACATTCAAGAACCCTGCTGGCATGAAAGCATGGCAGCTGGTCGATAAGGCCGGATGCCGGGGGTTGACGCTCGGCGGCGCGCAGGTGAGCGAGAAACACACCAATTTCCTCATCAACACCGGCACCGCCACCAGCGCCGATATCGAAGGACTGGGCGAATTGGTGCGCGAGAAAGTCTATGCCCATTGCGGCGTCAGCCTCGAATGGGAAATCCAGCGGGTGGGACGGCCGTGAGCGCGCGCAAACTCCTCCACGTCGCAGTCCTAATGGGCGGCTGGGCGAACGAACGCGAAGTCTCGCTGTCGAGCGGCGCGGGCGTGGCCGATGCGCTGGAGAGCAAGGGCCACCGCGTCACCCGGATCGACATGGGCCGCGATGTTGCGCTGCGGCTGGCCGAGGCCAGGCCCGATGTCGTGTTCAACGCGCTCCACGGCGTGCCGGGAGAAGATGGAAGCGTGCAGGGGATGCTCGATCTGATGGGGCTGGCCTATACGCACTCTGGCCTCGCCACCTCGGTCATCGCGATTGACAAGCAGCTGACCAAGCAGGCGCTCGTTCCCCACGGCATCCCGATGCCCGGCGGGCGGATCGTGTCGCGTGAAGAACTGTTCGAGCGTGATCCGCTGCCGCGCCCCTATGTGCTCAAGCCGGTGAACGAAGGATCGTCGGTCGGGGTGGCAATCGTTACCGATAGCAGCAATGTCGGCAACCCGATCAGCCCCGATGCGAAAGGCCCGTGGCAGGAATTCGCGGAATTGCTGGCCGAACCCTTCATCAGGGGCCGCGAATTGACCGCTGCCGTGATCGATGGCCCCGATGGCCCGCGCGCGCTGGGCGTCACTGAACTGGTGATCGAAAACGGTTTCTACGATTACGAGCACAAATACACCGCCGGGCGCACGCAGCACATCTTCCCCGCGCAACTGCCGCCCGAAATCACCGCCTTGTGTGAACATTACGCGGTGCGCGCGCATCAGGTGCTCGGTTGCCACGGCACCAGCCGCACCGATTTCCGTTGGGATTACGAAGCGGGCGAGGCGGGGCTGTTCGTGCTCGAAACCAACACCCAGCCGGGGATGACGCCATTGAGCCTCGTCCCCGAACAGGCGGCGCATTGCGGCATTCCCTATGCCGATCTGGTCGAAATGCTGGTGGCAGAGGCGCTGCGGGTGCACGCGCTGAAGCAGGCCGCCAAAAATGGTGGGGCAGGAGGATCGCATGGCGCAGCAGATCCGGCGTAATGGCACCACCGGGGTGCGCCGCGCCGCCAAGGCGCAAAGCCGCAGCCTGACCGCGCGCCGCGCGCAAGGCCGGGCGAGCCGGTTCCTCGATTGGCTGATGGGCCTGCTGCCCTTCACTGAAGACCAATGGAGCCGCATCTGGCTCGCGATGATCATCGGCGGCGCGGTGGGGATCGCTTTCGTTATCGCCAGCCTCGCCGGTGTGCCTGCGCTGGCCGAGGCGCAGGTGGCGCGGATTGCCGCAGATGCGGGCTTTGAAGTGCGCAACGTGCGCGTCACCGGCACGTCCCGCATGGACGAACAGCAGGTCTATGCCCGCGCGCTTGCCCAGCGCAATCAGGCGATGCCCGATGTGGATATTGCCGCCCTGCGCGCCGAATTGCGTGCACTGCCGTGGGTCGAGGATGCGCGGGTTTCAATCCAGCTGCCGCACACGCTCGCCATCGATATCGTCGAACGAACGCCGCACGCGGTGCTGGAAAAGGCCGACCGGCTGGTGTTGATCGACGCGGGCGGAGTTGAGCTTGAACCGATCAGCGCGGACAAGACCAAGGGAATGTTGCACCTGTCCGGGCCGGGTGCTGCCAAGCAGGCCCGCAATCTGGAACAATTGATCGCCGCCGCCCCCGCGCTTGGCCCGCAGGTCGAAGCCGCCGAATGGGTCGGCAACCGCCGCTGGAACCTCACCTTCCGTACCGGGCAATTGCTCGCGCTGCCCGAGGGCGAGGTTGAGGCCGCCACCGCGCTGGTTAAATTCGCGCGGCTGGACGGGCAGAACCGCTTGCTGGGCGGCAAGGTGCTGGCGTTCGACATGCGCTCACCCCCGCGCCTGTATATGCGCCTGCCCGAAGGCGTGCGCGAAGGGCCCGCCATCGCCGCCAATGCCGGAGGGGGCGAATAATGGCGTCACGCGCTGCCCCCGCTCGCCGGCTCGCCCGCACCTTTGCGGCTGTGAATGTCGGCAGTTTCCGCATTTCTGCGATGATCATGGGCGAAACCGAAAGCGGTGAATTGCAGGTGCTGGGATCGGGCCACCGGGCCAGCGCCGGGATCAAACGCGGCTATGTCACCGATATGGAAAGCGCAACCTACGCCATCCGCGATGCGGTGGAACGCGCCGAAAAAAGCGCCAACACCAGCGTGCGCAGCGTGTGGATTGCCTGCGCCGGGGCAGGGCTGGCGAGCAGCGTGGTCGCGGTCGATATCGAGATCGGCGGGCGGCGGATCGAGGATGAGGATGTCGAGCAGCTGCTGATCCACGCGCGCGAGATGATCCAGCCCGACGGGCGCACCGTGCTGCACGCGCAGCCCGCGCATTACACGCTTGACGGCGCGCACGGGGTCGCCAATCCGCGCGGGCTCCATGCCGAGCGGCTGGGGGTCGATATCCACGTGATGCTGGCCGATGGCGCGCCGGTGAGAAACCTTACCGAAGCGGTGCAGAACGCGCATCTTGAGGTTGAAGGCGTGGTCGCCGCGCCGCTGGCCGCCGGGCACGCCTGCCTTTCGGTGGAAGAGCGCGAACTGGGCGTGGCGCTGGTCGAAATCGGCGCCGATGTGACCAATGTGGCGGTGTTTGCGGGCGGGATGCTGCTGGGACTGCGGGCCTTGCCGATAGGATCGGCTGATATCACCGATGCGATTGCCAGCAGTTTCGGCATCCGCCGTTCGCAGGCGGAGCGGTTGAAATGCGTCGCCGGATCGGCGGTCGCCAGCCCGGCCGATCACCGCGAACTGATCCCGGTCAATGGGCCGGGCGAGGGGGGTGAAGGGGGTGAGAGCGCGCCCATCGGCCCGCTGGCGCGCGGTGCGGATGACAAGAACCGCATCGTGCGCGCCGAACTGATCTCGGTCGTCACCCGGCATCTGGAAATTCTCACAGGTGAGGTTGGTAAGGCCTTGAAGGAAATGGGGTTTTCCGGCGCACGCGCAAGCCAGGTTGTGCTGACCGGCGGGGGGGCAGAAATGGCCGGGATGGCCGATTTCGTCCAAGGCGCGCTGGGTATGCCGGTGCGTCTGGGACGGCCGCCGCAGCTTGCCGGAATGCCCGAAGCGCATCATGCCCCCGGTTTTGCGACATTGGCGGGGCTGTGCCTTTACGCCGCCGAAGACCCGGTCGATATCCGCGCGGTGGGCACCGGGCGCGGCAGAGTCTATCGTGGTTTCGCACCTGAAAGCGGCGGACTGGCGCGCGCGGCGCGGCTGTTTCGCGCGCTCAGGGAGTATTTCTGACGTGGCTGACTTTGGTTCATGGCCCCATCATTGTGGATAAGGCTGTTGGCGCTATAAAATGTAAAACCTTATTATGTCACAGAGGAATTAAAGTGGGGCGCGTGCTGAACATTCTGATTTCCTGCGCCTGGAGGGCAAGCTGATGAGCATCAATATCGGACCTGCGGTGATCGACGATCTGCGTCCGCGCATCACGGTTATCGGGATTGGCGGCGCGGGCGGTAACGCCATCGCCAACATGATCGAAGCCGAGATCGAAGGCGTCGAATTCATCGTTGCCAACACCGATGCACAGGCGCTGAGCACTTCGCCTGCCGAACGCCGCATCCAGCTTGGCCCGGAAATCACCGGCGGCCTTGGGGCAGGTGCGCGGCCTGAAGTGGGCAAAGCCGCCGCCGAGGAAACCGTTGCCGAAGTCGAAAGGGCGCTCGAAGGCGTCAACATGTGCTTCATTGCGGCCGGGATGGGCGGGGGCACCGGCACCGGGGCTGCGCCGGTCATTGCCGAAGCTGCGCGCCGCATGGGCGTGCTGACCGTAGGCGTCGTGACCAAGCCATTCCTGTTCGAAGGCACGCGCCGGATGCGCGCCGCCGAAGCCGGGATTGCCGAACTTCAGGCCCATGTCGACACGCTGATCGTCATCCCCAACCAGAACCTGTTTCTGGTCGCCAAGGCGGAAACGACTTTCAAGGAAGCGTTCCAGCTTGCCGACGAAGTGTTGCAGCAGGGCGTGCGTTCGATCACCGATCTGATGGTGATGCCCGGCCTCATCAACCTCGATTTTGCCGACGTGCGCTCGGTCATGAGCGAGATGGGCAAGGCGATGATGGGCACGGGTGAGGGCGAGGGTGAGAACCGCGCGCTCGAAGCCGCCGAACAGGCCATCGCCAACCCGCTGCTCGACGGGGTCAGCATGGCCGGGGCCAAGGGTGTCATCATCTCGATCATCGGCGGTGAGGATATGCGCCTGCTCGAAGTCGACGAGGCGGCGAACCACATCCGCGAACTGGTCGATGAGGACGCCAACATCATCTGGGGCAGCGCCTTCAACCCTGACCTTAAGGGCAAGATCCGCGTTTCAGTGGTCGCCACCGGGATCGAACAAGGCGCCGCTGGCGCGGTTGAACGCTCGCAGCCGGTTTCGCTCGGCGGATCGCGCGCGCCCAAACGGCCGGTGCTGGAACTGTCCGAAGACGATGGGTTGATGGAACTGCCGTCCGAAGAGGCCGAACAGCCTGCCGCCGCTGCCGCCACTCCTGTCACCCCCGCGTTTGAACTGACCCCGCCCGAAATGTCGCCCGCGGCTTATTCGGATGAGGACGAGGACGAGGCGCTGGAGCTTGGCGATGAGGCAGAGGAACAACCGGCAGCTGCTGCGCCCTTTGATCTTAGCGGGATGCAGGAATCAGACGGTTACGCAAATGAATATGATGACGATGTCGATGGCATTGTCGATCCGCTCGCCGGACTTCGCAGCGATGAAGATGAGGGCTTAGGCTTCGATTCGCCCCCGGCCACCCCGGCGGTATCGGGCGAAGATGATGACGCGCTTGAACTCGGCGAAGAATACGCACCCTACACCGATGCAGCGGATAACGCCGATGCGCAGGACGGGCCGGTGCAGGATGATCTGCTCGCCAATGCCGACCGTCTGGCCGCCGAAGACCGCCCGGTTGAAGCGAAGCTGGGCGGCAATCGTCGGCGCTCGCTGCTTGGCGGTGCGGACGGTGATGGCGGCGATGCCGGTGCGGCTTCCAATGCTGGCAGCACGCTGTTTGAACGCATGGCCAACCTGTCGCGCAGCACCGCGCGCGATGACGATGATGATGGCGACGATGATGGCCCCGCGCTCAGCATTCCGCGTTTCCTCGGGCGGCAGAATAACCAGTAACCGTTGCCAGCCAGCAATTGCCGCAGGAATGCGCCCGGCGATCCATCCGGCGTATTGGCGGTGCCATTCGCCGCTAAGGCAGGCTGATGGCTCTGGCGGGCGGCGGTTGGTCGGCTAAATGCAAATGATGAACGCTGGTTTCCTTGGGTTTGTCCCGCTGACGTTGGCGGCGGTAGCCGTGCCGTTCGTCGCATCCCCCGCAGCGGCGCAGGATGTGATTGCGCGCGAAGTGGTGCAGCCACTGCCTTCGCCCGAAGTCCAGCGCCTGAACCGCGCATTGGTCGCGCTGTCCAAGGCCCCGCGTGACCGCGATACCTTGGTTGAGGCCGGGGCGGCGGCGATGGGCGTTGATGATCTTGATGCTGCGATCGGGTTCTTTGGCCGGGCGGCGGAACTCGATCCTAACCACCCGCGCGTGGCGCAAGGCTTGGCCGGGGTTTACCTGCGATCGGGCCGCGCTGGTGAGGCGTTGGTGCAGTTTGAACGGGCGCTGGCGGCGGGGGTGCCGGTGCGTGAGGTGCTCACCGATCAGGCGTTGACGCTTGATCTGGTGGGGGAACAGGCGGCGGCGCAGGCGGCCTATACGCGCGCGCTGGAACTCGATCCGGCGAATGACGAGGCACGCCGCAGGCTCGCGATTAGCCATGCGATTGCGGGCAACCGTGTGCAGTTTGAAGAAGCCTTGCGCCCGCTAATCGGCAATCGTGATATGGCGGCGCAGCGCGCCCGTGCCTTCGGCCTCGCGATTCTGGGTGATAGCGACCGCGCGGCGGCGATTGTCGAACAGATCATGCCGCGCGATATGGCGACCCGGCTGGTGCCCTATCTCGGCTATATGCCGCGCCTGACCAAACCGCAGCAGGCGGCTGCCGCCAACCTCGGCATATTCCCGCGGGCTGCCGACATTGGCCGTGATGATCCGCGCCTGGCCCGGTTCGCGGCCGAAGAACGCGCCGATAGCAGGCTTGCCCCGGCTGGCCCGCCGCTTGATGCGCGTACAAGGCCGCCGTCAACGCTCGCAGAACTCGTGCCGCCCGCTCCTGCCCCGGTAAAGCCCCCGGTTGCGGTGCCTGCGCCTGCGCCAACGCCAACGCCAACACCAACGCCAACGCCAACGCCCGCCCCTGACCCCGCCCCGACGCCAGCACCGCCCCCT
>Ga0180009_10004046_pt1 | contig 16341 bp, 9 predicted proteins | sample OS_PC_MetaG_FD_123537 | JGI IMG/M metagenome (GOLD analysis project Ga0180009, IMG submission 123537) | Groundwater microbial communities from the Aspo Hard Rock Laboratory (HRL) deep subsurface site, Sweden - OS_PC_MetaG | ecosystem: Environmental > Aquatic > Deep subsurface > Groundwater...
CCCGATCGGGTGATCATCGGCACCGTGCACCCCAAGGCGCTGGACCTGCTGAGATACATCTACGCGCCGTTTCTCCGGACCCACGACCGGATCATGACCATGGATCGTCGCTCGGCAGAGCTGACGAAGTACGCCGCCAACGCCTATCTGGCCACGCGGATCTCCTTCATTAATGACATCTCTTTGCTCTGCGAGAAGCTGGGCGCTGACGTCGATCTGGTGCGGCGGGGCATGGGGTCGGACCATCGCATCGGCCCCAAATTTCTCTTTCCGGGCATCGGGTACGGCGGTAGCTGCTTCCCCAAGGACGTCAACGCGCTGGTTCGGCAAGCCGAGGATGTGGACATGCATCTGGAGTTGGTGGAGGCCACCGACCGCATCAACCAGCGCCAGAAAGGGCTGTTGTACCGCAAGGCCAAGGCGCACTTTGGTGACCTGTCGGGCAAGACCATGGCGGTGTGGGGCCTCGCCTTCAAGCCGCGCACGGACGACGTCCGGGAGGCGCCTGCGCAGGTTCTCATCGCTGAGCTGCTGGCGGCCGGCGCCAAGGTGCGCGCCTTTGATCCCGAGGCCAACGAGACGTTCCGGGAGGCTATGCCCGAGGCGCACGTCGAGTACTGCAACAATCCCTACGACGCCGTGCAGGGCGCCAGCGCGCTCTTTCTGTGTACGGAGTGGATGGAGTTCCGCCGACCGGACTTCGAGCGTGTGAAGCAGCTCATGGCTGAGCCGGTGCTGTTCGACGGCCGGAATATCTATTCGCCCGAGCGGCTGCGCTCCCTCGGGTTCACTTACTTCGGGTTGGGGCGGCCCTAGGGCCGCGCCTGGGTCCAGGCCACGTAGCGCGAGATCCCCTCTTCGATGGTCACCCCGGGGCGGTAGCCAAGATCTTGCTCGGCGCGGGACACGTCCGCACACGTGATGGGGACGTCGCCGGGACGATCCGGGATGTGGCGCACATTGGCCTTTACGCCCACGGACTGCTCGATGAGCTCCACCAGGCGCTTGAGCGAAGTCGTTCGCGTGCCGCCGATGTTGTACAGGTGGTACCCCTCGTCGCAGGCATCGATGGCCGCCACCGTGCCGCTCACGATGTCATCGATGTACGTGTAGTCCCGGGCCGAGCTGCCATCGCCGTAGAGCGTGATCTGCTCGCCGTCGCGCACCATGCGCACGAACTTGGCGATGGCCATCTCGGGGCGCTGACGGGGACCGTACACGGTGAAGTATCGCAGACAGGTCACCGGAAAGCCGTTCAGGTGGTGGTAGTTGTACGCGAGGAGCTCCATGGCGCGCTTGGTGGCGGCGTAGGGTGAGGCGGGCCGGTCGCAGGCGTCGCTCTCGGAGAAGGGGACGTCACTGCGAACGCCGTACACCGAAGACGAAGACGCGATCACCGCCCGCGGTACGTCCAGCTCGCGCACCGCCTCGAGCAGGACCATGCTGCCCCGGACGTTCACGCGCTCGTATTCCAGCGGGCGCTGCAGGGAGGGGCGAACCCCGGCCAGGGCCGCCAGGTGCAGCAGCACGTCGCAGACCGGGTCGCCCAGCAGGCGCTGCACCAGGCCGGCGTCGAGCAGATCCCCCTCGACGAGCTCAAAGCCAGGTTCGGCCTGGGCCCGCTGGAGGTTTTGCTCCTTGATTGCGCGGTCGTAAAAGGGGTCGAAGTTGTCGAGCCCGACCACCTCGTGACCCAGCGCAAGCAACCGATCCACGACGGACGACCCGATAAACCCCGCAGCACCGGTGACGACAATGCGCATGGCCCGAAAGTACACTCCGATTCCCCAGGGGAATCAAGGGGAAACTGGGTCGGGAAATGGCTCTGGGGTTTTTGCGAGGATCCCGGTTCTCGAAAGGGCCTCTCTGGGGTAACCTGCGATAGAGTGATCCTATGTTAGTGACTTGAGGAGCGCATCCATGAGCTCTGTAGTCGGTGAACAACTCAAGAGTCTGGCCGTTGCGACAGGGGTTGCGGCGATGCTCTTGTCGGGCTGCGTGTTTGACATGTCCGGGCTGCCGCCGAAGGACGCGACGGTTTTGCCGAGCTGTGGAAACGGCCAGATCGGAGAGTCGGAGGCGTGCGACGACGGCAACAGCCTGAGCAGCGATGGCTGTAGCGCCGCCTGCCAGCCGGAGCAGGGATGGCAGTGTGTGGGAGAGCCGTCCGTTTGTACGCCCGTGTGCGGCGACGGGTTGCTTCGGGGCGACGAGATCTGCGATGACGGCAACGTCGCGGACGGCGACGGCTGCAACGGACAGTGTGAGACCGATCCGGGCTGGACCTGCTTCGGTCAACCCAGCCAGTGCAACTTCACCTGCGGCAACGGCGTGATCGATATCGGCGAGGAGTGTGACGACGCCAACCTCGTGCAGGACGATGGCTGCTCCGCCTCCTGTCGGATCGACGACAGTTGGGCATGCACGGGTGAGCCCTCCGTGTGCACCCCGGAGTGCGGTGACGGATGGATCCTCGGCGCCGAGGAGTGTGACGACGGCAACGCGGTCAGCGGAGACGGCTGCTCGGCCTCCTGCGTGGTGGAGCCCGGTTGGACCTGCTCCGGCGTACCGTCGGCCTGTGAGCAGGTCTGTGGCGATAGCATCACCGGCCCGGGCGAGCAGTGCGACGACGGAAACACGGCGCCAGGCGACGGATGTTCGCCTAATTGCCAGCAGGAGCTCGGCTGGTCCTGTAACGGCTCCCCGTCGGTGTGCCTACGGGTTTGCGGCGACGGTCTGGTGGTCGCCGGCGAAGGCTGCGACGACGGCGCCACCGTGGCCGGCGATGGCTGCTCACCCACCTGCCAAGTCGAGGATTTCCACGCCTGCTACGGCCAGCCCAGCCAGTGCGTCTGCGTGGTCTACGTAGACCAGCGCACCGTGCCCAACGCGCGCACCGGAGCCACCTGGCAGTCCGCCCTGGCCGGCGTGCAGGAGGGCATCGACGCCGCTGCCCTCCGCGCTCAGACCGCGGGTATTTGTGAAGTCTGGGTCGCCACCGGCCGTTACCACGTGTACCAAACCGCGGTTACTGACACCATCAGCCTGGCGAACGACGTCACGGTCTACGGCGGATTCTCGGGCCTCGAAACCTGGCGGTCCCAACGCAACATCTCCGCCAACGAGACAATTCTCGACGGCACCCTGTCCGGCAACCCGGCTCTTCGTGTGCAACATGTCGTATCCGCGAATGGGGTGGTGAGCACCGGGCTGGATGGCTTCACCGTCACCAACGGCGGAACGACCCTGGTGAATGGCGGGGGGCTGCAGGTGCTCCAGTCCGATATTCAGGTGTTTCAGTGCCGGGTCGAGAACAATGTTGGCTACGAGGGTGCCGGCCTGTACGCGGTGAACAGTACGGTAGACCTGGGTAATTCGGAATTTGAGCTCAACTCGGCGCAACTCCATGGCGGCGGAGCGCGGTTCATAGGCACTACCGGAACCATCCAGTCAGTGGTGTTTCAGCAGAACAGTGTCGTGAGTTATGGTGGCGGGCTATCGGTCACTGGGGCGGCACCTGAGGTAGCAGGCTGCTTCTTTGATCAGAACACTGCGAGCTATGGTGGCGGGTCCTTTTATTCGTCGGTTACTGCGGAGATCGTCAGCTCGGTTTATTCAGCCAATCAGGTCTTACTCGATGGTGCCGGGGCCTATTTCTACAACGGAGACACTCTGATTGAGGGCTGCACTTTTTCCGGCAATGTCGCCGCCGGAACTGGCGGTGGAATCTTCACTCAAGGCGGAACGGTGTCTGTAACCAGTAGCTGGTTGTTCGATAATGTGGCGATCGGCGCAGGGGGTGCGGTCCGCGGCGTGTACAGCGACTTTGAGCTTATGAACACACTCCTGGTGGGAAACCAGGGTGCAGTTGGGGGCGCGGTCTACGCCAACGTGGCGACGTTGGCAGAGCTGGTCCACTGCACGCTCTACGGTAACGTCTCCAGCGGAGCGGGTGGCGCGATCTATGTAACAGCGGCGCCAATTGTCGCCGTGGGTTGCGTTTTTTGGAACAACGGAGTCTCGCCGTTGTTTGCGAGCAGCGGCGCAAACACAGTGACATACAGCGACGTGGAGGGGGGGCATGCGGGCGCTGGCAACATTGACGCCCAGCCCCTGTTCGTGGATGCGCTCGCTGACGACTACAGCTTGCTCCCTGGCTCTCCTTGTATCGATGCGGCGAACGGTGCGCTTGCGCCGGCTACGGATATTGATGGCAATGCACGGTACGACGATCCTGCGGTGGCGAACACGGGCACCGGAGTGCCGACCTTTGTGGACATTGGCGCCTACGAGCGTCAGCCGTGAGGCTCGGCTGGCGGCTTCGTCTGTGGCGTCTCCAGCCATAGTAACTCTTCCAGGTTACCTTTGGGGCCGGGGAGGGATGAGGTGACCGTGCGGACTATGGTGCAGCCGGCGTCCGTGCAGTAGGTCACTACGCTGTCTACTGTGCGTTGGCGGACTTCGGGGTCGCGGACTACGCCGCCTTTGCCTACTTCGCCTTTGCCGGCTTCGAATTGGGGTTTGATTAAGGCGATGATTGGGGCTGATGGGGGGAGGAGCTCGATTAGCTTGGGGATGATCAGCTTTAGGGAGATGAAGGAGGCGTCTACTACGGCTGAGTCTGGGGGGGGCTGGAGGAGGGTTGGGTCTACGTGGCGGATGTTGGTGCGTTCGAGGACGGTTACGCGGGGGTCTTGGCGGATGGACCAGGCTAGTTGGCCGTAGCCTACGTCCAGGGCGATGACTGCTCGGGCGCCGCGTTGGAGGAGGCAGTCGGTGAAGCCGCCGGTGCTGGCGCCTACGTCCAGGACTATGCGGCCGGTGGGGTCCCAGCCGAAGGTGTCGAGGGCGCCGGCTAGTTTTACGCCGCCTCGGGAGACGTAGCCGTGGTCGGGCTCCTTGAGGGTGAGTGTGGCGGATGGGGGGACGGGTTGGCCGGCTTTGGTGGCCTTCTCGCCGTTGATGAGGACCTTGCCGGCGAGGATCAGGGCTTGGGCGCGGGTGCGGGATGGGGCCAGGCCGGCGGTGACCAGGGCCTGGTCCAGGCGGGTGCGGCTGGGGCCTGGGTGGTTTTTGGCCATGGGTCGGAGCCTACACCAGCATGCGGGGATCGGCCAGGCGTGAACCCATGGTTCATGGATAAGGGCAGCTTGACGGCTCACCTCTCGCGCTGGTATCCAATCCCGGATGAGCGACTCGTCCAAAACGCCGCTTACCTTTGGCAACGTGCTGCTGATGTCGTCGTGCTACCTGCTCATTCTGGTGGTGTCGGTGAAGGTTGGCTATTTGCTTGGGATCGCGCTGCTTGGGCTGGCCATCGCGTTGAACTACAAAGTTTTGTTCGGGCTGCTCAAGCGGTATTTGTGGGACCAGTGGCTGATTATTAACGCCGAGTCCATGGACCGGGCGTATTTGGGGCCGCGGGGGGGCGCGAAGCCGGTCAGGCCGGCGCGGAAGACTTCCCGGAAGGGGCGTAAGGGGGGTAAGACGGCGGGAGCGGTGGCGGAGGCGGCGGCCCCGGCGCCGGATTTGGCGGTGGGTGTGACGGGGTGGAAGCTGGATTGGCGGCCGTTGGTTTTTTTGGTGTTTGCGGCGGTGGTGCTGACGTTGCTGGAGTACTGGGGGTCGCGGCGGATTTATAACGATAACCTGCCGGTGTACTTTCCGCATGTGGAGGGGCGGGGGTTTGGGGAGCTGGGGGTGGCTGCGTTTGGGACCGAGTATCAGCGGCTTGGGGAGTATGTGTACTGGGTGGGCTTTCGTGTGCTGTTCTTTTTTGTGCTGCCGGCGCTGTTTATTGTGGCGCTGCCGGGGGAGCGGCTGCGGGAGTATGGGCTTTCGTTTAAGGGGTTTTTTAAGCACCTGCCCATCTATGGGATCCTGTTTTTGATTGTGCTGCCGGCGGTGATTGCGGTTTCGTTTACGGACTCGTTTGCCAATCACTACCCGTTTTACAAGCCGTTTAAGAATGCGCTGCATCCGCGTGGGTTGTACTGGCATGACTTCCTGATCTGGGAGGTCATTTACATGCTGCAGTTCTTTTCGTTGGAGTTTTTCTTTCGTGGGTTTTTGTTGCACTCGCTCAAGCGATCGCTGGGGGCCTACGCGGTGTTTGTCATGGCGGTGCCCTACTGCATGATCCACTTTGGGAAGCCGATGCCGGAGACCCTTGGGGCGGTGGCTGCCGGCGTGGTGTTGGGCACCTTGGCTTTGCGGACGGGGTCCATCTGGGCCGGGGTGATGATCCATGTGTCGGTGGCCTGGACCATGGACTGGCTGGCGCTCATTCAGACGGGCCGGTTTCCTAAGACGTGGTGACCCGGGAGCGCAAACCGTTGGGTTCGGCGCGGCGCAGCACGGGCGCGCTGCTCAAGCTGGGCTACCGGTGTAACGACGCCTGCCGATTTTGCCATTCGGCTCCGCACCGTGGCGTGGATCTGTCTACTTCGGCTGCGCGGGGGCGCATTGATCGGGTGGCGGAGGCGGGCGTGGAGCGGGTGGTCTTTTCGGGGGGCGAGCCTACGATCAGGCCGGATCTGGTGGAGCTTGTGGCCTATGCCCGGGCGGCGGGGCTCGAGGTTGGGCTGGTGAGCAATGGGCGGATGTTGGCCTACCGGGGGCTCCGGGAGGCGCTGCTGGAGGCCGGCCTGTCCCAGGTTTACCTGTCGTTGCATAGCCACCGGGCTGCGGTGCATGACTCGCTGGTGCGGGCCGAGGCTCATGCTCAGACCGTGGCGGCGGCGCGTTTTTTTGCCAACCGGCCCGAGGTGGAGCTGCTGATCAACTGCGTCGTGACACGGCCGAACCTGGGTGACCTGTCTGGGCTGGCCCGGCTCGTGGCGCGGCTTGGGGAGGCGCCGCGGCTGTTGAAGCTCTCGTTTGTGGAGCCCGAGGGCAACGCGCTGGAGGGCTTCGATGACCTGGTGCCGACGCTCACCGAGGCGGCGCGGGCCGTGGCGTGGACGGTGCGCAAGCTCGAGGGTTTTTGTGGGCAGACCGGGCTCACGCTGGCCGTGGATGGCTTCCCTCCTTGCTTGCTGCCCGAGGCTCGGACCCACACTTCGGATCTGTGGACCGAGGGGTTTGTCTATCTCATGGAGGCTACTGAGCGGAAGCTCCACCGGGTGGACGATCTGAATAAGGCCCGGGGGGAGCCCTGTCGGCGGTGTGTGCTGGACGGGTGCCCGGGCGTGTATCGTACCTACCTTGAGCGGCGCGGAGATGGCGAGTTGGTGCCGGTAGTCGCGCCCCGGGGCAGCTCGGTGGACTTTGTGGACCAGGGCCCGGTAAGGCGGTTTGACGTGCGGCGCTGTCCGGCGCAGGCCGGGCGGGTGGCGCATCCGGATCCGCGGCGGGAGATTTTGGTGTCGACTGCGGGAAAGACCCGGCTGTATCGAGCGGGCGCGCGGGATTTCGCGGAGTGGGAGCTGGACCGCATCAAGAACGCCTGGCAGCAGGTGTACCTGCCGAAACCCGGGGCGGCGCCGGACGGTGATTTTGCCGAGGGGCTGCAGAAGCTCCGGCCCACGGCGACTTGCGCGCGGTGTCCCCAGCGCGGTTGCTGTGGGGCCCTGTGGGTGGGGACGCGCCGGAATGTGTTGGGGGCGGACGAGCGTCGCTTGCGTCGGGCCTTGTCGGGGCTGCGGGGGCGGGTGTTGGATGTGGGCTGTGGCGGGGCGCGGTACCTGCGGTCGTTGCGTCGGGCGGTGGGGCGGGGCGACGTGGAGCTGCATGGGCTGGATCCGGACCCGCGCGCCGCCGAGGGGGTGGCTGCCCTGGGGCTGGCGATGGAGTTTCACGCGGTGGGCATCGAGGCGTTCGATTGGGAGGGGCCGCCGTTTGATCACGTCTTGGCTATTAGATCCTATAGTCACTTCCAGGACGTGGACCGGGCTGCCCGGGTGGTGGCCGGCCTGCTGCGGCCGGGCGGTCGCTGGACCCTGGTGGGGGACACGCCCCTGGCCCTGACGCGCAGTAAGCGCGAAGTTAAGAAAAGCCGCGCCAATACAGATCTTCCTCTGGAGCACTACCGGAATCACGGCCCCGATGAAGCCTGGGAGCTGCTGCGCCGTGGCCCCTTCCGGCTCGTCCGCAGGGAGGGGCCGCGGGCCGAGCTGAGCAACCTTTGGACACTGGAGTTGGAGCGGGTCTGATAGGGCTCGATTCTGCGGTACAAGTTGGTATATTCACGGCCTCGCTGATAACCACTGGTTAGGAATACATAGGAATACAGATGTCTCAGGAAAGCACGTTCGATACAAAGGCTCTGATTGAGCGACTTGGTAGTCGCAAGTCCACGGTCGGCATCATCGGGCTCGGCTATGTGGGGCTACCGCTGGGGCTCGCGCTGGTGGAGCGGGACTTCAATGTGATGGGGTTCGACATTGACCAGGGGAAGGTCACCGAGCTCATGGCCGGGCGGAGCTACATCTCCCACATCGACTCGGCGCGCGTGAAGGCGGCGGTGGACAGTGGGCGCTTTGAGGCCACGGACCAGTTCGGGCGGCTCGGTGAGCCCGACGCGATCCTCATCTGCGTGCCGACTCCGCTGACCTCCCAGCGGGAGCCGGACCTGACCTATGTTACCGCGACGACCCGACAGCTCAGCAAAGCGCTGCGCCGGGGGCAGATCGTGGTGCTGGAGTCCACGACGTACCCGGGGACCACCGATGAGGTGCTCATGCCCATCCTGGAGGAGTCGGGGCTCAAGTGTGGGCGCGATTTCTTGCTGGCGTTTTCGCCCGAGCGGGAGGACCCGGGCAACCCGGACTTCCATACGGCCACGATTCCCAAGGTCGTTGGCGGCGTGGATGAGGCCTCGGGGGAGGTCGCCAGCGCGCTGTATGGCCATGTGATCGACAAGATTGTGCGGGTGACCTCGGCCCGGACGGCGGAGGCGGTGAAGCTCACCGAGAACATCTTCCGGGCGGTGAACATTGCGCTCGTTAATGAGCTGAAGATCGTCTTTGACCCCATGGACATCGACGTGTGGGAGGTGCTGGACGCCGCGGACTCCAAGCCCTTCGGGTTCATGAAGTTCAGCCCGGGGCCGGGGTGGGGCGGGCACTGCATTCCCATTGATCCCTTCTACTTGACGTGGAAGGCGCGGGAGCACGGGGTGCAGACGAAGTTCATCGAGCTGGCCGGCGAGGTGAACGTGCATATGCCCCGCTATGTGATTGGCAAGCTGCAGCAGGGGCTCAATTCGCGCAAAAAAGCTGTTAATGGGAGCCGGGTCCTGGTCCTGGGCATTGCCTACAAGCGGGACGTGGACGATGCGCGCGAGAGCCCGGCCTTTGTGCTGCTCGACCAGCTCGAGCAGCTCGGCGCCCATGTACGGTTCCACGACCCCTACGTGCCGGTCCTGCCCAAGACCCGGCGCTGGCCGCACCTCGAGGCGACGGAGTCCATCGAGCTCACACCGGAGAGTATCCGCGGCTTTGACGCGGTGCTGCTGGTGACGGATCACCGAAATGTGGACTACGATATGATCGTTGAGCACGCGGATTTGGTGGTCGATACCCGGGGCGTCTATCGAACCCCGCGGGCCAATGTGATCAAGGCCTAGCCTCGCCGTTGCCGTACGCCGTCTTCACCACCGGCGCTGCATGACGTGGGAGAGATTCCTCGCTTTGCTCGGAATGACAGATGGCGCTCGGATTAGGTGGCTGGGACTGTATGCGGTTGGATTGTACAGTTGGTGGCCATTCTTTGGGGCACCATGTAGAACCGTATGATTTGATTGATTAAAGTAATGGGATATGATCGGTCCCGCCAAGTGACAATTTTTTACAGTTGTTGACACACGGTGAAGGTCATTTGTGGCATTCATTGGACGCAATGCGTTGAAGGTGTGTGGTGGCCGTCGGCTTTTGGGCGCTGACAAATGCGCTGTTGGCCGGCGGGTTGGATCGGGGTGTCGCAACAACGGGTCGCAGAGAAATCTGATTCGGGAGACGCCTGATGCTGACCGAGCTGCTCATTCTGGGGTCGTATGGCCTCATCCTCAGCCTCCTGGCTGTTTACGGGTTCCACCGCTCTTTGTTGGTGTGGCTGTATTTCAAGCACAAAAAGAACGTTCCGCAGCCCAAGGGGCACTTCGACGAGCTGCCGCGGGTGACCATCCAGCTGCCGGTGTTCAACGAGATGTACGTGTCCGAGCGGCTGCTCGAGGCCACCGCGGGCATCGACTATCCCCGGGACCGGCTGGACATCCAGGTGCTCGACGACTCCACCGACGAGACCACGGATATCTGCCGGCGCAAGGTGGCCCAGCTCAAGGCCACGGGCCTGGACATCGAGTACATCCACCGCACGGACCGCACGGGCTTCAAGGCCGGCGCCCTGGAGAACGGGCTCAAGACCTCCAAGGGCGAGTTCGTGCTGATCCTCGACGCGGACTTCATTCCGCAGGCGTCGGTGATCATGGACTGCATCCACCACTTCACCGACCCGAAGATCGCCGTGGTCCAGGCCCGCTGGGGCCACCTGAACTACGACCACTCGGCGCTCACCCAGGTGCAGGCCCTGATGCTCGACGGCCACTTCATCATGGAGCACACGGCGCGTTGCCGGTCGGGGCGGTTCTTCAATTTCAACGGCACGGCGGGCATGTGGCGTCGCACCGCCATCGACGACGCCGGCGGTTGGCACCATGACACCCTCACCGAGGACATGGACCTGAGCTACCGCGCCCAGCTCAAGGGCTGGCGCTTTGTCTACCTCAAGGACGTGGTGGTGCCCGCCGAGCTGCCCGTGGAGATGAATGCCTTCAAGTCCCAGCAGTTCCGTTGGGCCAAGGGCTCCATCCAGAACGCGCGCAAGATCCTGCCGACGGTGCTGCGGTCGGAGGTCTCCACCACCCAGAAGATCGAGACGTTCTTCCACCTCACCAACAACTTCGCCTATCCGTTGATGCTGCTGCTGTCCATGCTGCTGCTGCCGTGCCTCATGCTCCGCTCCACCCACGGGTGGCGGGAGGTGTTGCTGGTGGACCTGCCGCTGTTTTTTGGCACGACCCTGTCGGTGTGCACCTTCTACGTGACGACCCAGCGTGAGGAGGGTAGCCGCTCGGTCTGGTGGGCGCTCAAGCGGTTGCCGCTGCTGCTCGCCACGGGCATCGGGCTGTCGGTGAATCAGACCCGCGCCGTGTTCGAGGCGGTCCTGGGCAAGGTCTCGGATTTCATCCGCACGCCCAAGCACGGCGTCGTGGGCAACGTGCAGAGCTGGAAGACCAAGAAGTACCGCGGCGCGCTCACGGTGGTGCCCTTCATCGAGGCCACCATGGCGCTGTACTTCGCCATGACCCTGGGGCTCGCCATCTGGGCCCAGCGCTACGTCTCCATTCCCTTTGTGCTGCTGTTTGGTGGCGGCTACGCCTACGTGGGCTTTTGGAGCCTCGCCCATGGCATCCGCCGGCGTCAAAAGGTCGTGGCCGAGACGGCCGAGACCATGGAGCCCCGCGCTCTCCCCGCCGACCTGCAGCCCGCGCCCGCAGAAATGCTCATCGAAGCCAGAGCGCAGGCCCGCCGGTAGCCCCCTTTTCCCCGCAGGCTACGTGGGTAAGACGCGGCGGCTGATGGAGAACTGTTTCAGGAAGCGGGCGAGGATGGCCACCATGCCTTCGACGGAGATGTTGGTCACCTCGTCGTCTTTGCGGGAGTAGCGGCGCTCGCCGTCCTTGAGGCGCTCGTCGATGATCTCGGCCAGGGTGGTCTCGCCGGACTCGTTGTTGCGGGTGTCGGTCATCTGGATGCGGTCGATGTCGATGCCCACGCCCATGCCGATGTCGCGGGTGAACTCCAGTTTGATATCCAGGGGCACGGCGTCGCGCTCGTAGCGGCCGCGCATTTCGATTTTGAGCTGACCCTCGTCGTTGATAAATATCGTGAGCACGAACTTCTGCCAGCCCTCTTCGATGAGGGCGCCGTGCTCCATCGCCGGAAAGACAAGGTCCAGCTTGCCCACGGGGATCTCGTTTTCGAAGCGCACCAGAAAGGTCAGATCGCCTCCACTCAGGGCGTATCGCATCTGGCAGTTGGTGAGGCTGCTGGAGTTCAACGACTTGATGTTCTCCTGCCACAGCTCCATGGTGGGGAGCTCGCCTCGCCGTTCCGGTCCACCGTAGTTTTTGCCACCCGACGAGCCAGCGCTGGTCATGCGCGATCTTCTCCTTGTGAGCTTTCCCACCCGTACGCTACTCAAAATCCCTGAGGGTACTTTTATCGCTCTTGTACCCGAGCATTTCAAGACTTGATCTGCCGAAAGCGCGGAGTTTTCTAAGGAGTGAAGACGATTTCCGGGATTTCGTCGGGGATCGCGCGGTACACACCGAAAGGAAACAAAATCCAGTCCCCAAACGTCGATTGTTTGGGGTCCGGGTGGCGAACCGACCAGGAACGGAGCTGCCCTGCGCTCGTGCGATGTTCCTTTGTGTGATCGGGATCCCACTTCGCCCGAATGGAGCGCCCCACGGAGAAGCCATCGCCAAACAGCAGCTCGGTGCGTCTGGCTCCGGCCTGTTGGAGCCGCTTGACCCACGCCGCGACCTGCACCATGGGGGTGGCCTTGTCGATATAGAGCGCAACCGCACCGTCATCTCGCGAGGGTCCGAGACGCGCCGACGCGGCGGTCTGAGCCGCTCCGAGGGCGCGGCGAAGGCCATAGATGGAGCCGGAGATCATCAGCGACTTGCCAGGGAACGGATATCCGGCTGCCTCGTGAAGCAGCACGGGCCTGGACTCGCCGGCCGAGAGGGTCGGCGCGAGTCCGACGATCACCCGGTCGCCGCTCACGACCACGTGCACGGAGGTGTGCGCCTCCCATTTGATCGGAGCCAGCCCGGGCTGGGTCGGAGGGCTGATGGTTGTGCGTCCCAGGCGGAGCGAAGGGGGGTAGGGCACACGCACTCGAAGGGCCGCCACCTGCGTACGAAAAAGCTCCAGCGCCGCCCGGAACTTTCGCCCAAGCCCACGGTACCGGCGGGGCTTCAGCCGACGGGCCAGGCTCGCCAGAAACCGCAGGCTTTGAATGGTCAAGGCGGCCCGCGTGGTGACCAGCCGGGGGGGCAACGGCGCAAAAGGCGTGGCCACGGCCGTGCAGCCCCCGGGGGAACCCGGCGCGCAGCCGGGGTGGCAGTTACACTGAAGAAGCGTCTCCTCGATGGCCCGCGGCGTGGCTCGTCCCAACCGGCTGAATGCCAGTGGACAGGGATACGGTGCGGCTCTGGCCAGGCGCTGCGGCCCGGTCAGGGGGCCGTCGAGGGCTGCCAGCGCCGGCTTCTGTTGGTGCCACTGCCTCATGAACAGAAGCTGCGCGTAGCGCTGAATGTCGTAGGCCTGAGCGTTTAATGCCTTGCGGAGGGCCTCGGCGGCCTCGGGACTGCCCAGGTCCTGATGCAGCACCGCCAGGTATACGAGGCGCGCCCGGCTGCGCGCGGCGGACGCCTCTTTGTTGTCGCCCTCTTGTCCATGGATGAGCGCGGCGCGCTCGAACCCGTCGGCAATGGCCCGGGCCACTTCGGCCCGACACCCCATGGCAAGCTCGCCGGCCACCAGGCAGCGTGGGGCCAGGCCCAGATGGGCCAACAGGCCCCTCCAGAGCACAGGACGCGGTGATTTGAGGGCGAGCAGGGCCCAGTCGAACCGAGACGTGGCAACCTGGTTCCACACCACGGCGGCGTGGGGACCGCGGGTGCGGTGGGCCAGGGCCACCGCGCGGTTCAGGGCTTTGGCGCTCACGGAACGGAAGTCGAGGCGCCACAGATCCTCGCGCAGTCGGCCCAGGGCCACGGTCGGGTCCTCGCGCTTTTGTGGAGCGGAACCCCCGCAAGCCGCCGTGAGGCCCAGGACGGCGGCCAGAACCAGTCTGCCCGTGCTGCGATAGCCCCTCATGGCACGGCTTCTCCCCGCAAGACCATGCGCAGCACCGCCGGCAAGCCCTGGTCCCGGCGGTGCGGATCCGGGTTTTTGAGCTTTTGCAGGATGGCCACGCGCTGCATGAGGATCTGGTAATCCGTATTGCGGGGCGGTTGCCGATCGCAGGCTCCCGCCACCGGATCCTTGGGCGGCGCCGGGGATTTCTTTGTCACACCGACCCGTAGAGCCGCGCTCATGGCGTCCTGGTACGCGCTCAGACCCTCGGCCTTGCGATCGGATCGGAGCCGGAGCTCTGCGCGGAGGGCGTGCACCCGATAGCCCCAATGTCCCCCGGCGCCGTAGGCTTTCAAGAGGCTCTCGGCGGCGACGATCTGGCCCAGGCGCAGGGCGGCCACCGCCCCGAGCAGGGAGGCCCGTCGATGTCCGGCAGCGGCGCTTTTGCGGGCCAATCCGAGGATCCTCAGGGTCACCTTCTGGCCCAGCCCCGGGGTTGCGAGCAGGAGGTCGGCCACCGCCAGCAGGGGGCCGTCTCCGAGGGTCCTGGACATGCGTGTGAGAACCAGATTGGACGTGAACCTGTCGCTTCGAGCCAGGGCCTTACGCACGGCCAGGTGCAGACGGCAGGCCTTGAGCCGGGTGTGATACACCGGCGGATCCGATTTGCGGCGGGCGCAGAGGTCCAGGCCCGTCTTGCGGGTTCTTTCGGTGGCGCCCAGCTTGCGTGCCGTCTGGATGCGTGCCAACGGTGAATCCGGCGCCAGGTATAGCGCGCGGACCGCGGCGCCTTCGGCTTCGAGCCGGATGCCCGCCGCGTCGCCGGCGGCGGCGAGCACGAGCCAGCCCAGGATATCGCCGGGGATCGCCTGCGTGGCCTTGCGCGCCAGGCTGATGGCCATGCCGATCTCGCCCCGGGCCAGGCTCGCCGCGGCGTACAGGGAGCGGAGCCTGGGCTTCGCCGCACCGCCGGCGAGCTGCAGTACCGCGCGCGCGCGCTTGAGGTCGCCGCCATGCAGGTGGATCCAGGCGGCGTTCGCGGCCGCCAGCCGGCGGGCAGCGTCGCTGCCGGAGTCGCTGGCCATGCGCACGGCCTGGTCGGCGCGCGCCGCGGCTTTGGAGCGCCGGCCCTCCAGCAGGTCGACCCGGGAGCGCGCCAGGTACATGCGGGTCTGGAGGGCGGCGAGCTTTTGCGGCCCGAGGTCAGGCTGGTTGGCTTTCTCCAGACCTTCGGCGAGCCGCTTCCAGACCGGGAGGCCCAGGGCGAGCCAGTGGATGGACTGCTCGGCGCGCCGGAGATCGGGCAGCAGCTCGGGCGCCAGGGCCTGGGCCCAGGCGGGCGGGGGCTTCGGCCCCGGGGTCTGCTTGGGATGGGGTTTGTCGTCCGAGCGCAGGGCCCCGAGGACCAGGACGCCGGCGGTGATCAGCAACAGCGCGCCGGCCAGCACGGCCAGGAGGGTCCACTTGCGCTGCTTGATGCGTCCCGCCGTGGTGTACATCGCCGCGTCGGGCAGGTCGTCGTCCTCCTGGGCGGCGGGCAATACCGGGGGCTCACTGTGGTCGTGCCCGGGGGTCGCAGCGATCCGTTCCGGAGACCGTGCCTGGCTCGGCGATACCGGCTGGGTGACGCTGTAGCCCGAGTCCGCGGCCAAAGTCTCGGCGGAGCCCACCGCCAGGGTGGGCGCGGACTCCGCGGCGTTGGGCTTATGCGGGGTAGTGGTTACGTCATCCTGTTCAGGCCCGGGGGCCCTGGGGAGGGCGCCGGCGAGGTTTTCCAGGGCGGTCTCCCCCATGGCGGTGACAAAGGCGATGCGCAGGGCGTCCACGGAGGGGTACCGATCCTTGGGGTCGTTGGCGAGGCAGCGGTCGATGACCGGTTGCAGGGGCGCCCAGGCGTCAGCGGTCAGCCGCGGGCGCTCGCCGTGCACGATGTGATAGGCGATCTGCGCCAGGCTCTTGCCGCCGAAGGCGACCTTGCCCACCAGCAGCTCAAAGAGGATGCAACCCAGGGCGAAGACATCCGTGGCGACCCCCACCGCGTCGCTCTGGCCCTCGATCTGCTCGGGGGCCATGTAACACGGGGTGCCCATCATGGCGCCCGAGGAGGTCAAGCCGGCCTCGGCCCGGAACTTGGCGAGGCCGAAGTCCAGCACCTTAACCAGCTCACGCTCGCCCCGCTGCTGCAGGAAGATGTTCGCGGGTTTGAGATCCCGATGCACGATGCCCAGCGCGTGCGCGGCCGACAGGGCGCCGCAGATCTCGACGAACCAGCGGATGAGGTCATCCACGTTCCGCGCGCCCCGGGTCTGCAGGCGCTCGGCCAGGTCCTCCCCCACGAGCAGCTCCATCACCATGTACAGCTCGCCTTCGGGGGTCTCGTCGAAGTCGAGGGTGTCCACGACGTTTTCGTGCTCGATGCGGCTGCAGGCCTCGGCTTCGCGCAAGAAGCGCTCCCGCATGGTCTCGGTGC
>Ga0180009_10004047_pt1 | contig 16339 bp, 10 predicted proteins | sample OS_PC_MetaG_FD_123537 | JGI IMG/M metagenome (GOLD analysis project Ga0180009, IMG submission 123537) | Groundwater microbial communities from the Aspo Hard Rock Laboratory (HRL) deep subsurface site, Sweden - OS_PC_MetaG | ecosystem: Environmental > Aquatic > Deep subsurface > Groundwater...
AAACCAGGGCCAGGACCCGCTCCGGATAGTTGAGGGCAACAACCTGGGCGATCATACCGCCCATCGAGGCCCCGCAGATGATGGCCTTGTCCATTCCCAGGGCGTCCATGAGGCCCACGGCGTCCGCGGCCATGTCATCGAGCGTGTAGGGCGTCTCGAAAGGTTCCCCGCGCAGGGCCGCGGCCATGATCTGGTTCACGGCGGGCGTGCCCCCTTCTTCGAACTTCTGGGACATCCCCACGTCCCGATTGTCGAAACGGACCACGTACAGGCCCCGGTCGGCCAGTTGACGGCAGAACTCGGCGTCCCAGTTGATCATCTGGGCGCCCAGTCCCATGATCAACAGGATGGGCGGGGCCGCGGGGTCGCCAAAGGCCTCGTACTCGATAAGTGTTCCATTGGCTGAAATACCGGGCATTCCTTTATTCCTTTCCGCGTTCAAGTGGTCTTTTTTTAACGGTTGAATATCCCCCGCGGCAAGCCGCGCGGAATGCGCCCGCCCCGCATGGTTCAACCGGCCTGGGGAAGCTGCTTTCGCAGTTCGGCCTTGGCGATCTTCTCCAAGGTCGACCGGGGCATGTCCTCGACCACGCGAATCTCGCGGGGGACCTTGAAGTCGGCCAGATTCTCGCGACAGGCGGCCATGATCACGGAAACGGCGTCGTCTCCGGCCGTGGGGCCGGGGATGATGAAGGCCGCGGGCACTTCGTCGAGCATTTTGTGTTTCTGGGCCACGACCGCGCACTCGCTGACCAGGCCGGTGGCCATGATGACGGCCTCGATCTCGGAGGCGGCCACGTTTTCTCCGCCCACCTTGAGCATGTCCTTGTCCCGGTCCGAGAACTTGATGTGTCCCTCGGGCATCAGGACCACCCGGTCGCCGGTCCGGAACCAGCCGTTTTCGTCAAAGCTTTCCGCCGTGGCCTCGGGATTGTTGAGGTATTCCTTGAACAGGGACACTCCCCGACGGCCCCGGATGAGCAGATGTCCCGTTTCTCCCGGGCCCACGGGCGAACCGTCGTCCCGGACAATGGCGATCTCGTACTCGGGGGCCGGACGTCCACAGGACATTTCCGGATTGTCCAGATTGAAGGGACAGACCAGACCGTGGGTGATGGTTTCGGTCATGCCCCACCAGCCGATGGTTTTGACCCGGAACTGCTTTTCGACCTCCGGCAGGGCCGCCGCCATGCCCCAGACCCGATAGGGATGGGTTTCCGGCTGGCCCACGGTCGCCAGGGCCCGGAGGCAGAAGGGCACCATCGAGGTCCAGGTGCAGCGGTATTTCAGGGAGACGTCCCAGAACCGGCTAACGGAAAACCGGGGCTGCAGGACCACGGTCCCGCCGGACCACAATGTACCCAATACCGAATAGGACTGGGCGTTGGTGTGAAACAGCGGCAGGTAGGTCAGGGTGACGTCGTCCCCGGTCAGGAAGAGATGGCCGGCGTTGACCTGGGCTCCCCACAAGGCGTTGGCGTGGGTCCAGACCACGCCCTTGGGCCGGGATGTGGTCCCCGAGGTGTACTGAATGCCCACGTCCAGAAAGGGATCGGCCTGGCGGGCGGGCAGGGCGGACGGGTCGCCGTACAGGGAGGCGAAGGCGTCGCGGCCGTTGCCGGTCGGTTCCGCGGCCGGCCGGGCGCCGGCATCGTTGTCGCTCACGGCCAGCCAGGCGATGTTCGGAGCGCACTGCGCCACCAGGTCGGCAAAAGCCGGCTGGGTGATCGCGGCCGCGGCCCCGCAGTGTTCCGCGAAATAAACCAGGTCCCGGGCTACGGACCGGGTGTTGGTGGTCACGGCCACGGCGCCCAGACGGGCGCAGGCGTACCAGGCCAGGAGAATCTCGGGACAGTTCTCCAGATGGATCAGGACCCGGTCGCCGACCTTGACTCCGCGTTCGGCCATGCCGGCCGCGATCCGGGCCACGTCCCCGGCGAACCCGGCATAGGTCCAGGTCCGAGGCTCGCCTTCAAAGGGAACCCAGATCAGGAACGGATGATCGGGCCGTTTTTCGGCCTGGTAGTCGACCAGCCAGGATACGTCCCGGCCGGCATAGGTCAGGTCCAGTTGAGAGCGAACGGAAATTTCAGATGACATGTTCAAGCCTCCTCCAGGGTCAATCGATCAAACCGGTATCATGAATAGACGGCCCGAAACCTGGCCGGAGCCGCCATGAACGGATATGCCTTCGTTCCGATCGACACAGATTAGCCGATCCCGTCGGCCACCGCAAGACGCATAAGGGGTGAACGGGTCCGAAGCTTATTCGGCCGGGCCTTGCGGCCGGGGAATGAAAATCCGCACCGTGGTCCCGACATCGAGTTCGGATTCGATCCACATCCGACCGCCATGCTTTTTGCAGACCAGGCAGGCCTTGGTCAGACCGTATCCCCCGCCCTTGGTCTCCTCGGGCGTGGTGTTCGAACCGCGAACGCCGAAACCGACCACCTTCTCGATTTCCTCCTCGGGTATGCCCCGGCCCGTATCCGACACGACCAGGTTCAGTCCCGCCTGATTCTCGATGAGATAGCTCTCGATCACCGCGCCCGGCGCCGAGTATTTGCGAGCATTGGCGGTCAGGTCCCTCAAGGTGTCCAGCAGGACCGGCGGCAGCCTGATTTCCCCGGCCGTGCCCCCTAGTATCTTGATCTTGACGAGATAGTCGTTCGGGCCCTGACGGGCCGGATCAAAGACGATGCCGTACCGCCCCCGGCTGTTTTCGGCGATGGCGTCGAGGACCTGCCGGAGCCGGGCCTCGACCTCCCCGGTCCGGACCGCCTCCCACTGGCCCGGGGCCTTCAGTCTGGCCAGCAGTTCCTCGACCCGGATGCGGATGACCCCGAAGATTCTTTTCAGGTTGGAGATCGATTCGTCGAACAGGGAGCGGTGCTCGGGGCCTGGCGGATGAAGGGCCAGGGCCCGCTCGATGTCGGCCAGAATCAAGGCTTCGTGGCCGTCCCAGTCCCGGGCCAGGGCCCCGGCCTTGTCCAGGTCCGTTATGGCCCTTAAAAACTCGTTGGCAATGGCCATTGACCCCGCAAGGGCGGATTTGTCTCCCAGGACCGTTCCCATAAACTGGAGTTCCCCCAAAATCACGGTCATGACGTTTTGGAAGCTGTGCAGCTCGATCCGCGCCAGCTGCCTTGGGTCCAGTTTCAAGTCGGCGAGGATTTCCACTTTGGGCATGTTTCCACTCCGGCCACGGCAGGGGAGCGCCCTTTCCCGGGTGATGCGGCCTCGAACGGCCTGGACCCGGGAAAGTGGCGGGGGCTGCCCCGCGCGTTTACGCCAGGACCAATGATTATTGAAATTCCAGGGACTCGGTAATAGCCCGGGCCGGATCGAGGTCGCCCATGGTATGGACGCCGATAAAAACGACTTTCCCGTCCTTGAAGGCGGCGAAGACCAGGGAGACCAGCGGGGTCTTCCCCTGGAGTTTCCATTCGATGACCGATTCCCAGGCCTCGGTGCCGTCCAGGGTTTCGGTCTTTTGATTACTGATGACCTTGACGTCCGTGCCCATGCTTTGCAGTATCCTGGCGTAGCCCGAGGCAAAGGCCTGCATCCCGCCGGCATCCTGCATCTCGATGACCGACACCTGGAAAAGGGGGACGCCGGCCGGGTTCTTTTTGCTGAGGACTTCGTCTTTTTTCAGGGGGACGTCCTGGTACCCGTCCGGGAATTCCAGTTTAAAGTCCGGCCCCTTGTGGTTGTATACCTTGGCCGAAGCCGGGCCGGGGACCAGCACGGCTCCAGCCGCGAACAGGAGGGCCAAACCTATGATCCACGCCGGATTGAGACTGACTCGCTTCATCTTGACTGCTCCTTGATGGCAAATGATTGCATTATACCGAATCGTCCTTGGATACGATGCCCCACGCCTTTTCCCCGTCCTCGATGAATTTTCACCCATCGAATCCGGGTGGTTGTTCGAACCTGCCTTTCGTAGTATAGCTTCCGGAGTTTCTCGAAATCCAGTTCTTTTCGCCCGGCTTCGGTGGTGAATTTATCGATTGTTCGGGAACCCGAATTTTGCGGTTGAAGGCTGTGGGCCGGCCGGTCATCGTCCGGGAAAAAAAGCCGGCCGGGCGGATACGCCCGGCCGGATCACGCATCTGATGCAGTCGCCCGAAGCGGTTTTGCCGTTCCAGCCTGCTCCGTGACCACGTCGGTTTCACTGGTCCTGGTCGTCATGGCAAGGCCGGGCGGCTCCCTTCTCCCGAAAGGAGCCGCCGGGCCGGATCAGTCCAGCAGGGCCTGGGCGACTTTTTCGTAATGATGGTCCGTATCGCCGCTCACGTATTCAAAGGCCTTGGCCCGGCGATAGAACAGGCCGATGTCCCCTTCCCGGGTTGTGCCGATACCGCCGTGAATCTGCACCGCCCGTTCGCTGACGAACTTGAAGTTCTCGTTGGCGCAGGCCTTGACCACCGAGGCTTCGGTGGACGCGTCGGCCCCCTCGTCGATCATGCTGGCCACCTTGTAGAGAAAGGCGTTGGCCGTGTCGTGGGCCAGGAGCATGTTGGCCATATAGTGCTGGATGGCCTGATACCCGCCGATGGGGTGGCCGTACTGCTCCCGCTCCTTGGCGTAGGCCGCGGTAATGTCGATACAGACCTTGCAGCCCCCGACCATCTCCGCCGCCTTGGCCACGGAGGCCTTGACGTTCATCTTTTCCAGAATCTCCCAGGCCCCGCCCACGGGACCGATGACGTCGCTTTCGGCCGTCTTGACGTCCTGGAATACGACCTCGCAGTTGTTGTCCTTGCCGATGGCCGGCATCTTGGTGATGGTCAGTCCGGGGTCCTTGGCGTCCACCAGGAACAGCGTCGGCCCCTGGTCTCCGGCCCGGGCGACGACCAGAAGCTTGTCGGCCACGTTGGCGTCCAGGACGAACAACTTGGTCCCGTTGAGGACCCAGGCGCCGTCCTGAAGCACGGCCTTCATCTGGATGCCGGAAGCCAGATAGCTGGCCTCCTCCTCGTACTGGGCCAAGGCCATCAGCAGCCCGCCCTCGGCAATGCCGGACAGCAACTCCGTCTTCTGATCCTCGGACCCGCCCTCGAGGATGACCAGTCCGGATTGGATGACCGTGGAAAAGAACGGGCTGGGATAGGCGGCCCGGCCGATCTCTTCCTGAATGATAACCAGGTCGGTGAACTCCCCGTCAAAGCCGCCGTAGGCTTCGGGAAACAGCCAGCCCAGCCAGCCCAGTTCGGCCATCTTGGCCCAGAGCCTGGCATCGTAGCCGGCTTCGCTCTCCTCCAGTTCCTTGACCCGGGCATAGGGGCATTCCTTGGACAGGAACTTTCGGGCCGAATCTCTCAATATATCCTGCTCGGATGTGAAATCCAGATTCATGGTTCGCCTCCTTGGTATTTAGATTCTGGGCAGACCCACGCCGACCCAGGCGATGATGTTGCGCTGAATCTCCGAAGACCCGGCCGCGATGTTGAAGCCCATGCAAAGCTGATAGGTATCGACCATGGTCCCGTTCATGGGCGCCCATTTCGAGGCCTCGAGCTGGCCGTAAAGGCCCATGATCTCGGTGGCGAAATTGCTCATGCGCTGGGCCAGTTCCGAGCCCATGACCTTGGCTTCCGAAGCGGCGGCCGCCGAAAAGAGCAGGTTGCCCTTTTCCTGCTCCCAGCCGACCCGGTAGGCCAGGGCCCGGCCGACTTCCATGTCGATAGCCAGTTTGGCGATCTTCTGCCGGACGATGGGGTTCTCGCTCAGCAGTCTGCCGTCCCGCCGCGTCGTCTTGACGTAACGGATCAATCCTTCGAGCCCGCGGCGGACTTCCGAGAAAAACCCGACCCCGGACCGTTCGAAGTTCATGGTCGCCCGGGTCAGCTTCCAGCCCTCCCCTTCCCCGCCGATGCGCTCGAACTCGGGCACCCGCACATCGGTGAAGAAGATTTCGTTGTACAGATGAGTCCCGTTCATGTACCGGATCGGCCGGACCTCGATGCCGGGCAGGCGGAGGTCCACGTTGAAGACCGACAGGCCGGCGCTGCGGCGGGAGGACGGATCGGTCCGGACCAGAAGGAAGATATGGTCGGCGCGATGGGCGCCGGTCGTCCAGATTTTCTGGCCGTTGATGACGTAGTGGTCCCCATCCTTGATGGCCGTGGTTTTCAGCGAGGCCAGGTCCGAACCCGCGTTCGGCTCGCTCCACCCCTGGCAGTACTGCCATTCGCCCGAAGCGATGGCCGGAAGAATCCGCTGCTTTTGGTCATCGTTCCCGTACAGGAGCACCGTGGGCGCAAACATGCCCAGTCCGAAAGGATCGTGCGGTCCTCCGTAGTAGGAGGAGACCTCCTCGAAAATCAACTGCTCGATAATGGTCGCGCCCCGGCCGCCGTACTCCTTGGGCCAGGCCATGATGTGGTACCCCGTCTCGGCATACTTCTTCTTGATCTCCTTGTAGAACTCCCAGCCTCCGTCCGATCCGAAGGTGGCCTCGAGAATGTTGCCCTGGTAGTCCGGGGGGGCGTCCTTCATTTCACGGGCGAAAAACTCCTCCAGTTCCTTCTTGAGAGCCTGTTGCTCCGGCGTCAGTTTAAAGTCCATACGCTTTTCCTCCTCGCTTATTGCTGCGTCCCTTCAGAAAGGTCGTTGGCTGGTCATGCCCGGGGCCATCCACACGGCCTTCGCTTTCCCAGGCGGCCGCCTATGTAAATGGGGTATTAGAGCACACCCGGAAGCGATACTTCAAGTCCGGCCTGCGATTTTTTTGATTTTCGGATCAAGACGTCAGGCAAGGACGATCGAGCCGAAGCCGACCACCGAGAATATGAACAACCGACTCATATCGCTATATTTTTTTATTGATCCCCGAACGGGATAAAGCCGGCCCGTCTCCGTTTGTCTTCCCGGCAGGCCGGGTCCGACCTATCTGGCCAGCCGCTCGATGGTCCGAACCACGTTCTTGCCCGCGCCGCGGGCCTCATCGAGGGCGGTCAGTCCCGGAGACCCGCCGGGTCCCTCCCGGACTTCGCCCTTTTCCCGGCCGTAACCGATGGCCCCGCCGGCCACATGCATGCCATGGACCGCGAACCATGTATACAACAGGCTCAGGACCTGGCCGGCCCCGACCCGCCGGGCGACGACGACGGCGGCCGCCGCCTTGCCGCGCAATCGGCCGGTCATCATCAGGGCGAAGCTGCGGTCGATGACGGCCTTGGCCTGGGCGGTCACGTTGATGAAATAGACCGGTGTGCCGAAGAGAATCCCGTCGGCCTCGACCAGTTTGGAATAAATGGCCTGCATGTCGTCGTCAACGGCGCAAACACCCTCGGCCATGCAGGCCTCGCAAGCCTGACAGGGGGTGATGTTTTTGCCGGCCAGCAAGACCAGTTCGGTTTCCGCCCCCCGGCGGGCCGCTTCATCGAGAGCCTCCCGGACCATGATCTCGGTGTTGCCGCCCTCTCGCGGACTACAGACCAGCCCTAGAATCTTCATCGGTCAGTGCCTCCTGGTTCGGTGTTCGTTCGTCCCCGACCCGTCGGAAAAATCCGGGCGCGGTTCGGCCCGGCCGCTTCATCCCCCGGCCCGGGCGGTTTCCAATGATTTGAGGCGTTCGGCCGCCCGTTTGTCCTTCGGCTTGATTTCCAGATATTTCTTCATGTCGGCCGCGGCCTCGGGAAGTCGCCCCAGTTTCTCGAGCACCGCGCTCCGGTTCCAGTAGAGCGGTGCGTGTTTGGGCCGAAATTTAATGGCCCGGTCATAGTCTTCCAGCGCGGCCGTGTAATCGCCCCGCTTCTGATAATCCCAGGCCCGCTGCATATAGGCCAGGGCGTATTCAGGGTCCAGATCGATGGCCCGGGTGAAGTCGGCGATGGCCTGATCCGGCTCGCCCTTTTGCCGCCAGGCGTAACCTCGGTTGACATAGGCCATGGGGTAGTCCGGCCTGAGTTCAACGGCCTTGGTATAGTCCGCGATGGCCAGATCGAGTTCGCCCTTGATCCGGTAAACGTATCCCCGCCCTCGATAAATCCGGGCGTCGTCCGGGGCCAGCTCGACGGCCCGGCTGAAGTCGGCCAGGGCCTCGTCGTTCTTTTTCAGCTTCAGCCAGGTATTGGCCCGGTCGCGGTAGGCCTTTGCGTCATCCGGGGCCAGTTCGACGACCTTGGAATAGTCGGCCAGGGCCTTATCATACTTATTCAGGTTTCGCCAGGCATTGGCCCGGTCGCGGTAGGCCAGGGACAGTTCTTCACCCTCGATCCGGCCGGAATCGATCCGTTCGGTCGTCCGCTCGATCACCTCCCGTGGCGTACGGGGTTTGAATTTGGCCTCGGGCCGGCCGGTATTTTTTTCCTCGATCCGTTCCAATAGAGAGGTGACATGATCCTCGATCTTGCGGCCCGCTTCCCTGAAGGTGGTCTCCAGCGATTCGACGCCGCCCTTGCCGATCAGTTCAGAGTAGCCCAGAAGGCCCAGCCCGGCCAGGAGGATAACGATTCCGATGGCCCAGGCCCCGATCCGGCTCGATCTGGCGAAGACGTACCCGCAGAGGTTGCAGTAGGTGGCCGAGTCGCCGATCCGCTGACTACACTTGGGACAGATCATGATCCTGCCTTTCCGTCAGGGGGAGGAGGCCGGCCGTTCCGTTGATGAAACAATGCTCAAGCCGTCTATTCTGAGACCGGTCAGGTCCTTGGCCTCCCGCAGGATTTCCTTGGGTGCTTCCAGAATCATGCTGATGTCGCAGACCACGACCTTGTCGCTGCCCACGCCCGATGCCATCACCGTCCGTCCGTCGGGTGAAAAAACGACCCGTTCGAGATGATGCTGGGGCAGTGGGGATTTGAGCACGGCCCGGACGGCCCCGGAGAAAACGTCCCAGAGAATGATGCCCCGAGGCACGACCGCGCCGGCCAGGATTCGGCCGTTGGGTGAAAAGACCGGCCCTCTGGGCATCCAGGCCGAAGCCGGCTGCAAGGGGATGTTCAGGGCCTCTTCAGCGCGGAGGTTCCAGAGGCGGACCACCTTGTCGGCATAGTCCGCGGCCAGTCGGAGGCCGTCCGGAGCGAAGGTCAGCGAGACGACCTCCTTGCCCACCGGACCCAGTTGGGCGGTCTGCTGGCGGGAGGCCGGGTCCCAGATTTGAATCAGTCCGTTCTGGCCTCCCAGGGCCGCCTTGGTCCCGTCCCGGGACAGGGCCATGGCCGTGACGCGGCCTCCGGGAGAGGCAAGCTCCCCCTTCCTGCTCCCGTCCAGTCCCCAAAGCACGACGGACTGGTCACGATGTTCGGCCAGGGTCCGCGGGTCGAGGAAGGCGAAACGATCGATGGATTCCTTGAACGCCTGGCGGGCCTGGCCCGTTTTCAGGTCCCAGACCAGGACCTGGCCGTCGGCGGCCCGTGAGACCAGCGTCTTTTCATCCGGAGAGAAAGCCGCCCAGGTCACCTTGCCCAGGTGGCCGGACAAGATGGTCTTTTTACGCCGCCCGGGCAGGTCCCAGATGACGAGGCTGCCGTCCTCCAAAGCCGAGGCCAGCAGGCTGCCGTCCCGGGACAGGGCGACCACTCCGCGAAACCACGCCGGGTCGTCCACCACGCTCATGCCGCCCGGGGGGATGGCGGCCCACAGCCGAACCGTTTCGTCAAGGCTGCCCGAGGCCAAGACCGAACCGTCCCGGCTGAAAGCCACGGAAAGCACGACATTTTCATGCCCCCTCAGCTCGGCCGCCCGATCCCGGGCCGCCACGTCCCAAACCACGATCGACTCGTCGGTCCCGGCAACGATCTTGGCGCCGTCCGGTGAAAACACGGCCCCGGAAAAATGATACTTGCCCTGCCCCAGGTCGGCCAGTTGGGCTCGCGATTCGACGTCCCACAATACGATCCGGTCGCTGAAGGCCCCGGCCAGCACGGCCGAGTCCGGAGAAAAGCTCAGCGTCTCGATCGAACTGTCGGGAGCGGGCAGAACCGCCTCCTCCTTGGCCGTTTGAAGACTGTAAAGAATGACCCGGTTCATGTACACCCCGGCGGCCAGACGCCGTCCGTCCGGGGAAAAGGACAGTGTGGTCACGCTGTCTTCCAGGCGGCCCAACAGGCCCAGTTCGGACCGGTCGGCCATGTTCCAAAGCCGGATTTCCGGACCGGCGGCCGAGGCCATGAGCTTGCCGTTGGGAGAAAAGGCCACGCAGGTCACCGGGTTTTCATGTCCCTGAAGCGAATCCACGACCTTGAGGGTCCTGACGTCCCAGAGCTTGATGGTCTGGCCTTCCCCGCCGCAGGCCAGCATGGCGCCGTCCGGAGTGAAGGTCGCCCGGGGCTGGCTCCGGTCGGAAGCCTCGAACACGCCCAGGGACCGGCCGGTTTTGAGGTCCCAGAGCATTTTCGGGCCGCCGGCGTCCGAAGCCGTGACCACCAGTCGGCCGTCCGGGGAAATGGCCACCCGTTCCCCGCCCTTGGGTGTATGGAGGGTCATCAACTCCCTGAAGACGCTCTTGCGCCGGGCCAGGACCAGGTCGGAAAAGGCGTCGGATCGAATGGCGGCCTTCCGGTCCCGCTCGATGGCCGCCGCCGCGGCGACATAGGCCCGCAGGTCTTCCCCTTCCTTCAGGAAGACCTTGCTCTTCTCGGCCCAGGCCAGGGCCAGGTTGTAATTGGACCGTTCCAGGTTCTTTTCGGCCCGCTGCCACAGGACGAACCCGGTCGACCCGCCCAGAATGATCAGAAACAGGAAGATCAGGCCGGCCGTGACCGCGGTCCGGTGACGGCCGACCCATTTCATCAGGGCCGCGGTGATGGAATAGTGGTAGGCCGAAACCCGCATCCCCGTCTGGAAGTTGCGTACGTCTTCGGCCAGCGTCTTGGCGCTCTCGTAACGCGACGCCTTGTCCTTCCGCATGCACTTGAAGGCGATGGCAGCCAGTTCGTCCGGGATTTCCTGCCCCTGGCCTCGGCCGACGAACCGCTCTTCCGTGTAAGCGTAACTCCCCCGCCGAAGCCCGAAAAAAAAGGCGATCACGGCCAAGGCGACCAGGGTCGAGGTCTGCAGGAGGAAAAACCAGCGCCGCTCGTCGACCAGTTCGGCCAGGGCCTGGGGGAGCATGATACGGGTCAGGGGATACCAGGACTGCCCGGCCAGAATCTCGGCCGGGATCAGAATGCCCCACAGGCCCAGATTGACCAGCAGTCCCAGCAGGAAAACGAAAGCGGAGCCGACCGTATTTCGCCAGGAGCCCTTTTTTTCCCGGGTCGCGCCCTTGTAGGAAATCTTGATCTGGGGCTTCTGGACCCGAGATGCGCGCCACTTTCTCCACCACAAGAACCCGGCCGCCACGACCACGGCCCCGGATACGCCCAGCCTGATCAGCGCGCCTTCCGGCCAGGGCCCGAGCGCCATGCGCAGGTTGAACAGGGCCACGAACAGCACGGCCAGCGGGGCCAGATGCAGAAGCAGCTTGTCCCACCAGGACCTGACGGAAAGCGAGGCCGCGATCATCAGGCCGAACAGAACGACCAGAAGCGACGCCAGGCTGGCCGGCTCCGGGCGGGCGGCCAGGAAATCGGGCCACAGCGTGGAGTAGGCGAACAGAGGCACGGCGACCAGGAAAGGCAGTGTCGCGTAGTGATAGACGGCCTGTTCGATGCCCCTGATCAGATGCCAGAGCCGTGCTCCGACTCCGGCCTGGACCCCGGTCTTGAAACGCCGATCGTTTCTCCGGACCAGAAACAGGCAGCCGATCAGCAGCAGAAGGCCGAAAACGGGAAAGAACAGGCTGGCGCCGGCCTGACGGAAAGGCAGGGAGACGTAGCCCAGGCCGAGCAAGGCCATGTAAATGACGGCCTGAAACAGAAGGGTCACCCGGTTGGGCCGGGAGTTGGGCGCCAGCTCGTCTTCGGCCCGGATGGGTTCGGGCGAGCCTAATAGCACCTTGCCCAGGATTTCAATGGCATTGGTGCCGGTGAAAGGCGGCCGGCCCTTGAGAATTTCGTAAAGAATCGCCCCCAGGGCCCAGATGTCGGTCTTTTCGTCCACGTCGCCGATCCGGCCGTCGGCCTGTTCCGGACTCATGTACGAGGGCGTGCCCATGCTCTGGCCGGCCACGGTCTCTGTCCCGCCGGCCGATTTGAGCAGTTCCAGGTTCTTGGCCATGTCTCCGGCGCCGGTGTCTTCCACGCCCTTGATCTTGACCAGCCCCCAGTCCAGAAGCACGGTCTCGCCGAACTCGCCGACCATGACATTCTGCGGCTTGAGGTCCCGGTGAATAACGCCCTTGCTGTGGGAATAGGCGATGGTCTGGCACAGGTCCAGGAAGTTGGGCAGGAGCTTCAGTTTCTCTTCAAGGGCCTTGCCGCTGATGGCCTTGGCCATGGTCTGGCCCCGAACCAGGCGCATGGTGTAGAACAGGGTCCCGTCCGGTCTGCGACCCAGCTCGTATACGGGTACGATGCCGGGATGCTCCAGCGCGCCGGTAACCCGGGCTTCCCGGAGAAACCGGGCCGCGGCCTGGGTGTATTGACTGGAAGACGCCCCGCCGCTTTTGGACGAGCGGTCCTCCGCATCAGCCGCCCCGGCCAGCAACTCCTTGATGGCCACCTCGCGTCCGAACTGGTTGTCCACGGCCAGAAGCACGCGGCCCATGCCGCCCCGTCCGTATTCCCCCTTGACCGTGTAACGATCCGTGTCCGAGGCGGCCAAGCCGGTATCGAGACCGAAACCGTCCAGGTCGGCAACCACCTGGTCGGCCGCGGCGGGCAGGGTCGCGTCAGCGTCCGCCGGCCCCGGGACCTGAACGATGGTGGCCTGCTCTTCGGGCTCCTCAACCGGAGGCTGGACGATGGCGGCCTGCTCTTCAGGCGGCGCAAGGGGTTCAATGGCCGCCGCCTCGAACGGAATTTCCAGTTCGAGCGATTCCCCTTCCCCGGCCTGATTTATCTCGGGCGGAGGCACGGCGGCCACGGGACGAACCGGCTCCGGCTCAACAGTCACCTCGGGCTCCGGGGCGGCCGCCGGGACCGCGTCTTCGCCCAGGTCGCTCAGGGCCTCGATCCCCATGGGCTCGGGCGGGCTTCTGAGGGACGGGTCCGAGTCCTCCTCATCCTCCTTGGGCATCAGCCGGGGGCCGAAACTATCGGCCACGGCCGGATCGCTGTCCAGTTGGACCAGGTCGTCGAGGTCCATCTCCTGGAGCGCGTCCTCCGCTGAAGGCGGGGCCTTGGGTTTGGCGGTCGCCCCGGCCAGCATGGCCCCGAAAGTCTTGTCCAGGGCTTTGTGGCCGCCCAAGGCCTGGATGGCCAGGCTGGCATTGCCGTCGTGCATGTCCAGCCTCCGTTTGATCAGCCCCGCCAACATTTTTTTGTCCGTGGCCTTGATCATGCCCAGGTCGACCAAGACCTCGCCCAGATCCTTTTCCGAATCGTGGGTCCAGACGGAAGCCGCCTTTTCCAATTGCTGGGGCGTGATCAGCTTGATCCGGACGGCCAGAACGCCATAAAGGAAATTACGTTCCCGGTCCATGTGTATCCATCCCTATGGGGGTTTTTCGGGTAAAATCCATGTTTCCGCGTCGGCTGAAGACACCCCTCCGCGTCAGTCCGGCCGGCTCGAAGCCGGAATCCCCGGCCCGGGCCAGACGGCGGGCGCCATTATATTCCATCCGGCTCCCAAGGGCCACCGCCCCTGGCAAACGCCATGCGTCTCTAACATCGGGATGATGTAAAGCGATTATGCCACATAAACGCCGATTGTAAAAGACCCGGCTTGGAAGAGACGTCTCCAGGCCGGGTCATCGGCAAACGAATCGGAAAAATTTGAATTGAACCCGAATCTTGCGGTTGGGTTGGTAGCGAGGCGTCGAAATGCATAGCGAAACGCGAAGTTGGACCGGTTTTTGGCCGCGGGCGTATCACTGGATACGTCCAGGCCGGGAACCGGGAAACGAGCGTTGCGGCAAGCAGTTGAAGATTCCCGCGGCCTTGCCGCGAAAATCTTCGACATGTTAGGGGAAAAACCATTGTTTGGTTGGCGGGCGTATTCCTCGCGGCAGGCCGCGAGGAATACGCCCGCCCTGCATGTTCAGGGATTCGGGACGGCGGTCATCAGCCCCCTGATCTTTTCCAGACGGCCGAGCAGGCCGTCCCCTTCCCCCCGCCCCGGCCGGAGCGGCAGTCTGGCCATGATGCCCAAACCTTCCGCGGCTTCATGAAAATCGTCGTCGGACAGGCTGCTGGCCACGGCCGCGTCGATCATGGGGTTGACCGTCACCAGGCGGCCGATCAGTTCGAGCCCCGTCATATCCGGCAGTCTTTCATCCGTCACCAGAAGATCGACGCCTCCCCCGGCCGCCCGGTCCAAGGCATCCCGTCCGGTTTCGGCCCAGGTCAGAACCACGTCCGGCCGGGCCTCGATGCCTTCCGCCAGTTGAGCGAAGTTGGTCCGGTCCCCGGCGACCATAAGCAGTCTCCACATAAATCGCCACCTCAGGATGAAAAGATCAGATTCGTGCCCGACATGTTCATGATGAATCGGTCCGGCATCTCTTTTTCCATGTGCATGACCGCCTTCCGGCCCGTGCAATGCGTGGGAATCACGTAGGTCGGGCCGATCTCCTTGAGGGCCTCGGTGGTCGGGCCGATAATCGGCTCGAAAGCCGGACCGGTCAGGTGAAATCCGCCCATGACCGCAAAAACCGGCTCCACGCCCGTCACTTCCCGGGCGTAACGGACCGTGTTGACGATTCCGGAATGGGCGCAGCCGGACAAGACCACCAGACCCCGGCCCTTGACGTGGAGCACCAGGGCCGTGTCGTCCTCGATGGGGTCCCACTTCTCGGCGCCGCCCTCCTCGAAATAGGCGTTGGGCATGCCTTTTTCAAACTCCGTCTTCCGGGGAATCTCGCCCAGAAAAAGCACGGCCCCGTCCAGCATGGTCATGGGCTCCCGGGTCTCGACCGGATGCACGCCGGTCTCCTGGACCTGCTCCCGGGTAAAGGGCGGGAAATACAGTTTGAACTCTTCGGTGATCTTGACGAAGCGGGGGACCTTGAAGACCGACGGGTGCACGATCAGGTCGATCCCCGGCCGGCCGATCATCCGCGTCAGCCCGGCCAGGCCGCCCACATGATCGAAATGTCCATGCGACAGGGCCATGGCCCCGATACCGGTCATGTCCAGACCCAAGGCATCGGCGTTGAAGGCGGCCCCGTGTTCGGAGTAGCCGAAGTCGAAAAGCACCTGGCCCCGATCCTCACCGGCAACCGCCGTGATCACGGCCGAAAAACCGTGTTCGGCCAGGATGCTGTTTTTGATCTCCCGGCCCTTGATCGGCAGCGCCCGCTGAACCATGGCGTTGCTGTCGCCCGAGGCCAAATCGACATAGTTGTCCTGCAAGGTCAGGATATCGACCCGGTCCACTTCCCTGAGTTCGACGCCCATCCGCGACCTCCTTTCCGTCTCCTTATTAATAAGTTAAATTAGTTTTTCGAGACGCGGCTTGTCAACCCTAAAACCCCGGGCGACGGCCGGAAAATCAAATGGTGAAGCTCCCCGCGGCAAGCTCCGGGGAATCTTCGACATGTTAAGAAGAAAAACCGATATTAGCCCGCCCCGCATGTTCAACGAAAGCGGACTTCCCGGGCCTTGACCTCCCCGCCGCAGGAGTTGCAGGTCAGCATCGGCCGGAACTCGTGCCGGCATCTTTTATGGCGCAGCAGCAATGGCGGGGTGTCCTCTTCCGTCAGCCAGCGGTCGCCCCAGTTCATCAAGGTCAGGGCCACGGGGTAGAGGTCCAGCCCTTTTTCCGTCAGCCGGTATTCGAAACGCTCGGGACGCTGCTGGTACCGGCTGCGGTAGAAGATGTCGTGGGCCACCAGCCGCTGCAGGCGATCGGTCAAAATGTTGCGGGCAATGTCGAGGTGATTCTGGAACTGCTCGAACCGACGAACGCCGAAGAAGGCCTCCCGAATGATGAGGAAGGTCCAGCGATCACCGACCAGTTCCACGGTCCGGGCCACGGAACAGGTTCGCTGCTCCTGCGGGTCCCCTTCATACAACCGCCTTCTGGACTTGATCAGGTTCTTGGCCTTTTGCCAATGATTGTCCTCACCCTTGGCGTAGGTCACCTCACGGGCCTTGATTTCGAGTCCGCATTCGGAGCAGGTTATCCTCGGCGACAGGGAGTGCTCGCAAGGGATGTGTCGGAGAACGAGGGGCGGCCCGTCCAGATCGGCCAGCCAGCGGTCGCCCCAAACCATCAAGGCCAGAATGGTCGGATAGAGGTCCAGTCCCTTTTCGGTGAAATGGTATTCGAAGCGCCGGGGTCGATCGAGGTATTGGACCCGTTCGAAGATGCCGTTGAGGACGAGGTGTTTCAGGCGGCA
>Ga0180009_10004048_pt1 | contig 16339 bp, 18 predicted proteins | sample OS_PC_MetaG_FD_123537 | JGI IMG/M metagenome (GOLD analysis project Ga0180009, IMG submission 123537) | Groundwater microbial communities from the Aspo Hard Rock Laboratory (HRL) deep subsurface site, Sweden - OS_PC_MetaG | ecosystem: Environmental > Aquatic > Deep subsurface > Groundwater...
CCATCGAGGACCCGATCGAATACCAGCTGCCCGGCGTGCTGCAGATTCCGGTCAACGAGAAGAAGGGCCTGACCTTCGCGCGCGGCCTGCGTTCGATCCTGCGCCACGACCCGGACAAGATCATGGTCGGCGAAATCCGCGACGCCGACACCGCACAGATCGCGGTGCAGTCGGCGCTGACCGGGCATCTGGTGTTCACCACCGCGCACGCCAACAACGTGTTCGACGTCATCGGCCGCTTCATCCACATGGGCGTCAACCCCTACAGCTTCGTCTCGGCGCTGAACGGCATCGTCGCGCAGCGCCTGCTGCGCATCAACTGCCCGCACTGCGCGGCGCCGGTCGAGCCGGCGGCCGACCTGCTCGAACTGTCCGGTCTGACCGCCGATAAAACCCGCGACTACACCTTCCTTCAGGGCAGCGGCTGCGGCCATTGCCGCGGCAGCGGCTACAAGGGTCGGCGCGCGATCGCCGAAATCCTGCTGCTCACCGACGAGTTGCGCGAGCTGATCGTGGCGCGCGCGCCGATCGGCCAGATCAAGGAAGCCGCCGAACGCGGCGGCACCCGCACCCTGCGCGACGCCGCGCTGGCGCGGGTGAAGGCGGGCGATACCACGCTGGAGGAAATCAACCGTGTCACGCTGGCCGTCTGACACGCTGCGCATCGCGCTTGTGCCCGGCGAGGCGGCGCTGCTGCGCGCGCGCACCTCCCGCGTGTTGACGTCGCCGGCACGCACCGCCGCCAGCCTGCTGCCGCTGCTCGACGCTGCACTCAGCGAGTCCGCCTGGCAGAGCCCGCGGGTCGAGGTGGTGCTATCGCAGCACTTCGTCCGTCAGGTGCTGACACCGCCGCCCGGCAAGGCGCTGTCGCGCGCCGAGGAACAGGCGCTGGTGGCCGCGAGCCTGCGCGAGATCTATGGCGAGGCGGCAGCACACTGGCAGGTGCAGGTGCACAGCCAGCCGCCGCAATACGGGCTGGTCGGCGCGGCCGTGGACGCCGCCCTGGTGCAGCAGCTGGACGCGCTGCTGGCACAGCATGGCTGTCGCGATGTGCACATCCGCCCGCTGGCCAGCCATGCCGCGCGGCACCTGCCGGCCCGGCTCGACGGCTGGTGGGTGCTGGCCGAAGCCGGCTGGCTCAGCGTGTTCGGTGGCACCCACGGCGTCTGGCACCACCTCGCCGCGCAGCCTGCCGATGCCGATTGGGCCACCGCGCTGCCGCAGCTGATCGAACGCGAAGCCGCGCAGGCCGCGCTGCCCATGCCGGCCACGGTGTGGATCCAGGCGCTCGGCGCCGGGGCCGTATCGGCCCCGAAAAGCGGCACCCCGCGCTGGCAGGTACTGCCGCATGACAGCCGCACCCAGGGCGCGCTCGCGCTGGCGGGCGTCTAGATGGCGCGCCTCGATTTCGATTTTCATGCGCGTCCTGCGCGCCCCGGCACAGGGGCCATCGTGCTGGCGCTGATTGGCGCGGCAGCGCTGGGCTGGAGCTGGACCAATCTGCAAACGGCGCGCGCGACCGAAGCCGGGCTGGCCCTGCAGATCGCCGCGCTCGAACAGGCGGCGCCCCGCGCAGCCGCGCGCCCCGCTGCGGCGGTCGACTCCGCCGCGCAGACCGCGCAGGCCGATGTCACGGCCCTGCTCGCCTATTCCTGGCAGCCGGCATTCGAGGCCCTGGCGAACGCGCTCGACGACTCGGTCGCGCTGGTGTCGCTCGACGCGAGCCAGACCCGCTCGCAGCTCAAGCTGGTGGCCGAGGCGCGCACGCTGGCGGAGGCCGTCGCCCTGATCGACAGGTTGCAGCAGCAGCCGGGGGTGAAGCGCGCCGAGTTGGTCCAGCACGAAGTGCAGACCGAGGTCGACCAGCAGCCGGTGCGCTTCAACCTGCTGGTGGAATTGAAGCCGGTGGAGCTGCAGCCATGAACACGCTGCTGTGGCAGCTTCGGCAATGGGCGCGGCGCCTGGGCGCGACCGGTCTGACCGGGCTCGGCCTGCTGGTCGCCGCACTGCTGCTGCAGACGTTCGGTGTCGGCACGCTGCAACGGTCGATCGCCGCCCAGCAGGACCGGCTGGCCGCGCTGCGTGTAGCCGCCGCCACGCGCGAGGCGTCGCCCACGCCGCCCGTTTTCAACCCGCTGGCCGCCTTGCCGCCCACCGGTGCGGCCTCGCAGCAGATCGGCGAGCTGGCGCAACTGGCCGAGTCGCACGGGCTGGCACTGCCGCGCGGCCGGTACAGCGTGACGCCGCAGGCTGGCACGGCGCTGGCGCGCTGGCAGCTGGTGCTGCCGGTCGAGACGCCCTATCCGGCGCTGCACGCTTTTCTTGCGGCGGCGCTGGAACGCCTGCCCAACCTGACGCTGGATGAACTGAAACTGGAGCGCGAGCGCATCGAGTCGGCCGACCTGCAGGCCGAACTGCGGATGAGCCTGTTCGTGGAGACGGCGCCATGACTGCACCCCGGCGTCGCGCACTGCTGTTCCTGGCGCTGGCCGGCGTGGTCGGCTGGTCGCTGTGGCTGGCGTTCGGCGAAACGGATACCGCCGAGGTCGACGTTGCCGAACCGGTGACGCGCGCCCGCCCGCCCGCGCCGGCCGAAACTGCGGCACCGGTGCAGCCGCCCGAGGCCGCACCGCGGCTGGCGCTGTCGCGCAGCAACCTGTTTCCCGAACAGACCTGGTACGTGCCACCGCCGCCCCCGCCGCCGCAGCCCTATGTCGCGCCGCCGCCCCCGCAGGCGCCGGCCCTGCCGTTCAGCTACATGGGACGCTGGCAGGAAGCCGGCCAGACCACCTATTACCTGGCGCGCGGCACGCTGCCGGTGAGCGTGCATGCGGGCCAGGTGCTCGATGGCGTTTGGCGGCTGGAGCCGGTGACCGGCGGCCAGCTGAATTTCACCTATTTACCGCTGGACCAGACGCGCAGCCTGCGCACAGGAGATTGAGTTGCAGTACACCCGCCCTTCCGTTTTGACCGCCGCGCTCTTTGTCCTGAGCGTGGCCGGTTGCGCCAGCACCAGCCTCAACGAGGGGCGCGAACTGATCGCTGCCGGCAAGCCCGAGGCCGGCCTCGATCACCTGCGCGCGAACCTGGAGCGCGAGCCCGACAACATCGAGCTCAAGGCCTATTACCACACGCAGCGCGAACGCCTGGCCAGCGAGCGCCTCACGCAGGCGCAGCAGGACCTGGATGCCGGCCGTTTCGACGCGGCCGAAGCCACGCTGCAAAGCGTGTTGCGCATGCATCCCGAAAACCCGCGCGCGGGTACCCTGTATGCCAACCTGGCGACCGCGCGGCAGCATCAGCAGATGGTGGAGAAAGCCGATCAGGCGCTGGCGGCGGGCCGCCCCGACGAGGCCACGCTCGCCTTGCGCCAGGTGTTGTCGCAAAACCCGGGCCATGCCGGCGCACAGCGCCTGCTGCAGCAGATCCAGGCAGCGCGCCAGGCCGACGAGCTCAGCCCGCGCGAACTCGGCCCCGCGTACCGCAAGCCGATCACGCTGGAGTTTCGCGATGCACCGCTGCGCAATGTGTTCGACATGATCGCGCGCCAGTCCGGCATCAATTTCGTGTTCGACAAGGATGTCCGGCTGGATACCAAGGCGTCGCTGTTCGTGCGCAACACGCCGATCGCCGAGGCCGTCAGTACGCTCCTGACCACCGGCCAGCTCGCAAGCAAGGTGGTCAACGCCAGCACGCTGCTGATCTATCCGGACGTGCCCCAAAAGCAGAAGGCCTACCAGGAACTGATGGTGAAGAGCTTCTACCTCGGCAATGCCGATGCCAAGACCACGATGGCGATGGTGCGCACCCTGGTGAAAACGCGCGACCTCTTCGTCGACGAGCGGCTGAACCTGCTGATCATGCGCGACACGCCCGACGCCATCCGCCTGGCCGAAAAGATCATCGCGGTGCAGGACCTGGCCGAGCCGGAAGTGATGCTCGATGTCGAGGTGCTGGAAGTGAAGCGCGGCCGCCTGCTCGACCTCGGCGTGCAATATCCCAACCAGTTCTCGCTGCTGAACCTGCCGCCGTCGACCAGCTCGACCATCGGCCAGGGCGGCGTGGTCACCAACACCACGCCGCCCGCGTCGGTGTTGACGGTGGACAGCCTGCGCCACATCACGCGCGGCGACGTCGCCATCAGCCCCACGCCCACGGTGAACCTGCGCAAGGATGACAGCGACGTCAACATCCTGGCCAACCCGCGCATCCGCGTGAAAAACCGCGAAAAAGCCAAGATCCATATTGGCGACAAGGTGCCGGTGATCACCTCCAACACCACGTCGACCGGGGTGATCTCGGAATCGGTGTCCTATCTCGATGTGGGACTCAAGCTCGACGTCGAGCCCAGCGTGCTGATGCGCGACGACGTGCAGATCAAGGTCGGGCTGGAAGTCTCCAGCATCGTGCGCGAGATCCGCGGCAGCAGCGGCACGCTGACCTACCAGATCGGCACCCGCAACGCCGGTACCACGCTGCGTCTGAAGGACGGCGAAACCCAGGTGCTGGCCGGCTTGATTTCGGACGAGGACCGCAGCACCGCCAGTCGCATCCCCGGACTCGGCGACCTGCCGCTCCTGGGGCGGCTGTTTTCCAACCAGCGCGACGAGCGCAGCAAGACCGAGATCGTGCTGCTGATCACGCCGCGCATATTGCGCAGCGACGCCACCCGCCAGCCGGCGCTGACCGAATTCCGCGGCGGCACCGAGAACGCCATCGGTGGCGGCCTGGCGTCCCCGCCCCAGGTGTTCGACGCGCCCCCGCCCCCGCCCGGCGGCGCGCCGGTGGAGCCGCCGCCGCTGCCGCTGCCGCAGATTCCCGCGCCGCCGGAAACGGACAACTAGAGCATGCAGCACCGCAACGCCGGATTCAGCCTGATCGAGCTGGTGGTCACTCTGGCCATCCTCGCGCTGCTCGCCAGCGTGGCGGTGCCGTTCGCGCAGCTGGTGCAGCAGCGTCACAAGGAAACCGAACTGCGCGACGCGCTGCGGCAGATCCGCACCGCGCTCGACGCCTACCGGCAAGGGGTGAAGGAAGGCCGCATCGAGGCCGCGGCCGACGCCAGCGGCTTCCCGCCCCACCTCGATGCGCTGTGGCAGGGCGTGGCCGACAAGACCCGGCCGGACGCCAGCAAGATTTATCTCATCCGCCGCCTGCCGCGCGATCCGTTCTATCCGGACGCCGCCGCGCCGCCGGCCGAGACTTGGGGCGTGCGCAGCTACGCCAGCCCGCCCGACGCGCCCAGCCCGGGGCGCGACGTGTTCGACGTCTACTCGCTATCGCAGCAGACGGGGCTCAACGGCGTGCCCTATCGCGAATGGTGAATCCCATGACAAGGCCGCAAACAAAGGGCTTCACCCTGGTCGAACTGCTGGTCGTGATGGCCATCATCGCGCTGCTGCTGACGCTGGCGATGCCGCGTTATTTCAATCACCTGGAAAGCTCGCGCGAGACCATCCTCAAGCAGGACCTCGCCGTCATGCGCGATGCCATCGACAAATACCATGGCGACCGCGGCCGCTATCCCGACAGCCTCGAGGAACTGGTCAGCGCGCGCTACCTGCGCAGCCTCCCGGTTGATCCGCTCACCGAGCGCGCGGACACCTGGCAAACCCTGACCCCGCCGGGCGACGAAGCCGGCACCGTCTACGACATCAAGAGCGGCGCACCGGGCGCTGCGCGCGACGGCACGCCCTATGCAAGCTGGTAAGACCGCGCAGTCCGGGTTCACCTACCTCTATGTGCTGCTGCTGATCGCGCTGATCGGCATGGGGCTTGCCTCCACCGGCACGCTGTGGCGCACCGACGCCCAGCGCGCCCGCGAGGCCGAACTGCTGTTCGTCGGCGACCAGTACCGTCAGGCGATCCGCAGTTATTACCAGCTCGATGCCGCCCAGCCGCGCCTGCCGCTGCGGATCGAAGACCTGCTGGAGGACAACCGTCGCCCCGATCCGGTGCGGCACCTGCGCCGCGCCTATCCCGACCCGGTCAGCGGCGAGCCCTTCGTGCTGATCCCGGCGGCCGAGGGCCCGGGCATCGTCGGCGTCCACAGTCCGTCGACGCAGCGGCCCTTCAAGCTTGCCGGCTTTGCCATCGAAAATGAATCCTTCGCCGATGCCACCCGCTACAGTGAATGGCGCTTTGTGTTCGTGGCGCCTGCCGTCCAGACACCCCAGGCTGTGCCGTCACCCCCCGGAGCCGTCAATGAATGAATCGCTGAAACCCGGCCTGCGCTACACCCACCGCTTCGTGATCCCGACGTCCAAGACCGTGCCGGCGTTGTACCCGGAAGCGCCCGAATTCGTCGCCATGCCGGAGGTGTTTGCCACCGGTTTCCTGGTCGGCTTTCTCGAATGGGCCTGCATCCGCGCGATCAACCCCTATCTGGACGGACCGCGCGAGCAGACGGTGGGCACGCATATCGACGTCAGCCACGAAGCCGCCACCCCGCCCGGTCATGAAGTGACCGCAACGGTCGAACTGATCGAGGTCGACGGCAGGCGGCTGGTGTTTGCCGTCGAGGCGCACGATGGCGTGGACCGGATTTCCCAAGGACGCCACGAACGCTTCGTGATCGACCGGGAAAAATTCGACGCCCGCGTGCGCGCGAAGAAAGACCCCCGCGCCTAGCCGTATGCCTGCCACACTGCGTGCCGTTCAGGCCGACCTCACCACGCTCGCGGTAGATGCCATCGTCAATGCCGCCAACCCTACGCTGCTTGGCGGCGGCGGGGTCGATGGGGCGATCCATCGCGCGGCCGGCCCGCAGCTGCTGGATGCGTGCCGGTCGCTGGGTGGCTGCGCGACCGGCGACGCCCGGCTCACGCCGGGGTTTCTGCTGCCCGCCCGCTATGTCATCCACACGGTCGGCCCGGTCTGGCACGGCGACGACCGCGGGGAAGCGGAACAGCTGGCGTCGTGCTACCGGCGTTCCCTCGAGGTCGCCGCCGCACATGGGCTCGCGTCGCTCGCCTTCCCGGCCATCAGCACCGGCGTGTACGGCTATCCAAAAGAGGCCGCTGCCCGGATTGCGGTGGCGACCGTACGCGCGCAGGTGCCGGCGTTCCCGCTGATCCGCGAGGTGATCTTCTGCTGCCATACGGCAACCGACCTCGCGCGCTATCAGCGCCAGCTTGCCGACGGTTGAACCGAAGATGAAGCTCATCCTGATCCATGGCATGGGCCGCACGCCGCTTTCGATGCTGCGCCTGCGCCGGCGCCTGCGGCGCGCCGGTCACGAAGCCTTCCTGTTCGGCTATTCGCCGACCTTCGAAACCCTGCAGGGCGCGAGCGGCCGGTTGGCCCGGCTGATCGATGCCCGGGTCGGCAGCGCGCCCTATGCGCTGATCGGTCATTCGCTCGGCACGGTGATCATCCGCGCGACGCTCGCCCGGCTGGCAGGCCGCATGCCCGTGGCCTGTTTTTTCCTGGCGCCACCGATGCTTGCGTGCAAGGCCGCGCGCTTCTTTTCCCGCTATTGGCTATACAAAACGATGACGGGCGAGATGGGCCGACTGCTGGCGGTGGAAGACTTCATGCGCGGACTGCCGTTGCCGCCGGGTCGGCTGCGGATCTATGCGGGCACCGCCGGCCCGCGCGCCGCCTGGCTTCCCTTCGGCATGGAGGCCAATGACGGCATCCTCAGCGTGGCCGAAGCCACCGGTGCCTGCGCGGCGGCCACCGTCAGGGTGCCTGCGCTGCACACCTTCATCATGAATTCGGCACCGGTCGTCGACGACATCATCCACGTGCTTGCAGCGCTTGCGTCCGCGCGTGACACGCCGACCTAGCATCGTGAACCCTGGTTTACGCCATCAGGAGACCGCATGGAACCGCGCATCAGCCTCATCACCCTCGGCGTCGCTGACCTCGAACGCGCCACCCGCTTCTACGCAGACTGCCTGGAACTGCCGCAGCTGGAGACACCGCCGTCGGTGAGCTTCTTCGAGATCGGCGCCACCTGGCTGGCGCTGTGGTCGTGGGAAAGCCTGGCGGCCGACGCCGGACTGTCCGCACAGGGGTCCGGTTTCCGCGGCTTTGCGCTCGCGCACAATGTGCGCTCGCCGGCCGAAGTCGATGCGCTGCTCGCCCGCGTGGCGCAGTGCGGCGGCAACGTAACCCGGACCGGCCATCCGACCGACTGGGGTGGCTATTCCGGTTATTTCACCGACCCCGATGGCGTTGCCTGGGAAGTCGCGCACAACCCCGCCTTTCCCCATGTCTGAAACGCACGCAAGACATCCGCTGCGATGTCATCGAAGTGGAACGGGTGCGCGGGATGCGTTACCGTGTACAGCAAGACCCCGGCCAGAAGCCGGCACTGTTGCGGCCCAATGACGCACCGCCCATGATCCGACTGCCCAAGACCCTGAACGCCTGGAATACGCCCCGGTTCGAAACCATCCTGAAACAGGAAATCGAACAGCTGGATGCCGCCAGCCTGCCGTTGCAGCAAGCGCTGTCCGTCAGCAGTTATGTGACCGACCGGCCCTTCCAGGTCAGGCTCGTCAACGTGAGCGCGGATGCCGACCAGATCCGCATCAAGGCGGGGATTTTCTATACCGGGGTGATTGCCGGCTGCAGCTGCGCGGACGATCCCACGCCGGTCGACGAATTGAACGAATATTGTATGGTGCAGTTATGCATTGACAGGATCACGGCCGAAACCACGGTAACGCTGCTGGCCGAATAGCCAAGCAGGCTGCCCACCGCATCGAACGCACATGAATGCCGCCCTGCTGATCCTCAACGCCGGCTCCTCCAGCCTCAAGTTCGCGCTCTATCAAGCCGGTCCGGCGAACGACCTGCAGGCGCACTATCGCGGCGTCATCGAGGAAATCGGGCGGGATGCGCGCTTTCGAATGCTGCTCGCGCCTGAGGCCGATGGCCCACTCGACCAGACCGTGGCGGCGACCGACCACGAACAGGCGCTGCGGCAACTGCTCGATTGGCTGGACACCCACCATCCCGATCTGTCCCTGTCCGCCGCCGGGCATCGCGTGGTGCATGGCGGCGCCCACTACACCCATCCGGTGCGAGTCGACGCGGCCGTGCTGGCCGACCTGGAAAAACTGATTCCGCTCAGCCCGCTGCACCAGCCGCACAACCTGGCGGGCATCCAGGCGCTGGCCCGGCTGCGACCGGACCTGCCGCAGATTGCCTGCTTCGATACCGCGTTCCACCATACCCTGCCGCCGCGGGCCCGGCGCTTTGCACTGCCGCGCGAACTCGATGAACGCGGCATCCGCCGCTACGGCTTCCATGGACTGTCGTATGAACATATCGCCGCCGTGCTGCCGGATTACCTGGGCGAGGCGGCCGCGGGCCGGGTGGTCGTCGCGCATCTGGGCAATGGCGCCAGTCTGTGCGCGCTGCAGCAGGGACGCAGCGTGGAAACCTCGATGGGCTTCACCCCGCTCGACGGCATCCCGATGGCCAGCCGCTGCGGCGCGCTCGATCCCGGCGTGTTGCTCTACCTGCTACGCGAGGAAGGGATGAGCACGGCCCAGCTCGACGACCTGCTGCACCACCGTGCCGGCCTGCTCGGCGTATCCGGCCTCAGCGGCGACGTGCGCACGCTGCTTGCCAGCGACGATCCGCATGCGGCTGAAGCGCTGGAACTCTTCGCCTACCGCACCGCCCAGGCCATCGCCGGCCATGCCGTTGCCCTCGAAGGCCTCGACGCGCTGGTCTTCACCGCAGGCATCGGCGAGCACGCCGCGCCGGTGCGCGCGGCCATCTGCCGCCATCTGGTCTGGCTCGGCCTGACGCTGGACGACGCGGCCAACACGCGGCATGGCCCGCGCATCAGCCAGACGGACAGCCGTATTTCCGTGTGGGTCATCCCCACCGACGAGGAAAAGGTGATCGCGCAGCACGCCTGGACGCTGACCGCAGGCGCCTAGCGCCGGAACTGTAGCGAATGAAGGGGGTCGGCTTGAGAACGGCCATCAAACTGCAAGCTTGACCCTCCACACTGGCGTGACCGCGCGTCTTACCCAAGGAAGGAAACCGCATGAACGCACCGACCCCGATACCCGCCCCGCCCGCTGCCGAAACACTGGCAAAGATCGACGCCTACTGGCGCGCCTGCAACTACCTTGCAGCCGGCATGATTTATCTGCGCGACAACCCGCTGCTGCGCGATCCGCTTCAAGCCGAGCACATCAAGCGCCGCCTGCTTGGCCACTGGGGCGCCAGCCCGGGACTGAGCTTCACCTGGGTCCACCTCAACCGGCTGATCCGGCAATATGAGCTCAATGCCATGTTCCTCGCCGGCCCCGGCCACGGCGCGCCCGGCGTGCTGGCGCCGGCGTACCTGGAAGGGACCTACAGCGAGGTCTATCCCCAGAAGAGCGAAGACGACGCCGGCATGCGCCGCTTTTTCAAGGAATTCTCCTTCCCCGGCGGCATCGGCAGCCACTGCACGCCGGAAACGCCCGGTTCGATCCACGAAGGCGGCGAGCTTGGCTACAGCGTCTCGCATGCCTTTGGCGCTGCGTTCGACAACCCGGACCTGCTGGTCGCCGTGATGGTGGGCGACGGCGAAGCCGAGACCGGGCCGCTCGCCACCGCATGGCATTCCAACAAATTCCTCAATCCGATCCGCGATGGTGCGGTGCTGCCCATCCTCCATCTCAATGGCTACAAGATCCACAACCCGACACTGCTGGCGCGCATTTCGCACGAGGAGCTGGAAAACCTGTTCAAGGGCTACGGCTGGACACCCTATTTCGTCGAAGGCTCGGACCCGATGACCATGCATGCCGAGATGGCGGTGACGATGGAGCAATGTGTGCTGGAGATCCACCGCATCCAGGGCGAAGCCCGGCGAACCGGCGTTCCCGGGCGGCCACGCTGGCCGATGATCGTGCTGCGCTCGCCCAAGGGCTGGACCGGTCCGGCCGAGGTCGACGGCAAGAAAGTCGAAGGCTTCTGGCGCGCGCACCAGGTACCGCTGGCCGGGGTGCGCAGCGACCCGGCCCACCTGCAGCAGTTGGAAACCTGGCTGCGCAGCTATGACCCACACGCGCTGTTCGACGAGGCCGGCCGCCTGCGCCCGGAACTGCGTGCGCTGGCACCCGCCGGCAACCGCCGCATGAGCGCGAATCCGCATGCCAACGGCGGCCTGTTGCGGCGCCCGCTGCGGATGCCGGATTTCCGCGCCTACGCCGCCGACGTGCCCAGCCCCGGCAAAGACACGGCAGAAAACACGCGCCCGCTCGGCAAGCTGCTGCGCGACGTGATGGCGCAGAACATGGACAACTTCCGCGTATTTGGCCCGGACGAGAATGCATCGAACAAGCTCGACAATCTCTACGAAGTCACCAAGAAGACCTGGCTCGCCGATATTTACCCGGAAGACGCCGACGGTAGCGAGCTGTCACCCGATGGACGCGTGATGGAAATGCTGTCCGAGCACACCATCGAAGGCTGGCTGGAGGGCTATCTGCTGACCGGCCGCCACGGCTTTCTGTCGAGCTACGAGGCTTTCGTGCATGTCATCGACTCGATGTTCAACCAGCACGCCAAATGGCTGGCGATGTGCAAGGAGGTGCCATGGCGCGCGCCGGTGGCCTCGCTCAATCTCCTGATCACCTCCACCGTCTGGCGCCAGGACCACAACGGCTTCACCCACCAGGACCCCGGCTTTCTCGATCTGGTGGTGAACAAGAGCCCGGCGGTGACACGCATTTATCTGCCGCCCGACGTCAACACACTGCTCGCCACCGCTGCCAAGTGCCTGGAGAGCACCGACCTCGTCAATGTGATCGTCTGCGACAAGCAGAAGCACCTGCAATACCTGGACATGGAGGCGGCGATCAAGCATTGCGCCAAGGGCATCGGCATCTGGGAATGGGCGAGCAACGACGCCGGATCGGAGCCGGACGTGGTGATGGCCTGCGCGGGCGATATTCCCACCAAGGAAGCGCTGGCCGCAACCGTACTGCTGCGTGAGTACTTTCCTGACCTCAAGCTGCGCTTCATCAACGTGGTCGATCTCTACACACTAGTGCCGGCCGGCGAACACCCGCACGGCCTGTCGGATCGCGATTTCGACAGCCTGTTCACCCTCGACAGGCCGGTGATCTTCAACTTCCATGGCTATCCCTGGCTGATCCACCGGCTGGCCTACCGTCGCACTAACCACGACAACATGCACGTGCGCGGCTACAAGGAAAAAGGCAGCATCAACACGCCGCTGGAACTGGCGATCGAGAACGAAATCGACCGCTTCAGCCTCGCCATCGACGTGATCAACCGCGTGCCCGAGCTGTGCGTGGCCGGTGCCCACGTCAAGCAGAAGCTGCGCGACATGCAGATCGACTGCCGCGACTACGCGCACGAGCACGGGGTGGACCAGCCGGAGGCGGATGCCTGGGTTTGGCCGTATTAGCGCAAGGGCTCTGGCAGCATGGAGCGCCGCGTCAGGGCAGCAGCAGGCAGAACACCGCGCCCTGATCGTTGTGAAGACGCAGTTCGCCCCGACGACCCCGATTGTCGTGACTCTCTGCGATCAGTCTGGAAAACTGCAGGCCGAGGCCGGTCTGCCGGGTGTGGCCGCTTGAGTCTGCGCGTGCACCCGCAAGAATATGTGCCGGATAGCCCGGCGAATCGTCGCGCACGGTCAGCACAAGACAGCCTTCCAGCATGCTCGCCTCGATGCGTAGATGCGATCGCGCATAGGCCAGGGAATTGTGAATGGCGTTGATCAGGGCCATTTCAACCAGGTCGCGGTCGAAGAACCAGATTTCCGGCACCTCCGGCGCCAGCGCCGCTTCGACGCGGATGCGGCCGCGCGAGAGCGAGGCCGCCCGGTCGCGGATTTCATTCACCGCATCGTGCGGCGACCAGGCATCGATCGACGGGCGGATCGGCTGGTCGATCGCCTTGTAGATCCGCAGCGCCTGCTGCAGGCGATCGACCACCCCCTGGCAGAGCAGCCGCGCCGAATCGACTGCAGAATCGTGCGTCGCCTCGCCCTGCGGGGCAATGCTGTCGAGCGTGATCGAAAGCAGGCCGAGATCGTTCTTCAGTTCGTGGATCAGTGCGGCATACAGGTCGGTATGATTGAATGTCATGCGGTGCCCTTTCGCTGGATACCAAAGCGGTTTTCCACTTCTTTCAGGTGCAGCCGCAGGCCCGCAATCCGCGTGTGGCCGGGCGCCTGGCGTTCCGCCTCATTCAGATGGTGCCTGGCAGACGCGATCAGCTGTTCGTCCATGCCGGCCTGGTCGATGAACTTGAGGATCACCCAGACGGCGTTCATCATGATGCGCGGGTTGTGGGGCGCTTCGCCGCACGCCGTCAGCAGCTTCTCGACCGCCGACTTGAAGTCGCCCCGCTGCGCCAGCACCACGCCTTCGTTGTTGAGCTTGCGCACATCGGAGGTCGCCTTCGAAAGCACGGCTGCGCCGGCCTCGGTGCGTCCGGATTCATCGTAGAGCTTGCGGGCCTTGGCCAGCAGCGACTCGCTGTCGTGCGCATTGCGCGCCACCTCGGCCACGATGCTGTCGGCCTCCTCGAGGCGGCCGCTGACCATGCAGGTGCCTGCCAGATCCAGCATCAGGTTGGCATCACCGTGCGCTCCGCTTGCCCGCAGCGCGGCGGCCGCCTCCACCGATTTCGCCGCCGCATCCAGATTGCCGGCCTTGACGTGCGCCATGCCCTGGGCAACTGCCACCACCAATTGTCCTTCCGGGCTGCCCTGCAGAATGTTTTTGTTCTCCTTCAGGGTTTTTGCGACGCCCTGCAGGTCGCCCTGCTCGAGCTGCACCCGGCACAGGTTGCCGAAATCGCTGGGGGTGACGAAGATGGAATGCAAACCTTTTTCCAGTACATTGGAAAACGCTGCGCGCGCCGTATCCAGGTCGCCATTGTTCTGGGCGATTTCCCCCAGGCGCTGTTGCCGGCGCACCGTGCGGGCAGAAATCGCCACCCCCCGCTCGAGCGCCTGCTGGGCTGCCGGGGCATCCTTCTTTGCCAGGCACACATCGGAAAGCAGATCGTATGCAGCGACCATCTCGGGCGCCTGCTCCATGACGTCGCGCAGAACCTCCTCGGCGGCCTCGTCCTTTTTCTGGTGATGCAGAGAGCGGGCCAGCCCCAGGCGCGCCCACGGCACGGCTCGCAATGAGATCACCTGTTGGTACAGACCCTCGGCCTCTTCGAAGCGGCCGAGCGCGACCAACAGCTCCCCCTTGAAGCGCAGCGCATCCACCAGATGCCTGGGCTTGCCCCGGATCAGCAGGTCGCAGGCCACGATGGCCTCCTCCAGGTCGCCGGCCAGAAAATGCCGGTATACGTCGCGAAAGGCCCACTTTTGCAGCAGGATGCTTTCGAGCCGGCTGCGCAGGAGTTCCGGGCTGAACGGCTTGATCATGTAGTCATCCGGCGCCAGTTCGGCCGTCGCGACCACCTTCTCGTAATAGGACTCGGCCGTCACCATGATGAAGACCGTCTCGATGGTGATCAGATTGCTGTGGCGCAACTCCTCCAGCAACTGCTGGCCATCGCGGCCGTCGCCCAGATTGAAATCGCACAGGATGAAGTCGTAGGACTTCTGCTTGACGTGGTAAATGGCCTCCGACGCGCTGGAGACGAGCTGTACCTTGGTGATGCCGAAGTTGGACAGGGTCAGACGCAGCGCGTTGCGCATGCCGGGGTAATCCTCCACCACCAGCGCGCGCAGCGCACTGTAATCGATCGACGCATCGTCTGACCCGACCCAGTCCAGACTCATGGCCGCAACCTGGAACACCCGATATTGCCGTTGATCACTGCCGTTTTACCCCCGAAAGCGTGTCATTCAGGGAAATAACGGCTGTTCCAGGCTTAACTGAAACCTGCCGCGGCGCGCAATGCCCCCTCTGGCAGGCTTGATCAGGGCGTCAGGGTGGGGTCGGAGGGAGGTCCAGCGCTTCTGCGTAGGGGCGGCTGGGATACTGGAAAGCCACCGGGCCATCCGGCTTGGCATGGACGAACTGGTGCACGAAGGGGTCGCTCGAATCAGCCATGGCGGCAGCCTCGCCTTCCGCCACCACAACGCCGTCATGGATGAAATAGACGTAGTCGGCGACCTTGAGCGACTCCGAGACGTCGTAGGTCACCACGATCGAGGTCAGGCCGAGCGCATCGTTGAGCGTGCGGATCAGGCTGGCGACGGTATTGAGCGAAATCGGGTCGAGCCCGGCGAAGGGCTCGTCGTACATGATCAGCATCGGATCGAGCGCGATCGCGCGGGCCAGCGCCACGCGGCGCTCCATGCCGCCCGACAGCTCGCCGGTCATCAGGTCGCGTGCGCCGCGCAGGCCCACGGCATCGAGCTTCATCAGCACCAGATCGCGAACGGCGTCTTCCGGCAGGTCGGTGTGTTCGCGGATCGGGTAGGCAATGTTGTCGAACACCGAGAGGTCGCTGAACAGCCCGCTGACCTGGAACATCATGCCCATCTTGCGCCGCATCGCGTAGAGCGCCTTGTTGCCGAGCGTGTGTACCACCTGGCCGTCGAACGTCACCTGGCCGCGCGCCGGCTTCAGCTGGCCGCCGATGTGCCGCAGCAGCGTGGTCTTGCCGCAGCCGCTGACGCCGAGGATGGCGACCAGTTTGCCGCGCGGAATGGAAAGCTGGACCCCCTTGAGCACCTGGTTCTGCTCGAACGCGAAATGCAGGTCGCTGATCTCGACCAGGTTGTCGGGCGGGGATGGCGGGGTGTTTTCCTGCGGGGCGGATGCGTTCATCGTGACGACAGAATCAGGGGGCCGGCAGCAGCGCATCCGGCGCTTCCAGCGCGGCCTTCACCGCCACCAGAAACTGTACCGCGTCGCGACCGTCGACCAGCCGGTGATCGTAGGTCAGCGCCAGGTACATCATTGGACGGATCACCACCTGGCCGTTTTCGGCCACCGGGCGCTCCTGAATGGTGTGCATGCCGAGGATGGCCGACTGCGGTGGATTGAGAATGGGCGTGGACAGCAGCGAGCCGAACACGCCGCCGTTGGTGATCGAGAAGCTGCCGCCGGACAGGTCCTCGAGCGTGAGCCGGCTCTCGCGCGCACGCCGGGCAAAGTCGGCGATGGCCAGCTCGATCTCGGCCGACGACAGCGTCTGCGCACCGCGCAGAATCGGCACCACCAGTCCGCGCGGGCTGGAAATGGCGATGCCGATGTCGACATCGTCCTGCCACACGATGTCGTTGCCGTCGATGGCGGCGTTGACGATCGGAAACTGCTGCATCGCCTGGCACACCGCGCGCACGAAGAAGGACATGTAGCCCAGCTTGACGCCGTGCCTGACCTCGAACTCGGCCTTGAACCGCTGGCGCAATTCGTTCACCGGC
>Ga0180009_10004049_pt1 | contig 16332 bp, 12 predicted proteins | sample OS_PC_MetaG_FD_123537 | JGI IMG/M metagenome (GOLD analysis project Ga0180009, IMG submission 123537) | Groundwater microbial communities from the Aspo Hard Rock Laboratory (HRL) deep subsurface site, Sweden - OS_PC_MetaG | ecosystem: Environmental > Aquatic > Deep subsurface > Groundwater...
ACAATTGAAAGAAAACGGCCTTTCACAGACAGATGCAGTTTTTTCAAAAAATGCCATCCATGCCATCATAAAAAAATATACAAAAGAGGCAGGTGTCAGAAATTTGGAACGCGAAATTTCTTCTGTGTTAAGAAAAATAGCTAAAGAGATTGTTCAAACCGATAATAGACAGCTGCACAAAATTTCAACAAATTCACTTTTAAAGTACCTTGGACAACATCGCTTTAGAGACAGTATCCTTGAAAAAGAGGATAGAATAGGGATTGTCACTGGCCTTGCATGGACACCGGCCGGCGGTGAACTTCTCACTATAGAGGCGGTCACCATGCCGGGTAAAGGAAATGTCCTTGTAACAGGAAAGCTTGGGGATGTCATGAAAGAGTCTTCCCAGGCTGCCGTCAGTTATGTCAGGTCCAGAAGTAAAGAATTAAATATAAAAGATACTTTCTATAAAACCCAGGATATCCATATCCATGTTCCAGAAGGCGCAATTCCAAAAGACGGGCCTTCTGCAGGGATTTCTATGTGTACGGCGGTTGTCTCTGTTTTGACCGGAAGGCCGGTTTCAAGAAAGGTTGCCATGACAGGAGAAATTACCTTGCGGGGAAGAGTGTTGCCTGTCGGTGGCCTGAAAGAAAAACTGCTGGCCGCACATGCCAATGGGATTAAAAAAGTTATTGTTTCAACAGAAAACCGGAAAGATATTAAAGAGATTCCCAAATCCATTCAAAATCAAATGGAAATCGTTTATGCGGAAAATATGTCTCAGGTGCTTGAGAATGCCTTGTTATGAGATGAATTTATCCAAGATAGGATATGAATTGTGTCATGGCATCTTTTTCTTCTTTTGTAGCAACAGCCCGTCTGATTTCAACTGATGTTTCATATTCGTCCTTGTCCATTATCAAGTCTTCTTTTCGGGTGCCGGATTTATTGATATTAATGGCCGGCCAGATTCTGTTTTCAGCACATTCTCTGGAAAGAAACAGATCCATGTTTCCGGTTCCCTTGAATTCCTGAAAGATGATGTCATCCATGCGGCTGCCCGTATCGACAAGAATAGTGGCAATAATGGTTAAGGAACCACCGTTTTCCAACTTTCTGGCAGCACCGAAAATTTTTCTGGGGAACTCCATGGCATTGGCACCAAGACCCCCGGTCATGGTTTTACCATGGCTGTCCGTGTCATTATTAAAGGCTCTTGTCATACGGGTTAAAGAGTCAATAAACACGATAGCATCCTGTCCGATTTCAGCACATCTGATAGCCGTATGCATGGCAAGGCGGGTCATTCTCATATGCTGCCCGATCTGCTGATCTGCCGATGAGTATAGGACATGGGCGTCTTTGAGGCCCCGTTGAAAATCCGTCACTTCTTCAGGCCTTTCATCCACCAGGAGAACAAATACTTTTGTTTCCGGATGATTCATTACCACTGAGTTTGCCATATGTCGCAATATGGTTGTTTTACCGGATTTGGGCGGGGAGATAATCAGTCCTCTCTGGCCCATGCCGATGGGGGTGATAATATCCAGTGCTTTTCCTGTGATATCATCCGGTCCCTGGGTCATGTGATATCGTTCAAAAGGGTTGATACTGATCTGGTCCTGCAATAAAGGGAAGTTGATAAATTCATCAAAAGGAAGATCATTGATCTTCTCAATCCGGATTAAGGCAAGATTTGGATTACCGGGGCCTTTTTGTTCCCCAAAACCTTCAATAAAACTGCCCTCTTTTAAAGATAGTTTTCGTATTAAGCTGTTTGGAACATATGTATTTTCAGGTTTTGGCTGGAAATTTTCTTCAATATTTCTTAAAAATCCAAACCCCTTATCCATAATTTCAAGATATCCTTGTACAGATTCCATTTTCAGACTCCTTAATAGGAATTTAGAATTAATAAATAAAGAACACGCGATTGATCGTCATTATCCCATTTGGTAAAGCAATACGGGATTTGATAGTTAAACCACAGATTCAAATTTTTAGGTGAAAAATTGAATTGTTGCATCATCATTACCCTATTTATAGCATTTTTAATATAACCATGCAAGCAAGGCATGTGGAATAATTGTGAAGACCTAAAAATAGTGATGCGCTTTGCTTTTTTATAATAGTTTTTGCTTGACACAATTTTTTATTATTGATATAAATCGACTTGTTTTTCGGGCGATTAACTCAGCTGGGAGAGTGCAACCCTTACAAGGTTGAAGTCGCAGGTTCGAACCCTGCATCGCCCACCAAAAAATGCGGATTTACGGGGGTGTAGTTCAGTTGGTTAGAACGCTTGCCTGTCACGCAAGAGGTCGCGAGTTCGAGTCTCGTCACTCCCGCCACAATAACATAAAGGGCGTTTAGTGAAAACTAAACGCCCTTTATGTTATTGGATAATGAAGCTGGTTAATCGTATGACTTTTCAAGCTCTTTGAAGATAGCATCTCCCATTGTTTTTGTGTCCACAGAATCCTTTTTATTATCAGTCAGGTCAGCTGTGAAAATACCGTTTTCAAGAACTTTTGAGATGGCCTTTTCAATGGCATTGGCAGCGTTAGTAAATCCAAAGGTATAGGTTAGCATCATGGCGCCGGATAAAATCTGGGCAATGGGATTGGCAATGCCTTTTCCAGCAATGTCGGGAGCAGAGCCGCCTGCCGGCTCGTAAAGACCAAACTTTTTTTCATTCAGACTGGCAGAGGCCAAAAGACCCATGGAGCCGGTAATCATGGCACATTCATCAGAAATAATATCTCCAAACATATTGCCGCAGAGAAGTACATCAAATTGATGGGGATTTTTGACAAGCTGCATGGTGGCATTGTCAACATATATGTGGTTTAAGGTGACATCTGGAAATTCTTTTGCTATTCGTGTAACCGTTTCCCGCCAGAGCACCATGGAAAAAAGCACATTGGCCTTATCAACGGATGTCACAAGCTGCTTTCTTTTCTGAGCTGCCTCAAAGGCCATTCTTGCAATTCTTTCAATTTCAAATCTCGTATATACCATTGTATCATATGCTTTTTCATTGAGGCCTTCCCCTTCTCTCCCCTTTGGTTCCCCAAAATAGATACCGCCCGTCAATTCCCTTACGCAAAGAATATCAAAGCCGTTTTTAACAATTTCAGGTTTTAAAGGAGATGCAGATGCAAGGGTTGGGAAAACTTTGGCAGGTCTAAGATTGCAATATAATCCAAAATGTTTTCTCAAGGGCAGCAATGCCCCCCTTTCCGGCTGCTCTGCTGGCGGAAGGTGTTCCCACTTGGGACCTCCGACCGAGCCGAATAAGATTGCATCGCTTTGTTCACATAGAGCTAACGTAGAATCTGGTAACGCTTTGCCGTGATGATCAATGGCAGCCCCACCAATATCTGCAAACTCGTATTCAAAATCAAAACCATAAAGTGTCCCGGCCTTTTTAAGAATTCTAACCGCCTGTTCCATCACTTCGGGTCCTATTCCATCACCTGGAAGTACAGCAATCTTGTTCAAACCTGTTGATCTCCTAATTATTAAATTATGTTCTCAAAAAATTTTATTTTATATTAAATATAATAATATGCAACAAAATTATTAAGCTTTTATAAAATTAGTTTATATATACTGGATTGATATTAAAAAAAGATAACCTGAAATTAAAAAGAACCTTCCTGCCAGAATACCCGAAATGACTGATCTTCCACGGGTGTTTCAGGTAAGAAAAAGTATGGAGATTTTTTAAAACAAGACAGGAATAAACAAACTGCCTTGAAGAGGATATGTGTTAAACTTTAAGGACTTTTTTAGCCGATAGTCCTTTATCATTTTCTTCTACTTCAAACTGTACGCGTTCTCCCTCTGAAAGTGTTTTAAAACCTGCCATTTCTATGGCTGAATAATGGACAAACACATCATCGCCGGTTTCCTGCTCAATAAATCCAAAGCCTTTTTTTGAATTAAACCATTTGATTGTTCCTTGCACCAAAATTTCCCCCTCCTTGACTTAGTGTTCATACATCATGCCTATGAAAAATTTGCTCTGGAAAAACTTTCAATCAGAGCACCCCTCTTAATATTTCGGGTCATCGTAATTATGGAGTATTACTTCATTTTAAAAAATGCAAGAAAAAAAAGGGGACTGAAAAAAAATCAGTCCCCCTTTTGAAAAAGCCAGGTATGTTCAGTTATTTTCTATTTCCATACTCGGCATATGCCATTGCTGTAAGCCTGTAAACAAGATGCGCCATTTTTGAAAACGGCAGAAAGGCAAACAGTTCAAAAATAGCAATTAAATGCAGATAGTAAAAGAAATAGGCAATATATTCCAGATGGGCAACACGGGCCATTTCGGTGAGCATACCCGTTAGGCCGAGGGTAAAAACAACGACTAGGATAAACCAGTCTTTATAAGATGTAAGTTGGTCGTCTTTTTTATCCAGCCTGTTTTTGATCATCAATCCACTGCCGATAACCAGTGCTGGCCCTGCAATATTGGCCAGCCATTTAATCGGATTAACAAAGGAATAGGGTCCGGGTATTCCCCCAACATACAGTAGCGTTCCTGCAACAGCCGTCACAACGAACAGACCGATAAATGAATACAGCACCATCATATGGGGTGTTGCTCTATCCTTATTGGATTCACATTCGTTGAATTTATCATGCTTTAAAACTGTGGGAATCACCCTGATAAGCGCCTGGAAAAATTCTTTGTAATCCAGGCTTGCCTTGTCAGTCTTTCCTTCAAGAACAGCATTCTCATGAATATCATTCAAGAAATTTTTAAGGCTGAGAGCAAAAATGATAGCAACGGCAGTTGCCGTCGGTACGAATGTTAAATCCACAAACCAGGTTGAGAAAAAATCCGCGTGCGAAATGACATGTTCAGCACCTTCATGGGCATGTGACCATGCAATACCAAACACATTAAACAGTTTGGTCATGGTCTCGCCGGCGTTCATGGTAATAAAGGCAAGTATCGCAAACCAGACAGCTGGTATTCCAATAAGGATCGGCAGCATTTTAGGATCATTAACTGCTTTTGCCAGTGCTTTGGGTTTTGCATACTCAGAAATGGCAGCAGATCGGACAGCAGACAGAACATCCCCTGGGGCGGCACCCCTTGGGCAAAGGTCTGTACAATCACCGCACTGATGGCACAGCCAGATGTCAGCACTTTTTACCAACCTGTCCTTAAGACCCCAGGAAGCTGCAATCATTTCCTTTCTTGGAAAGGGGCTGTTTTCAGGCGCAATGGGACATGCAACCGAACAAGTGGCGCACTGGTAGCATTTTTTTAGAGTTTCTCCGCCAAGCCCTCTTACTTGAGCAATAAAGTCAAGATCGGGTTGAGCAAGATATTTTTCAGTCATACTTACATACCTCCTAACTATTTAGGTAAATAGTTAATATTAGAATCCTTTGAATGGGTTTGGACCAAGGTCTTCAACTTCTTCAACAAAGGCATTGATTATTCCAGGAAGTTTGTCATATTCATCAATGGCAACTTCTGCAAAGGCCACACGCTCTTCTTCAAGTGAAAGACTTTTAAGTGCATCCCCCATTTTTTTGACTCGGACTTCTGCAAGCTCTGAACCTTTCATAAAATGACACTGGTAATCATCTCCATGTTTGCAGCCAATAAGGATAACACCGTCCATTCCCTGGGCAAGCGCATCTTTAATCCAGATGGTGTTCACGGAGCCAAGGCATCTGACAGGAATAAATCGAACATTGGGAGAGTAATCTATTCTGTTCAGCCCCACCATGTCAAGAGCAGGGAAAGCATCATTCTCACAAATCAAGGCAAGGAATCTGAAGGGCGGCTCATCATAATCATCTTCCGATGGGACACCAACGGCTTTGACCTGGGACCCGATAGAATCAACCGTGTAGTCGGCAAAAGAGATGATCCTTTCAGGACATGCACCCATGCAGGTACCGCATCGTCTGCATCGTGTCGGGTTGGCTTTTGGTGTTCCTTTTTCATCATCATCCAGGGCGCCAAAAGGACACTCAACCGTACAGCGTTTACACTGGGTACATCTCTGGAAGAAGAATTCAGGATATGTCATATCCCCTGATCTTGGATGAACAGCCATGCCTCTGTTGGCACTCTGGATGCACTGGATGGCTTTTAGGGCGGCACCTGTTGCATCTTCCATGGACTCTTCAATAGTCATGGCACGCCTGATGGCACCGGCAGCATAAATACCCGTCCGCTGGGTTTCATAGGGGAAGCAGATATAGTTGGAGTCTGCATACTGACCGAAAATATCATTGTCCCTGAATCCCGGACCCTGTCTATAGGCAAGGTTGACAACAGGATCATCTTTGGTTACAGGAACCATCCCGGCAGCAACGACAACCAGGTCTGCTTTAATGGCAAGATTCTCACCTAAAAGAGTGTTGACGGCAGTTACTGCAAGTCCGTTTCCCTGTGGGACAACTTCAGTAACAGCACCTTTTGTCATAAACACGCCATCATCCTGCTGCATGCTTTTGTAAAAATATTCCTGAAGCCCCGGGGTTCTCATATGCTGATAAATAATATATGCCTTGCCGTCAGAATAATCTTCTCTGACGTATCTGGCCTGTTTCAGGGCAACCTGGCTGGTGACGGAACCTGCATATTCAAAGTCGGCATCATCTTCATCCTTGCCCGGAGACTGGATGAAAACAACATTTTTTGCTTCTTTGCCATCAGAAGGTCTGACAATCTTACCTTTGGCCGCTATTTTTTCAAACTCATCATTGGTGATAACATCGGGAAGATCAATTCCTAAATGAGCAAAGGCTTCTCCTTCAAATTTTGCCGGGCGCCAACCTGCAGCCAGAACAACGGCTCCGTAAAGTTCACCGTCCGGGTCCAGCTGAAGGATGTCAACCCTGCCTTCATTGTATTGAAGATATTTGGCATGGGCCGCTTCTGCATCCAGTTCTTTTCCATTTTCATCCACCAGCATTTCCTCTGGAAGCGGGAATGGAACATCAAAGGGAATTTTTTCACCCGGGGTTTTAAAGGTTACCGTGAATTCACCCGGCTGACCGGCAATACGGGCAACCTCAATGGAAGTTTTAACAGTGATATTGGAAAAGCTTTCAACTTCAGCTATCAGTTCCTTTACAACCGGCTCACGAAGAGATTCAAAAGGTTCTGCAACCGGCATCTGACTTCTCATGTGGGCAGCATATCCACCCAGTTTATCGGTTTTTTCAACAATGGTGACTTCATAGCCTGCTTTTGCAGCATCAAGGGCAGCTGACATACCGGTTACACCGCCACCCAGCACAAGAATCTTTTTTGAAAATGATTCTGTCTTGAACGGCTCCGGCAGTTTGACTTTTTCAACTCTGATCATCCCCATTTTGATATAATCTTCAGCTTTCATCTGAATGGGATCAAAATGTTCTTCGTCATCCTTCTGATCTTCTGTCAGCATAGGATAAGTTTCTCTTGAATGGGGCCATACAACGCCTTCTCTTAAATTCACTCTTTCAACGATGCAACCGTCGAATTTGAAAACATCAAAGTTGACGCGTCTGGAACATGCACCAATTACCATGCAGTTTACTTTTTCATCAGCAACGTCTTTTTTTATCAGCTCCACACCTTCTTTACTGCAAAGAAACGGGTGAGTGGTACAATTTACACCCTCTTCGTCTGGAACACCGACCAGAGCTTCCATGTCGAGGGTATCACCGATTCCACAGCCTGTGCAGATATATACGCCATATTTTTTTTTATCCATGATTTTCCTCTACCTCCTTACAAGGGTGTGAATGGCTTTAAGGGCCATACCTGTGGCATTCTGGTTAGATGTTACAACATCAGCAGGTTTGTTGGCACAACCCGCAGCAAACATGCCGCCTTTTTTGAAGTCGTTCACAATGAAACCGTCAGTGTTGTAAATCAGATCTGCATTGGGTTTGTCAATGGCACAAGTCGGCTGCATACCGGTTGCAAGAACGAGCATGTCAACCGTCTGCCTTACTTTTTCACCGGTGATGGTATCTTCGGCAACTATATTTATGTTTGAAGAACCTGCTTCTTCTCCCACTTCTGCAACTTTGCCTTTTACAAAAAAGACATTTTCATCTGCTTTAAGTTTTGCATAGAACTTTTCATATTTAAGCCCTGGAGTTCTCAAATCAATATAATAAATATAGATCTTAGCTTCAGGGTATTGTGCCCTTAGATAGGTGGCATGTTTTAAGGATGCCATGCAGCAGATGTAGGAGCAATAGGGCAGATGATTTTCATCCCTTGAACCTGCACACTGCGCAAAAGCTATGGTTTCTGGTGCTTTGTCATCGGATGGTCGGACAATTTTGCCTTGGGTAGGACCGTTTAAGGACGCCATTCTTTCAAGCATCATGTTGGTCACGATATTCTGAAATCTTCCGAATCCAAGATTGTCAATTTTGGTTGCGTCATAGGGTGTCCACCCGGTGTTCCATACAACAGCACCGACTTTTAAATCAATGGATTTTTCTTCCATATCAAAATCAACAGCATCGTATTTACAGGCTTCTTTGATTTTGTCCCGGTCGTCTGTGCTCATGGCAGGATCCATGATATACCGCATGGGGAATGCCATGTTATGCGGAAGGTAGGCGGCTTTTCTGCGATCCATGCCAAAGTTGAATGTATTTGAGATTTCAGTGTCACACACTTTTGCGCATTCACCGCAGGCCGTACAATTTTCATTTACATATCGAGGCGATGTTTTTACAGTGACAGTGTAGTCACCGGCAACGCCTTCTACATTCTGTACTTCTGACATGGTGAAGACTTTAATATTTTTGTTGTCCCTGATTCTTTTGTAGTTGATCTCAAGTCCGCAAGTAGGCGGGCAAAGTTTGGGGAAGTAGTGTTTTAACTGGGATACTCTTCCGCCAAGGGATGCTTCCTTTTCCACAAGGAAGACCTCATACCCCACTTCGGCAGCTTCTAGGGCAGTTGTAAGGCCGCTGATACCACCACCAACCACCATAATGCTTCCACTAACCGGGGCCAAATTATCTGTTGTCATGCTGTCCCTCCGTGCATTTGGGTTATATATTATTCTTTGGTTAAATAGTTATGTTTATGCCAAATCTTAAACATGCTTATTCTAAGATTTTTTTAAGTTGTTTGGCATCCTCTCTCCTATTTTGTAAAAGCAAAAAACCAGATCGGCTTTTTACACTTACAAAAGAGGAGACAGGGGAAAAACCAAAACCTTCATAATCTTAAAAAACCTCCAGATACTAAAAAACTAGCACCTGGAGGTTATTATTCTAAGAACGTACTTTAAGATCTATTTTCAAAACTAGTCGGAAATAATCTTAATATACGGTACTTTTTTCAAGCTCCACTCATTGGTTGCTTTATTATATGAAGAATTTGTAAAGCAGAACCATTCTTTATCATCCTGGCCCATGAAGTCGCCTCTGTAGTAGAAGCCAGGGTATCTTGATTCCTGGCGGTACTGAATATGACGGGTGTGAGCTTGAGCTGTGTAGAGACGATGGTTGATTTCCCATGCTCTCAGCAGTTCATGGAGATCACCGGCGGCAATTTTTTCAAGGTCTTCACGGAACATTTCAAACAGGTCCATGAGGATCTCAAGGTTTTTACCGGAGGTCATATAGTAAGTGGCTGTACCACCACCGTATTCATTGGTCATCTTCATCAGACGTAATGCCATGCCGGCAGGTTTGCAGTAGTTCGGGTTAACATCCTCGGCAGTGGTGTAGTTGCAGTGGTCAAGATAATTTCTGACCGGTTGGTAAACAAAGTCCACCAGTTCCTGATCGGTTTCTTTGAAACCAGTCACTTTGCTTCCCTCATCTCTCAGGTATTGAATCATGGATTTGGCAGCAATACGGCCTTCTGCATGGGAACCGGAGGAGAATTTATGGCCGGAGCAGCCAACACCGTCACCAGATGTGAAAAGACCTCTGACGGTTGTCATTCTGTTGTAACCCCATTTATACTCAGCAGGAACCCAGTCTTCGTTCGGACCTGAACACCAGATACCGCAGCAGCCGGAATGAGAACCTAACAGGTACGGTTCGGTGGGCATAACTTCTGAGTCTTTTTTCTCAGGTTCGGTATTGGTTGCGCACCAGAGACCGGCCTGACCAATGGACATGTCAAGGAAATCTTCCCAAGCTTCTGATTCAAGGTGCTTCATCTCTTTTTTGTCCATGGTTTCAGCCAGCTTTGCAAGGGCTGCAGAAGTCTTCATGATGATGGGGCCGCGGCCTGCTTTATACTCATTCAGCATGAGATGGTTTCTCAGGCAGGTCGGTGTAACAGCTGCAGTTCCATAGGGAGCATATTTTTCAAGCTCTGCTTTTGCGGCATCAGATGCAGCATAGTTTTCACCAAGACCATTAACGGTCTGTGCTTTAAAAAGAAGGAACCATGCACCAACAGGGCCGTAACCATCTTTAAAACGAGCCGGGGTGAACCGGTTTTCCATCATGGAAAGCTCAGCACCTGCGCGAAGAGCCATGGTGTAAGTGGAGCCGGCATTCCATACAGGATACCATGCGCGGCCTTTACCTTCGCCGACTGAACGGGGCTGGTAGACGTTAACCGCGCCGCCGCAGGCAACCATGATAACTTTTGCCTTGATGATGTAAACTTTATTTTCTCTTAAAGAGAAACCGACAGCGCCGGCAACTCTGTTGGGATCTGCCTGGTCATTCAAAATTTCAACAATAAAGCATCTTTCAATGATGTTGTCTGAGCCAAGGGCTTTTTTACCGGCTTCAGCAACGATTCTCTTGTAAGACTCACCGTTGATCATGATCTGCCATTTACCCGTACGGACAGGAGTTGCGCCGCCCTTAAGGGTACCCTGTTTCTGGCCTTTTTTGCCGTCAAGGGTTTTACCGTCGTCACTTTTTTTCCAGACAGGAAGTCCCCATTCTTCGAAAAGATGCACGGAATCATCAACATGGCGGCCAAGGTCGAAGATCAGGTCTTCACGAACAATGCCCATAAGGTCATTTCTGACCATGCGGACGTAATCTTCGGGTTTGTTTTCTCCGACATAGGTGTTGATAGCAGAAAGACCCTGGGCTACTGCGCCTGATCTTTCAAGGGCTGCCTTGTCACAAAGAAGGATTTTTGTGTCGTCACTGGCCCATTTTTTAATTTCAAATGCTGTTCCACAGGCAGCCATACCGCCACCGACTATCAGAACATCAACGTCTCTTTTATCAACCTCTGGGTCTCTTACAGCTCTAAGTTCTCCAACAGGCTTATTAGGTAATGCCATTATATACCTCCAAAATTATTAATATAGTAATAAACTAAATGGATGACAGTTAAAAATTATGCAAGCTCAGTTGGCGCTACGAGTACATAACCGTCTGCTTCCTGAGTAGAAAGAAGCCCACTGTCAAGGTCTTTACCCTTAAGGTCTTCATATGCATTTGCTTCACCTTCGGGAGTGGTTCTGATCGGGAACTTGAAGCGTTTTACAACTCCGTTTCTGAACTTACATGTCCACATAACGTCTTCTGTGCCCATCATCGGAACAACAGAAGCCCCCATGGGAACAAAGTCAGAATAACCTCTTACTTCAATTGCCTGAGAGGGACAGATCTTAACACATGAATAGCATTCCCAGCACTGATCGGGTTCCTGATTGTATGCTTTCATTTCATTAGGTTCAAGAACCATCAGGTCATTGGGACAGATGTACATGCATGCTGTCTTGTCCCCACCTTTGCAGCCGTCACATTTTTCTGCAATTACAAAAGATGGCATTTAAAATACCTCCATAATTTAAGTTAATCAAATTGCACAATACGTTGTGCTACTAATTGTTATAAACAAATAGACCGAAATCTTTACAGCCCGGTCTGGTAATCCTTCTTCATGTTCTGGATCAAAAAGTCAAACTATATGCTGATCCAAGCTTTACATAAATGTTATCGGAATAGCACTCTCAGACTCTTTTTGTCAAGAATTTTTCAAAAAAGATTTGCCAGAGTTTCCAATTGTTTTCGTTCTTAAACTGAATAACAATATCTATTAATTTTTAACAGGATAAGATACAAGATGTAGTGAACGCCTTTGTCTGAAAAGGGACTGGAAATCTATGGAAAATACTGATAATTAATATTAATTATGAATTTATACCCAAGCTGACAAGAGGAAACAAAAATGACAGAAGAAATGACACCGATTGGCCTTAAGGAAGGTATGAAGTTTAATTGCAATTCTCAAAATGAATGTTTTAACGACTGTTGCCGCGATCTGAATCAGGCGCTGACACCCTATGATGTATTACGCCTGAAAAATAATCTTGGGATGTCTTCACAGGATTTTTTAAAACAGTATACGTCTTTACATTACGGGCCTGTATCCGGTTTGCCGGTCATTGAATTCAAACCCAATCCAGAGGCAGGATATGCATGTCCCTTTGTCACCCTTAAAGGATGTCTGGTGTATGAGGACAGACCCGGTTCCTGCCGGATGTATCCCCTGGCGAGGGCAATTGCACGATCAAGGGACACAGGGGAAATAACCCAATATTTTGCCCTGATTGAAGAACCGCATTGCAAGGGGTTTGGCAAGGAAACCGGACAGACTGTTGAAGAATGGCTCCAGGGCCAGGACGTCAATAAATACAATGAGCACAATGATAAGCTCATGGAAGTAATCCGTCATAAAAACAGGATACTGCCGGGCAAGCTTGAAGGCGTTTTGTCTGACAAATTTTACCTTGCCCTGTATGATATAGATGAGTTTCGGGCACAGATTGTTGAAAAAGAGCTTTTAAAAGGATTGGATATCCCGGAAGATATTTTAACAAAAATCAAGATCGATGATACGGTCTTGCTGGAGTTTGGCATCAAATGGGTGAACCATATGCTGTTCGGTCACAAGATGACATTTGGAGAATAGTTTCCATGGAGATTAAAGGGAAAATTGTTCTGGTTCTAGGCGCTGTCAAAGGGATTGGAAAAGGAATCGGACTGGCACTTGCCAGTGAAGGTGCAAAACTTGTATTGACGCGTCATGATTGGGAAGACGCATTTGTTAGCATGGAAAATGATTTTTTATCCGCCACAGCCGACCACATGATCATTGAAGCTGATTTGCGTTGCATAGAAGATGTTGAAAAACTTGCGGTTGTTATTGAAAGAAAATACGGTTGCCTGGATATCCTGATTAATAACATTGAGCGGGGCGGTTGGCCTACGGTTCACGGTAAATATAGTGAAGATCAATGGGATCTGGAAATTGAAACCACGCTTAAGGCCAAGCAGTGGGTGTTTACATCTGTTTTCCCCTTGTTGAAAAAATCAAGAGAAGCAGTGGTCATCAATATTTCCTCCATTGCCGGTATTGTCGGGCGATCCGGCCCTGCCGCCCTTGTCTTTAATGACGGGTATGCTGCTGCCAATCGGGGCATTTCAATTCTGACGGAAACCTGGGCCCGCATGGGTGCACCCAATATCCGGGTCAATGAAATTATGCTGGGTATTTTTGATTCCCGCCATGCCGGAGAAACCCGGGGTTGGAGAGAAGTTCTCACCCAAGAGGAAAAACAGTCTTTGATTGACCATACGCTGCTCAATCGGACCGGAAGGATAGAGGATGTGGTCAAAACCTGCCTGTTCCTTATTAAGGATGCACCCTATATGACCGGAAGCGTCTTAAGGCTTGACGGCGGGTATGTACTTGCCGGCGAAAAAGTGCCACCAATGCCCAAAGGAATTGTGTAAGACTGTTGAATCAAGAGGGTCCCGGAAGTAAGTTTAAACCTATTTTAAATAAAACATGTCATAGCGTTTCATAAGACCTTTTTTTGACGGACTTGGCGGATTGATTGCGGCTTTTGGAAAAGATGGGGATTTCTGGCCGTCTGCCTTGGAACTGGCTGGCGGGGACCTGCACAAATTTTCCAAGCTTCCCCTGGATGAAAGACTCTCATCATTTGCAGCCAACTTTATCAGTGCCCTTCAAAAACGGCCGATGACACAGGCCATCATGGCTTGGGAAATTATTGAAACCAATGAGTTGACTGAAGAACTGGAGCGGGTAAGAGAACAGAGTATTATGGAGTTTTTTAAATTGTTTTTTATGAAAGACGAAACCAATACAGACCTGCAGGCCATTATCATGCTGGTTGGGGCTGCCATCAGTTATCTTGTGTTACGGTCCAAGAATATCGACCTTTACGGCGGCATTGATATCGGATCCAAACAGGGCTGGGGCCGTTTGCAGGATGGCATTGATGCGATTATTAAAAGCGTTTTAAAGCCTGAATAACAGGCATTATTTTTTTACCCAAAAAGTCACCGTTAAGTGACAAATTTTTAGGAGAAATGAGGATGAACAGAAGAGATTTTCTTAAAAAAAGCATAGCAGCAACAACATTGATAGCAGGACCCGGTTTTTTACTATCGTCCTGTAAAGGGAATTTAAGATCTGAACTGATGAATATCGACAAGATATCAGGCACACACAAGGATTTGGATCCGGCAGGGTACAAGATTCTGTATTATGCATCTTTAGCCCCCAGCGGGCACAACAGCCAGCCCTGGTTTGTCAGGATCATCAGTAAAACCCACTGGATTATCGGGTCGGATAAAGACAGATGGCTTCGGACTGTTGATGGGTCAAACCGGGAAGTCCTTCTATCTTTAGGTGCTTTTGTAGAGAATCTTGTTCAGGCAGCCAGGGTATTTGGATATACAGCACAAACAACGGTGATCGCCAAAGACAGGTTTGATCCCGAAGTGGTAACGGTGCGGCTCTTAAAAACAAAGGCCACGGATATTCCCTTGCACCGGATGGTTGATCGACGAACAGTGAAAAGCCATATGCTGTCCAGAGAGCTTAAAGTATCAGATATTAATGATTTTTCAAAATTGGTTGACGACCATCTGTTTTATTTTCCAGCAGGAACCCATCATGCCGAGCTTATGGCCAAAGAAGCAGTGGAGAATTTTAAAATCCAGTTTGACAATGAAAAGGCCATGGCGGAAGCAGCTGACTGGACCCGATTGAGAGAGGATGATGTTAAAAAATACCGGGATGGCCTGACCACTGACGGAATGGAAATAACAGGGCTGGCCGGGTGGTATGTTCGTCATTTTATGGACAATAAGGATGTGATGGGCAAAACATTCAGGGATAAAGGCATTGAAAAAATAGAAAAACAGGTTAAACAAGGGGCAGGCTGGCTCGTTATAACCAGTGCCGGTAATAGTGTGACAGACCTTATTGAAACAGGCAGAAGGTTTCAAAGAATGGCATTGACCGCCCGGGAAAAAATGATAGCCATCCACCCCATGACCCAGACTCTGGAAGAACAACAGGGTCAGAAAAATATCAAAGAAAATCATGACACAGGTATGATTCCCCAGTTCATGCTCAGGGTGGGATACTTAGATAGATATCCTGATCCGGTTACGCTGAGACGTCCGGTTGAATGGTTTATTAAAAGTTAGAGAATGGTCTTGGATGGGTGGAGCATTCCTCAAAACTGGCCGGATGCCCGGTTAGAACTTTCCAATCATTTTTTGACTGATGATGTCTCTGATAATATCGGTTAATTTTTGGGGATCATGCCGGACAATCATTGCAGTGGTATCTAAAATATCTGTAAGGTGAATATCGCGGTAATTCCAGAAGGAATCGGTTCTGTCAATATCCACAAAATCTGATTTTTGTTCCCGATAGATATCCAGTATTTTTTTTATGGGGGGTGTTGTATTGCCGATAAGTCCGTCAACCTGTCGCCCAAGACGCTCTTCTAATTTGATAACAAAATCTTTTCCTGAAAAATTATGGGTTTCACCAAATTTTGTCATAATGTTTACGGTGAAATAGATTTTTGCACCCGTATTTTGAAGGGCTTCTTTAACACCGGGAACAATAAGGTTGGGGATGATACTGGTGAACAAATCACCCGGTCCGATGAAAATATAATCCGCCTTTTCAATGGCATCTAAAACAGGGGGAAAAACGGAAATTGAATCATGATGATGGGGAACCAGAAATACATCTTTAATCCTTTCACGCTGGGTGCCTCTGGGCAGATCAATGGCTTCTTCGCCATAAATTCTGCTGCCGTCGGTTAACTCGGCAACAAGTGTTGCACGGTCTATGGTAACCGGAAGAATGGTGCCGTCGACATCAAGTATTTCCGCAAGCGCTGCAACACCGGCAGGAAAATTGCCCGTATATCTGGACAGCATGGTCAATAGCATATTGCCGGCACTGTGGCCGGCCAGGCGGCGATCATTTTTAAACCGTTTTAACAGAATGGAACGGCAGGCATTCTGATAAGGAGACAAGGCCAGGATACATTTCAATATATCTCCAGGCGGAAGAAT
>Ga0180009_10004050_pt1 | contig 16328 bp, 14 predicted proteins | sample OS_PC_MetaG_FD_123537 | JGI IMG/M metagenome (GOLD analysis project Ga0180009, IMG submission 123537) | Groundwater microbial communities from the Aspo Hard Rock Laboratory (HRL) deep subsurface site, Sweden - OS_PC_MetaG | ecosystem: Environmental > Aquatic > Deep subsurface > Groundwater...
AAAAACTTTTGCATCATTCGTTGGTTGCGCGTTTCCGCAACGAAAGAGATTCGCCCCCGGCAACGCCTTGAGAAATGTTGGCCTCACCGGAATGGAAGTTATGGAACAGCATAGAATCCCTGGATATTTACTCCATGAAAGGGCCTTTCCGTGTTCGGAGTGGAACCCTTTAGCCCGGAGGCGGGATGGATGGCGGGCACACCATGAAGAATAACGATCCGGAAAGGGTGCTCCTGGACCATGGAAGCGGCGGGCGGCTGTCCCGGGAACTGTTCTCCCGCCTCATGCGCGCCGAGTTCTCCAATCCGCTGCTGGACGCGGAGGACGATGCGGCCATCCTGGACGACCTTCCCCCTGGCCGGGTGGCCTTCACCACGGACAGCTTCGTGGTGGACCCGCTCTTTTTCCCGGGGGGGAGCATCGCGGATCTCGCCGTGAACGGCACGGTGAACGACCTCGCCATGGTGGGGGCCCGGGTTCTGTACCTGTCCGTGGGCCTGGTCATCGAGGAGGGACTTCCCATGGCCGACCTGGCCCGGGTGGTCCGGGAGCTTGCGGCTGCGGCCCGGGTGGCCGGGGCGGTCATCGCCACGGGGGACACCAAGGTGGTGCCCCGGGGCGCGGCGGACCGGCTCTTCATCAACACCTCGGGCATCGGCGTGGTGCCGCCGGGGGTTTCCCCCACCGGCTCCGGGGCCCGGCCCGGGGACGCGCTGATCCTGTCCGGCACCCTGGCCGACCACGGCATGGCGGTCCTGGCGGCCCGGGAGGGCCTGGACTCGGCCGGGGGCATCCGAAGCGACACGGCGCCATTGAACGGCCTGGTGGCGGCCATCCTCGCCGCCTGCCCGGAGGTCCGCGCCCTCCGGGACCCCACCCGGGGCGGGGTGGCCACGGCCGTGAACGAGATCGCGGAAAAATCCGGCGTGGCCGTGGAACTCCTGGAGGAACGCCTGCCCATGCGCCCGCCGGTAGCCGGGTTGTGCGAACTGCTGGGTTTCGATCCCCTGTACGTGGCCAACGAGGGCAAGCTTTTGGCCTTCGTGCCCCCGGACCGGGCTGAAGCGGTCCTGGCCGTCATGCGGGCCCATCCCCTGGGCCGGGAGGCTGCAATCATCGGCCGCGCCCGGCCCGGCCCGGCCCGGGTCACCCTTTGCACCCGGATCGGCGGCCAGCGCGTGGTGGACATGCTGGTGGGCGACCAGTTGCCGCGCATCTGCTGATCCGCTTGGGGCCTTCGGTCCTTTTCCGGCTCATCCGGTTGTTGCGGGCCGGGAGGCTTGAAAAAAAGAGGACAATCCGGCTTTCCCGGCTTGGTGATCGACCGAAGACATCAAGAAGGAACCCCGTCATCTGCACGAATCTTCCGCTTTTCCCCTACCCCCCCGCCATGCTCCCGGGAAACCTCCTCCAGAGCCTCCTCCAGGCCCGTGACCGCCGGAAAGAAGCGAAAATCCTTGCGGCTTCGGGGGCGGGGCAGGTTTACGGGGATCTCCCGGCGGAACCTGCCCCCGGCCAGGAGCAGAACCCGGTCCGCCAGGAAGACCGCCTCGACCGGGTCGTGGGTCACGAACACGATGGTCTGGGAGAGTTCGGCCCACAGGGACAGGAGCAGGTCCCACATGGCCCGGCGGGTGAGGGCGTCCAGGGAGCCGAAGGGCTCGTCCATGAGGAGCACCCGGGGGGATAAGGCAAAAACCCGGGCCAGGGCCACCCGCTGCTTCTGGCCGCCGGAGATCTCATGGGGGAGGCACCCGGAAAAGCCGGAAAGGCCCACCAGGGAGAGAAATCGCTCCGCCTCGGCCCTCTTCTCCTTCCGGGGGCCCGTCAGGCCGAAGGCCACGTTTTCCCCCACCGTGAGCCAGGGGAACAGGGCATCCTCCTGAAACACCATGCACCGGTCCGGTCCGGGCCCGGCCTTCGGGCTGCCCTCCACCAGGACCTGGCCCGCCGAGCCCGCCGCGAACCCGGCCAGGATCTTCAACAGCGTGGTCTTGCCGCAACCCGAAGGCCCCAGGACGCAGACCAGCTCCCCCCGGCTCACCGAAAGGGAGAGCCCTGACAGCACCGGCGCGGCCCGGCCGTTTTGGCTGTTGTGGCAAAAACCCATGGTCAGGTCCCGGACCGAGAGGACCGGCGGGTCCCCGGTTTGCCCGTTATCGCTCATGGAAGCCTCCGGGCGCTGGCGAAAAAGGTCTTCAACCCCAGGGTGAGAACCCGGTCCGAGAGGCGGCCCAGAACGGCGATGAGCAGGATGCCCACCAGGATGAGGTCCAGGCGGCCCAGCATCCGGGCGTCCATGATGGCGGCCCCCAGGCCGTCGGGCACCCCGGTGAGTTCCCCCAGGACCAGGTAGGCCCAGGAGATGCCCAGGCCCAGGCGCAGGCCCGTCACCACATGGGGCATGGCCGCCGGAACCAGGACCCTGAAGACCAGGCCCGCGCGCCCGGCCCCCATCATGGCCCCGGAGTCCAGCCACAGCCCGGGCGCTCCCCGGGCCCCGGCCTGGGCGTTCAAATAAATGGGGAAGAAGGCGGCCACAGCCACCAGGAACACGGTGGTCTTCATCCCGATGCCGAACCAGGCCAGGGCCAGGGGCAGAAGCGCGATGCCCGGCACGGCGCGGACGGCGTTCACCGTGGTGGAAAGGCTGCGGTTCACCAGGGCCAGGCGGCCGGAGAGCAGCCCCAGGGGCAGGCCCAGGGCGCAGGCCAGGAAAAAGCCCGTGAAAACCCGGGAAAGACTCGCCGCCGCATCAGGCAGGAACCGTCCGGCCATGGCCCCCTGGCCCCCCAGGACGTAGACCTTCCCCGCCCGGGCCACCTGGCCGGGGGACGGCAGGAGGTACGGGGGCGCCCAGCCCTGGCGGGTGACGGCCCACCAGGCCAGCAGCCCCAGCCCGGGCAGCAGCCAGGGCAGCCAGGCGAAAAGCCGCCGGCGCCCGTTTGTCGGGGTTGACCCGTCCATCTCCGCTCCTTGCTCTCACGCGAATCAGGCTCGTGAACAATCCGGGCCAGGATACACATCCCATGGCCAAAGCAAAAGGCCGGGGGACAGAGAAATCCTCCCCGGACCCGGCGGCACCGCCTTGCCAACCCCTTCCGCGCGCCCTGCCCCCTGGACGGAAAGGAAATGCCCGGATACGGATTTACCCTCTTTCCCCAATCCCCCCCATGCGCCTGTGCCGCCTCTGTGCTATATAGAATCCTGTCTTTTGGATGCCATTGACGACAGCCCCCGGCGGAGTTCGGACTTGCTTCTTCCAGACACCTTTTCCCGGCCCCTTTCCCTTGCCTGGCTCGCGGCCCTGGCCGTGGTGGCGGTCCTGTTCCTCCCCCCCACAGCCCGGGCGGCGGACGGAAAAACCTCCCCCATGGCGGCCCTGGCCGGAGCCCTGGGGCCCGCCCCGGAGACGGAGGGCATGCCCTGGCGCATCCAGGCCCTGACCATGGATTACGAGGCGGATACGGACATCTACATCGCCGAGGGGAAAGTCCTGGTCTGGCGGGGGGACCGGCGCTTCCACGCGGACCGGGCCGTGTTCGACCGCCGGGAAAACGTGCTCCGGGCCTTTGGCAACGTCCGCCTGGAGGCCGGGGAGGACCTGGTTCTGGCCGACGCCATGACCATCAACCTCGAAACCGAGACCGGGAGCCTGGAAAACGGGAAACTGGTCATCGCCCACAACGACTTCGTCATCACCGGCCGTACCATCGAAAAGACCGGCCCGGTCACCTACACGGCCACCCAGGCCTCCATCACCACCTGCCCGGGCCCGGACCCGGACTGGAAAATCACGGGCAAAAGCCTCCGGGTGAAGCTCGGGGGGTACGGGTCCGTGCGCCAGGTGGTCCTCCGGGCCGGGGGCGTGCCGGTGATCTGGGTGCCCTGGTTCGCTTTTCCGGTCAAACTCCAACGCACCACCGGGCTCCTGTCCCCGTCCCTGGGCCAGTCCGAGCGCCAGGGGGTGTCCTGGACCCAGCCCCTGTACTGGGCCCCCGCGGAGAACTTCGACGCCACCTTGTACGACCGGTTCATGGCCAAGCGCGGCAACATGCTGGGCGTGGAGGGCCGGTGGGTGGGGTCCGCGACCTCCCGGGCCACGGGCGTGGGCCTGCACCTGGACGACCGCGAGGGCGACGACGGCAGCCCGGCCACCTCCCAATGGGGCTATTCCCACGACGATTATGACCGGCCCAACCGGGACCGGTACTGGCTGGTGGGCAAGGCGGACTGGGAAAGCGAAGGCGGGACCAAAATCAAGGCGGACCTGGACTGGGTGAGCGACCAGGACTTTCTCCGGGAGTTCCAGGGCGGTCCCGTGGGCTTTGACCAGGTGAACGAAAAGTTAGCGGAAACCTTTGGCCGGAGCCTCGACGGTTACGACGAGACCGTGCGGGAAAACCGGCTCCACGCAAACCGGTCCTGGGCAATCCACAGCGCCTCGGCGGACCTGGTGTGGAACGACGACGTCATTGCCCGGCGGTGGCTCGGCGATGACTCCACCCTCCAGACCCTGCCCTTCGCGGGGGTTTCCGGCATCCGGCATCCCGTGTTCGGCCAGCCCCTGGCCATGTCCTGGGACTCGGCCTACCAGCACTTCTACTCCGAGGACGGCATCCGGGGGCACCGGGCGGACCTCTCGACCCGCTTCCACCTCCCCTTCCGCCTGGCCCCGGCCCTGCATCTGGACCCCTCGGTGGGCCTCCGGGAGACCCTGTGGCTCGTGGACGCCTGGAGCGGCACCCCGGCTGTTGACCGCCGGTCCTTTTCCCGGGAAGCCTGGGACCTGAGGATGGATCTTTCCACGGAGCTTGCCCGGACCTTTGAGACGGATTTTTCCTGGGCCCGGAGCCTGCGCCACGCCGTGGCGCCCATGGTATCCTGGACCTTCCGGCCCGGCACCGGGGACACGGACGTGCCCCGGTTCGACGAGTCGGACCAGCTGGAGAGCGAAAACGCCCTGACCTTCTCCCTGATCAACAGCCTGAGGGGCGTCCGGCCCGGGGGCGGCCCGGGGGACCCGGCGCTCTTTTCCGCCGGGTGGCTGGAGCTTTCCCAGACCTACGACCTGGAGGAGGCGGCCGAGGACGACCCGGCCCGGTTCGACGGGCCGGAGGAACGCAGGCCGTTTGCCCCCTTCCTCACCCGGGCGGAGTTCCGCCCGTCCGCCTCCCTCGCCCTCCAGGCCGAGAGCGCCTGGTCCTGGTACGACAACCGGTTCGACCGTTACGCCGGGAGCGTCCGGTGGACCGGGAGCCTGGGCCACAGCCTGTTCGCGGAGTACCGGAACCTTCACGGAGAGAGCGAGACCGTCTATTCCGAGGGCCGGTTCCTGGTGAGCGATTCCTGGCGGCTGTCGGGGCGGTACGAATACGATCTTCTGGCCGGGGCCCGGGTGGAGTCGGGTTTGTATCTGGCGTACCTGCCCGGGTGCTGGTCCGTGGAGGCGGGTTTCGAGGAGGAGCCCGGCGACCGCCGGTACACCCTGCGCATCGAACTCACGGGCCTGGGAAGTTTAGGAATATAGGATCAGGAGATCATCCCATGCTGAACATCACGGCGGCCAGGAGGGCCAGGAGGCAGGTTCTGGAACTGAACATCGCGCCCCTGATCGACATGGTGTTCATCCTGCTCATCTTCTTTTTGGTGACCACGAGCTTTGTGAAGGAAACGGGCGTGGAGGTGCGCCGTCCCACGGCGGCCACAGCCTCCCCCGGGCCCGCCGCCGGAGTGATGGTGGCCGTGACGGCCGACGGCCGGATCTTCATGGACAGGAGGGAGATTCCCCTGGAGTCGGTCCAGGCGAGGGTGGAGCGGGCCCTGGCGGAAAACCCCGAGGCCGGGGTCATGGTGGTGGCGGACACGGACGCCCGCACGGGTATGTCCGTGGCGGTCATGGACGCCTGCCGCCGGGCCGGGGCCCGGGAAGTGGCCCTGGCCGCCGCTCTGCCGGGGAAAAAATAGGATGCAGGGGACGGCAAACCTCCGGCCGGGAGGCGCGGCCTGGGTCTGGATTCTGGCCCTGGCCGGGTCAACGGTCCTGAACCTGGTCCTGTTCGGTTTCATGCCCACCCTGGTGGCCCAAAGAACCCCTGCCCCAAACGAACGGAACGTGGTCCGGGCCGATCCGGTGCGGGTCACGCCCCCCCGGACCGCCGCCCGGACGAAAGAGGCGGAAAAAAGTCCTGCGAGCCGGACCCCGGCCCCGGTTCCCCGGCTGCCCCCCCCTCCCCTGGCAAGGCCGTTGGTCCCGGTCCCGGAGTTCTCCCCACGGGCTATCGCCCCGGAGGTGTCCCTCCCGGTCCCCGGGCCGCTGGAAGCTGTTCCCGTCCCGGACCTGGCCTTGGCGGAGGTGGCCCTGCCCCCCATGAAAACCGAGTTTTCGTCCGGCGAGTTGGACGAGCCGCCCCGCGCCCTGGACCAGCAACCGGCCGCCTATCCCCTCCGGGCCAAACGCATGAACGTGGAGGGCGCGGTGAAGGTCCGCTTCCTGGTGACCGCCTTAGGCGAGGTGCGGGACCCGGAAATCGTGGAGGCCGACCCGCCGGGGCTCTTTGAGGATGCGGTCCTGGACGCGGTGTCCCGCTGGCGATTTTCCCCGGGCCTGCTGGACGGACGGCCCGTGGCCACCCGGGTGACCGTATCCGTCACGTTCCGGTTGGAATAGCGCCCCGTCTTGTGGTATTTTTGTAGGGTGAAAAAATTTCCCGGAAAGGACGCGACATGAAGCCCAAGACGATCCTGATGGCGGCCCTCCTCTTCCTCTTCGCCATATTCGTGGCCCAGAACGCCACGGTGGTGGAGGTGAAATTCCTGTTCTGGAGCGCCAGCGCCAGCCGGGCCCTGGTCCTCATCGCCGTGTTCCTGGTGGCCTACGCCATCGGCTGGCTGCCGGGCTGGCTCCAGGGCCGCCGGGACTGCCGGGAGGAAACTGCGGAGATCACGGAAAAGAAAAAAGAGGAGGACGAGGACCTGGCCGAGGGGAAGGAATAGGCGGGATTCCCTTATCCTGTGGTTGGAGCCTGTTCCGCCGATTGGGCAAGTATCCCGCCCCGCCGGTCCTTTCAGGGACTCCCGCCGGAACACCGGCTTTTCGCGGCGAATGGATTTCTCCGAACCGCCCTCTTGGGACAGACGATTGCTGACCCTGCAACAAGTCTTCATCCCGGCGGAGCCTGTCCTCGTGAAAACGGGGAGCCGGAAGCCAGAATCTTTGTAACCGACTGAAAAGACTGGACCCCGGCCTTCGCCGGGGTGACGGTTGAGAGTGGTTTCAGGACTTGTTGCAGCTTCATCACGATTGAAACCTAAAAAAAATCCCCCCTGCCCCCCTTTTTCAAAGGGGGAGCCCGCTTCGGGCCTTGCTCTCCCAAAACCGCCCATTGTGAAGGTTCCGCCTATTTCGTGAAACGGATTCACGGCTTGCGGGGGGCGTTGGGGACGGCGCGGGCGTCGTCGCAAGGTTCGTCCTCGTTTTCCAGGCGGTGATGCTCCGCGCTGGGGGCGGTGCGGCACATGGGCAGGGGGCTCATGGTGCGCTCACAGCACACGGGCACCGTGTCCCCGGGGCCAAGCTCCCTGGTCCGCCCGCACAGGCCGCATTGGTACTGGGTTTTTTCCGCCATGTCTCTCCTCCTGTCCTTCTTCAAAAATCCAGCAGCCGCGTGACCCCCACCCAGTCCAGATTCGGGCCGCTCTTGAGGAAGGCTATGCACCGCTTGTGGTACAGGTCAAGCGTCCGGTCAAAGGGCATGAACCTCCGAAGATCGTCGAAAATCCGGGCCGCCTCGGCGAAGCTCCTGTGCCGGTAGAGCTGGATGGCCTCGGCCAGGCGCTTTCTGGTCTGATCCTTTTCCTTGCGAATGCCCTCGGGGTCACTGCCGAAAAGCTCGTACACGGTGAGGGCCGGCTCCCTCTCGCCGTATTGGACCATGTCCAACTCCCGCACGGGGAAATCCAACTCGTGGAGCCGGCGCCGGGCCTCGTCGGTGATGAGGATGGCCGCCCCGTAGAGGCGGCACAGGCGGCAGAACCGGGCCGCCACCCACACGCAATCCCCCATGGACACGACCCGGGGCCCCCCATCCGAGGACAGGACCCCCAGGCCGGCGGTGCCGTAGTGCACGGCAGCCTCGGTGGTCACCTCCATGTTCCCCCCGCGCCGGCGCTTGTCGCTATAGGCCCCGGCCCGCTTCCGGGCGTCAATGGCCGCCTCCACGGCCCGGTGGACCCCTCCGGCCTCCTCGTCGAAAAAGGCCAGAAAAAAATCCGTGCCCGGATAGGTCAAAAACCCTCCTCGTTCCCGGACGGCCGGCAGCACGGCCTCGAAATAGCCATCCAGAAACGCCAGGGCCTGTTGGGGGCTCATGGCCTTGGCGTGATCGCCGAAGTGCCGGATGTTCATGGAAAAAAGCGCAACAGGGTCGCAGCCCGCGTCCCCGGAAACCGGCGCGCCGCCCCCTTCCCGGGCCAGACAGCGGTTCAGGATGGGGTGAAGGAGGGTGACCGTTCCCAGGGACTGCTGCTTGAGGATCTTCTCATATTTCCGGGCGTTTTCCAGGGCCGGGGCCGCCTGGGCGGCCAGGGCGGCCACCAGCTTGATGTCCGCATCCTCGTAGCGAACGGCCTTTTCCGAGGACACGTTGATGGCCCCGATGCAGCGCCGCCGGGCCAGGATGGGCACGCAGATGAGGCTGGCCACCTCCCGGGCCCCGGGCACGTAACGGGGGTCGCTCTTGGCGTCATTGACGATCTCGGCATTCCCGGAGACCATGACATCGCCCACGATGCCCACCCCGGCCTTCAGGGTGGGCCGGTCCTTTTCGTCGAACTTTTTGCCGAACCCGGCGATGACCTCCAGGTTCCCGGTTTCCTCGTTCACCAGCATGACGGACGCGCCGGTGGCCTGGATGGACCGGGTCACCTCATCCACGATGATGAGGCAGATGTCTCCCAGGTCCGGGGTATGGGTGATGCGTTCGGAGAACTCCTTGACGAGCGAGAGTTCCTCCTCGTTGTCCAGGCGCCCGCGCTGGGCGTCCTTCTTCTCCGCTTCGGCCAGGGCCAGGGCCGTGAGAATCGTGGCGTAGACCCGGGCCCTGGGCCCGCCACGCACCCACCCGATTTCCTTGCCGTCCAGTTCCACGGGGTAATCATCGCCCCGGGCCTCGCCATCGCCCCAGACCAGGCGGTCCGATGCGTCCCGGAAACCGGCCTTTTCCCCCACGGCCCTGTAAAGGTCTTCCAGGACCTTGAGGGCCAAATTTCCCACCAGCCGCTTGAAATTGATCGTGGCCATGGCCTGCCCGACAAAAGGTTTCCCGCCAGGCCCGGAGCCGTCCCGGGGTCTACGCCCAGATTTTCAGAATGGAATATCCAGCCCCGGACAGGGCCTTTTCGATGCGGTGAACATCCCCGGCGGCCAGACGGATGTAGTAAATCCGCCGGTCTGTCCGATGAGCGGCGATGCCCGCCGAAAGGATGGTTCCTCCATTTTTGCCGATGATGGCCGAGATGTTGGAAAACGCCTCGGGGTCGTCCCCGGCGTCCACGTCCAGGCGCACGCTGGGGGTCAGCAGCCCCATCATCTCGATGAAGGCCTTCAAAAGGTCCGTGACGGTGATGACGCCCAGGAGGCGGCGGTTTTCATCCACCACGGGCATGCCGCCGATCTTTTTCTGGTGGATGACCCGGGCGGCCAGTTCCACATCGTCGTCCGGATGCACACACACCGGGTTCCGGATGGTGACGTCGGCCAGGTCCAGCTGCCCCAGCATGGAGGGCACCAGGGCCTGTTTCATATCGGCCAGGGTCACGAAGCCGGCAAGGGTGCCGTCGGCCTCCACCACCGGGAGGTGGCGGATGGAGCTTGTCTTCATGATTTCGATGGCTTCGGGGATGGTGGCCCCGGGCCGGATGAAAATGGGCTCGGAAGCCATGAGGGATCGGATGCGCATAAGGCCGTCCTTTCGCCAGATGCAAAAAGACCTGCAAACCTCCCGAAGGCCCTATGCCCCGGGGGGCTGGTAGCTGCACAGCGGTTCCTCGGCCAGATAATCCCCCGTGGCCTCGAAGGCCCGGGCCCGGCAGCCGCCGCAGACCTTCCGGTACTCGCACTTCCCGCACTTGCCCTTCAGGCGGTTGGGGTCCCGGAGGTTGGCGAAGATTCCGGAGCCGCGCCAGATCTCGTCAAAGGGCGTCTCCTTCACATCCCCGCAGGGCAGGTCCAGGAAACCGCAGGGCTGGACGATGCCCGTGTGGGACACGAAGCAGAAGGCCGTGCCCCCCAGGCATCCCCGGGTCACGGCGTCCAGGCCGTGGGTCTCGAAGGTGACGGGCCGCCCCTCCTCCCGGGCCCGCTGGCGCAGGATGCGGTAGTAGTGGGGCGCGCAGGTGGCCTTCAGGACCAGGGGCACCTTGTCCCGTTGGTCGTAGAACCAGTTGAGCGTGTCCTCGTACTCAACGGCGCTGATGGCCTGGTCCATAATATACTTGCCCCGGCCCGTGGGCACCAGGAGAAAGATGTGGTGCGCCGCAGCCCCCAGGGAAACGGCCAGGTTCTGGATGGCCTCTATATGGGAAAGGTTCTGCTGGGTGATGGTGGTGTTGATCTGGAATTCCAGGCCCGCGTCTTTCGCCGCCCGGATGCCCGCAAGCGCCCGGTCAAAGGCCCCGGGCACGCCCCGGAAGGCGTCGTGGCTTTTGGCTTCGGCGCCGTCCAGGGAGATGGAGATGCGCGATATGCCCGACTCCGCCATTTGGACGGCGGTTTCCGGGGTCACAAGGGTGCCGTTGGGGGCCATGACCATTTTCAGACCCAGGTCCGTGCCGTGACGGGCGAGATCATAGATGTCCGGCCGCATCATGGGCTCGCCGCCGGTGAGGATCACGATGGGCTGGCCGGTTCTGCGGATCTGCCTGAGGAGCGTCCGGCCCTGTTCCGTGGAAAGCTCGCCCGGATAGGGGCCCTTTTCCGCTGCGGCCCGGCAGTGGATGCAGGACAGGTTGCAGTTTCTCGTGGTTTCCCAGGCCACCAGGCGCGGCGCCGGGGTCCCCCCGGCCTCGGCCCCATGGCCCGGATGCCCGGCCCCATGGGGATGCCCGGCAGCCCCATGGGCCGGAAGATCAGCCATTTTTCTTCTCCAGGACCCGGGCGGCTTCCAGGGCGAAATAGGTGAGGATCATGTCCGCTCCGGCCCGGCGGATGGAGGTGAGGACCTCCATCATGGTGCGTTCAAGGTCCAGCCAGCCCCTTTGGGCGGCGGCGTGGATCATGGAATATTCCCCGGACACGTTGTAGGCGGCCACGGGCAGGTCCACCTCGTCGGCCACGGTGCGGATGACGTCCAGGTAGGAGAGCGCGGGCTTCACCATGACGATGTCCGCCCCCTCCTCCACGTCCAGGGTCACTTCCCGGATGGCCTCCCGGACATTGGCCGGGTCCATCTGGTAGGTGGACCGGTCCCCGAACTGGGGCGTGGAATCCGCTGCGGCCCGGAACGGCCCATAGAACGCGGAGCAGTACTTGGCCGAGTAGGCCATGATGGCCACCTCGGAGAGGCTCTCTTCGTCCAGGGTCTGGCGGATCTCCCCCACCCGGCCGTCCATCATGTCGGACGGGGCCACCATGTGCGCCCCGGCCTTGGCGTGGGAAACGGCGGTTTTGGCGAGAAGGTCCAGGGAGGCGTCGTTGTCCACCCGGCCCTTTTCCACGAACCCGCAGTGGCCGTGGTCCGTGTACTGGCACAGGCACACGTCCGTGATGATGGTGAGCCCCGGCACCTTGTTCCGGATCTCGGACACGGCCCGCTGGACCACGCCGTCCTTGGCGTAGGCCTGGGTCGCCAGGGCGTTCTTCTTCTCCGGGACCCCGAAGAGGATGACCGCCGGGATGCCCAGATCCCGGGCCTTTTTGCACTCCTGGACCAACAGGTCCGTTGAGAGATGAAAATGCCCGGGCATGCTCTCGATGGGTTTCTTCACCCCCTTGCCCGGCACGGTGAACACGGGCAGGATGAAGTCATCCACAGACAGGCGCGTCTCCCGCACCATGCGCCGAATGCCCTCGCTGGCGCGCATCCTCCTGGCTCGATAATCCGGAAAAACCATGGGAATAGTTCCTTTTCGCTGACCGGCCCCTTGGCCTGGCCTGATTTATTATAGGAAACAGCAGGTTACACAGTCAACACAGACAAGGATCCCCCCTGTCCAAGGGGGGAGTCTGCCCGGTACGCCCCCGGCGGCCTGAGGGCGTTTTGGGCAAGGCGCGCGAGCCGGACGGAGGCGAGGCGTACTTTTGTACGTTGAGCCCCCGGCCGGTGAAGCGCAACGCCGCCCAAAACGTCCTCAGGCCGCCGGGCAAGGCGCGCGAGCCGGGCGGGGGCAAGGCGTACTTTTGTACGTTGAGCCCCCGGCCGGTGAAGCGCAACGCCGCCCAAAACGTCCTCAGGCCGCCGGGACAGGGGTGATTTCTTTGTCTGTCAGGTAGCAGGCCGGGTCCGGGGACCAGAGGTCGCCTGTGGCGGCTTCGGCCCGGACGCGGAAATTGCCGCCGCAAACGGAAAGCCACCGGCACTCGGCGCACCGGCCCGTGACGTAAGGTTTCTTGTCCTTGAGACGGGCCATGAGGGGTTCGGAAAGGTCGCTCCAGATTTCGGAGAACGGCCGGTCCCGCACATTGCCAAAGGAATGGTGCCGCCAGAACTGGTCCGCGTGGACGACCCCGTCCCAGGACACGCAGCCGATGCCCCGGCCGGACGAATTGCCCTCGTTCATCTCCAGAAGCTTCAGGACATCGGCCGCCCGCCCGGGGTCTTCCCGCAGGAGGCGCAGGTACACGTAGGGACCGTCCGCGTGGTTGTCCACGGTGAGGACCTCCTTGGGCTTGCCCCGGTCGTGGAGATCCCGGGTCCGGTCCATGATGAGGTCCAGAAGGTCCCGGGTCTCGGCGTGGGACAGGTCCTCCTTCATGAGTTCCGTGCCCCGCCCCGCGTACACCAGGTGGTAGAAACACACCCGGGGGATGTCGTTCTCCTCCAGGAGGTCGAAAATGGCGGGCACCTCCCCGGTGTTCCTTTTGTTCACCGTGAAGCGCAGGCCCACTTTGATGCCGGCCGCCCGGGCGTTTTCGATGCCCTCCATGGCCAGATCATAGGCCCCGGCGACGCCCCGGAACCTGTCGTGGACTTCCCGGGTGCCGTCCAGGCTGATACCCACGTAGGACAGGCCCACCTGCTTCAAGATTTTCGCCATGTCCGGGGTGATGAGGGTGCCGTTGGTGGAGATGACGGCCCGCATACCCTTGGAAACGGCGTATTCCGCCAGCTCGGGCAGGTCCGGGCGCATGACGGGTTCGCCGCCGGAAAACAGGATCACCGGGGACCCGAAGGCCGCCAGGTCCTCGATCAGGGCGCGGCCCTCGGAGGTGTTCATTTCGCCGTCCTGGGCCGTCTTCCTGGCGTGGGCGTAGCAGTGCACGCATTTCAGGTTGCACTGGCGGGTCATGTTCCACACCACCACGGGCTTCTTGTCCTCGGAGAACTGGAGGAGGTGGCTGGGGAGCTTTCCTGACTGGCGTCCGTAACGCAGGGCGTCGGAGGGTTCCACGGTGTTGCAGTAGAGCTTGGAGATGCCGATCATGATTTTTCCTTATGGAAACAGCCCCTGGGGGTGATTCCGTTCTATTTACCGGCCAGGGACTTCTTCACCAGGTCGTTCAGAAAGGCCTCGGGATGGCACAGGGCCTCCCGGGTTATGAAGAACCGGTTCCCGCCCGTCTTCTCCTTCAGGAGCTTCAATCCGTATTCGAAATCCCGGACAAAGCGGCCGTAGTAGTCCTCCAGGGCCTTGGCGCTGTCGCCGGTGATGCGTACCACATGGTCCACGGCGTCCTCTTCCAGCACCACGTTCACCTGGGTGTCCTGGAAGAACCGGAGTTCGATCTTGCGTACCATGCCAGAAGCCTTGTGGATACGCTTCATCACGGAGCGCACATCCGTTGGGCGCTGGCCGTAGAGGTCCGCAGCCAGGTCCACCCGGCTCGCGGTGAGTTTCATGTCGAAGCGCTCCGAGAGCATGGCCTGGTTTTGGCGAAGGTATTCCCGGATCCACTCCTTTTCCGTTGCCGCCACCCGGCCGAAGGCCTCGGACCATTGGGGGTGGGCCGGGGATGCGGTGAGTTCGGCCAGGACCCCTTCCGGGTCGGCCACAGCGGCCCCGGTCACGGCAAAGCGGGTGATGGCCGTGGAGGGCAGGCGTTTTTCAAAAGGCAGGACAGCCCTTTCCAGGGCGCTCACCAAGCCCCGGGCACCGGTTTTCTCCAGGGCGGCCTCCTCGGCCAGGAGCCTCAGGGCCGCATCCTCGAACCGCACGTCGATGCCATAGGCCGCGAAATCCAGCTTCTTGCCCAGGATGATGGGGTTGTTGGGGTTCTTCAGAATCTCGTAAAGGTCCTGGGGAGAAAGCTCATCCAGCACGGCGGTGACGGGCAACCGCCCCACGAACTCGCTCTCAAAGCCGTAGGCCACCAGGTCCTCGGACCGGACCTGCTGCAAAAGGGAAAGATCCGCGTGCTGGCCGCCCACGCTGGCCGAAAAGCCGATGCCCTGGTCCGCCACGCGCTTCTTGATGATTTTCGCCAGATCCGAGAAGGCCCCGCTCATGATGAACAGGATGTTTTTGGTATTGATCTTGGAGGATTCCTTCTTGCCGCTTTTCCTGAACCGCTCGAGCTCCTGGATCATGGAAACCGGGTCATGGGGAACCTTCAGGTCCACCTCGGTCTCCTCCATGGGCTTCAACAGGGCCCGCTGGACCCCGGTGCGGGACACGTCCGCGCCATGGTGGCCGGCCGAGGAGGCGATCTTGTCGATCTCGTCGATGTAGATGATCCCGCATTGGGCCCGTTCCAGGTCCCCGTCCGCCTCCCGCGCCAGGTCCCGCACCAGGTCCTCCACGTCGCCGCCCACGTAGCCGGTTTCGGAGAACTTGGTGGCGTCGCCCTTGACAAAGGGAACCCCCAGGCGCCGGGCGATGAGCTTCAACATATACGTCTTGCCCACGCCCGTGGGGCCCATGAGGAGCACATTGTTCTTCACGCCCCCCACCAGCTCCGGGCCGTCGTCTCCCGTGTCCCGGGCCAGCTTCACCCGGTTGTAGTGGGTGCAGATCTTGGTGGCCAGAACCGCCTTGGCCCGGTCCTGGCGCACGATGTACTGGTCCAGGTAGGCGGAGAGCTCCTCGGGTTTCATGGAAAAATCCATGCCCGGGGCGGGCCGGGGCGGAGGATCGGTCCGCTCCCCGTCCTCGTCCGCGTCCTGGGCCTGGGAAAGGGCGGCTACCCGAACCCGGTTCCCAAACCTGGTTGAGAGAAACTCGTTCAATTCCTTTTCCACTTCCTCGGGCCGGGGGATCTTCTCATCAGTCACGTTCATTGTATCATCATCCCTATATGGAAAAAATATGATTTCCGGGGCTTTCCTGACGCCGGGGGAGCCCATCGGGCAGGGCTCCACACCTTCAAACAATAAGGATGCGAGGGGCTTATGCAAGATGCAAGCTTGACGGGCATTGACCCGGGGCCGGGAACACGGTTTACTGGAACCCTCGCACTTGCATCTCCCCTGGCCCTTCCGCGCTGAAAGGAGGTTTCCCCGTGAAACCCGTTCCTGTCCCCCTATGCGGCCTCCTGGCCCGGGTTCCGGCCCTGTTGATACTGCTTCTCGCCTTGGCCTTCGCCCTGGCCGTGGCCGCGCCCCAGACGGCCCTGGGCGCGGAGGAGATCCTTTTTTTCGAAAGCATCGTCCAGGTCCACGAGGACGGCCGCCTCACCGTCACCGAGACCATCCGGGTACGGGCCGAGGGCGCGAAGATCCGCCGGGGCATCTACCGGGACTTCCCCACCACCTACGAAAACCGCCTGGGGGAAAAGGTGCGGGTGGGTTTTTCGGTGAAGGACGTCCGCCGGGACGGACGGACCGAGCCGTTCCACACGGAGGACCGGGAAAACGGCGTCCGGGTGTACATGGGGAAAAAGGCCGTGCTCCTCTCCCCCGGAGAGTACGAGTACCTGTTCACCTACGAAACCGACCGGCAGATCGGGTTTTTCGAGGATTTTGACGAGCTGTACTGGAACGTCACGGGCAACGACTGGGCCTTCCCCATCCTCCGGGCCGAGGCCTGGGTCCAACTCCCCCGGGGAGGCGGGGCACGGGTTGTGCGGCAAGCGGCCTACACCGGCCCGGCCGGGGCCAGGGGCGAGAATTTCACCTACGAGGAGCCCGAACCCGGCCTGGCCCATTTCACCGCCACCCGGCGCCTGGCCCCGG
>Ga0180009_10004051_pt1 | contig 16328 bp, 16 predicted proteins | sample OS_PC_MetaG_FD_123537 | JGI IMG/M metagenome (GOLD analysis project Ga0180009, IMG submission 123537) | Groundwater microbial communities from the Aspo Hard Rock Laboratory (HRL) deep subsurface site, Sweden - OS_PC_MetaG | ecosystem: Environmental > Aquatic > Deep subsurface > Groundwater...
GGAGATATATAACCGCTGGGAGAAGCGATTCAATATTCCGATCTACCAGGTCTATGGATCCACCGAGGTGGGACACGTTTGCTACAGCAGGATCGACAAGAAGCCAAAACCCGGAACCATCGGTCTTCCCTTAAGAAGCCGGGAATGCATGATAGTAAACCCGGCTACGCTGGAACCGGTCTCTTCCGGTGAAAGCGGAGAACTGCTCGTATCTTCGCCTTACACCATTAAAGGCTACTGGAATAAGCCGGATGAAACAGAACGGACCTGTGTTTCGATCGGCGGTAAAGTCTTTTGCCGCATGGGTGATTTCGTAAGTGAAGATGAGGATGGGGAGCTCTATTATGTGGAGCGCAGCGCCGATCTCATCAAGCATAAAGGCTACCGGATATCGGCATCGGAAGTGGAGGCCATACTTCAGGATCATCCTACGGTTATAGGAGCCTGTGTGGTGGGCGTACCCGATGAGCGGGTAGGCGAACGGATAAAGGCCATCGTGGTGCTGAAAGAAGACGCACGTGGTGTCGGCGGGTCGGACCTGATTAAATGGTGCCGCGATCATCTGGCTTCCTATAAAGTGCCCGCTTATATCGAATTCAGGGACATGCTCCCCAAATCGAAGGTCGGCAAACTGCTGCGCCGGGAGATCCGTGATGAAGAGCGGCGGCGAGTCTCCAAAAATTAAAGATCGAGAGCTTTGAACCGAAACAGCGAGCGCATTCTCCGCCGAAGGTCCGCCGCGGCGGAGTTAGCGAGCGAATTAAAAATAGACGCTATTCCCTACGGTCGAATCCGCCGCAGGCGGACCGTAGCTTGCTGCAGGGAGCTTCAATTGACTGGTTAGCAGAAGGTTTTTCTTGATAGGCCTATTTTTCCCCCTCAAACCTCTCGAGGTTCGGTAAGCAATTTTATGCCATCAAGAATCTCCATTATTCTTTTTTCTGACACCTGCCCTAATTTTTCAACCAAATCACTTTTGTTGACTGTAAAAATTTGAGAAATATTGACAACGCTTTTTTGTGGGAGATTTGCTTCGCCTTTGTTCAACAGGACATTGCCAGGAGCCTTTGCCCGGCTAAGGTTCGAGGTAAGGGAACAGACTACAATAGTGTTTATTCGACTGGCATTAAATAAATTGTTTTGAATTACGATATGCGGATGACGATAGCCCGGTTCTGAACCTTTGGGTTCAGCAAGATCAACCCAAAATATTTCACCTTGTTTAATTACCATGACTCTTGCTCAATAATTTTGCTGTGTTTGATACGCATGGATTTTGAAATTTCACTTTCTTCCTCGCTAGGAAAGTCCTCATACGCCTCATTCAACTGAGCAAGCAAAGATTGATTTTCTTGTATTTTTAAATAGACCTGCACAGCCAGAGTAAAAACCTTGCTTCGGGAAACATGCAAGTCATTGGCTAATCTATTGACTTTTAAAAGTAATTCTTCATCTATTGATATTGCCGTTTTGACTCCGGGCATAAAACACCTCCAATCTAATGAGTCTTCTTATAAACTTTATTATGCCCATTAATTATACCTATGTCAATACCATTTATAACTAAATTGGTATACTCTATTTTCTTACCTGCTAACCCGCATAACCGGCTGGCAATGGAGCGTAACGGAATTGCCAGTCCAAGTTGATGCGGTTGTCAGCTGCTCAATCATCAATATCCCAAGATATGGATCGTTAATGAATAAAAGCAAATTGCTTTTCGTAGAACTCTCTGGCAACAGCCTGTTTTTCAGCTACATGGGAGAAAATTTCTTTGTAATTCTCAAAAAGAAGATTAGTTATTCTGGTATCCAAAAGGTTACGATCAGAAAACTGTTTTATAATCCGAATAATTCCCTCTTTGGACATACCTTTTCTATACGGTCGGTCTTCAGCCAGTGCGGTAAATATATCCGCGACCATCAATATTCGTGCTCCGGTACTTAGCTCGGCGGCTACGCAATGAAAGGGATATCCGGAACCGTCAAGTCTTTCATGGTGATAAGCAGCCCATTCCGCAATGTGGTTAAGTCCCCCAATAGTATCAATCACAGAATAAGTATAATACGTGTGCGATTTCATAACGGACATCTCTTCTTTTGTAAGTTTTCCAGGTTTATCCAGAATACTGTTGGGAATTGCCAATTTCCCTATATCATGCAGATTGCCTGCAACTTCCATAAGCCCTATTTCTGTGTCCGTAAGTCCAAAAATTCTTGCCAGCATGGATGCAGATGCAGCAACACCTGAAGAATGAGTTGAAGTAAAACGGGACCGGAAATCAATTATATTTCGAAAAAGCTCGGCCATTATAGAAATATCCGAAAAGTCTATTTCTATTTTTCTGAAAGGACCTTCTTTAAGCAGAAGGGAATACAATCGGGGGGAAACAAGATCCAGCCAGAATTCTTCGCTATGAGATACCGTGATGAAAAGATCCACAACTTGAGGATGTATTGAAGAGCCTGACGATGATTTTATTTTTGAGATAATGTCTTCGTGTTGATGAAGAATGTAATGCTCTCGCTTTATTGCGCGTTCGAGACAATCGGCAAGAAATAACAACTGCGACTCTAAAACGAGAGGATTTTCAATTGATTCTTCCCAAGATTGCCACTCTTTGTGGTGAAATCTGATGATTTTAGCCGAGTCCTTTAGCCAGGGTATGTTATTGAGCAAAAGTTCACCACGAATGCAATGATCTTCTACATTTTCGACCTCAAAATTCCGAAGGGAGATTTTTTCCTCCAATGAAAAAGCGCCGATATCATGAAGTAGTGCTGCTATAAAAACTTTTTCCAGTCTTTCACTTGAAAGTCTTGCGGCTCTCCCCATTTCCCATACAACAAAGGCTGTCCTTTGTTGATGCTGTATCAATAAAGGACTGGCCAAATCCATGGCGTCGGAAAGTGAAAGAACCAGATTCCCTAAATTAACGGTAATATTTCGCTGCATATCGTTCTCCTGAAAAGATTTTTCCAGCTACCAACCAAGCTCATCGGCGACAATGGAGCGCAGCGGAATTGCCGTCCGGTGCAGCGCGTTTTTTAGACTCTCTCTTCGGTTGCGTCACTCCTGATCAGAATATCCCGAATCTCGCCCGGCGCTTTCGCCACCGCACAACGCCAGTGCCCAAAGCCCCCGTGGGCGTTTACCGCCTGAGCCCATTCCTCCAGATAACGCCGTTTGACATTGTCCTGCTCCGGAGTATTCTATTCTAAGTGGACGGGACATGTTGTAACTTCTAATATTTTATCTGCCATGGGTCAATAGTAGACTTGACCCCATTCTTCACAATAATCCACAAGAAAATCGCGAGTTATGGCAACCGGAGTCAAGTTTAAGTTTGGCTGGCACCAAGAATCGACTTGACAATATCATTTGTTACACGTAAAAGAATTGCGTGTTAAGCGAATAAATGTCAAAAGTGACCGGTGATGAAACTGAGGACTTTTTTCCGCACATATCCTGTTTTTACCGTAGAGGACTTTGCCGGCTTTCTGTCTTCCGATGGAAGTCATAACCTAAGAACCCAGGAATCTCTCCTTGCCTACCATGTGAAAGCAGGTAATATCGTCCGGGTGCGCCGCGGTCTTTACGCCGTCGTTCCCCCGGGTGCGTCTGCGGAAACCTATCCGGTCGATCCTTTTCTCCTTGCCTCCCGGATGACGAAGGACGCCGTGCTGGCCTACCATACGGCCCTGGAGTTCCATGGCAAGGCATATTCGGTGTATGAGCACTTCACGTACCTCGCCGCTTCCCCCTCACGCCCCGTGATCTTCCGGTCTCTTCAGTTCAACGGCGTGGGTTTTCCGAAAGCCCTCCCCCTCAAGGACAGGGAAACCTTCGATGTGGTCAGGACCGACCGCGCGGGACTGGAGGTCCGGGTGACTGGTCTGGAGAGGACCTTCGTGGACGTCCTCAACAGGCCCGACCTGACGGGGAGCTGGGAGGAGATATGGCGCTCCCTGGAGTCCGTCGAATTTTTTGATCTCGATAAGGTTGCCTTATACGTCGATCTCCTCGGCAACGCCACCACTGCCGCGAAGGTAGGCTTCTTCCTGGAACAGCACAGGGACTCCCTGATGGTCGACGAGGCTCACCTGAAAACATTCCGCGATCGGCGCCCGCGCCGACCGCATTACCTGGAACGCAGCCGGCGGAAGGCGGGTCGTTTCGTTGCTGCCTGGAACCTTGTCGTTCCCGAGGAGGTTTACGGAAGATCATGGGAGGAACTACGGTGAGGATCTCTCCCGAAACGCTCGTTAACCAGGCGGAGGCCACCGGATTCCGGCCGGACATGCTCGAAAAGGTGGGGCTTCTTCTGCAACTGCTCGACGCTGTCCGCAGTCATCCCTTTCTGAGAGACAAGCTGGTTCTCAAGGGCGGCACAGCCCTGAACCTTTTTATCTTCGATGTCCCGCGTCTTTCAATCGACATCGATCTCAATTATGTGGGCGCAGCGGATCGGGAGGCCATGCTCGCAGAACGGCCCAAGGTTGAAGAAGCGCTGCAGGCAGTGTTTTCCCGCGAAGGATTCACGGTCAGGCGCGTGCCGGCGAAACATGCTGGAGGGAAATGGCAACTCCGTTATCCGAGCGCCGGCGGCCAGGGTGGCAACCTGGAAGTGGATGTCAACTTCATGTTCCGAATCCCCTTGTGGCCGGTAAAGAATATGGATTCACGACCGGTCGGTATCTGGCAGGCTGTCGGTATTCAGGTGGTGGACGTCCACGAGCTTGCGGCTGGCAAACTCTCGGCGCTGATGTCACGGCGGCAGGCGAGGGACCTTTTTGATTGCAGCAATCTCTTTCGTCTGGGTGGTCTTGATCGGGAACGCTTGCGCCTGGCTTTTATTGTCTATGGCGCCATGAGTCGTAGAGACTGGAGAACCGTCGCCCCGAACGATGTGGATTTTGATATCGCCGATCTTGAACAACGGCTGATTCCCACGCTGCGGGCCGCAGGGATGGAAAGGATAGAGCAGGGTCATTTTGGCAAAGGGCTTGTCGAGGACTGCCGCAATTTTCTTGCCGGCCTATTGCCGTTTACGGTGAATGAGATGGAATTTCTCAATCTGGTGCTGGACAAGGGAGAAATCAACCCCGAATTATTGACCGCCGATGAGGATCTGCAGGATCGTATCGGAAGGCATCCACTGCTTGAATGGAAGGCAGTAAACGTGCGGGAGTTTAGAAAAAATCAATAGGCATTTAAAACACTCCTGTCTGCTGAAACTAAGCGTTTCACCTCTATCGGACATGTTAGACGTTGTTGAGGCTGAATAAATGTCAAAATCGAAGCCTTCATCTGGTCGCCAATGGATCAAGAATTGGCCAGAATCTGAACGACCAAGAGAGAAGCTTTCTCTTTTAGGTCCGGAGGCATTGTCTGATGGAGAATTATTGGCCGTTTTACTGCGAATCGGAAAATCGGGACAATCTGCCCAAATCGAAGGTCGGCAAACTGCTGCGCCGGGAGATCCGTGATGAAGAGCGGCGGCGCGTATCCAAGGATAAAGACCAGGCGCCTGTAATCCCCGGATAAATGCGCCTGCAGGTTAAGCATTACCCGGATCCGGGAATTTTCCCCGAGCGAACAACCGGTGCAGCGCGTTTTTTAGACTCTCTCTTCGGTTGCGTCGCTCTTGATCAGAATATCCCGAATCTCACCCGGCGTTTTCGCCACCGCACAACGCCAGTGCCCAAATCCCCCGTGGGCGTTTACCGCCTGCGCCCATTCCTCCAGATAACGCCTTTTCACCTTGTCCTGCTCCGGAGTATTCTATTCTAAGTGGACGTGACATGTTGTAACTTCTAATATTTTATCCGCCATGGGTCAATAGTAGACTTGACCCCATTCTTCCCTCAAACCACCATCGCCCCGTTCAAAGGATTTGACGTTTGACAACTTAGTCAAAGTCAGGAAATCCATCCCCCATTTTCATGATTTCGTTTTCTTCTTCCCGCCGTGTTTCCAAAAGTTCATGACGGCCAGTGTAATTGCCTGTCTGCTAACCAGAAAAGTGCCGGCCAGTTTGTCAATATTACTCATATCTGCCGTGTATTTTTTAAGTTGTTCATAGGGAACAAGAAGTTCGGAGGCGAAGGTATCGGCTTCAGTTTCCTGGGGCGGCTTTGCGTTATCTATTAATTTATCGCTATTATCTCTAATTTCTTCAGAATCATAAACATCTCTTATGGTGTGTTTCAGAAAGATATGACCCAGTTCATGTGCCAATGTAAAACGTTGCCTTTGAAGTGGTCTTGATTTGTTCAGAACGGCTATGGCTGGTTTGCCCTTTATTTCCATAATTGCGCCGTCAATATCATCAGCATCGTTCAGTTCAATGTATTTCAGGCCAAGGTTTTTAAATATTACCGAAAGATCTGTAGGAACTTCTGATAACTTGTAATCTTTCAAGACTTTCTTAGCCATACTTTGAGCAAATGCGTAGTTCGGTTCCATGAGCTAAAACCTCCCACCAATCCCTTCTTTCTGCAGGCAGGCACTGATCTTTTTTAAATATTCGGCATTAACTGATATTCTGTATTTTGGTGTATCTTCGGCTAAATATTTTTCTATAATCTTATTCATACTTCGGGCACGCATGGATTCTGCCGCCTCCCCATAATTAGGATTCCTGGCATGCATGAAGGAAACCTGTTTTTTGAGGCGCTGTATTTCCTTGGTGTTTTCGAATAACCGCCGCAGGTTTTCCATCGTAAGATGAAAAAACTTGAGAATATTGGCAGAAGTTTCCGCGGGGATGCTTTCGGGAGGCAAGTCATTGTTTGCGATACTTTCCATGACTCCCACTTTGACACCCACTCTGCTGCAAACAATATCAATCAAGATGTTTGTTGCCTGTATGACGTTCCGGATAAACTCTCCCAGCGAAACCGAATCGGTCAGATAACGCGTTTTTGCCTTTTCGAGCTCAGCTTGCATCTCCGCTTCGATCAGGTTGACTCTTGCTTTGGGGAATCGTTCCATAAACTGGTGAATAAGGAGATTCATCGACGGTGAGATGACTACTTCACCTCGTTCCCATCTCCCATAACTGTTCCGTCCGATGTGGAGAATCTCACAAATTTCATCCAAGTTCATACTAAGAATCTCCCGAAGCAGCTTTAACTGTTGAGGGGTCATAACAGGTTTGGAACTGAACTCCAGGTTGATCCGTTTTTTATCCAGGGCAAGACTCTGTTCATGTGTAAAAACAATGTCTCCGCAACTCGGACATTTTTCACAGTCTATATCATTAATAATCTGTGGCCGACCGTTGATGACAACCTCCTTGGCTATGGTTGTCGTCTGGTATTCATCATTAAAACAATTTGTGCAAAGCATAATTTATCCTTTGGATTATTTTATGCAAAAAGATGTTAACCGCCACTCAAGAAACTCACCTGTTATCGGATGATAATTTGAACATAACTTGCAGTAGGTATTAAGGCATTTTGTGCTTTCCCCATAAATCACATAATGTGTGTTCTTCGGATTGCTCGCCTTTGGGCTAGTGGCCGGCATTGCTTTTTCAATGGAAGTGGCGCCCATGATGACTTTTTCCACATCTGCTTCATAGAGTCCTTCACGTAGCATGTTATCAACACAACCAATGGTTTTTACAATTTTCCCCTTAAGATATGCATCCTGAATTTCCTTGATCACTAAAGCGGCTAATTGTTCCCCATGTTTTGTGTCCATTAGCGCTCCTATACAAGGTTTTATTAAATACCAATTGGTGTAAAATAAATCAAGGAAAATTTTTGAACACGCAAAAGAATGGCAATGGCTTGCTTAAGGATTTTGTAAGATCGTAAAGGGCATACATCAGATAGTCGATCTGCTTTTATATGCGTGTACTCGCCCCTTTAATGCCCCTTTTGTCGTATCAGCTCCCCTTTAACATTAACCATATTGGCTTATTTGCTCTTGGTGGGCAAGTCCTCAAAAAAAACATCGAAATATTCCGACAAGAGAAACATCACCGAGAACGAAATTCTTTATCGCATGTCGCCCGATTCTCAGCTCCTTAGGGATCCCGCTTATGAAAATTTTGTATTTACGCATTATTATCTGATCCCTTACTTTCTGGCGAGGCTATTGCCCTTTCACTGTATTGGCTTTTCTCAGGTATAGAAATTTGATCAAAGGCTTTATTGCTTTTATCTATTGAATAGCTTCCTTCACCAGCCTGTATACCCCTTTTTGCTATTTGATAAGCCCACCAAGGTATTTGGGGAGATCCTTGATTCAAATGATTCTTCTGATTAGAAAGGCTTTTTAACCGTTCAGATAGAATCTGTTCGGTATTACCCTGCCAACATTCAACGGTTCTAAAAAGTCTTACATCATTTTGCAGCGCATCATAATTATTCCCAGCATTCAGATGAGTACTGGCACGTTCGTTGGGATTTAAAAATGTCATGACAGCGGAAAGAATCGCAATTATTATTGAAAATACTCCACCAAGACGATTGTTATTGCTAATAAAAGAACTTCCCGCGATTGCCGCTAATACGACCATTGGAATACCAACACAAAGATGGAAATTAGTCCAAAAATGGGAAGCTGCAAAATGCCCTTTTGAAGAATAAAGAGCAGACTCTTCAATGCGTTGTGCTTCCTTGATAATTTCGTCTTTAGCTTTTGAAACTGGTTGTTCAGCAGTCAGTATTGGTTTATTCATAGTTTTCACCCATAAGCCGGGAAGTAATCACCAAAGATTTTTATCCACATTTCAATAGAATTTTGAATATACCCTCGTCTGTCGAAATCTTCGGCCTTAACAGCTCGTTCATACGCGAGCTGAAATTTGCCAACAGCCTCTTCAATTTTTTCTTTTGTATTAATATAGTTGCCTACATCACTCGCAAAACCAGCTGGATCGCTATTTTGCTTAGTAATAAGCTCTCTACCCTTATCGAAGAAATAGCGCACACCTGAAGGAAAATCGGAAAGAGTGACATTATCGAAAATTCGTAATGCCAACACCTCTAAATGAAACGACATAAAATAACTGCTTATATTTTTATTCCAGCCTTTAATCATCTTAACAATGGGAACTAAATCTCCATGATGAAGACGATTGGCATTCGCCATGATCTCAACATGTTTTTTGGGGTCTGTCCCAATCCAACTCTGGGTAATTGAATTTGGCATTAAGAAACCACCGCCTTGACGATAAAAAGTAGGAACCACATCAACCATAAAATCATCGAATCTTATTGTAACTGCTTGCCCATTTCTGCTTATATCCGGCGTTCTGGTATAGGTTTTTTTCAAAGTCCTTTTTACCAAATCAAGAAGTCCGGCTTGCCCGCCATTTTGGCCATTGTAGTTATGGTAGTAGTTCACATCTAAAACAGCAAAAATATCGATATCAGCATCACTTAAAGGAGCAATCATCGTACTTCTTGAATAAGACCCGGTTAAAAATGACTCCTTAATAGTTAATCCTGCATCAAGAACAGCTCTTACAGAGTTTTGCCTAGTCGAAACAGTTTCCGTCTGTAATCCTGTTATCTCAAGATTTTCTTTTAACTTCTGAAACGATTGCTTCACTGTAGTAGCCATGGTTAAGCCTCAAAATTATATTTATTTTTCAATTTGCAAACGCCTCTCTTAACACCGACTGCATCAGCTTTCCGGATTGACTTTTGCGTTCGTTGATCTGTTTTTCCAACTCGTCGATCATGGCCATAACTTTTTCCACCCGCCCGACAATGGCTTGTTGCTCGGCAAGGGGTGGTAAGGGAATCAATGTTTCAAGAACAACTCCCTGATTTATTTTTGGCATCGTTTGCTGAGAACCTTTAGCTTTAGCTCGAAAATAATTTCGGGTTTCTGGGGACGAAAGGAATAAATGTAATAAGTTTATCGATAACGGTTTTGCGATTCGAATTTTCATCATTAAGTCAGGATAAATAAATTCCTTTGATCCACCTGTATAAATTACACTCACTCCCACATAATCAATCGAATTGCTTCTTTGAATTAGAATATCCCCCGGCTCCAACCAAAAAACGGAATCTTTGGATATATAATCAGCAACATATTTATATTCATTCCGATCAAATATCCCATAAGTTGTTGCGCCTAATTTTAGACTTTTTGTTGACGTTTTATAAGAAACCTCTTTGGGAGAATAACCATTCCTTGGCAAATCACAAATAACTTCACCTAACCGACACCACACCCATCCATCGGGCAAGTCAAACGACTTTTCAGTCTCGGTAATAGGCGAAAACGGTTTATTTTTCTTAATTTTACCTTCTTTGATCAACTGTTCTTTTTCGGCTTTAACTTTTTCAAGCAATTTAAAGGCATGATTTTCACCACTGATCAACTCCTGATTCTGCTTTCGCCATTCGGTAGTGAGCTTGCCTTCGATAGTTTCTTGTAATACTTGCCGACGTAACTTTTTCAAATAAGATTGCTGATGGGTAATCTCACCGCTTAATTCGTCCATTTCATTTTCGACTCGATTAAAAAATAAAACAATCTCTCTTTGTGCAGCAATGTCCGGCAAATGAATTTCAAGAGGCAGAAAATGCTTTGGTTTAATTTCTGTTTTTATTCCACCCTTCACCTGTTCCTTAAGCGCTCGCACGAAAGACTGGCTTTTCACAAAACGCTTGAAATATTCGATATCGATTTTCTGCTCATCAAAAACATACGAAGAATAATGAATGGTCGCAGTAATCGGCTCATCTCCATGGTAAACCGCTAAGGCTCCTTTTGAAACATTGATCCCTGAAATAACAAGGTCTCCAGACTCCACAATAATCATGCCTGTCTTGGAGCCCTTATCAGAAAGATGTATCTTGCCGGAAAAGTCTATTTTGTTCAGTCTCTTCAAACCCCGCACGGCAGGGTCTTCTGGATCGTACCTGCCTTCCCGTTCTTTTAGAAATTGACTGATTTTAGTTGTTTGCCAATCAGCCATGTTTTAGCCCTGCCTTTAGTTTTACAAGTAATTCATTACTCTTTCGAAATGAATCATGAAGCATGGTCACCAGTTCTGCGCTGGAATATTCGTGCGACTCATCCGGGGTGTGCGGATTTTTGATGTCAAGGCTGTAACCATTTGCGGCTATAGTCTCGATAGAGACCTTCCAAGCCTGCTCATTCTCTTTGCGCTTCTTCCACCATTTTTTAAGCCCGTCAAATTCGCTTTTTTGAATTGGCTTTGTTTTGCTGTAAGCTTTCACGCCTTCCGGAAGCTTATGCTCCCAGTACCATATTTCTTTTGTGGGCTTTCCTTTTTCAAAGAAAAGCAGGTTGGTAGCTACGCTCGCATACGGCTGAAAAACAGAGTTCGGCAGACGAACTATAGTGTGCAGATTGCAATTCTCCAATAGATGCTGGCGGATGCGCTGTTTTACGCCATCACCGGTGAGCGATCCGTCCGGCAGAACAATTCCGGCTCTCCCTCCGTCTTTGAGATAGCGTACCATCAGCATCAGAAAAAGATCGGCGCTTTCGGTTGTACGGAAGTTCTGCGGGAAGTTTGTCTCAACTCCATCCGTTACCGACGCTCCAAACGGTGGATTAGCAAGAATCACATCCACCCGGTCTTTCTGGCCGATAGAAGTATATTCGCGGTTTAAGCTGTCGGTATAATCCACATTCGGAACTTCAATATCATGCAGAATAAGATTGGTAACACAGAGCATGAACGGCAATGGTTTTAATTCCATACCGTGAATTGTTTTTTCCAACGTTTTAAGATCATCAACACCTTTTACATCCTGTTTACGAATATTTTCGATGGCGCTGGTTAAAAAGCCTCCTGTTCCGCACGCCGGATCAAGCACCTTCTCGCCCAGGCGGGGATTAATCATTTCTGTGATAAATTCAGTAAGAGCGCGGGGCGTATAAAACTCTCCGTAATTTCCAGCGCTTTGCAAGTCGCGCAGGATGGTTTCATAAATATCGCCGAACATATGCCGGTCTTCGGAACTGTTAAAATCAATCTGGTTTAATTGGTTCAATATCTGCCTGATGATTGTTCCGTTTTTCATGTAGTTGTTGGTGCCGTCAAATATCTCGCGGATAATCAGGGCGCGCTTATCGCCTGAACTGACATCGAGGTTTTTAAGTTTTGGGATAAGAATACCATCCACAAAGTTTTTTAGTTCCTCACCGGTCATGCCTTCGTCATCACCAGCCCATTTGCGCCATTGCAGATAGCTTGGTATCGGGGACTTATAGGCATCGTTAATCAGTTTAAGCTCTTTGTCTTTGTCGTCTAGTATTTTCAGGCTGATCAACCATCCCAATTGTTCAATACGCTGGGCATCACCCGATACCCCAGGATCCTTACGCATGATATTCTGAAGGGTTTTAATAATGTTTCCGATATTTTTCATTGATTATCCTTAAGCTGCCGCATAGAGTTCGTACTCCAGTTCTTCGATAACGTGCAAATATTTATCCCTGCCTCCAAAAATCTGGATGATTTCAGCCGGAGTTCCGATCTTATTAAATGGTTCGATACGTAATACTGCAAGGTCTTCGATATTCTCAATGCCTTCGTCCGCGTATTTTTGCAGGAGCGCATCAATCACAAGGCGCGCCTTATCGCCATACTTGGTAAAATAATTGCGCTTTCTGACACGCTCCGCACGTTCCTTGCGGGTCAGCGCAGGCATATCCCACGCAATGTGACAGATTATATCAAATATATCCAAATCCTTTTTTACCTCGGCCATGAGATTTTCCACAATAACGCCATGAGATTCCAACTCAGCAATAACAATTTTCTTTTTGTCGACACTGTTCCAGCGGGCAAGAAAATCATCCAGAGAACGAAACTTTTTGAGAATGCTTTTTTTTGTGTAATCCTTGAGACTCTCTGTAATAAGTTTTCCATTAACATCCAGATGCTGCACCCGTTCATTGAGGACTGATACATCCACACCGGAAACAAAAACCTTTGGGCGAGGTTCAGAAACAATCGGTCCGCCGGAAATGATTTCCGGATGAGTGGGATAATCGGCTGGTTTTACTTTTTCAAAATCAACCGGATGACCGGTTTCCGGGTCAACTATTTCCTGATTTTCTTCCGGGTGAATATCTTCATCGGTTAATTCATCCTCGCCTCTGACTTCTTTGATCATTACCGGCTCGCCGTCAAACGCCGGGTCGGCAAAAAGGTCTGTAACATTACGAAAATCCATAATGGCGAAGAATGTTTTGTCGTATTCTTCATTGATGCGTGTACCACGGCCAATGATCTGTTTGAATTCGGTCATGGATTTTATATTGGATTCAAGCACGATCAATTTGCAGGTTTGCGCGTCAACGCCGGTTGTCATCAGCTTGGAAGTCGTGGCAATAACCGGATATCGTTCTTCGGGATTGATGAAATTGTCCACTTCACGCTTGCCTTGCTCGTCATCGCCGGTAATGCGCATAATGTACTTGTAGTTTTCAAGTGAAAGATCTGCATTTTCAATGGCCAGAGCTTGCCTCATGCGCTCGGCGTGCTCGATATCCACACAAAAGACAATGGTTTTATCGAAACGGTTGGTTTTCCTAAGATATTCGGATACTTTTCTGGCTACGGTTTTTGTCCGCTCATCAATAACCAGATTTTTATCGAAATCTTTAGTGTTATAAATCCTGTCTTCAATTTCATTGCCGTCTTTATCTTTTTTCCCTTCTTCCGGACGCCATCCTTCAAGGTCGGTATTAAGCCCGACTCGGATAACCTTGTAAGGCGCTAAAAAGCCGTCTTCGATCCCTTGTTTCAGAGTATAGGTATAAATCGGATCACCGAAGTATTCGATATTGGATATTTCTTTTGTTTCTCGTGGTGTGGCAGTAAGACCGATCTGAGTAGCCGAGCTGAAATAGGTGAGAATCTCCCGCCAGGCGCTGTCAGCATCAGCGCTTCCGCGATGGCACTCATCTACAACAACAAGGTCAAAAAAATCCCTGCTGAATTTTCTATAAGCATCCTTGTCTTCATTATAATTTGTTAATCCCTGATAAAGGGCAAGATATATCTCAAATGCTTTATCAATCTTCTTCTTTTTGATAACCGTCATGCGATCTTTGAAATGTTTGAAATCGTTGCGCTTGGTCTGACCGATCAAAACATTGCGGTCTGCCAGAAAAAGAATCCGTTTCTTGCGCCCGCTTTTCCAGAGGCGGTAAATGATCTGAAAAGCCGTGTACGTTTTGCCGGTTCCGGTTGCCATGACCAGAAGTATCCGGTTTTGTTTGCATGCAATGGCTTCCACTGATCTGTTAATAGCGATCTGCTGGTAGTAACGCGGAGCGCGCCCTGAACCGTCAAAAAAATAGTCGAACGAAGCGATCTCTTCCTGCTCAGGGGTCTCAAGCTTTTTATATTTTTTATACATCTTCCAGAGTTCAGTCGATGAAGGAAACTTTTCCAAAGAAATTTCCTGCTCAATCGGCTGGGAAAGCCCTGAACGGTCGTGCATGATAAAACCGTCGCCGTTTGAGCTGAAGGCGACAGGCACATCAAGTATCTTGGCATAATTCAACGCCTGCTGTAAGCCCGAGCCTACAGAATGATTGTTATCCTTGGCTTCAATAACCGCGATCGGAATATTTGGTTTCAGATAAAGAATAAAATCTGCGCGCTTGCGTTCGCCCCGCGCGGTCTTATGCCCCTTAACGAAAATACGGCCGGCCGTAAAGAAAACTTCCTCACGAATTTGTTTTTCTATATCCCATCCGGCTTTCACCAACGCAGGCATAATGAACTGTGTGCAGATGTCTCGTTCTGACAGGTCTTTTTTGCTGCTCATAAATTGCCTCGTAAGCCTGAATCGATTATAGCGCTGCAGTCAACAAAAATCGGCTTGCCAAAGGGTAAGGCATATTCCTGCTGATCGACTAAGGTCATATCCGAACCAAGCTTCTTTCAATTTAATAATCGCTCGAAACCGTCAAACTTTTTTCATAATATTTCGTTTTCCCGAAAACGGCAAGGCAATTGTCCCTAAAGTAGAAGATTAGCTCTCGCAAGCGAGGAAGTCTCCTTTGTCTCGTGATCGTAATCTTGGCCGAGCTGACCGGACGGCTGCGAGCGGTGCGAAACGCCGCTTGCAGCCGTCCGGTTGAGCGCAGATGGTTAGGTTCCATCGCGGAAGTAGGCGAGCACGCCCTCCTCGAATACATCGAAGAGCAAGCCGACTGGGAGATCGGCCAGGACGAGCCCCTTCTTACCAACCGAGGCAACCGGGTGATTGCTGACTTGGAGCACCAGGCGCGCCTCATGGACGAACTTGCTCCGTAGGTTGTAAAGAAACTCTGCAAGATGCTTGATTGATGATAGCGGCTCGCCGCCGATGTGCACCGCATTGGAAAGCTCTTTCTTACGTGACTCGGAGAGCCGTTCAAAGAACGCGATGCATCGGCGAATGGAACCGAACGAGGCATTGTACTCTACGTAGTGACGATCCAGAGCGGCACGATCTTGAACTAGGAAAAGCCCCGACGCATCTCTTGAGCACAGCCATTGATAGAAGTCTTGGTGCTGGACATTGCTCAGCGACTCGATGAGAGAAAATAGAGCAACCAGCTTGAAGGAGTTCGTGAGGTAATCGATGACCGGGTTCGAGCCTTCGACGTCGACATGCCAGTCACCACGCTTCACTAGGAACAAGTAGAAGCAAGTGACTCGAAGGAACTCGTCTTTCTTTTCTCGCGTGGACAACGATTCGTAGAAGGCGTCGAAGGTTTCAACATCAGAGAAGCGCGAAGCAAGCGCCGATTCGGCGTACGGCTTGTAGGCGGTTTCGTTTGCGACGTATCGGCCGTCAAACACCATGGCTGTGGCTCATCTGGAACCTAACATAGATTATTCATACCAATTGACGTATTGAAAGACAGAAGATGATTTTAAATTATCGAAAACATATTATAATAATAAATAGTTGTCAATAAACTAATTGTAATATTGAACCGATAAATACAGAAATAGGGTTATATGAAACTGCCGGATGAAGTAAGGCTAGTCATCAAGGCTGTCGTCTTTGGGATGAGCGCGGAGGATGAAACCACTGAAAACCGTATCCTCAGGGCCATCGAGCATTACGGAAGTCATTCCCACTCCTCCGGAATCACCCGGTTCTGTGTTGCCAGTTCTGGTCGGCCTATGGTGCTCATGACGCCGGGTTCCCTTTCCGTAAAGATGCCAACAGGGCTGCCCCTTTGACGGTAAGTCGGTATTGCTGGAGGCGGCTGGTGGGTTTGTCCGGGATGGTCGGCTCGATCAAGTCGTCCGCCAAGGCCGGATCAAGATAGCGCTCGCGCAGGTGGGTTCGGTCCTTCAGGCC
>Ga0180009_10004052_pt1 | contig 16327 bp, 12 predicted proteins | sample OS_PC_MetaG_FD_123537 | JGI IMG/M metagenome (GOLD analysis project Ga0180009, IMG submission 123537) | Groundwater microbial communities from the Aspo Hard Rock Laboratory (HRL) deep subsurface site, Sweden - OS_PC_MetaG | ecosystem: Environmental > Aquatic > Deep subsurface > Groundwater...
TGGAAATGTCACAAGTCGTATCTACCCTGAAGGCTGCATCAGGCGTTCCGGTCATTGCCCAGCCCAATGCGGGAAAACCCAAGCTGATCGGAGATGAAACCGTATTCGATATGACTCCGGAGGAATTTGCCACCGGCGTTAGCGAATGTCACAAGGCCGGGGCACAGTTGGTGGGGGGATGCTGCGGCACGTCTCCGGAGCATATTGAAGCATTGGTGAAGAAATTAAAAATAAAGTAGTGAATACAAGCGTTTTTAATTTTTTACCGCCCACTCGCTTCGCTCATTAGAGGCGCAGAGGACGCAAAGTTTGGTGGAGGCATTTGCCTTTCTGCTGAGACGCCAGAAAGGCAAAAATAACTTCCCTTCGGGTTGTTGTGAGTACGATCGGAAAATGGCAAAGCCGGAACGTTTAGTACCATTATTATAGCTTAAGCAAGCTGATTAGTTTTCATTTGCCGGCCTTTCAGCGGCAAATGAAAGAAATAAAACTATAATCTCTGCGTACTCTGCGGCTCGGCGGTGAATGCAATATAAGGAAAAGTCAGAGAATGAATCTGATTGAGATTCAAAACGATGTGTTTCGCATCCTGATCGATACGGATCAGGGAACTAGCATTTCAGCCTTTTTCGTTAAGAAGGAGAATGTGTGGCTTCCGATCATGCCGGATTCCCGGAATGAGGATATCGATTTAAAATTTGCTTCATTTCTGATGATTCCTTATTCAAACCGGATTGAAAACGGATTCTTCACATTTCGAGAAAAAGAATATCTGCTTACCAACGGTGATAATCACGCCATCCACGGGGACGTGCGATTCAGGCCATGGCAGATCGAAAAAATGAAAGAAACGCAAATAGCCTGCCGCTTTAACTCTAAAGATCATGAAAACGTCAACTGGCCGTGGGCATTTGAGGCAGCGGTTGAATATATACTCTCTGACAATCTGTTTACCTCCCGTTTAACACTCTGGAATCGAGCTGACTCATCCATGCCGGCAGGAATGGGCTGGCATCCTTATTTCAGCAGACGGCTGAGCATGGAAAACGAGCCGGTTCGCATCTGTATGAAAACAGAGAGCGTCTATCCGGATGAAAACGACAACCGCATTCCGTCCGGCCCGCCGCTGCCGCTTTCAGATGCCCAGGATTTTTCAAAAGAAAAACGTCTCGAACCCGAGGCATATCTGGATGCCTGTTTTTATGGATACGATGGCAAGGGTCATATCCTCTGGCCTGAGAGCGGTATCAGACTTACTTTTGATTGTTCACCGGAGTGCTCCCATCTCATACTTTTCAATCCTCCCAAACCGTATTTTGCCGTGGAGCCGGTAACCAACGCCAACAATGGCGTGAATCTTTATGCACAGGGAGAACCGACCAGCGGAATTGCGGTGCTGGAACCCGGAGAAAGCCTAAGCGCAGAATTCTCCATGCACTTTGATTTCATATAACGAATAAATCATATTACGGGTTTAAAGAATCATAGTTTTTATATTCACCGCAAAGGCGCAGAGGGCGCTGAGTAATGGTATTTTATTACCTTTCTGCTGAGAGGACAGAAAGGCAATAGCAACATCCCTTCGGGAATATATTTTTTCTATTCATGTGTAATCTGCACCTTTATCAGCATTCTAAAAGGCAACACCTGTATTATTGTCGATCATTGGATATCTTATGTTGTGCGAAGCACTGTAATTTGAGCTGAATCGTCCTCTCAACGATTTGGCTCAACCGAAAGACAACACCTTAGCGAACTCTGCGGCTCTGCGGTGAATAAATATCTTAAGGAAATATGAAATGATTCAAATCCGGGAAGCTACCGATAACGATTTTGATAATATCTGGACCATATTTCATTCTGTGGTGAAAAAAGGGGATACCTATGCCTTTTCACCGGAAACCACAAAAGAAGAGGCTTATAATGTCTGGATGAAAAAACCGGTGGCCACCTATGCGGCCGTATTAGAAGGGAACATTTCAGGTACCTACTTCATAAAGGAGAATCAGCCGGGATTGGGAGCCCATGTGTGCAATGCAGGGTTCATGGTTCATCCGGAGAGTCAGGGGCAGGGTATCGGGAAAGCCATGGGCGAGCATGCGCTGATGGAAGCCGGCCGCCTCGGTTTCAAAGCCATGCAGTTTAACTGTGTGGTCAGTACCAATACTCAGGCTGTCGAACTTTGGAAAAAGTTGGGATTCGACATTGCCGGTACACTGCCCAAGGCATTTCAGCACAGGCAACTGGGGCTTGTGGATGCTTATGTGATGTATAAACTACTGAGTTGCTTCGGCCACGCAGGAGAGTGTCAGAAGTAAGAAAAGAACCAAGGTAATCTACCATAAGGAGGTGACTTTCGATGAAGAAACATCAATTGGCTGCCTATAGTTGGGAAGAAGTCAGCGAAATGGAACGAGAAAAGCAGGTTATCCTCGTCCCCCTCGGATCGGTCGAACAGGAAGGAACCCACTTGCCGCTGGGTGTGGACACTTACGTGGCTGAGGCTTTGGCCGATGCAGTGGCCAAGGCATCCAATTCCCTGGCGGGCCCCTCTCTTCCCATCGGATACTCGGAGTGGTTTTACGAGTTTGAAGGGGTCATCACCCTGAAAATGGAAACCGTTCTCAACTATCTGCGAGAATACCTTGCGAGCCTGATCGGCTGTGGATTCAGGAAATTTATCTTTGTAAACGGCCATGCGGGAAATACACCGGCCGTGGATGTCGTGGCCCGGGAATTGATACGGGAACACGACGATGTCAAAATCGTCATGGCCAGTGTGTGGCAGATCGCCGGTTCATTTGCAAAGGATATGGCGGAACTTAAGGAAAAAAAGTTTACCCATGCCGGTGAAGTAATGACCTCGGTGATGATGTATCTTCATCCGGAAACGGTCGACATGGAACGGGCCCGGGCGGACTCCCTCCGGTCGCCACGGCCGCCGTTTGTAAACAAATCGAGTCTCGGCGGGGCTGAATTCAAGGGAATCGGGATCAATTTCTACGACCGTACGAAGAATTTGACGGAATCCGGGACCATGGGAGATCCGATGGCCGCCACCCCGGAAAAGGGTGAGATCATCTTTAAAAATATAACGTCATATCTCGCGGAGATGGTGGAAAATCTTTAGAAGGTCTATATAACCCTCAGGTATCTTAATGGAATATGACATCTATCATGTTCTTTTCAGACTGAACCCGCCGTCTACCAGCAGTACCTGGCCGGTGACAAATGCAGCATCGTCGGATGCCAGGTACAGAATGGCATTGGCGATGTCTTCGGGTTCGGCCATCCGTTTGAGGTAGGACCCCTCGATCATGTTCTGCTTGACTTCATCCGGGAGGGGATCGGTCATCTCGGTTTTGGTGTGTCCGGGGGCGACCGAGTTGACAGTGATATCCGGCGCCAACGCTTTGGCAAGGTTTTTGGTTAAACTGATCACGCCGATTTTTGCTGCACTGTAGTCCATAATCGCTTCCCGCCCGCAATGCTCGAACCCGCGAATTGATGAGATGTTCACGATTCTACCGCTTTTCTTTTCCAGCATGTATCGGGCCGCTGCCTGGGCGCAGAGGAAGGTGCCGATGAGATTGACCCTAAGCGTTATCTCCCATTCCTCAACGGTCTTTTCCAAAAACGGGCGGGGAATCACAACACCTGCATTGTTCACCAGGATATCGATTCTCCCGAAATCTCTTACAAATGCATCTATGAACCGGTCCACCTGGGCTTTATCCGAAACATCCCCCTTATAGGTTTTAATGTCGAGACCTTTGTCTTTCGTTTTTGCAGAAAAACTGCTGATATGGTCATCCTTTAAGTCGACGATTCCGACGGCTGCCCCTTCTTGGGCGAAAAGAAATGCGGTGGCGGCACCGATTCCTCTTCCCCCTCCGGTTATGAGTGCCGTTTTGTTTTGAAGTCTCATGATCAGTGCCTCCTGTGAAAATTCTTAATCCTTATCGCCCAATCTAAATTTTTTATTCTTCCAGCTATCTCTGATTGTCTCTTCGATAAAATCCAAATGATCGACTAACCGCTGTCTGGCTAACTGCGGTTTTTTTTGTTTGATCGCCTCATATATAGCGTAGTGGTGCTGCCACAGGAGCTCTTTCTTGTCGATTTTTTCGAGGATCTGTCTGAAATCGAAAAAAGTGGTGAAATTCACCTTCAATGCTTCCATCATATGGATGGCAATAACATGATTTGCCGCAGAAACGATGGCGAAATGAAACTCCAAATCTGTTTCTTCCCACTTTTTATCGGTTGTCTTGAGTTTTTTCATTTGGTCCAAAATGTCTTTTATCTTTTTCAGATCTTCATCGTTTGCTTCTGTTGCAGCTTTTTCAGCACACCAACCTTCAAAAAGCTTTCGAATCTCGAGAAACTCAAAAACCCGTTCGGCCTGTTCCCCTATAATGACTTCCAACGGTGCTTTCAGAGTATTGCTGATTGAAGAACGGACAAAGCTTCCTTCTCCCTGCCTAACTTCAATCAACCCCATTGTTTCTGCACGATAAAGGGCTTCACGGACGGATTGCCTGCTGACCCCAAGTTCCGTAGATATTTCTCTTTCGGACGGAAGTTTTTCACTCGGCCTGATTTCACCGCTGCTGATGAGCGATACGATCTGCTTGTACACCTCGTCCGGTATTCTTGTGGTTTTAATAGGTGAGAATACCCCTTTTGCATTTCGATTGCTTCCCAAGTTATCACCTCAGCTAATAATATTTCTATCCTTTTACGGCACCTGCCCCCCAACCGGCGATCAGGTATCGCTGTACAAAAATAAAAAAAATCAATACCGGAACGGTTATCAACATGCTCCCCGACATGATCATGCCCCAGTCGATGACAGTCGCATTGTAAAGATCTGCGATACCTACGGACAGGGTCTTTAACTCATCCGATGTAATGAGAATCCGAACAAATATATAATCGTTCCACGCCAGTATGAAGGTAAAAATGGACGTGGCGATGATGCCCGGAAACGCAAGGGGTAGAATGATGTAAATAACGGCTTTAAATCTTCCGGCCCCGTCGGTCAGCGCAGCCTCTTCCAAATCAATGGGTATGCTTTGAAAAAACGACCTCAACAGCCACAGACTGAATGGGAGGCAAAATGCAGTATACGCCAGTATCAACGCAAAATGGGTGTTTGCAAGCCCTAGTTTTCTGATCAGCACGTAAAACGGAATCACGATCATAATCGGTGCAAACATATACGCAAACAAAATGAGACTAGCAATTTTTTCCCGGCCGTAAAACTTGAAGCGGGTCAGGCTGTACGCCCCTGCGGCTGCAAGAATCATGGTAAAGAGGACGGCGCATGAAGATACAAAGATACTGTTTTTAAAATACGTCAAAAATCGCGTCTGTTCAAAAAGTCGGGCAAAATTGGCAAGTGTGAAATTTTTTGGAAAAAAGTAGGGAGGGGATACAAATATTTCTTTCAACGGTTTAAAGGATGTGGAAACCATCCAGAAAAAAGGGAAAGCCGTCATAACCACTAAAATGGCGGCACTGGCATAGATCAACTGCCCGCGCAGGGAACCGAAAGACACCGTGGATTTCAAATTCCTTCCTCCCTCCTGAACATCTTAAAGTAGATGGCCGTAAATCCGACGAGAATACCGAACATGATCACCGCCAGTGTTGAACCGAGGCCTGCCTGGTAATACATAAAGGTCCGCATGTAGGCATAGACGGGCAGGGTGCGTATATATTTCTCGGCCCCTCCTCCCTGGGAGAGGAGCCACACCGTGTCGAATTTCGTAAACATCCAGATGCTTCTCAACAGGATCACCACGAACAGCACATTTCTCAACTGTGGGAGGGTCACATGAAAAAACCTTCCGAAAGCCGTCGCACCATCCACTTTGGCCGCCTCATAGAGTACCGGCGGGATTGACTGCATTCGCGCAAGAACACTTAAAACGACAAAAGGAAAAAATTCCCACACGCTGATGATGATCAAAGATGTCATAATGTGATCTTTGCCCATCCAGGAAATGGGATCGTCTACGATGCCGACTGCAACCAGGAGATAATTGACCAATCCGAATTGATTATTCAACAGCCATTTCCATAGTATGATGGCTACAACTGTCGGAATAACGTAGGGAAAAAGAATCACACCGCGTACGAAGTTTCTTCCTCTAAATGATTCATTCACGACCAATGCGGCAAATACGCCTACTATGATTTGAAGCACAATGGTGCTGACGGAATAAACGGTTCCATACCAGACACTCTGCCAGAAATCCGAATTCGTAAATATGTATATGTAGTTGGAAAATCCGACAAATCGCTGTTCCGGAAAAAATGAATGTTTTTTGAAAAAACTGAGCCAGATACCGTAAGTTACCGGATAAACCAGCAACGCAAAGATCAAAAGAATGGAGGGCAATATGAGCAGATAACCGGTTTTGTTTTCGCTGAATTTCAATTATTTCGATTCCCTGATGAAGTCAGTAACATGCCGGGGGCCGGCATTTGACCCCCGGCATCATAGGCTATGAAGCTGTCTCACTACCACTTCGCAAAACCTTTGTCTTTCACCAACTCCTCTGCTCTTTTCTGAGCCTTGGCGGTTGCTTTTTCGATAGACACATCTTCCTTGGTCACTTCCATCACCATATCTTTCAATATCCCGGACCCTAAAAGATCCATTAGAAACGGCTTGTCTGTCATATCCGACCAGTCGGTAACCAATGTGGGTTTAACCAGGTTGTTGTCCAGGTAGTATTCCTGGGCATCCAGCCATCCTTTCCATTTCTGGATCATGGGCGTGTTTTGGTACGCCGCGCTCTGCCTCAGCGATTTCGTGATGGGGAAGAAATGAATCGGAACGGTCTGAATGTATTCGAGGTAGTTTTCATCCTGGTAAAAGAATTTCAAAAACTCTTTTGCCGCCTCGGGATTTTTAGAGCCTTTAAACAGCATCCAGGGCTCTTCGTCGACCTGGGCCGCGGGCTTGTTTCCGCTTGGGCCGTGAGGTTTCACCCAGACATCGAAGTAATCGGTACTGGTCATATTGGCGGGAGCATACTGTTCGATCAACGATGCACCGCGACCATACCCCTGAAACATCATGGCCGCTTTTTGACCATACATGTTTGCAAAGGTTTCCCGATAACCGTGACCTTCCCACCCGGGCGGCATGTATTTGGTGAGCGCTTTCATGAATTCCAGGGTTTCGATCATCGGTTTTTCCGTAAAGCGCGGCCGGTTTTTATCGTCAAATAGCGTACCGCCGTTCGCCTTTATGAGTTCGCCCATGATAATGTTGATGAAAAGGTTATCTCCCGGAATCGTCAATCCATAAATATCTATTTTGCCGTCCCCGTTGGTATCCATGGTGAGCTGATCGGCAATCTTCAGTAAATCATCCCAGGTTTTCGGGGGCTGGATACCCTTCTGATTCACCAGGTCTTTTCGGTAAATCAATAGGGAAGTGCCGGCCGCATGAACCAGTCCATAATAGTGATCTCCGAATTTTCCGACCTGCTTGATTTGATCCCAGATGTTGTCTTCACCGATTGATTTGACCACATCATCCAACGGGAGCAGCAGACCTTTAGCCTGAAGCGCAGCACATGTAATGGGCTGACCATGGGAAAGCTCCGGTGGAGAGCCGGCTGCCAATGCCGCCATTATTTTCCCTTCAAGATCTCCCCAGGCAAGCGCTTCAGCTTCCACCTTGATATCGGGGTGCAGTTTTTCAAACCGTGATATAATGTTGGCAATTGCAGTCCTTGAGTTGGGGTTGGTTTCGGTGTGCCATACATGAATAACTTTCTGTGCAGCAAAAGCCATGCCATTAAAAAGCATCAGAACAATGAACAATGTCCCGATAACAACCGTGATTTTTCTTTTGGCCTTCATTTTTCGTCCTCCTATTTTGTGTCGAAGTTTAATACTTATGCCATCCACCAGTTTTTTTCTTCACCTCCTTTCATTGAATAGAACAGGTTGTATTTAAGCTATGCCCTATATTTTTCCCGCGATTTCCACACCTTCGTAAACTGCATCGATGATCTCACGGGGCTGGGCAGCATCTCCAATTACATACAGCTCCTTTACTTTTCCTTTAAGGTTTTGATAAACGGCATCATTGGGTGATTCTCCGCCAACAGCCGTAACAATCGTATCAAATCCTTCCAGCCGTCTGGTTCCGGATGCGTTTTCCACAACAGCATAGGTCTTTCCGATTTCTTTGACTTTGGTTTTGGTGAGAATGGTCACGTGTTTTTCCTGCAGCCGTTTCAACAGAAAATGCTGCAGATGACCCACCAGATCCGATGCAATGGAATCCAGCATTTCAACGATGGTGACCTTCTTGCCCTTTTCAGACAATAAATCGGCGATTTCGGCGCCTGTACCCCCGCCCCCGATTACCAACACGCTTTCTCCTATCTTATCTCCATTGGATATTGCCTCATCCACATTGAGCGCACCACTTTCCTTCACACCTTTAATCTCGGGAAGCTGGGGCGCAGCACCGGTTGCAACAATCAGAACATCCGGATTTCCTGCATCGATCATATCTTCCGTAAATTCTTTGCCTAATTGAATGTCGGCTCCAAACGCCCTGGCCCGTCCTTCAAGATAGTCGATAAATTCGTTGAGCACCGACTTTTGAGGCGGAATGGCTCCGATTCTGACCCGGCCGCCCAGGATATTCTCTTTTTCAAAAAGTTTGACTTTATGGCCTCTGGCAGCTGCGATCTCCGCAGACTTAAGTCCCCCGGGTCCGCCGCCTACAATCCATACCCGTTTGGGCTGTTCCGCGTTCGGGAATCGAAAGCGGGCTTCATTGCCTGCCATAGGGTTCACGGAGCACCGAACAAAATCTTTTCTTAACGTCTGGATACATTTGTTACATGAGATACAGGGAACGATCTCTTCAAAACGTCCTGCCCGGGCTTTATTCGGCAGGTGTGGATCAGCGATCAATGCACGGCCCATGGAAATCAGGTCTGCCCTGCCGTCCTGAATGATGTCGTTTGCCATTCTGGGGTTTCTGATTCTGCCCACCGTGATCACCGGTATGTTTACGACTGATTTGACAGCTTGAGCGAGGTGAACGAAAATACCTTCTTCAAGATAGTAGGGGGGGTGGTTCATGTAGACCGAAGCGGCGTTTGCGGCGGAAATATGTAAAATATCCGCACCTTCAGTTTCAAGGATTTCGGCGATTTTCTTGATTTGTTCAATATCGAGTCCGCCTTCAACGTACTCGTCTCCGCTCAATCTGCAGCATATGGGAAAATCTTCACCCACCCGCGCCCGAACGGATTTCAATACTTCAACCGCAAATTTTGCTCTTCCTTGAATATCGCCCCCGTATTCATCCGTTCTTTTGTTTGAAAATGGGGAGAGAAAAGCGCATATCAAATAACCATGGGCCATGTGCAATTCGACACCATCCGCTCCGATCTCTTTCACCCGCTGAGCAGCATCCGTGTACGCCTGGGTAAGACTGCCGATTTCATTCACCGAAAGCTCTCGAGGAATCATTTCCTCCGGCGGATCAGGCAGGTGTGATATGGGGGATGGCCCGACAATCGGGCAACCGGTGATAGAAGGCATTGTCTGCCTCCCCGCATGATTGATCTGAACAAAAACCTTGCCCCCGGCGTTATGGATTGCATCCACGAGCTTTTTGAAATGTGCGGCATGGGTGTCGGAGCTGATGAGCAGCATTTTCGGGCTGGCTTTGCCTTGCTCAAGAATACCCGTGTGTTCCACGGTAATGTATCCTACACCACCCTTTGCACGCTCCACATAGTAATCGATTTGTTTCTCTGTAACGTAGCCTTCAGGAGATGCAAAATTGGTGGCCATGGGCGGCATAACGATTCGATTAGCCAACTTTAAAGACCCGATGGAAATAGGGCTGAAGAGACGATCGAGGCTCATGTTGTTACCTCCGATTCTTAGATTTATTGGTTTGTGTTTGAAGGGACAGATATTAAAATGAGGTGGACAAGTGGTCAAACCACCCAACCATGACCTATTATTAATCCGGCACTATTGTCAAGAAGATTATTCGCTTAAAACCCTGCTCCCACATCCTGCATTGAAACTTGCTTTCTATTATGATACCGATGGTTGTAAGCGGTTGAATCAAAAGTTTATTTCCTCGCATTGACTCTAAACCCTCTTCCCATAAGGAAAGGCCTTCAATCATGAAGCTCAGTGAAATCATCACAAATTTGGGTTCAGGAAAGCTCAATCTAAAGGAATATGTTGATTCGCTTTTTAAGCGAATTGAATCGAAGGAACCTGAAATCCAGGCATTAATTCCGGGTACTTATGAGACGCAGAGAATTGATGACGAAATCGCATCACTTTCGGAAAAATACCCGAACCCTTCGGAACGACCTCCGCTTTTCGGGGTACCTGTGGGAATTAAAGATATTTTCCGGATCGATGGTTTTCCCACAAGATGCGGGTCATCGCTGCCGTCGGACCTATTCGAAGGACCACAGGCAGAATGCGTATCGAGGTTGAAAAAGGCCGGGGCATTTATGATGGCCAAAACAGTTACCACCGAGTTCGCATTCAACGCACCGGGCCCCACCCGAAACCCCCATAAACCAAAACACACGCCCGGCGGGTCAAGCAGTGGTTCGGCTGCCGGTACATCGTGCGGGTTTTTTCCTTTGGCGCTGGGATCCCAGACGGTCGGTTCGGTTATTCGCCCGGCGGCGTTTTGCGGTGTAGTGGGTTTTAAACCGAGCTCCGGAAGAATTCCGATAACCGGCGTTATTCCTTACTCTGTTTCTGCCGATCATGTGGGAATTTTTACCGGCGATACGTCGGCTATCGATATCATTATGTCGGTGGTCGCGGATAATTGGCAGAAACATGATGACGACCCATTGCCGGGATCGATTGTACTCGGAGTGCCGGAAGGCCCGTATCTCAAGCGTGCAACCCAAAACGGCCGCGCATTCTTTGAAAAACATGTGGCAAGAATTAAACGGGGAGGATTTCATATCAAACGTATCAGTGCGTTTGAAGATTTCAATAGGGTGGAAAAAAATCATCGACGGCTCATCGCCGGGGAGATGGCCAGATATCATGCTCCCTGGTTTGAAGCGCAGAAGAATCTCTATCGTCCGGTGACATTGGAACAGATCGAAAAGGGATTCCACGTCAGCGATGATGAGATTGAAGATCTTCAGATCGAACAGCACCGATTGCGGTATGGCATTGAAGAAAGAATGACGAGAGAAGCCATCGATTTTTGGATCTGCCCGCCGGCAATCGATCATGCACCCAGAGGACTGAAGAGCACCGGAGATGCGGTGATGAATCTCCCCTGGACATCAGCGGGGCTACCTGCGATTACGGTTCCGGCGGGAAAAGATAAACTGGGGTTGCCTCACGGGGTTCAGATTGCCGGGCGGTTCATGGAAGATGAGAAGCTGGTGCCCATAGCAGAGAAATTTTTCGAGATTCTTAAGGATTAGAAGGAGCGACAGTTCATGAAAGCATTGGTTTTAAAAGAGTACAACAATCTGGTTTATGAGGATGTACCGGAGCCTGAATTCGGTGATGATGAGGTGCTGGTAAAGGTAAAGGCCGTCGGTATTTGCGGGAGCGATATTCACGGCATCGACGGCAGCACGGGCAGACGAATACCCCCTATAATCATGGGGCATGAAGCATCCGGAGTGATCGAGGATCTCGGGGCCAATGTGAAGAACTGGTCAAAAGGGGATCGGGTGACATTCGACTCCACGATCTATCCCCTGGATGACTGGTATACGCGAAAGGGGCTGTACAATCTCAGCGATGACCGTATGGTCCTCGGGGTGTCCATTGAAGACTACAGGCGACACGGTGCATTTGCCGAATATGTTGTCATACCGAAGCACATCCTATGCAAAATCCCGGACAAAGTGACGTTCGTGCAGGCAGCCATGGTGGAACCTGCCGGAGTAGCGGTACATGGCGTGGAACTGACACCGATCGCACTAAATGATACCGCAGTAGTCATGGGTGCGGGTATGATCGGCATCTTTACCATACAGGCCCTCAGGGCCGCGGGTTGCGGGAAGATAATAGCCGTGGATTTGGAGGATGAAAAACTCGATCTCGCTTTGACCCTTGGTGCAGATGTTGGGCTGAATCCAAATAACTGTGATGTTCCGGAGGAAGTTTTGAAGCTGACTGATAATCGCGGGGCGGATGTCGGGATCGATGCGGTCGGAATCGACGTCACGGTCAACACAGCGCTCAAAAGCATTCGAAAAGGGGCTCCGCTGACACTGGTGGGTAACTTTTCCCCCCAAATTAGTATTCCTTTACAATGGGTTGTTTCCCGGGAAATCAAGTTGATCGGAAGCTGCGGCATTTGCGGAGAATTTGAAGCGGTTTTGGCGATGTATGAGAAAGGAACCCTTAAACCGGAAGCCATCCTGAGCGCTACAGCCCCCCTGTCAGAAGGGGTTTCATGGTTCGAACGGCTTTACAATAAGGAAAAGGGGTTGATGAAGGTCGTTCTGATACCCTAGAACCGGATAAAGTTAGCCAGTTGGCCAGTTCGCCAGTTAATATAGGAGTTAAATAAGATGAAGGGGAGGGGAGGAAAGGAATTCCATAAGAATGATGAAACCGGAGCTTTTAGAATCGATTGAAACGCCGGCGGTGCTGCTTGATCGTAGTAAATTAATTGTCAACATCAAGAGGATGCAGGATCTGGCGGATAAACATCGGGTAAACTTCAGACCCCACATCAAGACCCACAAGTCGATCAAGATCGCAAAACTGCAGATAGAGCAGGGTGCTTGCGGTATAACCGCATCCAAGGTGGATGAAGCACTGGTTTTTCTTAAAGCCGGCATCCATTCAATTACCCTTGCACAACCCCTGCTTACACCATCCAAAATCGACCGGTTATTCCGGGCAGCTCTGGAATCACAAGCGGATGTGCGGATGATCACGGACAGTGCGGAAGGGTTGGATCTCATTGCGGCCAAATCGGAGGAGCACGCTTATATGCCCGGCGTTTTTATAAAAATCGATGTGGGATTGAACCGGTGCGGTCTTAAGGAGGAAGATGAGCGGATTATCGGATTGGCAAAAAGGATGCACAACCACCCGTGCCTTAAGTTTTGCGGGCTGCTGTCACATGCGGGACATGCCTATGGTGCCGCGGACCGTCAAGGGGTTGTACAAATTGCAGAAAATGAGCGGCTTCAAATGCTTCGGATCAAGGATGCCCTTGAGAAAGAAAACGTTCCTGTTCCTGAGATATCCGTAGGTTCAACGCCGACCGTTCTCGGGGCTGAAAATTTTAACGGTGTAACGGAAATTCGACCGGGGAATTATGTTTTTCTGGATCAGAATCCTATCAGACTGGGACTGGTTCAGCCCAATGAAGTGTCTCTGACCGTACTTGCCACAATTATCAGCAAGAATTCGGATTATTTTATAACCGATGCCGGATCAAAGACCCTGACTTCAGACCAGGGCGCCCATGGAATCGCCACCAAGCCGGGTTTCGGTGTCGGATATCCGGCTGAAAAATACGACGAACAGGCAATGCCTCTTACCATTGCAAAACTTTCGGAAGAGCACGGATTCATTTCAAGAGATGGGCAGGATTTACCTTTAGGCAGCAAGATTCGAATCATTCCCAACCATTCTTGCCCGGTAGCCAATCTTGCTCGAGATTATGTAGTAATCAACGATTCCGATTATGAGTATTGGCCTGTGGATGCGGCCGGACGCGTCCGGTAAAAAATTGGATTATATCCATTCACCCGTTATTTGTTCGATCTCTCAAGCTCCCAGAACACTTGAACGTAATCACCCCGCGAGGGGGTAGTGTTAGGTCATCGCCGGTGGCGGGGTTGCGGCCTCTGTGTTCCCGTTTGTCTTTGACCTGGAATTTGCCGAAGCCGGATATTATGACATCCTCTCCGGATTCGAGGGATTGTTTGATGATTTCCAATAGGATCTACGTGACTTCGGAAGATTGTTCCCGTGAATAGCCATTTTCTTTTTGGATCGCTTCAACAATATCGGCTTTTGTTAGTCTATTCGGCATGTTGTATTTTCGCTTTGAGTAAATAGTTAATAATTAAGATGCGACCCTACGCTTTCCCTTCAAACGTCTTTCTTCAAGAAAGTCTTTAATATCTTCTGGAAGCCATGTAAATTCCAATTGAGCTGATGATGAGGAGTCTGAAGGTTCAAGTGATACGACCTTGGCATAAATTTCAGATAACCCGGAGACTTTATTAGAAGCCAAAATGATCTTCAGATTTAGATGTTCTGCAACCGGACGATCCAATGAAACTTTAACGCCGTGATTCCCAAGCTGGGTTATTTTGCCTGATATGGCTACTTCTGATACTGTTTTGCCTTCCACAGGCAGACAGGTGACCGGCAATGGTGGATCGATATCAATAAACGAATCCTCCTTTTTGTCACAAAGGTCAATTTGGTATTTTCCTTCTATGCCAACGACATCATAAAGTGTCAGCGGTTGGCCGATTCCTTTAAACTCAACCTCCATCCTTCCGCAAATATTTACCTGTGTTCGCACCGCTTCGTATGTCCCGGGGCTTATTAAAATCTGTCCCCCTAAAGTATAAGATTCTATGTGATATGCGGTGTTAATCGGACTCCCTATTGCAGTGTATTTTGCACGCTTTAGCGAGCCGATATTTCCAACGACAACATCGCCGCTGTTAATCCCGATTCCCATGGCCAGTTCAGGAAGGACGAGACGTCTTTGCTCTTCATTAACCTCCACCATCCTATTCTGCATTTCAATGGCACAAGCAACGGCACGTTCTTGATCATCATCATCGCTTAAAGGGGCACCAAAAAAGGCGAGAATCCCATCTCCTTCCAGTTCATTAACAGTCCCCCGATATCTTGCAATAATTTCAACCATACGGTCCAAATAACGATTCAGGATATCGATAATTTCATGTGGAAATAATTTTGAAGAAAGCGCTGTGAACCCACGAATATCGGACACAAGGAAAGTCACCTCTCTGATTTCACCACTCATTTTCAAACCTTGGGGTGAGCCGAGCAACTCATCTACCACCTCTTTGCTGAGATAGCGGCCGAAGGTTGCGCGAATGGAATCCCGTTGTCGGATACTTGTCATCTTTTCTTTCTCTTCATCAATATAGCGATAGACAACAATGGCGATTATGGCAAAAGTGACCATCAAAAGAGGACGGACAATATGGAAAATCAGGTTGCCGTATAACAAACCTGCACCGGAAACAAAAATATAAGAAGCTGATACTGCAATTGTAGAAAGGGGAAAATATAAAGAGGAAAACCGGAGTGAAAGGAACAGAATAATAATCATCAAAATAACTTCGACCAAGAGCATTTCACGTGCTGAAAGCTCCCGAAGAAACGATTCGGTTAGAATGTTATGGATAACATTTGCGTGAACCCCGCTTAAGGGAAAATTTGTATCCGTAGGCACAGGCCCCACATCCGAAGAGCCTGTTGAAACTTCCGATACCAAAACAATCTTTCCTGATAACTCCTCTTTCCAAATTTCCATTCCATAACGATCCTCGGAGGCGCGTAAAACGTCGGTAAAATTGTAATGTTGCATCCGCTCCCAGGGGCCAATAAAATTGATCCTCATGTTCCCATACCGGTCGATGGGAATAACGATATCGTGTCCGGTTGATTCGCCAGGGCGTTTGGCGCCTTTCAGTGTGATGGAGGTCCCGGCATCGATTATGATTTTTTCAGGCGGTACACCTAAATAATCGCAAATTACCCGGAACGGAAAGCTAGGATAGTATGCATCCTCATACCGAACAAGCAACGGAACTCTACGGAATACACCATCAGGGTCACATTTGACACTTAAATATCCTAATCCTTTGGAGGCTGAGGCCAGAGCCTCAAAGGTGGGCAAAGGATTGATACCGATGTAAAAATCGACCGGATCTCTTTTTGAAAAGAGGTTCCATTTGGTGTGTTCAAGATAGTTTATAGTTTTTGCTGTTTTCCCGCTTTTTTGTTCTAAGGATTCATTTGTTACCAATTCGAATGCCAATCCAAAGTATGTATTGCCTGCTTTCGAAGTGGAATCTATAAAAGCATTGTCTTCAGTATCATTTGACCGTGCAGCAAATATGAAATCGTAAAGCTGTGCGGCTACTTTCATGTTCGTCAGATTTCGCACCACCTGTGCATGATGAGATCGATTTAAATAGAAATTGTTAAGCTGTTGGATACTGGTATTGTTGAGGTCTACATGGACGATGGTATCATCATAATTTGGCTGAAAGTGGGTTGAAGCTGAACGGAACTGGAA
>Ga0180009_10004053_pt1 | contig 16327 bp, 10 predicted proteins | sample OS_PC_MetaG_FD_123537 | JGI IMG/M metagenome (GOLD analysis project Ga0180009, IMG submission 123537) | Groundwater microbial communities from the Aspo Hard Rock Laboratory (HRL) deep subsurface site, Sweden - OS_PC_MetaG | ecosystem: Environmental > Aquatic > Deep subsurface > Groundwater...
CGCCATCGATGTGGCGCAACCCTTTGGAACCCCACTCTCCGATCACGCGGCTCCGCCAACCGTAGATTGACGCCGTAGCGATTGATGGTCCTACGTTCTGCCTGTCGGTCCTGGGTTTTGGTCATGGGCATTGATCTCAAGTGATAGGCAGTTAGCCTGATTGACGAGAGGGCCCTCTGTCAACTCGATTGGACCCGGCCGGCCTGGTCCGGCCGAGACCCGTCGCGGACTCCGGTGGAGATCCCTGCCGGGGCAGTGATAGTATCGATGGGCAAACTGGAGCGGTGAGTATCGATCATGTCTGTGGAGGAAGACGGACTCGACGGCGAACGGGATGTCCGCGCGATCGGAGAACAAGGCGGCGAGGATGAGGTCACCATACGCAGCGATTTCTCCGACGTGCTGGCCGGGAGCATGCGGAGGCATGGGACCGAATCACAGGAGGGCGCCAGCCTCGAGGACAACAAGCCTGTCCAGGGTTTGCTGCCCGGTGTTCGCCATGTCCTGCTTGTCGAGAGCGACGGCGCCCTGGCTGAACAGATCAGCTCGGCGCTGGCGGCTCACCGCTATGAGGTCGCTTTCGTACCCAGTGGAATGGACGCCCTGTCGAGAGTCGGGCAGTTGCGCCCGGATCTGATCGTGCTGGGCGTGGAGTTGCCCCAGATCAGCGGATACGTTGTCTGCAACAAGCTACGGAGCGACCCCGCCCTGCAGACCATTCCCCTGATCTTGACCTCTTCGGATGCGACAAAGCAGACGTTCGCGCTGCACAGGAAGCTGCCAACCCGGGCAGATGACTACCTGATCAAGCCGTTCTCCATGGAACAGCTGGTTCAGAGGGTTGACGTCTTGACCGGCGCCCAGCCGCAACCTGGCCCCCCCAGCCTCAAAACAGAGAGCACCACGAACCGGCTGAGGATTGCAGTCTGGTGCCTGGTGGGTGCGGCGGCGTTGGGTCTTTCTCTCTACCTGCTGCTGTCGCGGTGAGATTCGCCACCGAAGCTGGCGGGCTGCTGCCCGGACGGACCGCCCGATTATGTCTGCGGGAAAACCCGTGATACGCTTGGCCGGAATCCCCACTGGAGCCGTGGCGACGGTTTCATGAGGGTGCTCGAGCGATGAGAGTCTGTCCAGTCTGCCGCAGTCAGTTCCCCGCGGGGTCCAACTTCTGCCCCTTCGACGGGCATGTGCTCGAAGATCTCGACGTGGACGCACCGAGCCACGACCCATTCCTGGGCACGGTGTTGGACAAGCGCTACAAGATCGAGTCCAAGCTCGGCTCCGGCGGGATGGGCGACGTGTATGCCGCGCGGCACATCATCATCGACAAGCCGGTGGCGGTGAAGATCCTGCGGCTGGAGTACTCCAAGGACCCGAGGCAGGCCGAACGGTTCATCCGCGAGGCGCGGGCAGCCTCCCACATCGGCCACCCGAACATCGTCGACGTCACCGACTTCGGTCGCCTGGACAACAGCCAGATCTACTTCATCATGGAGTTTCTGCTCGGGGTGACGCTGGGCAAGGAGCTGAAGACCCACGGCGCCCTGACCACCCGCCGCTCGCTCACGCTGGCGATCCAGATCTGCAACGCGCTGGAGGCGGCCCACTCCAAGGGGATCGTCCATCGCGACCTCAAGCCCGAGAACATATTCATCGTCAACCCGCTCACGAAAGACAGCACGGAGCACGACGCCGGAGGGCGGCACCAGGACACGATCAAGCTGCTCGACTTCGGCATCGCCAAGATCACGTGGGACGAGCAAGGGCGACGGCTGACCAAGGTGGGGAGCGTCTTCGGCACCCCGCAGTACATGTCGCCGGAGCAGGCCGCCGGCAAGGACACCGATCACCGCGGCGACATCTACGCCCTGGGCTGCATCATCTACGAGATGTTGACCGGCGAGGTGCCGTTCATCGCCGAGACGTTCATGGGGACCTTGACCAAGCAGATGTTCGAGAACCCCATCCCGCCCCGGCAGCTTCGTCCCGACCTGGGCATCCCGGAGCCGCTGGAGCAGGTGATCCTGCATGCGATGCGCAAGGATCCGGACGAGCGCTACCAGACCATGAGGGAGCTGGCGGACGCCCTTGACGCCTGCTTCAGCGTCAGCGAGATGGGACCGGTGCAGCGGGCTGGTGAGCGGGCTGGGCGGGTCGGTGAGCGGATCCTCGTGCTCCAGGCCAACGCGCCCATCGACGCGATCACCGCCGGTGACCGCGAGACGGTGCACCTGCTGGTGGAGCCGAAACCGGAGGAGCCCAGGCGCCTGGCTCATGGCCGTTCCCTCTGGCCCCTGGTGCTGGTGGGCGGTGGGCTCTTCCTCGGGCTGTCTGGCACCGGCATCTACATGGTGCTGCGCGATATCCCGGGCCGCGTCGTGCCCGCTGTCCCGGACGCCAGCGCCGCGGTCGCGGTTGTGCGGCGCTCCGACGCTGCCCCCACAGGGCCGCGCGCCGACGTCGGCCGACTCGTCTCGCTAAGGCTGAGCTCGATACCCAGGGGAGCGGTGGTCCTGGCCAGCGATAGCCAGCAGGGCATGACGCCGTGGCGGCTCCAGGTGGCTGCCGGACAGGCCCTGAGGCTCGTCTTTCGCAAGCAGGGGTACCACGACACGACGATCGACATCACCCCGAACACCGACAACGAGATCGAGGTCCCGCTCAGGCGCAAGCCCCCGAGGGCCAGGCAGCCGCCGAAGAGGCCTGATGCGTCCGTCAGGATCAGGCCCCCGAAAGAAAAGCCCAAGAAGGAGGACCTGCTCACTCCGCCGGAGCTCAGGAAGTCGAAGTCGATCGGCCGCTGAGGCCGCTGAGCCCCGCTGAGGCCTCGGGACGTGGCCTATCCGTCAAGGCCATGATAGTATCTCGAAAAGTACGGGTGGGGCAGGCCAGTCGTCCAGGAGATGCCAGGTGGGGATGGATCGCACCAAGCCCGGCTCGCAAGCGGGACCGAATCCGGAGCAGGTGAGTGTGGCCATGCCGGATCAGGCTTCCCCGCAGCGCGAGCCGGCAGCGCCCCAGCAACCGCCAGCTGCCGAAAAGGTGTTCCCCATGTTCGCGGGGCTCGAAGGACAGGTCGTCGCTGGACGGTACCAGGTGCTGAGCAAGCTGGGCGAGGGCGGCATGGGCATCGTGTACCTGGCCGAGCACATCACCATCGAGAAGAAGGTCGCGCTCAAGGTGCTGCTGCACGAGTACGCGCGCAAGTCGGACCTCAAGGACCGCTTCCTGCAGGAGGCCAAGGCCGCGGCGAAGATCGGACACGAGAACATCGTCGACATCACCGACTTCGGCGACACGCCGGATGGCAGCGTGTTCTTCGCCATGGAGTATCTCGAGGGGCAGGATCTGTCGCAGGTCGTCCGCAAGGGCGGACCTGTCCAGTGGTCGCGGGCCAAGCCGATCCTGCTGCAGATTGGCCGCGCGCTGGGCGCGGCCCACTCCAAGGGGATCGTCCACCGCGACATGAAGCCGGAGAACATCTACCTCATCCAGCGCGAGGGCCGCGACGACTTCGTCAAGCTGCTCGACTTCGGCATCGCGAAGATGAGCGTGGAGGACGGCGAGAAGCGGCTGACTCGCACCGGGATGATCTTCGGCACGCCGGAGTACATGTCCCCCGAGCAGGCCCAGGGCAACAAGCCGGATCACCGGGTCGACATCTACGCCGTCGGCGTGATCATGTACGAGCTGCTGACGGGCAACGTGCCGTTCAAGGCCGACACCTTCATGGGGATCCTGACCAAGCATATCTTCGAGAACCCGGTGCCGCCGAGCCAGGCCGCCCCCGAGGCGCAGATCCCGCACGAGGTCGAGCAGATCATCCTCAAGGCGATGGCCAAGGACCGCGCCGAGCGGTTCCAGTCGATGACGGAGCTCTCGGCGGCCATCGCCCAGGCGTCGGGCAGAATGACGCGGCCCACAGGCGACCACGCCGAGCAGCCTCCCCGGCGGATCTCCTCCCCGTCGCAGACCTACTCCCCCCTGATCCAGACCAGGGGAACCGTGACCGAGATCCCGCCGCCGCCGCGAAAGAGGCTCCCCCTGGTCATCGGCGTCATCGTCGCAGTGGTGGTGCTCGGCGGTGTGGCTGCCGCGGTGATGATGCGCGGAGGTGATCCGTCGCCCGGGCCCGATCCGTCCAAGAAGGACCCGGTGCCCGTGGTGACGCCCGCCGGCAAGCCCGATGCCACCGTGGTGGCGGCCACGGTGAAGGTCAGGATCAGCTCCAGCCCCGCAGGGGCGGAGGTCTTTCGCGGCGGCCTCCTTCCAGGCAAGAAGCCCGAGGGGATCACCCCCGCCGTGGTCAAGCTGCCGAGGAACGACAGGAAGGTGGCGTTCACGCTCAGGCTCGATGGCTACCAGGACGGCACCATCGAGGTTGTGCCGGACAGGGAGAAGGAAGTGATCACCAAGCTGACAAGACGTCAGCAGGTCTCGGTGACACGCCCGCCGCCCCCGCCGCGTCCTCCCCCGCCCACTCCAACGCAGCCGGTGCCGAAGCGTCCGGAGCCCAAGACCAAGCGTCCACAGCATGTGGACGATCTGATGAACCCATTCCGGGAACCCTGATCGGCGCGGCGGGGATCAGTTCTTCTTGGCCCGTTCGACCCGGACCTCGCGCTCGGCGTAGCTCTTGCCGTTGAGCTTCTCGATCACGGCGTCGGCCACCTCGCCCGGCACGTTGAAGAAGCTGTAGCTGCTCTTGATCTGGACCTTCTCCAGCTGGTCCTTGACGATCCCCGTCTCGTCGAGCACGAGCTGGAACAGCTCCGCCAGCCCGAGGCCCTGCTGTCGGCCCACGTTCATGAACAGCCGGACGTAGTCGTCGGAGGCCCCGCCGTCATCCACGGTTTCCCAGAACTCGACGTCGCCGTCGGGCGTGGTGAAGGCGCCCTGCTCGGAATCGCGCCGACGGGTGCGGGTGGTCTTGCGGTCCACCGGCTTGCGCGGGCCATCCGACCTGCCGTCGCTTCTGTCTGGTCTGTCTGGTCTGTCTGCTCTGTCTGCTCTGTCTGGTCTGTCTGCTCCGCCCGCCCGCCCCGGGCCGCTCTCGTCACGGCCGCGCGGGGGCCGGCGATCCCTGCCTGATCTGTGCCGCCCGTCCCGGTCCCGGTCGTCGCGGCGCGGTCGCCGCTCTCTCTTGTCGTCCCTCTCGGACCTTCGGCGGGGCGGAGGGCGCTCGCTCCGGTCTCGCTGCTCCGCAGGTCTGGGCGTGGGCTGCGGCCGCGCCTCGATCGCGGCGAAGACCTCGCCGGGCTCCTCCAGCACGTGGGACAGGGCCAGCGCAACGAGTCGCTCGCCGTCCACCGTGGACCAGACCCGCCTCGCGAGTGAGCGCAGCTCCTCGGAGACGTCCCTCCCGCCGCAGATCTCCATCAGTTTCGCATGGCGCGCGGCCTCGCGGCGCGTCGCCATCTCGTCGGCCGAGGGCAGGCGCCGCTCCTCGGGGTAGATCTTGTGGATCAGCTTGAGGTAGTAGAAGCTGCCGATCTCCCGCGGCGAGACCAGAGACACCGCGATGCCCGACTTTCCGGCACGGCCGGTGCGGCCGGTGCGGTGGATGTAGACGTCGGCGGACTCCGGGAAGGTGTAGTTGATCACGTGCGACAGGTCGCTCAGGTCGATGCCACGGGCGGCGATGTCCGTGGCGACGAGGTACTTGAGCTGGCCCTGGCGCATCTTGCCCATCACGCGCTCGCGGTCGCTCTGGGTCAGGTCGCTGCTGATCCCCTCGGCGGCGAAGCCATTGGACTGCAGGTAGCCGGCGACGTTGGCGGTGTCCTCCCGGGTGTTGCAGAAGATCAGCGCGGTCTCCGGCTGTTCGTACTCCAGCACTCGGAGCAGATCGCCGTGCCGATCCCCCCCCGTCACCAGGTAGTAGACGTGCTGGATCTCCCGCACGCCGATGAAGTCCTCGCTGAGGTACAGCGGCACCGGATCCCGCGTGTAGCGGTCGGCGAGCCGCTGGATCTCCTCCGGGATCGTGGCGGAGAAGACCATGGTGTGGCGATCCTCGGGCAGCGACTCGATGATCGCCCTGATCTCCTCGAGGAACCCCATCGAGAGCATCTCGTCCCCCTCGTCGAGAACGAGGGTGTTTATCGTGGATGTGCTCAGGTTCCGGCGGCGGATGTGGTCGAGCACCCGTCCGGGCGTGCCGACCACGATCTGCGTCCCCCGCTTCAAGGCGTCGATCTGCGGGCCCATGGCGGCCCCGCCATAGATCGCCACGATCCCCACTTCGGTGCGGGCCGCGATCCGTGTGCACTCGGCCGCCACCTGGAGCGCGAGCTCGCGGGTGGGAGCCAGCACCAGGGCGCTGGTCCTGGGCTCGAGCCCGATCAGCCCCTGGATGATGGGGGCGCCGAAAGCCAGGGTCTTGCCCGTTCCGGTGCGGCTCTGCACCAGCACGTCCCTGCGCTCCATCGCGAGTGGGATCGCCTCTACCTGGACATCGGTGGGTTGCTCGAACCCCATCTCTTCCACCGCTTCCAGGATCTCGGGCGCCAGCCCGAGCTCGGCGAAGGTCGGCACCTGTTCGTCCTCGGCCTCCGACCCTGGTCCGTTGTCGGTCTCCTCTTGGTCGGTCTCTGCGGATTCTCTCTGCTCTGTTTCCTGCTCGTGTGTCACTGGGTTGCTCCAGGCCTATTGGACCGGCGTCGCCGTCGGTCGATCATCGCCCGCACCGCGTCCACCTCTTTCTTCAGCGCGCGCAGGCGGTCGACATATCGCTCCGCGAAGTTGCTCACCACGCCGGTGTAGGAGATATGCAGCTCGTCGAGAGCTGCATGGATGTGGGCCATCTTGTCGATCTCCGGGCTGGCCGTGCGGCTGGAGGGCTCGGACAACCGACAGCGGTAGTCCAGCACCTTCCAGCGGTGCCGCCAGTCCCTCGACCAATTCTGCCACTCGGCTGCAGGCTCCGTGGCGAAACGCTGGGCGCGGCCCAGCAGTGTAAATGTCTCCCGGTTCAAATCGACCAGCAGCGCCGACAGCCTGTGATGGCAGTCCCGCAACTCCTTGGGATTCTGGGCGTCCCGGCCGATCTGCTGGCCTCGCATCACCGGTACGCGGTACAGGCCGCACTGGACCGCCAGGAGGGAGCTGAGCACCATGAGCGCTGACCCCAGCACGAAAGCGAGGTAGATGCCAAGAAACAGCTTCCGCCATCTGGAGATGATCCGTTCTGCCTGTTCAGCTGGGCTCGCCAATACACACCCCGGGCGGGGGGCAAATACTCAAAGTCGGCGGTACGTTTGACCAGAAGGGGGATTAAGTCAAGGCCGGCCGTGCAATCCCGGGTGATCGACTGAGTCTGGTTTTGCGGTTAGGCCACCCTCAACTGATCCCAGGGGCGCGATCAGAGCGCAATCACTGGGGCGGCGCAATCAGCAGACCGAACTCGCCAGCTCCGTCGGTGACCGAGCTGGTCCGGAGCGTGGCCTTGTTGGTCAGCGGCTTCTCGATCTCGGGCACCAGCTCGTACATCTGCACCGTGGCCAGGGGCAGGGGGCTGCCGCCGGGGTCCCGGACCATCCCCAGCAGCACCTGGGGCGTGGGGATCTTGAAGACGTACCACGACACGTCGCCCTCGAACTTGATCGCCGTCCTGCCGAGGCTGGGCAGGCCCGAGTCCTGCGGCGGCCGGAGGTCCAGGTTGTGGATCCCGGGATCCACGAACAGCTGGTACTTGCCCTCGTCGTCGGTGGTGGTGCTGACGGTGGTTACCGGCACCTTGGCCGTGTCGGTGCCGGGCGACACGCCGCGGGCCTGCAGCGTGACCCCGGCCACCGGCTCGCCCGTGTCCTTGCGCACCACCTGTCCGCTGAGCTCGTAGCGGCGATCCAGCTCGATGGCGGGCAGGGTACCCCCGCTGGGTCCCACCTCCAGCTCCTTGATCCACTGGCTGGCAAACGGGCTGTCCGAGGGGCTGACCACCGTCACCGCGTACGCCAGGGTGGTGATCGAGGCGGGCAGCAGCAGGATCTCCACCTTGCCGGTGGCGTCGCTGTACACAGTCCGGGTGTAGACGGCGCTGCAGCTGGCGAAGTTACCGTTGGCGGCGAGCGGCTTGATCTCGGTGGTGAAGGTGACCGCCGCGCCCTTGACCGGCGTGCCGTCCTTGCCCTTCACGTTGAAGTAGAACTTCTCGGGGAAGCGGAACGAGGGCAGTTGGATCTTGCCGATGTCCTGCTCCGGCTGAGCGTCCCCCTGCGAGGTGGCCAGACCCAGCACGATCTGCTTGCACTCCAGGGTCGGGATGGGCATGCCCTCCTCGTTCGGGTCCTTGGGGTCCTGCGACACCTTGGACAGCACCCCCGCGCTCTCCACCCGGATGTCGTAGGTCGCCACCCCGGCTGGCACCTTGAACGAGAAGGCGCCGGTGACGGGATCGGTGGTGCCGATGGTCGAGCGGCGCAGCCCGTCGCTCTCGAAGGCGCGGATCCGGACGCTGGCGCTCAGAAGAACATTCTTCTCGTTCTTGTACAGCGGCTTCTTGATGTTCAGGGGCAGGCCAATGTAGTCCGTCACCTGGCCCTTGATCAGCACCGCGCGGTCCGCGCCGTCGAGCATGAAGGGCTTCTTCAGGTGGTCGGTGACCTGCAGCGACGGGACGACCAGGGGCGGGTAGTCGGCGTCGTAGGGCGGAAGCGGCGTGACGAACAGGGAGTAGGTCGCCCCCTTGTTGACCCACAGCACGAAGGTCTCCTTGCCGCCGTCGCGCTTGCCGCCAGTGCTGGCCTCGAACTGGACCTTGGGCCGCCCCTCGAGCTTGGACTCGCGCCAGGCGATGACCTGGGCCGGGATGATCTTCGTCGGGTCGTCCGAGGCGTAGACGCCGCCCTCGATCGAGACCGCTGCCTCGAGCTTCAGGTTGATCTTTCCCTCCTGCCCCACGCCCGGTCGGGGGAACTCCTGCGCCACCCAGCCCTGGTTGTTGCCCGACGGCGGCAGCACCTCGAGGGCCGGGCTGGCCAGAGCCTGGTCCAGGCACAGGCCGGTACCGGGGTCGCACACCTCGCTCGGGCCGCAGACCTGGCCAGCGCAGGCGGAGGGGCTCACGACGTTGGTCGTGCCGCAGCCCGCGATCAGCGCCAGAAGTAGTGATAGGCCAACTACGTTTGTTCTCATGCTCTTCTCTGCAACCAACTATGGTCTATGCTCAATAACCTCTAGGGCGTCGGTACCGGCTCAGTGCAGTCAAACCGCCAGCTGACGGTGGTCGTGAATCCGCCGGGTATGGTCCGACGTAGATCCTTGCTGCTGGTATCGTCCCACTCCTGGTCAGCAACAACGGCCTCTATGAAATGCGGGCCAAGGACGCCGTTGACGGGCTTGTCGCACAATCCCACGATCTCCATGTTGATCGAGCAGCCAGGCGTCTGCGAGCACCTGTTGTCGGACCCGCTCTCGACGTACTGGATGTAGGGGTAGCCGTCGATGAACAGCCGTGCATAGGCAGACCAGCTGTCCGGGTCGAAGACCACAATGCTGAAGGGTTTCGTCTTGGGCGTCTCGTTGGCGGCGGTCTTGTCGAAGCTGAAGGATGTGCCGAGCGCCGGGTTGGTCAGCTCCTCTGAGACCTGCGGCGCGGTCGACCCACCGCCGTCAGCCTCCAGCGTCAGCGGAGCCGGTATGAAGCATCCTGAGGTGGCGACAGCGGCGATCAACAGCAGCAGCCTCGACATTCGTGGTTTCCCAATTCGGAAAGTGTGCACCAAGCGTGCCACGGGGCGTATTGCGCCGCAAAATCTTGTAATCATGGCTGGATACCCCAAGAGTCCTCCACCCGATGCTCCTCCCGATCCTGACACACCTGTCATCCAGCGTGCCATCCAGGTAACTTTTGCAGAGCGATTACACATTCTTTCGCTTCAGCTCCTCTTCGCGCTCCAGGTGGCGGAAGATCGTGCGCGGGTCGACGCCCAGGTCACGCGCGGTCTTGGTCCGGTTGCCGTTGTTGCGGTCCAGCACCTCGTTGATGTAGGTGCGCTGGAACTCCTCCTTGGCCAGGGCCAGCGGCAGGATCGGCGGCAGCTGGTCCGCGGTCAGGTCGAGGTCCTCGGGCGAGAGCAGGGACTTGTCCCCCAGCACCACCGCTTTCTTGATGTGGTTCTCGAGCTGGCGGATGTTGCCGGGCCAGTCGTACTTCTTGATGCCGATCGCCGCGTTGGGCGAGAAGCCGCGCACCTTGGCGTTGAACTCCTCGGAGAACTTCGACAGCAGGTACTTGGCGATGACCATGATGTCCTCGCCCCGCTCCCGCAGCGGCGGCAGGTGGATGTTGACCACGTTGAGCCGGTAGTACAGGTCCTCGCGGAAGCAGCCGCGCTTGATCTCGTGGTCCAGGTCCTTGTTGGTCGCCGCCAGCACGCGGATGTCCACCGGCTCGGGGCGCGTGTCGCCCACGCGCACCACGCTCTTCTCCTGCAGCGCGCGCAACAGCTTGACCTGCAGCGCCACCGGCAGCTCGCCGATCTCGTCGAGGAACAGGGTCCCGCCGTCGGCCGAGTGGAACTTTCCGCGCTTGTTGACCACGGCGCCGGTGAAGGCGCCCTTGACGTGGCCGAAGAGCTCGCTCTCCAGCAGGTTCTCCGGGATCGCCCCGCAGTTGATGGTGACGAAGGGCCCCTTGGACCGGCTGGAGCGCTCGTGGATCTCGCTGGCGATCAACTCCTTGCCGGTGCCGGTCTCGCCGGTGATCAGCACGCTGATGTCGGTGGTGGCCACCTTCTCCACCTTCTTGAACACCACCCGCATCACCTCACAGCTGCCGATGATGCGACCGAAGCGCATCGCCTCCAGCCGTTCCTTCAGGTTCTGCCTGTCGAGCTGTAGATCGTTGATCAGCAGGGCGTTCTTCACGATCAGCGACGCCTGCGCGCCGAAGATGGTCAGCACCTCGAGGGTCTGCTCCTCGAACAGCTCGACCACGTTGTCGTTGCCGACGTAGATCAGCCCCATCAGGCTCTCCTTGTCCATCAGGGGCGCGCACATCACCGAGCAGAGCTTGAGGTGGATCACGCTCAGCGAGCTGGAGAACTCGTCGTCGTTGAGCGCATCGCTGATGATCAGCGGCTTCTTGGTCTTGACCACCTTGGCGATGATCGAGTCGGAGAGGTGGGTCACCGCGTCGTCGATGTTCTCGCTCTTGACGTTGCGGGCGACCTTGACCCTCAGCTCGTTGTTCTCCAGCAGGATCAGGAAGCCCTTGTCGGCGTTGGTCACCGAGATGACGGCGTCCATCAGCTCCTGCAGCAACTCGTTGAGCTCGTACTTGCCGAGCAGCTTGCTCGAGAACTCGAACAGCCTGCGGTACGGCGTGAGCTCGATCGCGGTCTTGGCCGCCTCGCGGTCGGCGACCGGCTCGTCGTACAGCGAGAAGACCATGTCGGTGTTGCCGATGCGGACGGCGTCCTGGTGGTTGAGGTCCCACTTCTTGCGCCGCTTGCCGTTGACGAAGATCTTGTTCTCGCGCAGGATCGGGGCCAGGTGGAACAGGCGGCCGTCGAAGTGGATGTGGCAGTGCGAGGGGGCCACGTCCGGGTCCTTGATCACGATGTCACACTCCTCCGAGCGCCCCACCGACGTCACCTTCTTGTACAGGTGAAACACTTCCCCTGGTCTGCCCTCGACCTGGACTCTGAGTGTTGGCATGCGGGTCCTCCTCCTCAGAATGTGAATCCCAGCCCCAGGCCGCCGGATGTGCCGTCGGCGCCGAGAGAAGGGACCACGAATAGGCTCGTCTTCTTCGTCGCGCCCGTTGACTTGGCGGGCCGCTTCTGCGACTTGCGCCAGTAGCGCCGTTCGCTGACCGTGCGGGAACGGTGGTAGTACAGGGCGTCGATGATGCCGTAGGCCACGGCGGCGGCGCACAGCCCGGCGCTCGCCACCTGCACGATCGACAGCGCCCTGGCCCGGTCGTACTCCTCCCGGGTCAGCGCCCGCCCCGTGTAGCCCCAGTAGACGCCGAGGCCGCTGCCGAGCGACAGGGCGGCCAGGCCGACCTGGGTGCCGAGCAGCACGAACCCCTTGGTCCGGTGTCCGTTCTGGAACTGACCGGCCAGGGGGACGAAGTTGATCCAGTAGGGGTGCTCGACAACGGTGCGCTCGATCACCAGATTTGCCTGCCCCGCCAGCAGCCTCAGCCGGCGATCCTCGGCCCTGCGTCGTTCCTCCGCCAGCCGGTGCCGCACGGCCTCCCTGCGCTCGCGATCCAGGATCTGCCTGATCTTGTCGGCGTTGCGCTTCTTGACCTCCTCGAACTGCCGGACCGCCGAGGCCGGATCCACCAGGGGATCCAGCCGGTAGGTGGGTCGGATGGAGAGGATGGCCAAAAACTCCTTCGCCGCCTCGGTGCGGTTCTTCTCGAACACGTGGCTGATGCCGAGTAGCTTGTGGGCCTGGAGCACCTGGTCCTGCTGCGACAGCCGGATCGTCGGGTAGAGCAGGGGACGGATCAGCTCGATCGCCTGCTTGAAGTCGCTGCGCTCGTAGGCCCTGGCGCCCTCCTGCAGGTCCTGCTCGGGGGAGGCCAGGGCGGGGGCGGGCGCCAGCAGGAGCAGGAGAATGCAGACAACGGCGGGCAACCACTTGCGGGGAGCTGACAGGAAAGGAGCGGGCGAACTCGACATGGGGGGCCTTCGGCCGGACCCGCCAGCGCCACCAGCGAGATCGTGCTGAGCGACAGGGCAGCCCAGCACTTCATGTTCCGACAACCGGGCGGCGGGCCCCATGCCGCGCCGGAAGCGGCGCCTGGGTGCACTGTGCATCGGAAGCCGGCTTGGCTGCTCCCCGCAAGTGGCTGCCCGCACGTCTGACCTGCGGTTGTGGCCCGTGCGGAGCCGCCAGCGCGTCGCATCCCCGGAGCGCCCCGCAGGGGCGCGAGGAACGACGCGCGCCTTCCTCGGCACGCCTGTCCCGGGCGCCACGAGCCGCGCGGCATGCTTCCCGGGCACTCGTTCCACCCGGCTCCCATGTGAGCTCCGCGCGGGCCGCAACCGCCCCCGGACGGCACTCGAGGGAAGCGGCCTCACGGGGCCCTCCTCAGGCTCACCGGCACCACCGTCGGGGTGTTGGCCATGGCCTCCACCCGCCGCGTCTCGGTGAGGTAGCCCGCCGCGCTGACCTTGATCTCGACATCGACCCGGCCGTTGTCGGAGTAGGAGGGTATCGGCACCTCGGCCTGCTGCCCCGGCCGCACCACCAGGTTGCCGACCAGCACGTCCGCCGGCACGGCGGGCGAGAGCTTGACGCTGACGCGCGCCGGCTTCCATGGCAGCTTCACGCGGAGCATCTCGGGTCGTTGCTTGGGTCCCAGCGTGATCACGCGCTCGAAGCAGCAGGTGTCGTTGCGGAAGCTCAGCTTGAACGACTGCCCCATCGGCAGGTCCAGGTACCTCAGCTCCGGCCCGTAGTCCCCCACCTTGCGGTCGTTGATCCAGATCGTCACCGCCTTGGGGGTGGGCACGATCATGAGGCGACGGCTGCCCAGCACGCGTCCGATGAGGGGCCTGATCGCCACCCTCCCGCGCGCGTCGGGCGCCGGGGCCGAGTCCCTCGCGACGGGGAGCGCCACCGTGGAGGCCGCGTCTGCCGGCCGCGCCAGATCGCGGACGACGGCCACGGCGGCGTCCCTGGGGGCCGGAGGGCTGACCGGCCAGTACTCAGAGATGAGGTAGGCGGCGCCGACGACCGCGCTGGCCAGCGCCAGCACCGCGAGCGCCCGCCCGATGCGGCGCCTGCGGGTCAGCTGGTCCAGGATGCCGAGCACCTCGGTGTTGGCGGGGTCGGCACACAGCACGCGGTTGAAACACTCCAGGGCCAGCGGCACCTGACGCTTCTGTAGGGCCTCCTTGCCCCGGCGGCCCAGCACATCCACCACGCGTTGCTGGAGACCCTGGCTGTACTTTCCCGGGTCGGCGAAGTAGGAGGACAGCTCCTGCCGGGGTTCGGCGATCTCCACCATCATGAGGAACTCGAGCAGATCGACGCGAAGCAGTCCGACCTGCGCGTAGCGGTCCTCGGGGAGGTGGGCCAGGGCCTTGCGGATGACCCGGGCGAGGTGGCCGCCGACGATCGGGTTGGCCACCTCCGGGTCGACGAATCGGCCCTCGGCGATGCGCTTGAGCACCTCGTGGGGGTTCTTGCCCTTGAACGGCAGCTCCGACGTGGCCAGCTGGTAGATCAGGGTGCCCACGCTGAAGATGTCGGCGCGGAAGTCGATGCGCTTGCCCTCGACCAGCTCGGGCGCCATGTAGGCTGGCGAGCCCAACAGCTGCCCGGTGACCGTCAGCCGCTGGACATCCACGACCTGGGCGATGCCGAAGTCCGTCAGCTTCACCCGTCCGTCGTCGCGGATCATGATGTTTTCGGGCTTGATGTCGCGGTGGATCACCCCCAGGGAGTGGGCGTGGTCCAGGGCGTTGCAGATCTCGACGATGATCATCGCCGCGATCTCGGGGTGAGAGATAGGGTGCCGGGAGAGGAACTCCTTGAGGGTCCGCCCGTGGATGAACTCGGTGACGATGTAGCTGTCGGAGGAGTCGATGCCCGAGTAGTCGTAGATCTCGATGATGTTCTCGTGGCGCAGCTTGGCCACCGCCTGCGCCTCGCGCTGGAACCGCTGCTTTGACTCGTCCTGCTCCGCGAGGTGGGAATGGAGGATCTTGACGGCGACCTCGCGGTTGAGCGCGGTGTCAAGCCCACGGTACACGATGGCCATACCACCGTGGCCCACCTCCTCCAGCAGCTTATACTTCACGAGCTCTCTCGGAGCCATGGGCAACCCACCGCGCCGCCTGACACGGATGTCACATCAATTCCGCTGCTTCACCCCGGAGCGCCCTGCAAGGGCGCGAGGAACGGAATTACTCGATTGGCAAGTAGTCTAGGTGAGATGGATAAGGCCAGGCAAGTCCAAAGGCGTACGCGAGCCTGACAGGGATATCACAGGCAACGGAGAAATACGAGGGCCTTGACCGGGACCATAGGGTTCATACGGTTCAGACGACTTCCGAAGCCCAGGGCCTGGAGGCCGCGTGCCGGTCAAGGCCGCTCACCCAAATTGTTAGCGAGTTTACACCTCTGCGCCAGGGTAGACGCTCAACTGACTGGAACCAAACGACATCGGGCAGACCGATCCTGGCGGCCGAGCCCTCTGCCCGGTCAAAAAGCGCTTGACACAAGCTCCCGAACAAACTACCTAAACCTCCCGAATGGAGGCACGTAGCTCAGTGGGAGAGCACTACCTTGACGCGGTAGGGGTCGGGGGTTCGAAACCCCCCGTGCCTAATCGGTCAGCAGGAGAACACCTGCGGGATTGATGTTGCGGTGTTGTCGCAACACGTCCAGAGGTCGGGCCCGGGCCCGGCCTCTGTTGCATTACTGGTGTGGAGAACATGAGCGAGCCGGAGATCTCACCGCTCGATCGTCTGCGGCACAGCACCGCACACGTCATGGCCGACGCGGTCAAGCGCCTCTTCCCGGAGGCCAAGATCACCATCGGCCCGGCGATCGAGACCGGCTTCTACTACGACTTCGACGTCCCCCGCCCGTTCACCGACGCGGACCTGGAGCGAATCGAGGCCGAGATGGCCGAGATCGTCAAGGCGGATCTGCCCTTCGAGCGGCAGGAGGTCTCGCGCAACGCGGCGATGGAGCTGTTCCGCGGGGTGGGGGAGGACTACAAGCTGGAGCTGCTGGAGGCGATCCCGGAAAACGAGACGATCACCCTCTACCGCCACGGTGACTTCGTCGACCTGTGTCGCGGGCCCCACGTCGAGCGCACCGGGCAGGTCAAGGCCTTCAAGCTGACCAGCGTCGCGGGCGCCTACTGGCGGGGCGACGAGCACAACAAGATGCTCCAGCGCATCTACGGCACCGCCTTCTTCGACCGCAAGGCGATGCGCAAGCACCTGGAGCAGGTCGAGGAGGCCAAGCGCCGGGACCACCGCAGGCTGGGCAAGGATCTCGACCTGTTCAGCTTCAACGAGACCATCGGCGGCGGGCTGGCGCTGTGGCACCCGAGGGGTGCGCTGATCCGGCACCTGATCGAGAGCTACTGGCGCGAGGAGCACCTGAAGAACGGCTACGATCTGGTCTACACGCCCCACATCGCCCGGGAGAACCTCTGGCACCAGAGCGGCCACCTCGGATTCTACTCCGAGAACATGTACTCGGGCATGGACATCGACGGCCAGAACTACCTGGTCAAGCCGATGAATTGCCCCTACCACGTCATCATCTACAGCAGCCGACTGCGCTCCTACCGCGAGCTCCCGCTGAGGTGGGCCGAGCTGGGCACGGTCTACCGCTACGAGCG
>Ga0180009_10004054_pt1 | contig 16326 bp, 21 predicted proteins | sample OS_PC_MetaG_FD_123537 | JGI IMG/M metagenome (GOLD analysis project Ga0180009, IMG submission 123537) | Groundwater microbial communities from the Aspo Hard Rock Laboratory (HRL) deep subsurface site, Sweden - OS_PC_MetaG | ecosystem: Environmental > Aquatic > Deep subsurface > Groundwater...
AAGGGGGAATGGTTAATCCGTCCATGGTTCGACAGGGCTCTCTTGAGCGTAGTCGAAGGGCTCACCACGAACGGATTAACCTTAAGCTGTCCCGCGTTAAGTGGATAGCCGTTACCTGCAAACAAATGCTTGCTCGATGCACCGACACTTTCAGCTATGTTTGATGAACACTAAAGAGATACTTGGAAGAAGTATTATTTTAATATCTCTCCGCCTTGTAATGAATCATGAAAAAAATCAAAACCTGACCCTAACCTTCTCCTTTTCATACCCCAAATAAGGAATCAAACATGCAGGCTATAGAATTTGAAACAAATATAGAAAATGGCATTGTCCATGTGCCTAAGGAATATCAATCACTGCAAAAGGCAAGTAAAGCTAGAATAATTATTTTAGTTGACAATACCTCAGAATTACCAACTACCCAGCCGAGACGCCGTCCGCATCCGGACATAGCCGGAAAATTGCAAATTCTAGGGGATATTATTTCGTCAGCGCCTGAAACAGATTGGAATTTGTCAAAATGATTATTTTGGATACTCACATCTGGCTGTGGTGGGTCAATGATGAGACGAATTCGATGAAAGCCCAATGGATGGAACTCATCAATAACACCTCTGAGGTAGGTGTGTCAGCGATTAGTTGTTTTGAAGTTGCATGGCTACAGCGGCATGACCGAATTATATTGCCGGAACCAATTCTCATTTGGTTTGATAAGGCGTTAAGGGGATCGAATATTACTTTAGTGCCCATTACAGCCGAAATTGCTTGCGCAGCAGTCGATTTATCCGAACATCATAGCGACCCGCAAGACCGTATCATCATTGCCACAGCACTGATGACAGACAGCAAGTTATACTTCGCGCGGTCATGTTTGCGGATTTTATGGCAAGGCTATTTTGTTCGAGAGCAAGGCGCGAAAACAGGCGCATAGCAAGCTATGTAACTGTTTTCGCAACGCCGCTATCGGACAAAATAGCGCGTCAGAAAGCCGCAAATGTGGCCGCGCGAAGTATAATATCTGCAGATCGTAAATTTCCTCTTTATGCAGAATTAACAGGAAAACTCGTCAATTAATTTGAAAAGATTAAAACCATGCTAGGCTTAGATACCGAACTCAAACAAACCCGTTTTTACCAAGAAATTGCCGAAGAAGAAAGTATCGTGTTGCTCACGCGCCTGCTGCGCCGGAAGTTCGGCATACAACCGGAACTCGAAATTGCGCTGAAAAGACTACCGGGTATGGAACTTACGATGCTGGAAAACCTGGCGGAAGCCATATTGGACTTTAAGAACGTAACCGACCTGCAAAACTGGCTTGACAGCCAATGAAGCACAAAAGACCGGCTACTCACTTAACACTGGACAGATTAAGGATAATCCGTTCGTGGTGAACCTTTCTGCTGCGCTCAGGGCAGACGGTTAATCTTTAGTGCTTTTGTTCCACCTTCAGTGGGAGGCCGCATCCCGCACCATTGCCCCCCTGTGGGAGCTATCCTCAGATCATGATATCGAACGAAGCCAAAAAAGGCGAGTAACAACCAACGCTATCGAAGTTGCATAAGCAAAAATATCCAAGCCTCGATCCCGCAGAATCGGCCGCCAAATGCAAAGCGATGAGCACCTTACAAGACAATCGCCATTTTGAAATAATATTAAAAAAATATCCCGGCACCAAATGAATCGTAATTATTCACACCCACCTCTATCGTTCCCACGCTCTGCGTGGGAATGAAGCCTGAGACGCTCTAGCGTTTCGTACCGTTGGGGCGGTACTCATCAGGCATTTCCACGCAGAGCGTGGAAACCATAATTGCCGGGGGACTGAATAGTTAAAATGAACCAAATGCCTTAAAAATAGGTGAAATGCCACACCTAACGCCATAAGCTATCAATTGCAAATACAAACAAGGGTCTGATACTTAATAACATAGACAAAACTGGACTAATATTTGTATGAATCTACAATTGGCCGATGAAAGATTTCATCTTGGCGTAATCTTTGTTCGGTATCCTGATGTGAGAAAATGACGGCGAAGCTTTGGAAATGAAGTTTTGCAAAACCAGACCCCGGTATTCGGGATTTCCTGAACGTTGCCGAAGGACTCAGGGCACACGGTAGTTTGAGGCTTTCAACTGCTCTTTTTAGGGTTATGCAAAAATTAAGAGTGCACCCCATTTGTTCTCTATTTAATAATTATGTCTAGTCAATTACTACAAAGTCGATTTCCCATTTTTTTTATCAAACTTTGGTTCAACGTAAATAAAATAATAAAACGTAATGTTCTTTTTGATTTTTTATTTGCTTTTATTACAATTGTTTTGTTTCAGGGATATAGAGTTTTATTGCTCTGTATAGATTACTACCCTATTGCATTGTTACCTAGCCTAGTAGTTGTTATTGCTTTTTGCAGCGTTTTTTCATTTATTAATTTTGACGAAATAACTGCCAGTCTCAAAGTATTAATACGAGGTTTGGCAGTTGCCTGTGGTATATACAATATTCTGCTATTTCCTTCTGTACCAATTGTAGAAAATGACTTTAACGGATTGGCCCAAGCTATCCTTTTTTTGCTTGGGCGACAGCAGCACTTTCAGCAATACTTGCAATGTGGAGGCCATCTTGGCTATTTATCTGTGGATTTTATCCTTTTTGGTTAAAGAGCTTTGCAGGACAAATTACAGGTTTTCATTACCACACACAGCTTGATATTTTACCTGTCCATCAAATTCCTGCTTATGTGTCCATTTCGGTAATATTTTTTCATCTAATGCTCATATATGGTCGACGAAATAGCAATGTAAGACATTTAAACACACAAAGCTTACAGATATATAAGGTTGACGCTAACAATATTATTTTATTCATTGCTATTGCTTTTCAGGGCGCAAACTATTTTTATTCGGGTATCGAAAAAGCCTCGCTAGATGGTGGATATTTACACTGGGCACTTAATAATGAGATCCAGAACATATTCTTTGTTGCCTTATATAACAAACAGTTGCTATGGGGTGAATCGAAAAATCTAGTAACCTTTGTAGCCGATTTATTCAGTTATGTAAGTCATCCAGCACCTATCTTTATATTTATAATACAACTTGGTGCGTTATTTGTATTTACTAATCGCTTATTGTTAATTATATTGTTTAGTCTTTTCGACGTCTTGCATTTTGGGATATTTGCATTAGTAGGTGCTAATTTTGTTACATGGTTTATGGTTAATTTAGTTATTATTGCAGCTGTGAATAAATTACCATGTAGTACGTTTAACTGGAAATTAGGTATTGTTGGGGCAATATTAATTCTAATATCCCCTTTTTATGCAAAAGTGGCGAAGTTAGGTTGGTATGACTCTCTTGCCGTTAATAGTGCATATTTTGAAGTGCTAGAAAATAATGGCAGACGTACACGCATCCCTGGGACAGCTTTTGGATTTTACTCTTATCCAATAACACATATGAGTTTTGGGTTTCCACCAGGGAATTATCTTCCAACATCAACGAATGGCGGCACAAGATCCAATCGTATTCGTGAACAATCTATTCAGTGTGATTTTGATACACAACAAAGCATGTTCAGTAAAAGGTGGAATGAAAATGTAATCGTTAATTTCATTAAAAGTTTTCATAAGCAGATATTGGACAATGTAGGTGAAGATGGCAGATGGTCAAATGACCTTTATCTTCATCATTTTTGGAGCGCTCCATCTGTTGTGAAAAACTTTGAGTCTGTAGACATGCGTAGTGTAAATAAATACATATTAGTCATAGATTCAGTTTGTTTGGAACCTGGAACCGGTAATGTTGCACATAAACCCTATTACAACGAGTTTCGAATCAATGTCAACAAATGAAAAAAGCAATAAGTTATTAATAGTTTACGATGGGGAATGCCCTTTTTGCACACAATATGTTCAACTATTGAAGTTGAGAGAAGTAATCAGTACGGTGGAGTTAATAAATGCGCGTGAAGGAAATTCGATAGTAGGTGACTTGTTTGAATCCGGGTATGATTTAAACGAAGGGATGGTCGCTATTTATGAAAATCAGACATATTATGGAGCAGATTGCGTTCAAGTCTTGGCTCTTCTTAGTACTGGCTCGGGGATCTTCAATCGTATTAATAGTGTTATTTTTAGGTCTAAGCTTCTCGCGCGCATTCTCTATCCTGTATTAAGAATTGGTCGTAACCTAACCCTAATGCTGCTCGGAAAACGAAAGATTACGCATATAAAACCTGATTGAATTATTTTTTATAGCACACATAAAATGAAAACAATAAGATATTGGATCAGGATTCGCATGATCCGTTTACGTTCTATTTTTTTAAGAAAAATTTGGGGTTATAAGTTATCTGATTCCACTCGTATATCTTTTTCAGCCTATCTCGACAAAACTAATCCAAATGGTATCGAAATACAAGATTATACATTAATAGCGCGAGGTGCAGTTATCTTGTCACATGACTATACTCGAGGAATTAGAGCAAATACCAAGATTGGAAAGTATTGTCTGATTGGCACTAATTCGATTGTTTTACCTGGAGTTACTATTGGAGATCATGTTGTAGTCGGAGCAGGAGCTGTAGTTACTAAAGATGTGGAGTCAAATTCAATAGTAGTAGGCAATCCGGCTAAGGTTATAAAAAAAATCAATACTGGTGCCTACGGTAAAATTAGTGAATAATTGTCCGTAAAGGAAAAAACCTAAATCTTTATTTTTTTCTTGATGCGATTAGTATGAGTAGACATTAATATATGAAGAAAGACGTTATTTGGGGGCTTTTAGATCAAGTTTTGCAAAGCGTGATGAATTTAGCGGTGGGTATATTGTTGATTTATTTCGCGGCTAAGGAAGAGTACGGTTTGTATGGAGTTGGATTTGCTACATTATTATTATTGGTTGGTTTTTCCAATGCAGTTGTATCGACACAAATGACAGTAATTGCACCTACTAAGGAAGATCAAGAACAAGAAATATTTTGTGCTAGTCTAATCATCGGTTTTTTTAAACTGTTAATTCCGTTGTCTATTTTGATATGTCTAAGTTTAATGGCATTGTCAAGGGTGTACGAGTTTTCATGTTATATTGAATTGGTCTACATAATCGCGTTAATTAGTCCTCCTGTTATTTTCTTGGAAATAATGCGGCGTTATTTTTATCTTAAGTTAAAACCCATGTCCGTTTTTTTAATGGGATTAGTGTACGTCTCGCTTTATTTGACCGTTCTACTTTGGGCTTTCTTTACCAAGCAAACAAGTCTGCATCTTTATGCGTTATCGGCTAATGGACTTGCTGCTTTTATTGCTGCATCATTATTTTTTTTCTTCTTCAGTGACATGAAAATTAAAGGGGCATACAAAATCTCCTCAGATAGTTTAAAAGAGTCATGGAAAGATGGGAAGTGGGCGCTCGGTGGTGTTTTAGTGACGTGGGGGCAAATTCAAGGCTACGTCTATGTGCTAGCACTCATTCAGGGGAGTGCGATGGTTGCCGAGGCGAATGCGGCGAGGTTGTTTTTGGCGCCTATGAATGTTTTGTCAACCAGTTTTACCAAAGTCATCATGCCTCGATTAGTTAGATTGAAAATAAACAATCAACGTCGACAAGCGGTTAGTATGGCTAGGAAAATTTTGTTTATTATGATTTCGATAATTATTCTATATTCGTTCGCAATAATATTAACAAAAGATTTTATTTTTAAGTTTTTAAGTAAAGAGTATATTTATATTGAAATTTTAATTTACTTTTGGTCCGTGTTTTTTATGTGCCAGGCTTTTCGAATCAATAATTCCATATTATTGCAGGCCTTTCGTATGTTTAAAGATATTACTTTATGTAATTTAGTCACCGTTGTGCTTGTATTAGTAGGTGGCTTATGGGTTGTTCAATATTACAGCGTACAAGGCCTAATAGTAGTTATGAGTATTGGTGAGCTTCTTTTGGCGACGATGCTGTGGTTTATTTTTAATAAGAAAAAAGATACTATAATTAATTAGTTGTAGAATGGCATTTGTAGCAATAATTAGATGGATAAATACTTTAATAATAATTAGCGAAGTTCTTTTTGTTTTTGCGTTAATTATTTTCGGTGGATTTTTCTTTAGTACACCGGAATTCGAGCCAAGGCCGGCAGATTTGATTGTAGTTCTAGGTGGCGGTGGCGGGGATAGAATTAATAAAGGGCTTGATTTATTCAATGCAGGCTACTCAAACGACATGTTAATTACCGGATTGCCTGAAATGAATAATGATGTGATGCCAACTTATTCTAAATGGCGCTTGCAGTATTTAATTGAACAAGGTGTGCCAAAGAGATCGATCATATTGGATGATAGTGCAAAAAACACTTACGAAGAGGCTGTTAATATTAAACGTCTAATGATCAATAATAAATGGCAAAGGGTTTTAATTGTTAGCGATCCCCCGCACTTAAGAAGGCTTTCAATTATTTTTTCATTTGTTTTCGGCGATAAATCTGACTTGTCGTTTTTTTTGATTTCAAGTAGTCCGGAATGGTGGTCTGCCCAATATTGGTGGAAAAACACTATTTCCGCTCAATTTGTGTTACTGGAAATCTTTAAGCTAATTTATCTTTATTTTAATAAGCTATAAATGAGCAATAAATTTACAACATTGTCAGATGTAATTATTCACACCCCCTATCGTTCCCACGCTCCAGCGTGGGAATGCAGCCCGAGACGCTCTAGCGTCTCGTACCGCTGGAGCGGTGGTACTCAGGTATTCCCACGCAGAGCGTGGGAACGAGAATGGCCGGGGAACTGAATAGTCACTGTCAGATTGTATGGATGTGTTTTAAATATTTTGCCACTGAATTCAGTATCAATAAGGTTTTCTATGTCTAATCAAGTACAAATTGATGTATGTCTTTGCACCTTCATGCGGCCCGAACTTTTAAAAGCAACGCTTACCAGTATCGAGCGGCAGCAATTGTCACCTGATATCAATGTCAAAGTTTTCGTTGTCGATAATGATGCGAATGCCAGTGCCGAATTTGTCATTAACGAATTTAAGATGCGCGGATTAATCGATATAGTCTATGATGTCGAACCTGAGCAAAATATTGCTTTGGCGAGAAATAGGTCCGTAAGCATGGGTAAAGGTGATTATGTTGCATTTATCGATGATGATGAAGTAGCCTCGGAAATATGGTTGAAACAGTTGCTCGATTGTTTGCATCAATACGATGCCGATGCGGTATTAGGCCCAGTTATACCACTTTATCCGCCCAATGCACCGAGTTGGGCAATTGAAGTAGGATTAGTTGATAGACCGAATTTTAAAACAGGTACAACTATAAATTTCGGACGAACCGGTAATACGTTGGTTAAGCGTTCTTTGCTGGAAAGCTATGATGGCCCTTTCGACCCTGAATTCGGTTTATCAGGCGGGTCAGACTCTTTATTTTTTAGAAGGGCGGCGAAAAATGGCGCTAAATTAATTTGGTGCAATGAGTCAACTGTTGAGGAGGCGGTGCCACCCGAGCGAATGACTTTCGGATTTTTAAAAAAGCGCTCTTTTCGCGGTGGCCAGTCTTATGCGCGTATTTTTTTACCTGCGGCATCCTTTTTAGAAAAAATATTTTGGTTTTTAAAACGATTTATTTACACTTTGACAGCTATTTTATTATGGCCTCTAGCATTGATATTCGGTCAAAAATATTTAGCGCGTGTTACGCGAAAGTTATTTCTTAATCTAGGACAGCTTTCCGTTTTAACTGGTCGATATTTTTATGAGTATCGGAAATAATAAAATGGCAGTTTATACCGAATCAAGCGTGAGTTCGAAGCGTATTCGAGATGCTAATGTAGTATCTACCATTTCTTCAAAAAAAAGACGAAAATACCCAAATATACTGTCATTACAATATATCTTTTATATTTGGGGTTTGCGCTTGCCACAGCTAGACATAGCGGTGCTTCTGAAATGGGGACTTTAGGCGAATTGGTCAGGATTCTTACGCTGGGTCCCGCATATCTTTTGGCATTGGCTGCTATTATAACGCGCACTAATCTTACTTGGCAGATAATAACAAAATGCAAAATCTATTTGGTGTTTATAGTTTTTAGCGGGCTCTCTGTTTTTTGGGCTGTTTATCCAAGCAAAGTTCTTTTACATAATGCTCACGATATCGGCTATTTTATGGTAGGTATTGTACTATTGATCATGTTGAAAGAGCGTGGATCGAAGTTCTTGTTTAAACATTTGGCGATAGCGTCCCTTGCCTTTATAGCCGTATCAATCTTTGTTTCGATTGCTATGCCTAGCATCGGTACTTTTCGACTAACTCGCTGGCAAGGGGTGGCCGGTAATCCGAATACTCTAGGCATGTTTTGCGTGGTTTGCGTATGGAGTTTACTTATGCTTTATAATCTGCATACTCGGTTTTTCGCTAAATTAATGTGTTTGTTTTTTTTGATTGTCCCTTTTTTGGCATTGAAAGGTGGTAAAGAGGTTACATCTGTAACGTCGCTTTTGATGTCTTTATTATTATGTTTAACCATTCCTTTTTTTGTGACATTAAGTAAGGGAAATTCTGATACACGCTTAATAAAATTTATTTTCGCGTTTTTTTTGATAATCATTGGAATAACTTCGCTCGTAGCCTTTTTGCCGGAAGTATTTAATGTCGATTATATACTTGCGAAATTAGGGAGAGACAGGACCATGACCGGACGAACGCGGGTTTGGGATATGGGTTGGGAAATTTTTAATATGAAACCTTGGCTGGGTTGGGGATTTGATGCTTTGTTGTCGGTTATGCATACTTTACGATTTGATATTAGCCAATTCCATAACGGTTATTTGGATCTAGCCGTTCGCGGCGGAATAATTGGCTTTACAATATTAATGTTGATGATTTTTGTGACTTATCGAGGGATACTCAAAATCATCCGACAAGATAGCGTTTTCGGCTGGGGGCTTGCGGCCTTTGCAACAGCACTGTTATTGCATAATATGGCGGAAGCCTCGATTATGCGGCCGACTCATCTGTATTGGTTTACTTTTGTATTGGTTTATTTGATTAGTTGTAATTACAAGTGGTTGTTTCCTAAGGAAAATAAAGGAATGAGTAATGATGCCTTCAGATAGACGTTGTCGTATATTACATATTGTCGCAAATTATCCCGACGGTGTTTTCCGGCAAAATACCACGGATGCAGTTAAAAACTTACTTGAAGAAACATCCGAATCTCTAGACCATTATGTGGTATCGATTTCTCGAACGCTGAATCCTCTGAATGAGTATGTCGTCCGTGGGAATAACACTACTTCAGTTTCCTATTTCGGTTTACCTGCGGCAATCGGTCAAAGCTTTTTATTGCGAAGATTGGCGCGGCGGATTAAACGAGAACTGGATGATATCGAGTTGGGGTACGATATTATTCATGGACATAAATTGACAGTGGAAGCGCTCGTTGCTTATTACCTAACAATCAAATCCGAAAAACCTTATGTGTGCACTGTAAGAGGATTAACCGATGATCGTATCATGCGTTGGCGACCGGATCGGCGAGGTCTATATGCAAAGGTTTTAAAAAAAGCTTTGGTAGTATTCTTGCCAGCACCTTGGACTGAAAGATTGATCAAGGAGTACTTAAACCCGGTAGACGAAGAATGGCACAGCAATATAAGCTATTCAGTACTTCCAAATATCGTTAACTTTACTCGGGTGGACAATACGGAACCTAGAACTTACAAACCAAAATTTGTTACAGTGTTTCGTGAAGGGCACGGTAAGAGAAAGGGCTTTAGAGAACTGTTGAATGGCCTTGTTTCCGGCAAAGCCAAAAACCAAATAATCTTATTGGATGTAATCGGTTGTAGTGCTGAAAGCGAAGAAGCCCAATGGGTTAAGGAACTAGGCTTGACGGACCAAGTGTCGTTTCTAGGAAAACTTGAAAATACGGAAACTGTAAAAAGAATGGCGCAATATCGCGGGTTTCTATTGCCGACCCGGTATGATACCTTCGGTATGGTCTATACCGAAGCATTATTGGCCGGTGTACCGGTGCTTTATTCTGGCGATACCGGTATTGATGGTTATTTGGATGAGCTTGATGTTGGTGTGCGCGTTGATCCATTCGATCAAACTAGCATTAATAATGGCATCCTTAAATTTAACCAGATAGCCGATGAGTTGCGAGACAGGCTTAAAATTTATTTAGAGGAGGGGCGCTTTGATTTTTTTCATCAAGCATCAATTGTATCCAAATACTGTCAAGCGATCGAGAGCTGCCTTGAAAAATGCGAATAAACATTACCTGAATCAAGAATTGATTGATACTAACATTATAAGAAAATTAATAGTTTTTTTATTTCTAATTTATTCATCGGTCGGCTATTGCGCACAAGTAGAAGATATTCTTGCGCCAATTAAGGTTTCTAAATCTAATATTAGTACATGGGCTACACCCATTGCATATCGCGATGGTCAAGTTTTTATCGTTACCGTGGAGCAGCCTGATAATGTATCAACCGGTATTAATTTGAAAACAGTCATACGAAAAGGTGAAAAGTCTAGTGAGGGCTGGAAATGGGGTTCTTTTGTAGTTGACACGGAGACGATAGACGATCAGTGGCATAATGTTCCTTCGTTAGCAATTGACGCCAAGGGATATATTCACGTTGCTTATAATATGCATAACATGCCTTGGCAGTATTCAGTTTCGACTAATCCACTCGATATCAAGGAGTTTGAATTTAAAGGAGAGATTGTTAAAACGTTAGATAAACTCGCTTTGAAACAATTTAAACGCACTCCTTTTCCTGGTATTGGGGAATCGGCAATTCCCGGTAATCAAATTACATATCCTGCTTTTTTTTACGATAAAAAAGATGATTTATATATAACATATCGTTTTGCTGTGCGGCCTAGGCAATCTTTCAAAAACCGTGGTTTAGCAGCAGGCATTGCAAAATACGACCTTGAAAAACGAACTTGGACCGCGCTTGGTGGTGAATTTGTAATTGGCAGTGAAGATGTTCTTTTAAAAAAGGGAAATTCCGCTACCGTAACCCCTTTTGCTGTTAGCTTTGGCTGGACCGCTTATTTACCCCGGTTAGCGTTTGATTCTGGTAATCGGATGCATATTGCATGGATGTGGCGTAAAGGTGGGCCAGGATCTGATCATTCTCATCCTAGTTACGCTTGGTCGGCAGATGGCGGTAAAACATTTTTTTCTCTTATCGGTAACCAATATAAATTGCCGATTACCATTGAAACGGCAGATAAAGTTAATTTGTTTAATCCCAATACTAAATTTTATGGGCCTACTCGTTTGCTTTTAGATCCAAACGATACACCTTACTTACTGCTGCAACCTATCGGTAAAACAAGAGTAATGACTAGGTTTGATAAAAACAAAATGACCTGGAGCGACCCGGAAACGATGCCGAGTTCTGCGCTAGACTTTGAGTTTGATGCAAAAGGCAATTTATGGGCTTTTGCTAATGGATTAAAAATTTATAAACGATCCCAGCTTACAAATAGCTGGCAGTTGGTATTCGAAGACCGTGATGCAAAAAGTAAAAATAAAGCAAAAAAATGGTGTCAACCTAAAGTTCTCAGTGTCCCTGAAAAAAGTATGTTTTTAGTACATTCTCAAAGTTGTGATTTTGAGCGAATTAAAATTACAAGTGTTCGATGGGATTAAGTCGACTTTACTGTATTAACGTTTATATAAAACTTTCGATTAAAGAAAGATATTAGGAACTTGTAATGGTGGATAGAGTTGAAGTATTGGGAGTGCCTGTGGATTGTGTCGATATGCATGGAGCGCTGGATGCGGTCGATCTAATGATTAATAGCGGAAAGCCGAATACGATTATTGCTTTAAACCCGGAAAAAGTAATCAAAGCTCAAAGCGATTCTAAATTGCTTGGATGGCTTCGAAATGCTTCTCTGATTATACCCGATGGTATTGGTGTAGTTGTCGCGGCTAGAAAGCTCAATCAGGTTAATATTAGCCGTGTGCCGGGTTCGGAGTTAATGCCTAATATCTGCGAACGATCGGTATCTAAGGGCTATAAGCTTTTTTTATACGGTGCTAGTCAGGATACAATCCAAAAAGCAGTTGATCGATTAACTGAACGCTATCCTGGTATTCAAATTGTAGGATTTCAGAACGGCTATTTGCCGGAAAATGAAATGCCGGATTTGATTGATCGGATCAATCAGTCTCAGGCGCAAATTTTATTTGTGGCGTTAGGTAGCCCGCGTCAAGAATTATGGATGGATAACTATTTAGGTGAACTTCATAACATTAGGGTTTGCCAGGGTGTTGGTGGAACTTTCGATGTCATTGCAGGAACAGTTAAACGAGCACCGAATTTTTTCATCAATATTCATTGTGAATGGCTGTACCGTTTGTTATCGCAACCAAGTCGATTGATTAGACAAACGGCATTACCAGTATTTGCGTTTAAAGTTTTATTGGCTTGGTTGAGGAAATAAAGAAAATCAATCTATAAGGAGGAGGAGCGTATTAAGCGAGAGTAAGGTGACCGTTATTCGTAACGTTGTCGATCAACCGCGTGATGTGCGTTTGCCGATTCGCTGGGTGTTAATGGTAAGTTTGTTGCGACGTTCGTCGGTAGGCACGGCATGGCGCATGGTTTGGATGTGATTCTCGATGCGGCTGAAATGTTGCGCGATCGTGAAGACATTTCTGGTTCCCACGGAGGACCGTGGGAACGAGGAATAAAGACCGGTTCGGGGATTGGTATCGAACCCGAAAATACGAGAGAACTGGCTGCCGCAATTACGGCTTTAGCCGATGCGCCGGACCAATGCGCGGCGATGGGCGAAGCCGGGAAAGCCTGTGTAAGTGCCGAATTCGACCGCCGGGTATTGGCGCGGCGTTTTGAAGAGGTTTTGGCATCGGTTGTGTAGAGTGTGCATCGCGCACCGGGGTTCATTGCTATTAAGTTAATGGAAGGACAATCCTAGGTTCTGGTTTCCACGGTCCTCCGTGGGAACCCATACATTCGCTGTCGAGGCAAGATCGGTATGCATTCCCACGGAGGACCGTGGGAACGAGGAATAAAGACCGGTTCGGGGATTGGTATCGAACCCGAAAATACGAGAGAACTGGCTGCCGCAATTACGGCTTTGGCCAATGCGCCGGAAAAATGCGCAGCGATGGGCGAAGCCGGGAAAGCTTGTGTGAGTGCCGAATTCGACCGCCGGGTATTGGCGCGGCGTTTTGAGGAGGTTTTGGTTTCGGTTGTGTAGGGTGCCGTATCGGGCACCGGGGTTAGGATGCGGTTGATTGGTTGCAATGGGCGTTGTCAAGGTGCGCGGTGCGCAGCCTACTGTGCTTAGCCGTTGCGGCTTCGATGGCTTTTTTTGGGTGTTTTGCTTGTTCGTCTTCGATTATCGCGATCTGGGGATCGCTCCCACAGCAAGCTTGTGCCGAATTCGACCGACGGGTATCTCCGGCGGGTCGGGTTATTTAACCCGTCCCCAATGTTTCGACTTGCTTCGGCTACGGTTGAAACGTTTCGGACGGGGTTACAAACCCCGTCCTGCCAAAGACAATAACGGCAATTCAGGCTTAATTGCTAGCATCCCTCTTTAAAAATAGGTGGATTTATTTTTAAAAATCTTCTCTAGGCCTTCATTTTCAAAGAAGAGGACTGAATACTTGCGTTATAAAAATAGTGTTTATAATAGCGTTTTCAAATTCTGAGAACGGTAACGAGGTGCAGAATGCTGCTAAATGAACAAATGCATTGGATATCGTTTAATCATGATCTCATTAATTGCCAAATTAAGCACATTGATGATTTCTTTTTTTTGGCGTTTGCCTAGAAAAAAACATTCGATAGGGGTAAGAATCGACTAGTTTGCGACTTATTCGGCTTTGCCGTATTATCATGGCATGTTCACAGTCGCCGAAACTTCTATTTTCCGCAAATACGCATCAGAAATATGGACAGATGCCGAAGTAACTGAATTCATCAACTGGATTGCTGCAAACCCTTACTCGGGTGCGGTCATTTCCGGTTCCGGTGGTTGCAGGAAAGTCCGTTGGTCGCGTATGGGGAAAGGCAAAAGAGGCGGAGCGCGTGTTATTTATTTTGTTATTGAAAATGATGCCATTTGGCTGTTGATTGCTTATACGAAAGCAAAATTCGACAATTTGCCAACATCGTTTTTGGCAGAACTAAAAAAAGAGGTGGAAAATGCTCTCTGAAATGGAACAATTTCAACAAGATTTGCTTGAGTCAATTAAGCAAATGAAACGCGGCGATGCTGCCAGGGTAACTAACGTGGCCCTCACTGAGGCAGCACAAGCTAGGTCGTTTGTTGGTCTTTCGCAAACTGAGTTTGCAAAGTTGCTTGGCGTATCGCCACGAACATTACAAGATTGGGAACAAGGTAGGCGTGAACCTACCGGTGCAGCTAAAACCTTGCTGAGAGTTGCAATAACTCACCCGGAGGTGCTTAGGGAATTTCATGCCTAATTGTTTCGGCATCGTTGCATTATTTATATTTTCCTGGAAATTATTGAGACCCCCACTAAAAGGAGTTACTTTTCTTGCCGCCGGTGCGATCAAGAATAAGACGGTTATCGGTGCTTTGGAATGGCTGGATAGATTCACTTACAGTAAGGCGGACCGTATCGTAGCGGTTACCAATACGTTCAAGGTGCATATTGTGGCGCATGGCAGGCGCGAGAGTAAGTTGTGTAGGGTGCCGCATCGCGCACCGGGGTTTGGATGCGGTTGATTGGTTGCAATGGCGTTGTCAAGGTGCGCGATGCGCAGCCTACTGTGCTTAGTTGTTGTGGCTTCGATGGCTTTTTGGGGTGTTTTTGCTTGTTCGTCTTCGATTATCGCGATCTGGGGATCGCTCCCACAGCAGCTTGTGCCGCATTTGATCGCCGGGTGTTGGCGTAGCATTTTTAGGTGGTTTTGGCTTCGGTTGTGTAGGGTGCCGCATCGCGCACCGGGGGTGGTCGAGGTTGATTGGTTGCAATGGCGTTAACAAGGTGCGCGGTGCGCAGCCTAGTGTGCTTAGCCGTTGTGCACTTTTTGGGTGTTTGGCCTTTTCGCCTTCCTCTCACCTAGCGTTCAATGCCAATAAGTTAAGCGGTTTGTGGTGAGTCTGTTGAAGTTATGGATGTCTTCACTTATCGATAAGGACTATTTCATTCACCCTTCGACAAGCTCTGGGCGAACGCAAAAGGCCTTAACTTAATGGCATTTTCACCTAGCATTTCAAGCCCCGTCCTACTCAACGAAAAATGGTGAGTATGGTTTTCCTGCTTTGAGTGTGAGCATGGTGGGCTTCTGAAATGGCCCATTGGCTTATTTTTAAGTAATGTCATAATATATGCAATATGAATCAAAGCCGGATCGTATTGGATACCAACATTCTGGTTGCGGCCGCACGAAGTCGTAACGGGGCCTCATACGCGCTGCTGCAGGCGTTGCGCAACCGCCGATTTATTGCTTTGGCATCGGTGCCTCTAATGTTGGAATACGAGGCGGTACTGAAACGCCCTGAGCATTTAGCCATTGGTAATCGCACGATCTCAATGACTGATACCTTTCTTGATGCAATGAGCCAGTACATCGAGCCGGTGCATTTGCACTATTTATGGCGACCACAGTTGCGCGATCCGGCCGACGAAATGGTGCTTGAAACCGCGCTTAACGGTCGAGCTAACGCGCTGGTTACTTTGAATGTGAACGATTTTGCCCCCGCCAGCCATTTCCGTCTGTCGGTGCTTAACCCCGGTGAATGTTTACGCCGCTTACAACAGGAGCAGAACTAATGGCCAATTATGCCTTGAGCGTGCCCGAATCGCTGTTCGCGTATGCCCGCAAAGTCGCGGAGGAAGATCAGGTTTCGGTAAATCAGTTTTTCGTTACCGCGATCGCCGAAAAAGTCTCGGCACTCAAAACCGAAGCCTACTTCCTTGAACGTCAGGCCCGCGGCGAACCGATGGCTTTCGATGCTTGGCTGTCCGCCAGCCCGGATGCCGAGCCAATGAAGGGCGACGAATTGCCATGATGCTTTAAATCGCAGGCTTTTAGTAAAAGATAAAGGCATTGGGGTTAAGGCATTGGGGTCAAGTCTGGAAATGTAGCATTTTTTTAAAGCTTATCTTTATTGTCTCGCATCAGAATATCAAACATCTAAAAGGGGTTACTTTACTTGCCGCCGGGGCGATCAAGAATAAGAAGATAATCAGCGCTTTGGAGTGGCTGGAAAGATTCGCTTACCGTAAGGCGGACCGTATTGTAGCGGTTACTATGCATTCAGGTTGCATATTGTGACGTATGGCGGTA
>Ga0180009_10004055_pt1 | contig 16325 bp, 14 predicted proteins | sample OS_PC_MetaG_FD_123537 | JGI IMG/M metagenome (GOLD analysis project Ga0180009, IMG submission 123537) | Groundwater microbial communities from the Aspo Hard Rock Laboratory (HRL) deep subsurface site, Sweden - OS_PC_MetaG | ecosystem: Environmental > Aquatic > Deep subsurface > Groundwater...
GAGAAAATCGTGGCGCTAATCAATACCATGCAAAGCTTGGGGTATCACGCATCGCTCGACACCAGCACCGGTCAGCCCGTTATTAAAGCATCCAATTGCGTCTACCACGACTTGGCTCAACAATTTTCGAACCTTTGCGATTTCGATCATGCCTTGATTTCAACATTGCTCGATCGACCGATCGAACAAACCGCCTGCATGGCTCGCGGAGATTGCTCTTGTAAATTTTTAATCAAACCCGAAACGTCCGGCTGATGGAGCTTGTTAAATCGAAAGACGTATTTCTTCTATAAAGAACTGGAATATTTCCCGCAGAGGCGCAGGGGCGCTGAGAATAAAAAGATTTATAATACTTTCCGGTTTCCGCAAGCCAATGGAGCTGGCATAGAGTATCTACATAGATTTATTCACGGCGTCCTTTGACGGGCACCCAGGTGCCAAATTTTGACCGCCGATGGGTATAAATTAAAAAACTCTGCGCCCCCGCGCCTCTGCGGGAGTTTTCTTGCTATTGACAACCGAGGAAAAAAGCCTCGTCCGCCCCTCAATAATCTTCTTGCATAATTCTCATAGAATCGAGCTCATGAAGGTTTTGTAATTGCGCATCCGGCACCAGCGCTTCATGCAGACTCGTAAATAAGATTCGCTCATTAAAACTCGAACTGTTTGCATTGAGCAATTGGTCGCGTAGCGCCGGTTTGACCAAGACTCTAACCTGCATCGTGCGGTCTTGCAGATATTGCACGACCTCATCCAACATCACGATAGCACTCAGATCCATCAGATCCACACGCCGGCAGTCGAGTAACACCTCCTCGGTATCCATGATGCTGTCGACCGCCTCGATTCGGTCCAACATATGACTGGTCGAACCGAAAAACAGCGGGCCCTTGATCGACATAATTCGAACGCCCTTCCCCGGTTTTTCGGTCAAATGATAGTCATGATTGGTCTCGAAACTAATGTCGGCTTGCTGAGCCAAACGCCAAGTCAACATCCCCATCGCCAAAATCACGCCGACCGTCACGCCAATGACCAAATCGACTAACACGGTCAGTAGCAGCACACAAAACATGATCAGCACTTCCGAACGGTTCGAGCTCGTCGCCAACTTGAACATTCTGTAATCGATGATATTAAAACCGACCTTGATCAAGACACCGGCAAGCACCGGTAACGGAATTTGACTGGCCAGCGGCGAGAGTTCGAGCAATAACAACAACAGGAATAAAGCATGCATCACCGAGCTTAGCCGCGTTTGCCCACCGGCCTTGACATTGACCACTGTGCGCATCGTCGCTCCCGCACCCGGCAAGCCGCCGATAAAAGAACACAAAATGTTACCCAAACCTTGCGCAATCAACTCTCGATTGGGCTTATGATGCGTGTGCGTAATCGAATCGGTTACCAATGAAGTCAATAAGCTATCGATACTGCCCAACAAAGCCAACGTTAACCCTAACATAAAAACCGAGGACCAATGTTCCAGACTAAAAGACGGAAAATGCAACTCAGGTAATCCGGCCGGGATATCGCCGATCACTGCGGTTTCAAGGCCCGCAAAGACGGCCAGTTGGGTACCAATAAAAAGCGCCAATAAAGGCGAAGGAATGAAGCGGCTGATTTTGATCGGCGTCAAAAAAACAATTGCCAAGGTCAGCGAACCCAAAAACATCGAATCGAACCGGACCGATTCGATGACTGACGGTAAATTAAACAAGGCCGATAATGTCGAGGAATCCGGTGTACCGCCTAAAAGCGGCGCCATCTGTAGAATGATGATGATCATGCCGACGCCGCTCATGAAGCCGGAAATCACCGGATAAGGAATAAACCGCACCAAGCCGCCCAACCGCATCAAACCGAACAAGATTTGTAACAAACCGCCAATCAAAACAACGGCCAACGCCAACTGGAAATTCCCTCCGAAAGTCGTTAGAGCCGAAGCAAAAACGACTGTCATCGGCCCCGTCGGTCCACTCACCTGTAATTGCGTACCGCCGAAAACGGCGGCAACCAAACCTAACGCAATCGCACCATATAGACCGGCTAATGCACCAGCACCGGATGCGACGCCAAATGCCAGCGCCAACGGCAATGCAACGACACCCGCAGTCAACCCGCCGAATATATCGCCTTTCAGCATCGCAAAGGAATAGTTTTTCATAAAGCCCAACACCAAAAAAATTAACCCTTAAAACTCAAGCAATAAATAATCCAACTCGGGCTTCACAAATCTACTCCTGATTAGCAAGTTTCTTTAGCTAAAAACGGCCAACCACATCACGCTCTTTCCCAAGCTCCGGCTCTCATCGTTATACATAAATTGTAGGGTACGCTGCGCGTGCCAAAGCCGTGCCCTGGCGGCTCGGTTGGCACATGAACATTGCGGGGTTACCATGGTACGCACAGCGTACCCTACGCGGATCGCCTAGCCGCGAGTGTTAAGTAACAGTAAATGGTATCGAGGTCTCATTGGTTAAGATTGCAAAAGGGTATATTTTGACTTATGTATAACGATGAGAGCTCCAGCTTCCTGAGACCGACACAACCTACGCTCACTCTCAATCAACCCCGACTCGTTCCCTTAGCAGGACGGGGTTTGCAACCCCGTCCTAAACGTTTTGACTTTGGCCGAAGTTAGCCGAAATGTTTAGGGCAAACCGAAACGTTGGGGACGGGTTAAATAACCCGTCCCGCAGAAGGTTTTTGCGACTACGATTGGCCCCTGCTCGGACACTAGGCTTCGGCAAGCTAAAGCATCTTGCTAATCAGGTATCTACCTGATTAATAATGAGAATTCAAGAAATAGATCACATGGACTTATAACCTTAGAAAAGCATTTCGCTATAAAGATCATAAAAGATTCTCGTTCCCACCGCTTCAGCGTGGTAATACATACCGATCTTGCCTCAGCAGCCGAGGTATGGTTTCCAAGGAGGACCGCAGGAACCGGAAAACCCCGTCTCATAATTAATGCCAACCCAGCAAACACGCCCGAATATAATCCGGCGCCAAGCGCTCTTGTTCCAGCCGCGTTTTTTCGTAATGCCGACTTTGCAAGCGTTCAAACAATTGTTGTTCCGCTTCGGTCAGATATTCAGGCAGCCTAGTCTGGGGACTTTCTTCATCGACCATGCGGTTTCGATATTCAAGAACGGTAACCTCATCCATCATCAACGCCTGCAAATGCGGTTGACGCCGACGCGCGTCGCTCAAAATTGTCAGGCCCCAGCTATCGATATCGCCCCAGTAAGCGATACTTTTCTGCTTGAGCCACTCGGTATCCATCCAGGCAGTATTCCTGCCGCCGCCGAATACCGCAATGGTGTCGTCCAGTTCCGGCAACGCATAACCGCTTTGCTTGTTTTCGACGACCAGAATACGACTGACAGGCAAGACATAGCTTTGCAGCGTCCGCGTATCCATTTGCAAAACCGGCAAACCGGCTAGTCGATCGCGACCTTGCCGACACAACGGACGCACTAACAGCCAGCCGCTCGGATTAGCGATACAATTCAACCAATTCAACAAGCCACCTCGTTCAGTCACCGAGCCATCATGAAGCCGGTCCGCCAAGGCTTCGATCAAGCCATGATAATTTTCAACGAACTTGGTATCGACGCCCTTCAGCGACAAGGCGCGCAAATAAGCGCCATGCCCCATGTCCCGATGTAACTGAGGCAGTAATTGCGCCAATAGCGCGCTATCGTCCGGCCCCATGCTTTCCAGTACCGACAGTTGTTTGATTAAAACGGAGGACAGGCGAGCATCGATATTCAACAGCGGTCGCATCAACTGCTCCCAGCGCTGTTTTCTAGCTTCGGCTTTCGAACCCAGAACGGCTATCAACGCCGGCATCGAATCGATTTGCACAGCAACGGGCAGTGCTTGCTCACCTAGTTGCAGGAATTTTTTAATTTGCCAGTTCACTTGACCCGGATTCGGCCAACACCTCCAGCTTTCGATAAAGCGTCGGAAATGCTCCAGATTGGCCAAAGCCTGAGCACCGGTCGGCGCTTTAAGCGCTATTCGGATAGGAAAAGGACGGTCGCCGCTCAAACGGCCGCGCAGGTTTTCAGCATTCAGCCACTCGCGTGTTCGCAATTGCGCCAGTACTTCTTCCGGCAGCAGTCCCCATCGGCTCATTGATTACGGTTTTTCTTGCTTGACTTGCCGGTAGATGTCATTGAGCCTGGGCGTCTCCAATCCGGCTTCCCCGGCATAGTGCAGAGCACGCTCCAAGCGGAATCGAGCGCTACGGCCGAGGCAATTTCTGTCGGGACAATCCTCAATGCCTTCAATCATGCCGGCAATCAGCTTTTCTGCAGGAAGTTCTTGGCCGCTTAGCCATTCCAGAATACCGATCGCTTCCAATGCAACTTCCCGAACTAGCTTGCCATGCTGTGCCCATAATTCTCCAACCGTACCGCCGCAAGACAAACCGCAGATATTGACCGTCATGATATAAAGCGATTTACGCAGAAGTTGGTATACCAATTGAGGTTCATCTTCCAGCAAGCGCGTAGGAATATCGATTGCCTCCAATGCATGAATTAGCTCATCGGCATGAGGGCCATACACCGGTGTATAGAGAATATTGGTCAACGCCATACCCGGTTTCTTTTCAAACCAGACCACGGCAACGGTAGGATTATCGATGCCATGCTGTTGCCAATGACGAGGTAATAATTCGTTTTGCACGAGTCCGACTTTATCTCGCCAGGACTTGGGAAGATCCTTCAATATCCCGTCCAGTTCGCTTTCTTGCACCGTGATCAAAACGAGGCCCGGCGTCGGTATTTGATCAGCCGCGTCAAAGAGTGCCGTTTGCCGGGTGATCGGATAAACCGGATGTCCGCAACGTAAAAAACCGCGCGCGAATTCGCCGCCTAATTCCCCGATACCGATCAGTACAATGGGTGCTTTCATAGTATTAACGAAACTTCCAGACAAGCCGGCGATGTTAAACAATTAACCATCACAACTCAAGCGCCCCGCCTTAAACAATCGCTGAAAATCTTGGAAACGGAGCGTTAGCGAAGTGAAGATTTTTAGTCCCCGATAGCCGTAGGGCCGGGTGTTTTGCCGGAGTCTGCGCGACTAGCGCAGGCGGAGGCAAAATACAAGGCATCGCGACACGGCGTCAAGCCATTTGTGGGAGTGCTACGGAGCCGCATCGAGTTGACGATGATGTGGCGTAGTGGCACGGACGCAGGGCGAATCGGGGCTGGCGAAGGCAATAATCGCCAAGTCATTTTTCGCTGCTGAAATCGGACGGACCCCATTTCAGCTTTCGCGAAAAATCTTGGCACACTTGATCTTTCGCGTCTTGAAACGCACAAACAAAGTCGTCCGCATAGCGGCATAGATAAATCCGCCCCCTGAAAAATAGGGGTCATGAAAAATAGGGGTCAAAAAATAGGGGTCAAAAAATAGGGGTCAGGCCTTACGTTTGACATTTACCCTCACTTTACTACCTGTTTCACTGCACGGCTGACTGTAGCATAGCTCACACCAAAATATTCGCCCACTTGAGCCAGCGTATAATGACCGCATAAATAGGCATGCGCCATGCTTTCATTGCGGGTTTTATAACGTTCGGCATAATACGCCAACGGTTTTATCGGTGCCTGTTTTTGCTTTTTGGGGATATCCTTCAGCGATTGCTCGGAATCGAGTTTGCTCTGCATGTCCTTGATGAAGTCGTCATCGCCCAAATAGATCTGGTTCTTTAAGCATTGCCACGGTGCCGGCTGCCTCTTACCGGCTTTTACAAATTCGCGGTATCGCAGTTGCGCTTCATTTTTCGTGTTGCCAAATCCCGCAAGTATCCAACCCGTGGTTAAACAGGCCTGAGCTTCTTCATAACCGGCTGTTGCACGATAACTGCTCCAGCGCCACTGCTTGATTGTTCTTACCATTTGCGCTCTTACCGGATTCAAAACGATATAACGCGCCAGTTCCAGCAGGTAGGCGTCTTTTTGTACCAATATCGCTTTGAATCGGCCTTGAAATACATGACCGACGCGGTGATTCTGACGATTAAAAGCTTGCGTATAAGTGCCGTTAAGATATTTCATTCCCTTGGATAAAGTCGGCGCGCCGGTTTCAATCAACAAGTGGTAATGATTGTCCATTAAACAATACGCATGGCAATACCAGTCGTAACGATTAACGGCATTTTGTAACAACGCCAAAAACCGCTCCCGATCGGCATCGTTACGATAGATATTTTCTTGAGCGTTGCCGCGAGCGGTTACATGGTAGAGCGCTCCTACAAATTCAATGCGTAAAGGCATGGCCAATCGGGATGCTGTCCGACTAAACTGAGTCTCAAGTTAAATCACCAAGATCTGAATGTCATTGTAAGGAACGACTGACACCGAACTCCTCAATCGCGCGTTTTTTTCACGTCGGCTGAAGTACCTTATTGTGCGACTGAACGTTCGCTTTTGTTGTAAACAAACTCAGGATCAAGATCTATCCCCGAATCCCACTCTATGGTATCAAAAGATACACGGACTCGATTGAATACATTGCGTTCTTTGAGTCTCTGAAAAACACCAAAATCCAAATACGGCTTCATATCTAAAGTTCCTCTTTCTCCGTTATCAAAGACTATTGAGAGAAGATAATCTTCACCCGGAGTGACATTTTTAACAGATGGATACATAATTTTACCTCTTACTGTAACGGTTGGATTTTAAATGGTTCCTCACCATTCATCACCAGATCCCAATCAGCCATCAGCTCTTCCTGATGAAGTTCCGCCCATGCCAAGACAAGCTTAGTCTGCTTTCTTGGTAGGTCGCCTTGTATTACCTCGCATGTTCGGATATCAATGGTCGCCTTATGCTCACCAAAGTAGACGTGAAAATGTGGCGGAGGATGCTCCTTCGGCGCGTAATACATCCGAATAATAATTCCGTAGAACATTGAAATTGTTGGCATTAACTTTCTCCAGCCTATCAGCAAAAGAAGGGGGTCGCAAAAATCGGGTAGCGCGCGCAGGAGGCATTGAGCATTAGCGATGCTCATTGATCGCGACCAATACCCACAGGGCACAAGAGTAGTTCGTTCCTCACCACATCGTACTTACTATTTTTTAGCAATAAAAAGGCCGTATCTCTTTTATTTCTTGCAATATAGCGCCTTACACGCCCTCCTTTTGCTCTACTCAGTCTTGCGGTAGCCAAAGATCACCTAAGTTCATGCTGATCGCATCGAATGGCGGCGCATTGACGATATCATCGTTTTGCCAAGCGCGCTCCAACAACCAATGTCTGTCGAGCAGGCAATATGCCTCCAATATTTGAAGATCGGGACGCGGATTCAATCTAATCGGTCGTTTTAACCGTTTTTTAGAATCAGGCAGTAACTCAATGCCGCGCACCACTTCATAAATCACCATCGCCGCAATTGTGATTTGTACATGTTATTTGAATCCGCGATCAACACCTTCGATTTGATACTTATTTAAAAATTCTGCTAAAGCGATCCCTGTATTATCTTTTGGCTCTGAAAATTCATAAATAATCGCCGCTTTAGCTTTAGCCGCTGGAATGTCATCAGGCAACGATAAATCGAGCTGGTGATTGTTAGGGATTTCAGTTTCTCTTTCATAGTAGGCTTGCATGGTTGTTTCCTCGATAATTGGGTTTGAAGTCCCTAGGTACTCAGAGCAATCAGATTCCGTCGTCAAACTTACATGGATGTATTCACCCAGCACCTAAATGCCATAGTCCATTGGTTATGATTGACTAACTTGGATAATTTACTGTGAAAGTTCGTAGATTAGGATACTTTATCTAATTTTTCGATAAGAAAAACAATGCCGACTCAACAGAGGGTGCGATTGCTCGATCGACAGGCGTCGGCGGCAGGGCAGATTTTTGCTCCTCGGCAATTGCTCCTGCATTGCCCTAATACACGCCATCCATGGCAATTAGATTCCGCCGTCGAGCCTACAAGGACGTATTCACGGCGTCCTGTCGGGCGAGTGACCGCCCCTCCGCCACCAGAGAACTTTCATTTGCTGGAGCGATTGCCTGGCTTTCATAAACGCTAGGATGCCAACACCACATCGAATGCTTCGGCTTGTTGCCGCAAACGCTCGTCGATCTCTTGCCAAGTCACTTCGCACAGGCTACTTTCATGCGCCGCTCCGTCGCGTTCGGCAATCAACAGCGAGCTGGCGGACTCGCGCGCCAAATTTAGGTTCTTATAGGGCGTGATCAAATTGACATGAATATGCAGCTCCTTGAAGATGCGCAGTACCCGGCGGCTGACCGCTTCGGCCGTATTCGAAAAGGCTTCGTCGAGAAATACGGTGCTGTAGACCGGCCTATCGCTGCCATCCGGCGTCAATACGTAAGCCAAACTCGCCGCGACGATGGTCCCTGCAAACGATTCTTTTTCCCCGCCGGATTTACCGCTGGACGACATCAACACATCGCGAACCTTGCCGTCTTCCGCGCCGATTTCCTCGGCATAAAACGACAACTGATGACGCGGGTCGAGCAAACGCAGACTTTCCTGCGTATTGGCCGTAGCCGGATTACTGGCTTTGTCCAGAATGGCGATGACCTGCTGCAAGCCGGCGAAACGCGCTTCGTGATCGTCGCAGGTCAATTGCTCCATGACCTTGCTCAACAGACGATTGAAATGCTGCACATGCTCGTATTGCTCGTTTTTCATGCCCAATTGCAAATAACTTCCGGCCCGGAATTCGGTCCGCTCCAGCACCCGGTTGATCGTTTGGATGCGCTCGTCGATGTCTTCCCGCTCCGAATCGATTCGTGTGCGTATCCCCGCCAGCGATTGCGTCGCGTGTCGGTTCAGGCGTTCGCGAAACTTTTCCACCAAGGCCGGCAGGCCTTCTTGCTCCAGTTGCGCTAAATGCGCCAGATAATCCTGCAGACTCGCCAAGTCCCCGCCCCAATCCGCGGCGATAATTTCCCATTTCGCGCGAAAACCGGTCATGATGCCGACCGCCGACCGGCTGGCCCGGTCTTTGCGGGCGCGAACGACTCCTCGTTGCTGTTCCATATCGCGACGATAACGTTCCTCGATTTTCGCGGCATCTTCCAGTTGCGCGTCCTTGAGCGCGCCTATTTTTTTCAGCAATGCCTCGCGCAAATCGTCGGCAACGCCGGTTTCGGCCAGCTTCAAGGCTTGTTGTCTGTTTTTTTCGGCGTTTTCATGGTCCTTACCGATCGCGCTCACGTGTCCGATTTGGCGATCCTTTTGTTTCTGCAAATCCTGCAATGCCGCTTTCGACGCTTCCCAACGCGCCTTAGCGGTGGCCAAGTCGCCGCCGGCCCGTTCCAATAGTTCGATATCGTTTTTATGGCCCGCTATACGGTTTTGCCAATACGGCACATCGATATCGGCCCAGCGGAATTTGATGAGCTCTTCCCATTGCCTATCGCGCCGGTCGACCGAATCCATGGCTTCGCGGGCCTTGCCGACCGCCTTACCCAACTCGATGATTTCTTGTTTGAAGCGTTCGACATCCTGACGCAACAGAGCCAGGCGGCTTTTGTTGGAAAATCCCAATTGCCAGGCGCGGCGGTCGTCGATGCGCTGCTGATCTTTTTTCTCGAAGCGGCCGCGATCCATATGCATCAAGCCTTGCCGCGTCATCGAAAAAGGCGTTTGGTCGAGCCGTTCGGTGCTTTCGACACAGTGCAGATCGAAACGCGCCAGGTACCGTTTCAGCCAGTCGCGATAAGGATGCTCGCGCCAAGCCAGTTTGCGTAAATAGCCGTCGGCTTTGAATTCCGGCGCCTGGTCGAGCTCGCGAACGACTTGCACGCGCACATGCAAGCCGGTATAGCGCTGATTCAGCCAGCGCGTAACCAACGAAAAATCGCTTTCCGGCACCGCCAGCGTCGTGCGCAGCCCGCCCAACGCACGCTCTATCGCGCCCTGCCAAGCGCGCTCGTCTTCGCGCACGTCCAGCAATTCGCCGATGAACATCAGCTTGCCGCGATCCAAGCCGAGCGCTTCGGCCATTTCATCGCGCAGGATTTGAAACTTGGCGTCGATATTGGAATCGGGGCGCGCCTCGATTTCGCCGATTTCGTCCTGCAAGTGCCGTTGTTGTTCCTGAGCATTACTCAGTTTGGCAGCCTGCACGGCGAAATCGTTCTGAACTTGCGTTTTTTCGTTGGCGATGGCTTCTCGGGCCTGTTGCGCCCGCCGCTGGTTGTCTTGAAAAATCGCTTCTTCGAGTCTACCCTCCAATTGCAAACAGCCTGCGACTTGCTGATAGCGCGCGGCCTTGAGATTGACTTCGGCCAGTTTGGCTTCGGCGGCCTGCAAGTCTTTCTTGATGAATTCGATACGCTCGCCGCCGGCTTGCAGATAATCGGCATGGCATTGCTCGGAACGCTCCGCGGCTTCGTTCACTTGAATTTCCAGCCGTTCGAGATGATCCTTGGCCTGCTGCAGCGCCGAAGCGATGGTTTCGATGCGCAACCGCCATAGCCCGGCGCATTGTTCGCCGAACCAAGCCGACAGGCCGTCCAATTCGGCATCCAGCTTTTGCAAATCCTGTTCGGCGCGCTGCAAGTCTTCGGTCACGCCGGGCAAATCCGCCAAGGCATCGCGCTGATGACGGGCGTCGAGTAACTGATTGTGAATGCCGACCAGATCGGCGAATTCGTCGACCGCTTTACGCGCATCCTCGCGCACATTGCTGGGTTCGAGCACCAGATCGCGGATCAATGAAGTCAGATCGTCGATTTTCTTCAGGCCCAAAGCCCTCGCCAATAGCGCCGGCGCATTCGGGTTATCCATATGCAACAAGCGCCGGTAGCGTTCCTGATATTCGGAAAAACGGTCGTCGCAAGCGGTAATCATAGGATCTTGGCGTAAGAACTGTTTCAACGCGCGCGGATCGCCGTCGCCGAAGGCATTGAGCAATTCTTTTAGAGAAAGATTGCGGCGCGCGACCAGATAGACCCGTTTCAGATCGCCCAGGGCATTGCCGGCATGGGTGGTCCAAAACAAGGCGGCGAGCGTCATTTGCGAACCGTCGTCGGCCTGATAAAAGGCGCGAAGCCCGGTGACGACCGCGCCTTCGCGCTTGCTCAATATCCGGGTTCGGCCGCCGTCGTGAGCGCTGCCGAAACTGCCGCGAATATAGCTCATCAAACTTCGGTCGCTCCGGTCGCCCTGAGCCGCCGCGACATTAAACGTCGCCTTACCGGCCGGCAGCAACAAGGCCATCAAACCGTCCACCAGAGTCGATTTTCCGGCGCCGTTATCGCCGGTGATCAAGGTACCATCGGGATCGATACGGGCTGTATGCAAACCGTGAAAGGAGCCCCAGTTATAGACCGACAATTCTCGCAGCCGGATCGCACCGCAAGCGAATAAATCGCGCACTTGCGCGCTAGGCACATCAGCCATCGGAAGCCTCCTGTTCTTCGTTCAGGCCGGCGCCGGTCGCCAGCTTCAGATATTCTTCGAGCATTTGCTCGAGAAAGGCCGCATTGACGACATAACGGATCACCGGCGTGATTTCAAAACGTTCTTCATCGCCGCGCACCGCCGCCAAAATTTTCCGGTCTTTCATGTTTTTCAACGCCCCGCTCAACTGCCGCCGGTCGCTGCGACTGCTGTTGGTCAGCGGCAGAAACGGCCGTAACGCGACATCGACGCGGTCGATATCTATAATAACGCGCTGTTCGCCGGCATTTTGCCGTTCTTGATAATGCTTGCGCAACACCAGTAGCAATAAGGTATCGTACAACGTCAAGGTTCGCCTGACGATCAGGCTACTGACTTCGTCGTCCTCGTCGAGCTCTTCCGCTTCTTGTTGCAGTAAAATAGCCAATCCCGCATGTTCGTCCAGCAACAGGCGCAGATACATATCGGCCAGATGCGCTTCGATTGGCGCGCGGTAGTGGCACAAGGCCTCGAATTGCAGGCGTTTATTGTCGGCCATGATCACGCCGTGGCGCAGCAACCCGACCAACGCACGGCGCGCCTCGGGCGGCAATCGGCCGGAATCGGCTTCCGTCTCGTCGACGGCTTCAGACTGCTCGTCGAGCGCGAGGGACTCATCCGTTTGCTGCACGCTTGAAACCTCGGAAGGCTCGATTCGGCCGCGAAGCAAATCGAACAGATCGGGCTGTTCGGCAGAATTTCCGGCCAGCGGTTTATCGAAAAAACTCACAAAATCAACTCCTCAAGTCGTTCGGGAAATTGCTCGGCGCTGAGCAAATAATGCGGAATTTCCGCTTTGAGACACTGCCCGTTTCTATCTTTGATTTCCACGGTCTCCCTGCCCTGCAATTCGGTCGCGCCGACCGCGCGCGCAACCCTGAGAAATGCGATCAATTCTTCCAGGCCGGCCTGAATCGGCTGTCGCGCAACCAAACCTGCGATACTGAGAGGAATTCGGCTGGCCCGCAAGGTGCTGCGTAATTTTTCCGCGACAGCCAATACCTGTACCGCATGCAATTGCCGCAGCATCGTATCGCTGGGCGTGCCGGTATTGATGTGTTCCTGCACATCGCGCGTGTCAAGCTGTTCCTCGGGCATTTTCAAAGACCAACTGTCCGGGGATTGTATTTTGACATGGCCGCTGTCGAGTCTGAGACTGGTTTCGTGACGCATCGAAATATCGGCCTCCTTAAATCCGACCCCCAAGCGCTCCAACTTGCCGAGCAATCGGTCCACGGCACGCATTTCACCGGCCGCTCCGCTTTCAACGAACTGCCGAAGATTTTCCTCGGTACGGCGACGCACTTGAAATACCCGTCCGCTTTCGCGGCTCAATTCGCGCATGAGTTTGCCGAGAAAGCGGGCCTGTTGTTCGCTGAGATTATTCGCGGCCGGGCGGCTTAAAATCGCTTTCAATTGTTCGCGTAATTCGGTACTGCGATTTTGATCGCACAATAATTGAAAGAATCCATCGAAAGCCCGGCCAGCATCGCTTGCAGCCAGCAGTTGCTCCTGTTCTAACAGATTCAGGATCACATCGCCGCGGCTGCCGCCGGATTCGATCATTTGTACGCGCAGGGTTTGGTCGATTTGCCGAATTTCGTCTTCGACACGGCGAAAATCGCCGGTCAACACCGCCGCCAATTGATAAATCTCGATAATCCGCTCGCGCTGTTCGGTATCCGATAATTCATGAACGATACCGGCCTCCAGTTCGTCGAGTTCACGCTGAATTTCGGCCTTACGCGATTCCAGCAATTGAATGCGTTCAGCCGGGTCGGGACTGATCGCGACCGATAGATCCCGTACCGCATCTTGCACGATACGCAAATGCGACGCGGTAGCGTTGGTCTCGCGCTGATCCAAATGCCGGCAGAAACGCAGCGCGACCTCGCAAGCATCGGTTTTGCTCAATTGATCGTCCAACTCGCGCAACCAACCGGCTTGAATCCATTGCCGCAAATAGGTCGCGGCATTGACCTCGACTTCAATAATGCCCTGTTCGCGCCAATGCTCCAGTTCGGTATCGAGTGCCATTTTGGCGCGGCCGAATGCGATTTCGTCGGCCTCTTCGAACAAATCGGCCACGAAGGCGAATATCAACGGCGCATTGTCCGAACGCAACAAACGCCAAGCGGCATGCTCTTTGTGCAATCGGCGAAATCGGGCGTTTAGTTCGTGGAAACTCATGAATCAGTTTTAAGGATCGGAATAAAGATTAACTGGGGATTATATCGTGTCTCGACGCAATAAATCGCCTTGATAATGACAATCTATTATCTATTGCATTAAAACGGCGTTACACTGTCAATGAGCCGAGAAGGAAGATAGAATTGTGAGATTCCCTACCTAATCGACAATCATTTATTCAGTAGACGAGGCTCCAAAATGGCAAACGAAGGTTATCACGAAGCAATAGAAGAACTCTCCGATGCAACGCGCGATATGCATCGGGCGATTACTTCTTTAATGGAGGAACTGGAAGCGGTCGACTGGTACAACCAACGCGTCGATGCGTGCAAGGATAAAGACCTCAAAGCGATACTCGCGCATAACCGCGACGAGGAGAAGGAACACGCGGCGATGCTGTTGGAATGGATACGCCGACAAGACCCGAAATTCGACAACGAATTGCGCGATTATTTATTTACCGATAAACCGATCGCTCATTGATCAACCCAGCGGAGAATCAAAATGACTTCAAACGTTCCCAATGTAGTTTTCAAAACCCGTGTCCGAGACGAAAGCATCGGCGGCGATAATCCTTTCCGATGGCAAGATGTTAGTAGCAACGACATTTTCAAAGGCAAAAAAATCGTGCTGTTCTCCCTACCGGGCGCATTTACGCCTACATGTTCGAGCACACATTTACCCGGTTACGAAGCAAAATACCAAGACATCATCGGTCAAGGAGTCGATGATGTCTATTGTTTAAGTGTCAACGATGCCTTTACGATGTTTCAGTGGAGCAAACATCTGGGCATCGAGCATGTCAAAATGCTGCCCGACGGCAATGGCGACTTTACCCGACTAATGGGCATGTTGGTCAAAAAGGAAAATCTCGGCTTCGGCTATCGCTCTTGGCGTTATTCGATGCTGGTCGAGGACGGTAAGATCGTCAAACTGTTCAGCGAACCCGGCTTTTCCGACAATTATCCGGACGATCCGTTCACGGTTAGCGATGCGGACACCATGCTCGATTACTTAAAATCATAATTTTACGATTCGCATCGGTTATTCAATCAAGAATGCCGATGCGCTGCCGTTATCCACCTATCCAAGAATATACAAATGACTGATTTCGATTTCGAGCTATTTGTTATCGGCGCGGGTTCAGGGGGCGTTCGAGCCGCGCGAACGGCCGCTAACCTGGGTATTCGCGTCGCCATCGCCGAAGACCGCCATCTGGGCGGTACCTGCGTCAATGTCGGTTGCGTGCCTAAGAAATTGTTCGTCTATGCCTCGCATTTTCGCGAGGATTTTGAAGCGGCTAAAGGTTTCGGCTGGTCGCTAAGCGAACCCGGCTTCGACTGGCCGCGTTTGTTGTCGCAAAAGGATCGCGAATTGGAACGGCTGCGAGGCATATACGGCAGTTTGCTCGATAAGTCAGGCGTAACGCTGATCGAAGGCCGAGCAACATTGCTTGACGCTCATACCGTGCAAGTCGGCGAAACCCGATACCGCAGTGAACGCATTCTAATCGCAACCGGCGGCAAGCCGTTTATTCCCGATTTTCCGGGCAACGAACATGTCGCCGATTCCGATGACATGTTCGCATTGGATAAACTCCCGAAGCGGCTATTAATAGTCGGCGGCGGCTATATTGCCGTCGAATTCGCCAGCATCATGCACGGCATGGGCGTTAACACGACATTATGCTATCGGGGCGAACAAATACTGCGGGGATTCGATCACGATGTTAGAGCATTCGCCGATCAGGAAATGCGAAAAAAAGGCATCGACATTCTGCTCAACACCAACATTCAATCGGTCACCCGAACCGAAAGCGGCTATGAAGCCCATACCGACCGGAACCAAATCGTTGAAGCCGATCTGATTTTATACGCGACCGGAAGAAAACCGAATACTGCGGGACTAGGACTGTCTGAACTCGGCGTTGCGTTGACAGAGAACGGGGAAATCGTCGTCGACGACCGATATCAAAGCAATATTCCGTCGATATACGCGCTGGGCGATGTCACCGGCGGACTTAACCTGACGCCGGTCGCAACCGCCGAAGCAATGGCGCTGGTCAACAATCTCTATACCGATAAACCCACCTCGGTCGATTATAACAATATCCCAACTGCGGTATTCAGCCAGCCGAATATCGGCACGGTTGGGTTGACCGAATCCGAAGCCAAGGAGCGATATTCCGATATCGAAATTTATAAATCGGTTTTTACGCCGATGAAACACACTCTGTCCGGTCTCGATGAAAAAACGATGATGAAAATGATAGTCAGAAAAAGCACCGATCGGGTCCTAGGCATTCACATGGTCGGACCGGAAGCCGGAGAAATCATTCAAGGCATGGCAGTCGCAATTCGGGCCGGCGCGACCAAGGCCGTCTTCGACTCGACGATCGGTATTCATCCGACTGCGGCCGAAGAATTTGTCACGATGCGCAAATCTGCAGGCTAAAATATGAATTTAAAAACAATGCGGCGGTTAGGGATAGGTAAAAAAGGTTCAGGTTCTGAGGTACCCCCGAAACAGCCAAATAAAACAATTTGCTATAACTGAAAATTGATAGATATATTGATTTTTTTCATCGTTCCTACGCTCTGCGTGGGAATGCATCCCGGGACGCTCTGCGTCCCTAGAGGTCGATAATCCCGACAAGAGCAACGATACATTCTCTA
>Ga0180009_10004056_pt1 | contig 16322 bp, 14 predicted proteins | sample OS_PC_MetaG_FD_123537 | JGI IMG/M metagenome (GOLD analysis project Ga0180009, IMG submission 123537) | Groundwater microbial communities from the Aspo Hard Rock Laboratory (HRL) deep subsurface site, Sweden - OS_PC_MetaG | ecosystem: Environmental > Aquatic > Deep subsurface > Groundwater...
AGGGTATCAAAGCGGAACACAAAACAATTTAGATGATGGTGGGAAACGTAGTTTCCCCCCACACCCCCCTTCCGCATGTTTACCCCGCCGCAAGCGAACGGGGTATTGAAAACGCAATAAACCGATGACGGGGTTTCGATTGTGACACGGGCGTCAAATAGTGGTGAGATTGGATATCTTCCGGGAAAAATTAGAGGGAACCCATATTTTCTTTGTATTCATTCAGCTTATTTCGCAGCGTGCGGACACTGATACCGAGAATTTTGGCGGCATGGGTGCGGTTTCCGTTGTTCTGGTCCAAGGTTCGAAAAATGATTTTTTTTTCAACCTCTTTCAACGGTCCGGTCAACATATCGGAGGTGAAGGCATCGGTGTGCTCCGGGGTTTCAGGCACGTCCTGCAACGATTCTTCCAATAAAAGATCGGTATCACTTATCACATCCCCTTCTGCCAGCAGTACCGAGCGTTCCATAATATTTTCAAGCTCTCGGACATTTCCTGGAAAGGAAAATCCCAGCAGTTTTTCAAGCGCGCCTCTTGTCAAGCTTTTGACATTTCTCCCGTCAATGGCATTGTACTTTTCAATAAAATGCTGAGCCAGCATGGGAATATCGTCTTTTCGCTGCCGTAGAGACGGAATTCTAATCGGGATGACATTCAGCCGATAAAACAGGTCTTCCCGGAAGAATCCCTTTTCAATGGTCTCTCGTATGTTCTGGTTGGTGGTGGCAATCACCCGCGTGTCCACAGATACGGGACTGAGACTTCCTACCCGGTCCACTTCCTGCTCCTGGAGAACCCGAAGCAGCTTTGACTGGAGATGAAATGCCATTTCGGTGATTTCATCCAGTAGAATCGTACCCTGATGGGCAAGCTCGAATTTACCGGGCTTTTTAGCCACCGCACCGGTAAAGGCGCCCTTTTCATGCCCGAACATTTCGCTTTCAAGCAGGGATTCCGGAAGGGCCCCGCAGTTTACGGCAACAAAGGGTCCATTCCGGCGGCCGCTGTGATAGTGGACAAACCGGGCAAAAAGCTCTTTGCCCGTACCGCTTTCCCCTTGAATGAGTACCGATGCTTTGCTATCTGCTATCTGCTTGGCCAGTTCCAGAATGCGAAGCATGGACCGGTCTTTGGTGACGATTTGTATTTCCTTCTCATTTTTCCGGTTTCCGTTTGCAGGGCTGCCGTTGCCTTCAAAAGCACGCAGGATCGTCATTTTCAATTGCTCGAAATCGACAGGCTTCAGGATGAAGTCAAAAGCACCGTTTTTCATCATCTCCACGGCATCTTCCACCGTTGCTTGATTTGAAAGGAACAGCAATCGTGGACCGTCATGTCCGGACTGGGCCGTCTCCAGGAGCTCCCTGCCGTTTACTCCGGGAGCTTCGAAGCTGGTAATGACCAGGCGATACGGATCCGATTTTATCTTTTCAGCGGCAACGGTACCATCATGAGCAGTGGTCACATGAAATCCCAATTCTTCAACTGACCGGCTGAGCAAGGATCGTTCTTTATGGTTATCTTCCACTATCAGTATGTTGCGATTCGACATCATGCCCTTTATCCGTTAAGGGAGGCTTCCGGTCCCAATTTGTTATCGATTTGAATGCCGCGCAGTTTTTCCTGGGCCAGGCGCGTCCAGAATGGATCACCGAGATTGATGATCTCCTGATAAACCTCTCCGGCCCGATCCATTGCCCTGCCCTTTTCATAGGCTTCAGCCAGCATAAACCGAAGATCCGCGTTCTCTTTATTTTCGGAAAACTTAACGGACATGGCAAGAGCGTCCGCTGCCTTAAGATAGGCTTTCCGTTGTAAATAGGTTTCCCCCAAATCCCGATAAGCCTGGGAAATCCGGACCGGCGGTTGATCAGGCAATGCAGCCATCATATCGATGGCCTTGACATACCGGTTCGTTGCGGTCTCCAAATCTCCGATCGCTCTTCTTGCCTCTGCCTCACTCAAGAGTATGGTAGACTGAAGTGTCTTTTCCTTGCTCTTTTGCAACGCGGTTTCGAGTTCCTTGATCGCTTTTTTATATGTCTTTTTTTCAAGATAGATCTGACCGATATGGGCATATGCCATTCCGATATCCGCATGCTTGGGGTAGGTCTGGGTGTATGCATTTAAAATCTTCAATGCAGAATCGGACTGGCCCGATTCATGAAGGGATATCCCCAGATTCGAATACAGCTCCGGGGGACGCTTGTCCTTTGCGTAAAGCTGATAGGCTTTTTCTAGGAGCTCGGCCGCATCCTTATAAATATATCCCTTTAGATAGGCCATTCCCACGGTCTTATAGAGATCCGGTGTATTGATGCGATTGATGATATGTTTATCCTTTTCGTACCATGCCAATACACCGGTGGAATTATCGACTTCCAGCAATTTTTGAAACAGGGCCCCATACGCGTCCGTCATGACCTGAACCGCTTCCTCCTTGAGCGTTCCCGGATACTTGGCAAGAAAGTCTTTGATGGTTTCGATGCTTTTCTCATGTTCCCCTTCTTTGGTCTGAAGCCCTGCAAGTTTTAACATGGCCAATCGGGCCACGAGATGGTCCGGATGTTCGTTGATGATCATTCGGTATAAGCTTTCTTTTTCTGCCCGGCGCTTCAAATACTCCGCAATTCTCACGCTGCTGATAACAAAACCGTCGGATTGGGGATAGTTTTTGATGACATGCTCATGGACCTTCTGCGCTTTTTCCGGCTGATTGTCGTCACGATAGGTATCTCCGATACGGCTCAGGATGACAGAAATAGATGGGGTATCCGGAAAGAAATTGACCGCTCTTAGCAAAGCGTCCCGTGCTTTGGCATATTTACCGGTCTGATAATAACCGTTACCGAGATAAATCAACAGATCAGGGGATTCATAAACCTTTGTGGGATCCGTTTTCATAAGGCTGATAAGGACCCGCTGTGATTCCGGAAAATTATTGGCTTCATATAACGCCTTACCCAGTTCTATCCTTGCATCTGAAACAAAAGGACTTTGGGAATGGTTGGCCAGCCATCGCTCCAACATCGAAACGGCCAGATTGATCTTTTCTTTTTTGATGTATACCCGGGACAGTTCGAGCATCACCTCAGGCACCCCGGAAAAATTCGGATAAGTGTCTAATATGACCTTCAGATACCCATTGGCTTCTTTGTAGTTTTTCAATTTCCGATGAAGTTTGCCCAAGGCAGTAATGCCGTATGGCGCGTATTTGGATTTGGGATAATAGCTGACCACTTCCTGAAAGCGTTCAACCGCTTTCAGTTGCTGATCATCAACGGTATAATCCAGTTTCTTATAGAATGCATAGGCTCTCAAATAATAGGCGGCTTCTAAACATTTTTTGGGGGATTCTGATTTGGATACGATATAGGCATTCAGTCCATCAAACATCTTCTGCCAGGATTCCTGGCGACTTAAATCCATGGCCTGGTCAATGGCTGCATGACTGATGCAAGGATCGGTTTCCATGTCAATGATCATCTGATCCAGGCTGTCCAATCGAGCCGGTTTCCATTTATTTAATCGAGACAGCGTAATATTGAACGGGAGTCCGGAATAGGTCGGTTCGGCAATTTCCTGTGAATGAGGTGTACCGACTTTCTTTTTGGCCGCAGGGGGTTGATCTTGAACCGGTTTTTTTGCTCTCTGTATTTCCTTTGACGAACTGTTTTCCGGTATGCATTGAACCGAGAGTGTATTTTGAGATTGAATCCACCTCGAGGACAACCCTTTAATATCAACCCGGGTAAGAACCGATACCACCACCACACGATCCGAGAGACGATCGATCCTGATCCTTTTGATCCAGTCCTCATTAAAACGAGCCTTGGAGAGGCCGCTTGAAAGCCTTGCGTTTTTAAAGGCAATGACCACCTCTTTTTTATCCACCTGGAAAACCCGGTAGGGCGTTTCCCCGTTTAATTTAATGGTAACGGTTTCAGGCGTTTCGCTCAGACGGATCGATTCAATCAAGCGGACCCAATCGGAGCCTGCAGGTCGGGGAAGAAGGATGACAGCCCATACGATAAAAAGCGACACCAGGCGTTTAAATGATTTATACGTTAACATCATGATGGTCGGTTTAGCCTTTTAAAAACTCCATTCGCCCTCATCTGTTATGACGATCATGTGTCTTTGGGGGACGAAACTTGAGTTATCATGTTTTACCACAGCAAACTGCGTGCCAGTCGATTCTTGGTTGCCGATATTGACGATTTCAAGCGGCATTATGGTCAACAGTGCACAAAAAATGCCACATGGACTTTGTAAACCTTCGATGAAAATAGGCGTATGGATTAATGCAGGTCGGAATCTACACAAATCTCTTTCACTGGAAGTTCGGTTGTGGGATCGGGTATCCGGTTTAGTTGACGCAATAAGAATGAGATGAAAAATTTGTCAATAATTTGACATTTATGAAGATAAAAGAGATCCGGATTCTCCCTTTTGCTGTTCGGAAACAGTCATTGATTCCAACTTCATTTTCTTAATCTTTTCGACCAATGTTGTTCGGTTCATTTTCAGCAGATCGGCAGCTTTGGCTTTTACCCAGTTGGTCTGATTCAAGGCATGGAGAATCAAATCCTTTTGATACTGTTCAATGGCTTCGTTAAATCCGATTCCGGAATCAAAAGAAACCTGGGTGACGCTCCGCTCCCTGGGGATATCTCCGCGGATTTTCTCAGGAAGATCCGAAGCCTGAATGACATCTTCTTCAACCAGCACGCTCATTCGCTCAATGAGGTTTTCAAGTTCTCGGATGTTGCCCGGCCAGTTATATTTCAGCATCAGATCCATGGCCTCGTCGGAAAAGGACTTCATCCGTTTCCGATCCTGTCGCCTCCTGCCGCCCATACGTTTCAGAAAGCAATCCTTTAGAAGCGAAATATCCGATTTCCTTTCCCGTAGCGCTGGTACATGAATGGGGATGACATTCAAACGGTAGAATAGATCCTCCCGAAACTTACCTTCTTCGATGGAGTTGTGGAGGTTTTTATTGGTTGCTGCAATGATGCGCACATCGACCTTAACAGACTTGGTGCTTCCCACTCGCTCAAAGTTATGCTCCTGAAGCACCCGCAAGAGCTTTACCTGGAGATCCGGACTCATGTCACCGATTTCATCTAAGAAGATGGTTCCTCCATCGGCCATTTCAAATCGTCCGATACGGGTTCGATGGGCTCCGGTAAAGGCTCCCTTTTCATGACCGAACAGTTCACTTTCCAAAAGCTCTCCGGGAATCGCGCCACAGTTGATAATCACCAACGGCTTGGAATGGCGGTCACTGTTGTAGTGAATGGCTCTGGCGATGAGTTCCTTGCCGGTTCCGCTCTCTCCGGTAACCAAAACCGTACTGTCCGTTGCTGAAACCTTTTCGATAGACCGAAACACGTTCATCATGGCGGGGCTGTCCCCGATGATTTCGCTGAATTTTTTGGTTTGGGACAAATCCGATTTTCTCCGCAGGAGGCCGGCATAGGCCTGCTCATCCACGGCGCTTTCAACCGTTGTGATGATCTCTTTCGGGTCATCTGATTTGGAAAAATAGTGAAATGCCCCCCGTTTGATGGCGTCGACGGAATCTCTGACGGAAGCTTTTTTAGAGATGATAATACAACGGGTCTCTGGATGTTGGAGCACAACGCTTTCCAATAATTGTTTCCCTTGGGAGGAGAAATCGGTCAACACCGCATTGAAGGCTTCTTTGCTCAATCGCTTTTCGGCATCTGAGACGGAGCTTATGACCTCGCTGGAATAACCGTGACGTTCCAACATTTCAGCGTAATAATCCGTTATTTTCGCGTCTTCCATGGCAACAAGTATTTTGGACATGCTCACCTACATTCCTATTTTTTTCTAACCATGGGCCGTGATAACGACCTAGTGCTATCTGCTATCCGTATATCTTCTGGAGTTTGTCGGATATCTGTTCAGCGGTGAAAGGTTTAACCACATAGTTGGAAACACCGGCTTGAACAGCATCCAAAACATTCTGCTTCTGGGTCTCTGCCGTAACCATAAGGAAGGGAACATCTTTATATTCGTCACTGGCCCGAACCGTTTTCAAAAGTTCCAGACCGGTCATTTTCGGCATATTCCAGTCCGATACGATCAGGTCGATCTTGTTCTTTTTCAAAGCGTCAAGCGCAGTGGTTCCATCATCCGCTTCAATAATATTCTCAAAACCGAGCTGCCTCAAGATATTTTTCACGATTCTGCGCATGGTCGCAAAATCATCAACAACCAAAACTGTAATCGAAAGATCCATGTTGCCCATCCTTCCTGAGCCTAACATTCGGTTATTGGATTCTGTCTCATTACTCAGCTTTCCAAACAAATCTCTATGGTAAAGCTGCCGCCTTCGGTGTGAAATGGAATTGCGATAATGGGTCCCTCGGTGATATGCGTGATTTGGTGGTTGGTGCCGGTAACGACAGACGGAATTGCCGCCTCAAACACTTTACCCTCTTCTTCCAGGTTGCGCCTTGCCTGCCCGGATATCATGTTGGTTAATTCACCCCCAGCATCCGCAACTTCGCTATTCAGGTTGGTGACTTCTTCACCGAACATTTTGGAGACGATTTTTAATATGCTCCCTGAATCAAAAGTCACCGAAATGGTTCCGTTTGTCTCGCCGGTGATACCGATGAGACCGGATACGTCTCCCTTTGCAATGTTGTCCTTCTTCAAATAGGGTTTGCCGGCTTCGGCTTCGGCCTGTGCCATGGTTTCAAGGACCTTAATTGTTGCGTTGATAAAGGGATTGATTAAAGCGACATCCATTTTTCTCCCTCCACTTCAAACTTCAGTATAATATTCTTTCATGAAATTTAAAAAATAACCTCTCAATACACCTCATCTGGATTATCGGCATTGTACTTTACAATGTTTTTCAAATGCGTATAACTGTCCAAATCCATTGAACGAAAAGAAATTGCAACACCTGTTGCATTTGACCGAACCACACGGCCGTCTATTGGAAGGGTCAGCGGATCGCTCATTCCGGAAAGCACGATCTTTACCCGGCATTCCGTATGTAGCGGAATGGACTGCTCGGTTTTCACAAAAATTCCACTCACACTCAAATCCTTTGAACTTCCGGTGACATGGAATTCTCTCGTGCCCGCTTGAATAATGATCTCTGTTTTAAAATCGACACGAATCTTTTTGCGTCTATCGTCAGCGTCTATTGACTGCATATTCCGGTTATTATCCCCCCGGGTTGCCCGGGGATATATTAGTCGTACTCTTTGGTATCGCGAATCGTTCTTCGCTGTTGACGAAATGTATAAGCAATCAGCCGTTCTTGCGCTTCATCACTCATGTTCAAGAATTTAATCCCGATCTCATACAACCCGCCGTTGTCTCCCCGCCGGGGGTCAACCCGAATCACTTCTCCCTGGACATTGAATGCGCCCAAAGGAAAATCCGGTATGAACAGTGATATGTCGAGCAGCAGGCCGACTTCCACCGGAGTGGAAACAACCAGGCTGACTCCTGAGCCGCTGATATTGACGGTCTCTTGGACCTCGATGGTGTTCTGGTCCGGTTTTTCACCGCCCAGCAAATCGATGACCGTGTCCAGCTTTTCATTGATTTGAAACATAAACTCCATTAGATAAGATATGACGGTGTCCGGGGCGCCGATCCGGTCGGAATCCTCAGATGACCCACCCGGCAGGGGTAAGGAGGAAAGCGCAGATTTCAGATTGTGTTTCCGATCCAAATCCTCTTTATCCAGAGGCCTTACCCTCGCATCGATGTTCAGCGGAGCCCTGACAAATTCTCTTTTTTCTTCTTTTGCTTGATCCGACATATAAAAACCATCATTCTGAAATGACAAATAGAATGTTGTTCTGTATTCTGCCTAAAAAGCCCATCAATTTATAACACTTAGGGTATTCCGTGTAAACCCTGATCCGTTAAAACAATTAGCCCCACGGACAAATCGAAAGCTAAGGGTTTATGCATGGGTCTGCTCCGTTCCCATGGATAATTTCCCCTCTTCATAAAGCTTGAGAAAGACTTCCACGATATCCGGATCGAATTGTGTTCCTGAACCCTGCCGTATGATATGTATGATCCTCTCCTTCGGCATCTCGGAACGGTAAGGTCGATCCGATGCCATGGCGTCATACGCATCGCAGACAGCGAGAATACGGGCCAATAGGGGTATTTCTTCCTTTTTCAACTCATCCGGATACCCTTGGCCGTCATACCGTTCATGGTGGCCGCGGATAATTTGCTGTTCTCGACCCCACAGCCCCAGCTGCTCGACGATTTCAGACCCGATGACCGGATGCTGCTTGATGATCTCAAATTCTTCCTGTGACAGCTTGCCCGGTTTCAACAGGATGTCGTCCCGGATGCCGATTTTTCCGATATCATGCAGTCTGCCTGCAACATTTAAGATATCCAATTCTTCTGTTGAACATCCGAATGCCTTTCCGATCATCAGGGCCACGCCGGTTACCCGATTGGAATGCTGTTGCGTATACTCATCCCGTGCCTGGAGTGCCTTGACGAATGCAAACAGGGTCGCAAACAGATTTTCGTAGATATTTTCATAAAGGGCCAGGTTCTCAACGGTTCGGGCGGCATTCTGGGTCATAAAAGACAGGTAGTATAAATCTTTTTCAGTAAACCGGGCATCCATATTACGATTAATGGCCGTCAATACCCCGAATGTCTTTTCACGGATTTTTAGCGGAACCGCCATCAAGGACCGTATTTCCAGAGACAAACCTCTTGCTCCGTTGTTTTGGGAGATCAGCAGGGGGATTTCATCCGTCACCGTCTCCATAATCAGGGTCTCAATGGAGCGATTCCCTGCGGAAGCAGTATCCAGAGGAGACGGACCGCCGTGGGCGGCGGCAACTTCAAAGGGGCGTTGAACGGCCTCATTAATTACATAGAACCGAGTATCGTCAGCTCCGGTAATTTCTAAAGCCAGGTCTACGGCCCGTTTAAAAACACTCATACTCGTGCTGATTGCCGTGAAATCGCTCATGATCTTGTTAAGGGTATTGAGTTCATCCACCTTGCCCAACAGCTGGGTATTCAGCTTCTCAAGACGCTCTTTGCTCTCAACTTCCTTTTTGAGGAGTATATTTTCCACAAACAGCTGCCGTTCGCGAAAAACCCGCTTCAGGCAAAGTTCCATCTGATTAAGGCTCACCGGCTTAATTAGAAAATCCACCACACCGTTTTTTAAGGTCTTTATGGTGTTTTCCATGGAAGGATATCCGGTCATTACCACCACGGGAATGGAATTGTCTTTCATGCGAATATGCTCGGCAAGTTCCAACCCATCCATTTCCGGCATATTGATATCCGTAAAACAGCAGTCGATCCGCTCAGAATCCAATACACTGGCAGCCTCACGTCCGTTTTTTGCGGTTACCACCCCATAACCTCTTTGCCGGAAATACTCGCATGCAATGGATAAAATATTCTCCTCGTCATCCACAAACAGAATTTTCTTTTCGTTATCGATTGTTGATCGCACCGTCGTATTTACCCTGCTTTTTCAATGATTCGAAACGTTCATTCCTTCATCAACATCACGAGAATTTATGCAAATTTTATACCAAAAAAACCGTGCTTTTCCGAACAGGCGCCCTCTAATCGTCTGCCGGATACCGGTTTCCATGTCAATTATCAATGACCGGTTTGAATATCAAGACGGCTCTGAGGATTGTGGCTGGATTGCCCCCACTGTGCGGGATGCGGACGGATCAAACGGATTGGTGCGCATGGCATGGAAAAATATTCGAGATCCTATGCCGCCTTTTTCAATGCCGACAAGACCGCATCGTAATCGGGCTCCTGAGAGAGTTCTTTAACCAACTGGATATAACGGATAACGCCTTCACGGTCGATGATAAATACGGCCCGGGCCAGCAAACGAAGCTCTTTGATGAGCACTCCGAATTCCTTGCCGAATGCTGCATCCCGATGATCAGACAGGGTGATCACATGATCAACCCCGGCAGCTCCGCACCACCGCTTTTGCGCAAAGGGCAGATCCATACTCACGGTCAGGATCTTGACATCCCGGCCCAATGATTCGGCCTCCTGGTTGAATCTCCGGGTTTCCATATCGCAAACCGGTGTGTCCAGGGACGGTACCGACGATACCACACAAATCTGACCGCGATAGTCAGAGAGATTTACGGGTTGAAGTTCGTTGTTGAGCAGCACCGCATCCGGCGCCTTATCCCCTGCCTGAAGTGCGCTTCCCATCAGGGTCAGCGGATTGCCTTTCATGGTCACCTGTTCTGTTCGTTCTTCCATAATGTGCCTCCTTTCTGAGTTTGGACTGCACAAATAATTTTATCCAACGGGCTTTTTTGTAAACATAATACCAGTTAAAGGGATTGTCCAAATAATGTTTTCCCCCCATATACGGCCTTCGGTCCGAGGTGTTCTTCGATCCGCATGAGGCGATTATATTTGGTGACCATCTCCCCCCGGATGGGAGCGCCGATTTTAATCAGCTTCGCCCCCACAGCCACTGCAAGATCGGCAACCATGGGATCATCCGTTTCGCCGGAACGGCATGATGCAAATACGGTATAACGATTTGCCCTTGCGATTTCCACGGTCTTGAAAGCTTCGGATATTGTGCCGGCCTGATTAATTTTAAAGAGCACGGCATTTGCAGCCCCGAGTTTTGCCCCTTGTTCAAGGCGGTGTGCATTGGTGGCAAAGAGATCGTCACCCACCACAAGGCAATCGAGCTCTCGGGTCATTAAGGCAAAACCGTTAAAATCATTCTCCTCAAGGCCGTCTTCAATGAAAACCAGCGGGTAGTTTTGGGTTAGGCGCTTGTAATATGAAATGAGTTCTTCAGGTGAATACGCTCCGGTTCCAAGCTGATATGTCGCTTTTGTACCATCGTAAAAGAGATCGGCGGCCACATCGATCCCTAATCCGATTTTACCGTCGTATCCTGCCCCATCAATGGCTTCCATCAACAGATCGAAAACCGATTCGGTGGATGTCAATGGCGGGGCCAGGGCTGTAATCTGCGCAATAAGCCCAAACTGTTCCGTCAGTTTTGCATGCACTAAATGGAAGACTTCCACGGCTGCAGCAACCGCTTCCCTTGCTGTGTCAAATCCATATGGAACAATCAGGTAGTCTTCGAAATCGAGTGCATTTCCGGCGGTCTTTGACCCTGAAATCATATTGGCGCAGATCACAGGCAGTTCAAACCGATTCCCGTCACACAGGTATTGAAAAGGTTCGATGCCCAAAACGGCCGATGCCGTTCGTGCTACCGAAAGGGATACGGCGGTGATGGCGTTTCCGCCCATATTCGATTTGTTCGGCGTTCCATCAATCTCAAGCAGTACCTGATCGATTCCCTTCTGGTCGGTGACGTCATGTCCAATGAGTTTGGGAGCGATAATCGATTCAATATTCTGAACCGCTTTTAAAACGCCTTTTCCCATGAGACGTCGCCCGCCATCTCGCAGCTCAACCGCCTCATGGGAAGAGACCGATACCCCGCTGGGACACGCGGCAATACCCCGGAACCCGTTTTCGGTAATCGTTTCGACTTGAACCGCCGGAATTCCTCTTCCGTTGATGATCTCACGGGCTTTAACGGTACCGATGGTTGCATTCGGCATGACTACCTTCCTTTATCTATAATCAATACACGCAGGTTCACCACATTGGTGCCGGTTGGACCGGTAACTACGGCATCCCCCAATGCCTTTAATGCGGTGGTACTATCATGACGTTTGAGCACATCAAAGAGATCGATGTCGAGTTCCTTGGCCCGATGAACGGTTTTGCCGTCTGCCATTCCACCGGCAATTTCAGTGGGCCCGTCGCTTCCTTCAGAGTCGATGGAAACCAGCGTAATCCCGTCATATCCGGAAATACTTCTGGCAAACCCCAGTACCAGTTCCTGATTCGGCCCACCCTCTCCGGTATGGCCGCCAATGGCGACCGTAGTTTCTCCGGCACTGGCCAGCATACAGGGGGGGCGAAAGGGACGTCCGTAAATCTGAATTTCTTTTGCAATACCGGCAAGGACGGCGCCCACCTCTTTAGACTCGCCTTCTATTTTGGTGGAAAGCACAACCGCTTTGTACCCCAGAGTTTTGGCCGTATCCACCGCAGCCAGACAGGCGCTGCGTTGATTACCGGTGTCGAACATGTAGGTTTCGAACCCTTCGAAGCTTTTAAGGGTTTCCAACCTGTGATCCGACATACCCTCTAATAGGTGATTGCGAACACTTTGAGGAACTTCATTCCAAATATCATAATTTTTCAGAACCGATACGGCATCGGAAAATGTGGATGGGTCCGGAAGCGCCGGATCGGGCCACGGCAATCCCTCAGGGGCGGTATCCTGAGTCAGGGTGATGACCGTCGCGGGCTGCATCAACTCGATCAGTCCCCCGCCTTTAATCCGGGACAGGTGTTTTCGAACCGCATTTAACTCATTGATGGGAGCTCCGGTTTTCAGCAGCAGTCGATTGGTTCTAATCTTATCGTCCAGGGAAATACCGTTTACCGGGAGCACCATCAACGCAGAGCACCCGCCGGTGATACATGCAAAGACCAAATCTCCGGTTCGAACTTTGGAACCGATGCTTTCAATTCTCTGCCCCCCCATTAGGCTCGCTTCATTGGGTACCGGATGTCCGGCCCTTATGACCGTAATGTGATCGAGTTTTTCTTCCACATCTTCTTTAACAAGGACCAATCCTTCACGAATCCGCGATCCAAGATGCTCATCAAGATACTTCGCCATGGGATAGCTGCCTTTGCCGGCTCCCACCACGTAAATATCCCCGATACGGTTAAGATCGAAGGTCTTGTCCCCCACTTTGAGAAGTTTTCCCCGCTTTCTGACGATACGCTTTGCCCCTTCATACGTATCGGCAGCGGAAAGTGCGGAAGAGAGGCAAAGCAGCGCATGTTCCCGGGTCTGTCCGTCACCGTGGCCCACAAGCTCATGGTAATTTTTAAACCGTTCCATATGCATGGTTTTTCATTTCAAATTTGAAGGTGTCGGTTTTTTGTCTATTCATCAATCGGCAGGTTTCCCCCGAAAAGGACTTCAAACAGGTATGTCTCCTCCAGTATCCGCCCCTCACCGGTGATGCACTTAACGGCTTGATCTTTAACATACTCACCGTACGCTTCCATGGATATGACCTTCTTCTTCACGATCCGAAACGAATCATGTGATTTATCAGGGATGGGAACGAAGCTCTCTCGAAAGCCTTCCACAAGAAAAAAGATGATTTCCGTTTCATAAATGGCAACCAGCACATCGGAATCCTTTGATCCGTATCGGCCATGGAGTTTCTGTTTATGATAGATATTTAGAGGAGTGTCAGCCAACTCGAGTTTCAGGAACAGACCGTTATCCGCATCAATCCCCTGCCGGAATTCTCTTTTGATCTCCTCCATGGTTCGTTTTCCCACTTGCTGGGCAAACAAAATATCTTTAAACACCCAGGGAGTGTGATCCGGGTAGAGCGGGGAGTCGCTCCGGAAGCCTTCGGGTACTGGCAGGAGTCCGTTTTCTTCGTAGAAATCAAAGGTGCGATCCGGGTTTCTGCCTAAAAATATGCTCTCGTTTTTAAGCAGCTTTAATATCTCTTTTTTGGTAAGCACAATCCAATCCCCGCAAAACAATCAAAATTCGTCCGGGAAACCGTAACCGTCATCGTTTCATGAGGATTCAGCAGATGTCGGCAGTTTGACCCTGAACGTTGTTCCATGGGGTCCGGTACTGGATACGGCGATCTCTCCCTTGTGATCTTTAATGATACCGTAGCTGATGGAAAGGCCCAATCCGGTCCCCTTACCCACATCCTTGGTGGTAAAAAACGGGTCGAAAATTTTATCTGCAATCTCTTTCGGGATTCCGCTGCCGGTGTCGGAAACCAGCAACTCCACAAGATTATGTGCGTCCGGATCACGATGGGCTTCGATCGTTAGTTTGCCTTTAATCGGTTCGCTCTCATCCGAAATTTCTTTCTTTTCTCTACCTGCCTTCTGTTCTATTGCGTCCTTGGCATTGGTAATCAGATTCAATAAAACCTGTTCCAGCTGATTGGGATCGCCCCAGACCTTCGGCAGATCCTCGCTCACCTTCTTTTCTACCTGGATTTCACCCAACCGCAGCTGCTCTTCGATCATCAAAAAGCAATCTTCAATGGTCGTTCCCAGATCCAGCGGAATAAACTCGGTACCGGATTGCCGGGAAAAAATCCGCAGGTGGCTGATGATTTTCATCAACCGCTTGGTATTTCTAAGGATCATCTCGAGTTCGTCGTAATCTTCATCCTCCGGCCTGCGTTTTTTAAACAGCATCTGGGCATGTCCCCGAATTACCATCAGCGGCTGGTTTAACTCGTGAGCAACGCCGGCGGCAAGCTCGCCGATGGAGGAGAGCTTTGCCGATTGAACCAGTTGGGCCTGTGTCTGTTTCAGCTCTTCCAGGGCATTGTTGAGGGCGGCCTCGGCACTCAACCGCTGGTCAATCTCATTGCTCAATCTCCCGTTGGCGTCCTCGAGTGCAACGGTGCGTTCCTGAAGCCTTTCCAGGTGTTCGCGGAGTTTTGAATAGAGCCGTATGTTTTCCAGGGCGAATCCGATTTCACCGATCATGATGGATATGATCTGTTCGTCGCTCAAATCGAAGATACCGTTTTCCCCTTTCCGCGACAGGTTCAGCACGGCGATCAGCTCGTCTTTGACAAATATCGGCATGCTTAGAAAGGAAGGGGACCCGTATTTGGGGTCATTGGGTCGTTGGGTCCGGGAGTCGGCTTCAATGTCCTTCACCAGCAGCGGTTGATGGTGGTCCACGACATGCTGTGAGATCGATCCGTCAATGTTGAGAAAGGAATATTTCTCAGGCCCGCCCCTCAGCCCTTTGGTTGCCACCACTTGAAATCTTTTATCATTCGGCGCCACCTTGAAAATGGATCCGATCTGTGCACTGGTAACAGCCATTGATTTTTCGAGCAGTGCGCTCAACAGTTCGTCAAAATCAAGGGTTTTGCTCGCGATTTCAATGAGTTCTTTCAGCGCCAGAAGCTCAAACACCTTATGGCCCAGGTCGGAGGTGGTATTCTCGAGTTTGCCCATCAAGGCTTCAAAGGTTTCGGTTAAATACTGGACCTCATCTACACCTCGTTTGGCTGGAACCGCTTCACCATCCTCCGCCACAACCTTTTTCATGAGCCGGACCATGGTAAGGATTTTTTCAAATAACTGGCGGAGAATCATTAGTCCGGCGAGAATCAGGACCAGGATGAATGCCACCATCATCATTTGAATGAAATCAAGGGCAATTTCATGCCTGTAAAAAATGTATGTGAAGATAAGGAAGGGAATGATAAAAACCAGAGCCGTGACAATCAGCAGTGTGTTCCGTAATCCTGAACCTTCTTTTTTCATATGATTCCTATTTGTCATGATGAATCTATCCTTTGGCGCCCTGATCGCCTTTCACCGGGTTTCCGGCACTTCCACGCCAGACACCTTGCCAGACACTTTTGCAATTATTCTGCCAGGTTCACCCGCGTTTGGATGATCTGCTTGGATTTAAAACCATAAAGTCAGCCAAAATGCAATTCATAAGTGGCCGGGGCTTGTACTTTCCTTCTTCTGAGACCATCCGAATCCCCTTGCTCTTTCAGTATGATTTTAAAGGGGAGCGAATCAAAACTTTCGGTTTTGATTGTTGCATGACCAGGCTGTCATGATATATGTCCTATCGTTAGACTCGGCGGTCCATACGAACCCTGCAGCCGTCTATGCCGAATCCTCTGGAGGCGGTTAAGATCATGCGTTACGGACGGATCGGATACGATGCATGGGGCAACATCATGCCAAAACGGCCTAGCATGCCTCAAAATGGGACGGTTCGTAGCTGAAGAGCGGGGAAACCGAATTGAAGTCAATTAAATAGGACGCAGATCTACGCAGATATGCACAGATAAAAAAATCAATATTTTATAATCATTATAATCTGTGTTAATCTGTGTTTACTTGCCCGCCGTATTTGCTTGGCGGGTCCGTGTCCCATAAAGGAAATTTCCCATACTGTTAAATTAGCAAAAATGACGATAGTCCCTTAATAATTCTTTTTATGCATTTTATGACAAAATACCAATATACAAGCACCCCGCCAGAAAGACGGCGGACAAGCAAATTCCAAATAAATTCAAAATTCAAAATTTCAATGACCGAAACTTAGTGATATGACAGATCAATACCAAATCTTTGTTTTGAATTTGTGTTTTTGGTTATTGGATATTGTTTGTTAT
>Ga0180009_10004057_pt1 | contig 16316 bp, 22 predicted proteins | sample OS_PC_MetaG_FD_123537 | JGI IMG/M metagenome (GOLD analysis project Ga0180009, IMG submission 123537) | Groundwater microbial communities from the Aspo Hard Rock Laboratory (HRL) deep subsurface site, Sweden - OS_PC_MetaG | ecosystem: Environmental > Aquatic > Deep subsurface > Groundwater...
CTCGGCACCTACCTCGGGTGGCGTCGGATGATCGAGCGCGACGGCGCTCGCCTGACACCCGCTCACGCCATCGCCGAGGCGCTCGGAGATTGAGCCGCTACATCAATCGTGAACAGAGCCACCTGCGTTCGTTGGCCCATATGAGCTAATCAAAGCCATGAGCACTGCAGTAAATACCAAACCTATTTTAATCATGCGGGACTCCGGCGCTTTCCAACCCACCAGTCAGTGAAGAAGAGAAAAGCGATTGGAAGTAAGAGATATATAATAAATGAAAGTGCATGGCTGCTGAACGCCCCGCTATCGATAGCTGCAAAAATCAAGGCGAAGAACCAAAGAGCTGCCGCAACATATGAACCGCGGGAGATCGATCCGCGCAGGAAGTTGATTTGTGAGAGTAAGGAAGCGGGAGGTTTTGTCTGTGGGGCCTCAGCCACCTGTGAAGCAACGCCGTCAGGCGAGGGCGATGCGTCTTCTCGTGACACAATCGCGTCGGTCTTTGGAGAAGCCGTAACAGCCAGTTTCGGTCGGTGGAGCAACACCCAAAGTGCGACCACCCACGCCACGACCAGCGCAGAGAAGTAGGCCGGGTCACCCTGATGCAGAGGTTCAAGGATGAATTCCTTTAGCTCAGAACCCGGTTGGTAAAGCCAGGTTCCAATCGCAGTGCCAATAACGGGAGCGACAGGCAGGGCTGCAACACTTGCCGCAAGCCACCTGCGGAGTCGCGGCCACATCCATAACGCGACCCCGGTGATGAGCAATGTTACGCCCGTGAGGAGTAAGACTGGCTCGGTTGGTTTAAGCCAGCGATAATTCCGATCGAACAGTATATCGATCAAGATCTCTTGCGTGACCCAAAGGCCTGCTCCCGCCACCCCTAAAGCAACCGCTTTGCGTGCAAAGCCTCCGATGCGTGCCCAAGCTGCACTCATGTCCACCCCCGCCCGTTCCGATCAGTTTGCAAATATATCGTAAGGCCGACATTTCTCAAGTTCTTGTCGGCCCAAGCGCCGTGTCGCTCGCGCATCGTATGTCCTCAACGCCGATGAGGTACGAGGCGACGCACGCAACCGGCCACAAGTCGCGCTGCGACCGGGACTTCTCCGCCCGCTTCAAGCAGGACGCCTATGCCGCCGAAGAGCTGGTCGCCGAAATCGGCTCGGCCTTCCTCTGCGCCGAGCTAGGCATCACGCAGGACACGCGCGCCGATCACGTGCAGTACATCGCCAACTGGATCGTGCTCCTCAAAAGCGGTTCCAAAGCGATCGTTACCGCCGCCGCCAAGGCCTCCCAGGCCGTCGCCTGGCTCAAAAAGCAGCAGCCCTCATAGGGCTGCACTGGCGCGGCAATGTAGTTCCCGCGCTATAAAGCAATCCCTTGTGTTCTTAGCGTAATTCCGTCAGCATCAGACTCATGTACGACTCCGACGACCATAAAATTGTCTCCAAATTACTCGATCATTTCGGCGAAGCCGAAAGCCTCCGACTCGGCTTCCTCGGCAAGGACGACAACGCGACCCTCTATGTATCCGCCAAAGGTCTCGGCTATTTGCTCGATGTCCTGGCAGCGGATCTGGATACCCTTCAAGCTGCCTATGCCGCCGGTTACGATCAAGGATACACGCAAGCCAGAGACGGCTACTAAGTCCGGGCAAATTTGTTACTTCCGCCCAGACCGGTCTGCAGCGGATGGCATGCTCCCCGGCATGATGCCGAAACAGCGCCCGCGAACCCGTAAAGCCAGATCCATCCTCTCCGTGCCGCTGACGCCGGAGCAGAAGAGCGATCTCACGCGCCGCGCCGGTGTGACGCCGCTCAGCGCCTATGCCCGCGCCGTGCTGTTCCCCGCCAACGATAATGCGCCGTCGCTCCCGCGCCGCGTGCGGCGGAACAAGGATCGCGAGCAGCTTGCGGCCTCCATTCTGGCGCAGCTTGGCAAAAGCGAAGCGGCCAGTAGCCTCCGCGAGATCGCGCGCGGGGTGAAGCTAGGCATCATTGTGGTAACGCCGGAAACCGATGCGGCGCTGCGCCAGGCGGCGCAAAGCGTGCAGATGGCCGCGCAGGCGGCGATGCGCGCCTTGGGCGTCAAGCCCCGGTGAGCCGCCATGATCCTCAAAGCCTCTCAGCGCGGCGGCGGCAAGCAGCTTGCTCTGCATCTCCTCAAGACGGAGGAGAACGAACATGTCGAGATCCATGAGATGCGGGGCTTTGTCTCTGATGATCTGGTCGGCGCGCTGAACGAGGCGCATGCCATATCCAAAGCCACCAAATGCAAGCAGTTCCTCTTCTCCGTCTCCCTCAACCCGCCGCCGCAGGAGCGGGTGGATGTCGCCACGTTCGAGGACGCCATTGCCCGGATCGAGGAGAAGAACGGCCTCTCCGGTCAGCCGCGCGCCGTTGTCTTCCACGAGAAGGAAGGCCGCCGGCATGCGCATGCCGTCTGGAGCCGGATCGATGCCGACACCATGACGGCCAAGAACCTTCCATTCTTCAAGAACAAGCTCCGCGAGCTGAGCCGGGAGCTTTACATCGAGAACGGCTGGAAGATGCCGCGCGGGCTCATGAACTCGCGCGAGGCCGATCCGCGTAACTTCACGCTGGCCGAATGGCATCAGGCGAAGCGCGCAGGCCTCGACGCCCGCGATCTCAAATCGATCATGCAGGAATGCTGGGCGGTCTCGGATTCAAAAGCCGCCTTTGCGCAGGCCTTGCAGGCGCGCGGCTTTACGCTGGCGCGCGGTGATCGGCGCGGCGCTGTGGCCATCTCGCCGGAAGGAGAGGTGTTCTCCGTGGCGCGCGCTGTGGGCAAGAAGACCAAAGACGTGAATGCCCGGCTTGGTGATCTGGGCTCGCTTCCCAGCGTTACCGACGCAAGGGGCGCGCTGGCCAAGGATCTCGCGCAAACCTGGCACCGCCATCGCCAGGAAGCCTCGCTGGAAAAGCGCCGCGCTTTGGCCCCGTTGGAGCAACAGCGCCAGGCCATGGCGCTGGCGCATCGGCAGGAACGCGCCCGGCTCGATGCGGGGCTTCAAAAGCGCTGGCAGGAGGAATCCCAGGCCCGCGCCGCCAAGATGCCGGGCGGCGTGCGGGGCTTGTGGAGCCGCCTCACCGGCCAGCATGCCGCCCTGCAAAAGCAGAACGAGTGCGAGGCCTATCTGGCGCTCGACCGCGACCGCGCGCAGCGGCAAGCGCTGATCGAGGGGCAACTCAAGGACCGGCAGACCCTGCAAGCGCAGATCAAGGCCGTCCGCGATCGCCATGTGGCGCTGCTGCGGGAACTCCGCGCCGATCAGCAGCAGGTGAAGCGCACGCTCGAAGCCCCGCCGGTCATGAAGGCGTTCGAGACGCAAGCGAAGGGCGTGGCCAGGACGCCGGAGAAACCGCGCCTCAATGCCGGGCAGCAGGAGCGTTTAGAGCGCCTGCGCCAGAAAGGATCTCCCGAGCATCGGGCCAGCCGGGCGAGCGCGAAGGACCGGGATCGCGGGCGGTAGAGCGATTTTCAGGCCGCTTTTGCTTGATCTACGCCAAGAGCGATCCCGGCATAGCGCCCTCTCGTCTGGCGCAGGTTCACGGCCTGTGCCAGTGCCGAAAACTCGGCGGCGAATTGTTCCGCCCCCAATGCCGCATTGTGGCGGCGCGCGCACCATTCGGCGTAGGCGGCATAAAGCTCCGCCATGGTAAGGCTTGCGCCCGGCATCGGCACCAGCGCCTCCAGTACGAAATCCTCAACCCCACCGATCGGGCGTGCTTCAATCAGAGCCGGCGCCGGCGGCGTATTCGATTGCGCCCGCTGCGCGGCGCGGCGCATTCCGCCGTGGCCGCTCGCGAGATAGAGGCCCAGCGATGAGCCGGTCTCGACCAGAAGCGCGATGACGATGATAAGGGCCAAGCGCACGCGGTCCTGCTCTGCCGCAAAGATGCGGGCCAGCAGCGAGACTTGCGGATCGACCGCTTGTCCGGCCCCGGCGTCCCGCAGCTGCTGCGCCTTGTTCTTCAGCTCTGCCATCTGGTTCTCAAGCCGCGCGCGCTCTTCGCCCGCTGCCAGCTCACTTCTAAGCGCGAAAAATGCGGCGCAGAATACCCGGCTCGCCGTCTCTGTCGCGTCCGTGCAGCCTTTGGTGGATTGCCAGCGCCGATGCTGCTGATGAGCGCGGATGTCTTCGGCGGTAACGCCCGCCGGCCGGTGCGCCGGCAGTGCCGCGAGCCGGCGTTCCGCCGCACTCAAGTCCCGTTGCATGCCCTCGTATGCCGCGCGCATCGCGGCCCGGCCTTCTGTGACTTGCCCGCGCGTATCGGCCGCAAAGCCGATGGCCGAGAGCAGCGAGAAGCCCGAGAAGAACATGAAGAGGGCGGCGCCGCTGGCGGCGGCGACAACGCGGCGCGCGCGCCAGCTCCAGGCGATGAAGAACGGGAGCAGGCATTTGAGGAGATCCGCCGCGCTTGATGCCGCGCCCAGCACCTGCGCCTCGATCGGAGTCTTGCCGAGCGAGGAAAGGAATAGATAGTTCATGGCGGCGGACACGCCCGCCATGACCAGCGCGGCGGCAATGCCAAGGATCGAGAGAATGAAGCGCATTGGCAGGTCTGCTCCGGCAGTGGGGTTGATGAATGCCGCTATCAGAGCAGAGTGCGCCTCAAAATCTGGGGGCTAGTCGGTCTTACGCTGTCCATTTTCATAGGCATCCAGCGCCGCTGAAAGGAGCCGGGCCTGGCTGAGCCCATCACGCTTAGCGAGAGCCTTGAGGCGCGCGGCATCGGATTCCAGGATGGTGAGGTTCTTCTGCACGCGCTTGCCCGGCGGCGGTTTGGGCAGAGGCGCCTTCACCTTGCGCTTCGGCTTCGCCTTCGGCGTTGCCGCCGGGCGCAGATGGCGCTTGATCGCCTCCAGCTTGGTGAATGTGCTCATCGCGCGTGCGAGTGGTTTTGGGTTGCTTTGGATGTTGGGAGGCCGGGGGCGGCGTTACCGCCCGCGGTCGAAAGCGTGTTTGGCCTTGCCTCTGATGAGGGCTTTGCCGTGGCCGGTCTCCAGCCTGTGGCGGGCTTGATCGAGGCTTTGCCGCAGCGCGCGAATGCGGCGCTCGGCGTCCTTGTTGATCTGCCCGTTCACCTGGGCGACCTCCCAGCCTTGCGGGGTCAGATGCAGCTCGGCCCGGGGCTTGGGCCGAGCTGCGATGCGGGCTTCCAGTTCCGCCTTGGTGGCAACACCCGAAGCGCTTAGTCCGAACTCATCCTTCTTCGTCAACGCTCATAACGGGGACCGGTATCGCGGCTGCGCCGATCCTCCCTGCCGGAGTTGCGCTTGTCGTCGCGGGCGCTCTCGGCGCGTTCCTCGCTGCGACCCTCGGACTTGTCCTTCATCTCCTGCAGCCGGTCCTGCACCGAGCGCACCGTAATGCGCCCGTCGACCGGCACGGAATCGAGCTGGATGTTGAAGCCTTCTCCGTCCTTATGCGGCCAGACAGAACCTATCCGGTTGAAGTAGGACTTCTGGCCCTCTCCGGCCTCCCGCACCTGGTAGGCGATGTGAGAGGGGCCGCGTTGCTGTTTGTCGTTTTCGTTGCTCATGTGTTTTCTCCTTTTCATGAGGTGGGTTTGTACCCCTCCACATATGCCCAACTTCCATTCTGGAATTGGGGGTAAGAGGCAAATTCGTGCGGCGCGCGTTCCCGGATGACTCGGAACCGGCGGGTGCCGCGCCATGTCACGACCGGCACGCTATCCGTCGGCGGGTGATACGGGTTCGGCAAATACAGCCCCGCCATTTCGGAGCGCGTGAAGTAAGGGAATTTCTGCGCGAAGACAGGCTTCAAATCCTTGCCGGAGATGAAGATGATCTGCCGGTCTTCCGGCATTGCGAGGATCTCTTCCTCCGTCATGAGCTTGCGCGCCTGCTTGGTTTTGATCCTGGCCGCGCGGGCGAAATGCGCGACCTCGAAGGCCGCCGCGAACGGATCCTCGCCCTGCATGAAGCGCTGCATGGCGCGTCCTTTCTGCGCCCGTGCCTGCTCTTCGAGGCGCGGATCGAGATACTCCAACGTCTCCGAACCCAGCATGTCGGAGACGGCCTTGGCCGTCTGGTAGTCGCGCACGCCGAAGAACTGGCGCATCTGCGCCGAGCCCATGAAGCCGGTCAGGCCCGGCGGCCCGAAATTGCGGATGATCTGGCCGACATCCTGAAAGATCGCCCAGGAACGAATGCCCGCGCCGCGCCCATAGGTGAAGGACTGGAGCAGCGCATCGAAGCTGCCGAGCTGCCCGGCCTCATCAACCAGCATCATGACGCGCGGGCTTGAGGGCACGCGGCCCTTTAGCACCAGCGTCACCGCAAAGAACAAGCGCAGCACCGGCGCGAAGATCTTCAAATACTCCGCCGGCACGATCAGGAAGACCTTGGCCGCGCGGCTGGCAGAGTTGAGCACCTCCAGCGAGAACCCGTCCCCTTCCAGCGATTGCTGCAAGGTGGGATCGTCGAGGAACGACAGCGAGGCATAGATCTCGCCTAGAATAGAGCCGAACTCTCGTGGGCTATCCTGCTGCTTGACGAGAATTTCTCCGGCCGTGCGGCGCACGTCGTCAAAGGTTGAGCCCAGCATAATTTTAAGCACGTCCGGCCAGACTTCAGAGCCGGACTCGACAAGATTCACGAGACGCATCAGGCGCGGAAGGCTGGTGCCACCGGCGGTGTCCGCATCGAATTTAAGAAACGCCTCAATCCAGCTCGCCGCGCGCTGTTCGAAATACTTGCCTTCGCCTTGCGGGCTAATGGCAACCAGCGCCCGCGCCGCAAACTTCGCATCGGCATGGAAGGTGGGGCTCGCCGGATCGAGGATCGCCAGCGGATTGCACGCATGCTGCGGCAAGCCATGCAGGCCGAACGGATTCCAGAGATAGGCATGCTCGCCATGCATCGCATGCGCGGCCATGGAAATGGCGGCCAACTCCCCGCGTGGGTCCAGCACGATCATGCGCTGATCCGGTGTGTTACACACCACATATCCGAGCAGGTCGCGCAGCTTGCCGGAGCCCGCACCGCCGATGGTGATCATCGGCGCATCGCTCTCCAGATAGAACGGCCTGTTCTCCACGAACCCGATCTGCGGACCCGCTTTCCGGAACAGCCCGGCCGCAGAAATCTCAGTGCTGTCCGCCCAGGCGGCAGAGCCGAAGCGATACTCTTCGTTGAAGCCGTGCGCGGTCATGGCGCGTTTCCTTTTTTATGCAGGGGAAATGGAAGAATGGAGGGGCAGCTCTTTGCCGCCCCTCTCCAATGTTCCGCTATACGAGCTTGTAGCCGCTCGCCTCGACGGTCTTGACGTACTTGTATTTGGTGCGGGCGGCGGCGTAGGCGAACGCCGCTGCCAGCACGACCAAAAGCAGAGCGTTGCTGCCCGAAATATACGCCAGAGCAGCCAACACCGCCTCAACTGCGGCGATACCAGCAAGAACGTTGCGGGCAAGCTTACGAGGCTTTGAGATCATAACTTCCGGTGTGCGTGACATTGTCTTTCGTTCCTTTCCTTGGTTGCTCAGACGAAGCGAACCGCGACGGCGAGGCCGGCGGCGACGATGGCGGTGGAGATCGTGGCGCGGGCGCCGAAGAAGATCAGAAGCCCTGTGACCGCGAACCAGCCGAAGGCGGTGAAGTCTTCAAACCCGGTGCCGTACCGCGCCGCCGTGTAGGTCACGACCCAGCCCACGGTCCGGCCGAAGACTTCCGGCGTGGCGAAGAACGCCGCGACGAAAGCGAGAATGTTGGCCAGCGCTTCAACCGAACTCATGAAGACCTTCTGGCGCTTTCCGCGTTGCTCGTTGGAATTGAACATGGGCACCATCCTTTCCGTTAGGCGGTCCGCCGGCCCGAAGGATTTCGGGACCGGCAGACCATGGATGGTGGTTTACGCCCCGCATGACTGCCGCGTGGGGGAGCCTTGGGAAGACTTAGGTGGGACTATTGCGCCTCCGCTTATTTGGCGATCCAGCAGGCCCGCTCCGGATGCGCGATACGGAAAGCGAGATCGAGAAGGCGCAGGCGGTGCAGCGTGCGGAACTGCGGGCTCTGGCGTAGTTCGCGCTCACCGAACAGCATGAAATCTGAGAGCCAGCGGAAGCTGCCGTCATCGTTGAAGGCCTGATCGATGCCCTCATCGGGGAGAAGAAAAGCTTTTCCGCCCGGCCAGACAATCTTGCCCTCAAAGCCGAAGATCACATCGGCCATCCAGTTCGGTATCTCGCGGCGGGGCTTGTTCAGCGCCCGCACCGCCAGTGCGAGCCGCTGGAAATGCGACCGGCGCAGCAGCTCATCATCCCGCGCCACCGTAATGGTGCGCTTGTTGTCGTTGACAGGTTTGAAAGCACAGGGTTTGCAGACATCACGTCCGCAGCGTTGGCAATAAGTCATAATAAAATACTCCTTTTTCTTATTGGTTTTGGCGGGACGTAATTGTTCCGCGCATTCGCTCGTGTGTTTACGGAATGCCATGGAATGGCTTCAGCTTTTTGTTAACGAGTTATGGCAAGCTAAAAGAGTTCCCATGACTCTGACAAATCGCTTGGGAAGCAGAGCCGCACACAATCACTTGCAACTGATGATTGAGTGCGGGAAATGGGTTGTGCAAAAAACAAAAAATCGGTGCGCAAATACGCGCGCCAAAATCGCTACGTCATCGGAGCAAAAATTTCCGAGCACAAATTTTTGCGCATCCTGCAGGGTTATGCGGACGGGATTCCGGTTCAGCTGCTGGAGCCCACCACGCATGTCGGTGGAAAGACGATACGTGCCACATACTGGACCTTGCGCGCGCATCTGCCGTTGGCAATCGGCGCGCAGCCGGAGCAGTTCAGTGGCGCAGGTGTCTATCTCTTCGACAACGGAACCGTGACGGTGGTAGGACGCTGCATCTTAGGCCGCGTCCAGCGGACACGGCGCTTCGCGCACTACGTTCGGCGGCACGCGCCCCGGCTCAAGTCCGAGCAGGGAGAGCAATTGCTCCTTATCGAGAAGACCGTGCGCATCTTGTGCGCGCTGGATCTCAGAGCTGTGGACATCGGCGAACACACCCTGATGGAAATCGGCGAAGCGTTCGCGGACCTGCGCGTCAGAGAACCGCTACAGAACCTGGCGTCCAAGATCCCGATGGCGCGGGCGCATGCCCATCCGGGCCGCCTCCTATATGAGGACTACCGCCGCTATCTGCTCAAGCACCCCTTGCGTGCACACCCGCAGACCGCCGCTGCACCGCTGCCCTAATCAACAAATTGCTTCAGATAATGCTCGGTAAAGTCTGTAGCGATCTCCACCCAGAGCGGCGCATGATCCGACATCTGCCATGTCCGCCATTTGCGATAAAACGCCTCCACGTCTTTGGCGGCGCGCGCACCGTTCTCGGGGTCCTTCTTCGGCATGAACTTCTTATAGATTTCGAGGTCTTCCGGATCGTCGCGGAAAACAGCCGCAAACATATCGACGATTCCGCCGTCTGAGACCTGGAAGCGCTCGTCCTTCACGCGCACGGCAATCTGATCGTAGAAGTGATCGTCCTCGTCTCTGACCTGGTCGCCGTCAATCTCCTTGGGCACGGTGAACCCTTCGGCCTTGAGGGCCTGCATCGTCTCGTGCTCCGGGCTCACGACGTTGAAGTCGCCGAGCAGAATGTAGTTCTCGGGTAGCCGTCCGCTCTTCTTCTCATCCTTGCTCTCGCGGTTCTGACGCTTGGCGAAGAACTTCACAAGCGCCTCGATCTCCTTGACACGCCGCTCCAACTTCTCACCGCGATCATCGCCGAAATAGATATGCACCGTGCACAGGCTGAACTTGAACCAGCCTGACTGGAACGCCACCAGGAACGGGGTCCGCGAAAATTGCTGGCGCACCTCTTTGAAGCCGGCGCGCGCTGCAGCCTCGGTCTCGGCTTCATCGGGCGCCTCCACCGCCTTGCCTTCCTTTTTCGTCAGCTTCTTGCGCGAGATGATCAATTGTCCGTCAGGCAGAACCACTTCGCCGGCGACCTTCCGGAACCACACCTTCTCGGTGTTGTAGACGAATGCCATGCGCTCTTCATTGCCGCCGGAGCCTTCCGTGGCATCGGTGACGATATAGTCCCACTCGCGCCCCAGAATGCGCATTGTTTTCTCCAGGGCGGAGAGATCGCGGTTCACTTCCTGCACAGCCACGAGATCGAAGCAGGAGATGATCTCGGCGATGTAGTAGAAGCTCTCCTCCAGTCGCGGCCCGAACTTGAACTTGTTGGAATCGAAATCGCGGATGTTCCAGGTGGCCACCAGCAAGGTCCGGTCACTCTTGCGCGCTCGGATCGGGCCCAAAGCCTCGCGCATCTTCAGCAAACGCTCCGCACAACGCTTTGCAGCCTTCTCATCCGACTTTGCGAAGTGGCGCAGCCCCGTATAATTGTTGGACATAACCGTCCTCCTCCCTTGAACAAAAATGGTCGCCGCAAAGGGCAGAAAAAAGTCTTTTCGCGCAACGCTGAGACTACCAGTTTCCCCATTCCGTGCCAGCGCAAAGCCGCCTTCGTTTGGGTCGACGCCATCGGGGCGCGTCCGGCGGATGCGCCCTGTTGCCAGCTGTCTACCGCTGCACGATCATGCATTCCGAGCGAGATCTAACGTTGAATTGTTTTTGATGGGATAAAGCTATGCGGTTCCATGCCTATTTCCTCCTTGTCGTCCCGTTCGTTTTCTCACTGGACAGTCCGGCTCTGGCCGCTGATCCTCCTGAATGCAGGCGGCAGGACGTCAGGCTCGAACGGCCCGACGTCACCAAGCGGCATGCCGAACTCAGCGGCGTGGTGCTGTCTGGCCGGCAGCTCATCACGATTTCCAACGAGGGCCTGGACAAGGACAAGCGCCGGCACAGCGTGCAAATCTTCGAAGGCGATCCTCAATCGGGCTTCCGGCACAAGCGTGACGCGGAGCTGTTTACGGCCGACGAGGACGCATGTGGCGAGGCCGACTTCGAGGCCCTCGCGCGCGAGGGCGAGACATATTTCGCGATCACTTCGCATTCCGTGAACCGCAAGAAGCAGAAGCCGGGCCATTCCTACGAGAAGAACCGCAAGCGCCTCACCAGGAAGGGCATCGAGACCTGCAAAGCGCGCTACCAGCTCGTCCGGTTCAGGATCACAGATAGCAAGACGGTGGAGGTCGAGGAACGCGTCAGCCTCAAGGACATGATCGCCGATCATCCCGTCCTGCGCCCGTTCGCGAAGATCCCGAACAAGGAGAACGGCATCGACATCGAGGGTCTCGCGGTGAAGGACGGGCACCTCTACGTCGGGTTCCGCGGCCCCGTCCTGCGCCAGAACTACGTGCCGGTCCTTCGCATCGGCCGCAAGCTGGATGACGATGCCATCGAGGACGCCGAGTTGCTGTTCGTGAACCTCGGCGGGCGCGGCATTCGCGGGCTTGCCGAAACGCCCCGCGGCCTGGCTATCCTGGCCGGCCCCAACGGCGATGAGGCGCAGAGCTTTGCGATCTATTTCTGGGATGGCCGCGACCAGGTGGGCCGCCGGGGCAGCCCCGGCGGCAAGGCGCTATTGCGCTGCTCGCTCGGCTTGCATCCGGACGACAAACCCGAGAGCCTCACCTTCATCGATGACGGTCCAAGCGGCATGCGGTTTCTTCTTGTATTTGACGGCGCGGCTCTCAAGGCCGAGCTGCGCACGGTTCATTAGACACCGCTTTTAGCGCCACGCGTCCCACTCCGAACGCGGCCCGCCACGGCGGGTTTATAGAAATCGGCAAGGCCTTTGCCGATCTGCACGTCAGGGAGCCGCTGCAAAAGTTGGCGGACTTCATCCCCGGCGCAAGACCGTACGCGCATCCGCAGCTGCGGCTCTATGAGGATTACAGGCGGTATCTGCTCAAGAACCCGCTCTGGACACGATAGGTATTGTATTCGCGGGTGCGTCTACAAAAGCTAATGCGAACTCAATTTTATCGGCAGCCTATCCACCCGTGTCGATCGGTTGCCGGTTACACTTCAGAGCGGGTTTCCCTCCCCCCGCAACGGCTGTGATAACGCCATTATTGCATTTCACATTGCCAGACCAGTCGCACCAGGACGAACTGTCATTGCTACACTCGCCATCTGCTCTTTGCAAAACTTTATTCTGATTATGCGTCATGTTGCCGGTACTGATCGGGTCGCAACCTGCGTTTGAAGTAAAGGTCTTGGATACACAATTGGCGACAGCGCGCGTGGTGACGGACCAAGTATCCGTGACGCCGCCCACATTGACGGTTGCCGTGCGGGTTGTGGAATACGCATTCGCGGAGGTTAGTCGCAGACGCAATGTCTGGCCGTTCTGGATCGTTCCAGATGTTGTCCACGCGCCGCCAGCTATTGAGAATTGCGGAGCGCCCTGACCGCTTATGGATACACTCGCGCCCGTCGTCAGTCCGATAATGCTTACCGTGTTGGAATAGATCAGCGTATTCGGCGCTACGCCCGTTTGATTCGTGATGCTGAAGGCGTTGGGGGTGCTGTCGGTGCCCGTACAGCTTCCTCCGCTCTGGCTGATCGTTCCATCGTTGCACGACAGGTTGCGGGTGCCGGTATAGCCGGAGGCCGTGTTGGTCACCGACTTGTTCTGTCCATGTGTCATAGCCAGGGAGGCTGCTTGGCAGGGGCCCGTGCTCGCATTCGTCCATTTCATTGTAGTATTGGCACAATTTGCTGCCGCCCGCGTGGTGACGCTCCAGTTATCCGTAACCCCGCCGACATTGACCGTCGCGGTCATCGCCGTGGCGAAGGACGCGCTGGAGGTCAGGCGCACGGCCAATGTTTGGCCGTTCGTGATATTCCCCGAAGTTCCCCACGCTCCGCCATTGATGGAAATCTGCGCCCCGGTGCCGGTTACGCTAACCGGGGTTGTGGTGTTGATGCCTGTGATCGTGATCGTGTTGGACGTGGTGAGCGTGGAAGGCTCGGCATTCGTTACATCTGTAAAGGTGAAGGCGTTGGGCGTGGTATCCGCCGCCACGGTTGTCACCACCCATTCGTCGTCCGTAGAGCCGATGGAAATTGTGGCCGTGTGCGCCGAGCCGAATGCGGCGCTCGAAGTCAGGCGTACGGCCAGAGTTTGGCCATTCGTGATATTACCCGAAGTTCCCCACGCGCCGCCGGCTATGCTGATCTCAGGGCTTCCATCACCGGCAACACTCACTTCGCCCGAGCATCCTGCAGGAATGCCACTAATTGTGACGGCGGAGGCGGTTGTGAGCGTTGAAAGCGCCGCATCGTTCACATCCGCGAATGTGAAGGCGCTCGATGAGCCGTTGCCGTATGTTCCGATGACGCCAAGGACGTTATCGCCGCACCGGATAGCGGAGGCTTTGAATTGCGGATCATCAGCACTGCGCAGCGCACTCAAGGTGCACTCCCCAGTGCCGTCGTTCTGGCACTGGGGCAATCTAAAAGGGAGCCAGGACGTCGTACCTCCGTCGCAGTACTGCCAGGGCGGATTGTCAGCCGGATTGAACTTGATCAGGCCGTCTTTGGCGAGCGTGCAGGCACCGCTGTCGTCTTGACCTTGAAGCGCGGCAAGCCCCGCATCATCCGCCGCGCAGGCCCATGCCGCGCCGTTCCGTTTGGCAATCTCGCCATTCGCGCAGGATAGCTGGGCCAGCGTATCGGCTGAACCGAACGTTCCCCCCATCATCATCCATTTCACGCCATCGCAAAAGACGACGACCTTTCGGTCTCCGTCGTAGACAATGACGCCCTCTCGCGCAGCATTACAAGTTGGCGCCGAAGCGTGAGCACTCCCGCTTTGAAATGCTCCCAAGAAAAGGAGCAATAGCCACACACCGAATATTTTTCCGCAATTGAACCGCATCACATTGATCCCCGTTATTGTTCATCCTTCTTTCCCAAGACTGCTAGGCGCTCCTGGAACTCATCCGTCCTATTTTTCACCCCAGTACCGGTCGAAACCAAATCGCGTACATGCATTCCGGTCTTATCGAGTATCGCGACGGGTTCATCGTCGATCACGAACACGAAGGCCTTGGCGTCCTGATCCATCTCGATCCGAACGGGCTCCTGCTTGGCTGGCTCTTGCTTGACTAATTCTCCCGCCTGCGCCGGAACGCTGAGAAAGGCCGCAACTATGGCGGCTGATAAAATGAAATGACGCATGAATTCTCCCACAAATTTTCTGTTCAAAACGAAACGGCCACCAAAGGACTTGCTCTGGTGACCGGGAGTTCGAAACCGCAACATGTGAAACGGCGCGGCAGTCTTTAGCCGCGGGCCTGATCACGCCGAAACGCGAGCGCAGGCAGTGAGCCTGAACATCCACTGCCGCCTCCCGGTCTGAGCCGAGAAGCGACATCTCTGGCGCGCGCCGTTCGAGTTCTATCCCACGCCACCGGAAGCGATCCGGGCGCTTCTCGCCGCCGAGACCTTCGACGGCGCCATCTGGGAACCGGCCTGTGGCAACGGCGCCATCGCAGCCGAGCTGACGGCAGCTGGCTACAGCGTCACCGCCACCGACCTTGTCGATTGGGGTTACGGCACGCCGGGACGCGACTTCCTTGCCGAGCGCGAGCCGCTGGCCCGGCACATCATCACCAACCCGCCCTACGGCCGCGGCCTTGCCGATGATTTCGTCCGCCATGCCCTGAAGCTGACCGCCATCACCGGCGGGCGCGTGGCCATGCTGATGAACATTGCCTCGCTCTGCCATCCGGCCCGGCATGACAGCTTCATCCGCCGTCCGCCCAGCGTCATCTACGCGCTCGATGACTGCGTCTGCTTCCCATTGGGCGATCCGCAGCGGGCCGGCACTTACACCCATCATCACCGCTATGCCTGGCTGATCTGGGATCAGGACCACGCCGCAAATACCAGCTTCCGCTGGTTGTCCACTGCGCCGTTCAAGGACGCCGCAGCCACTTCCACCGCTCACCAAAAAGGAGAAAAACAATGAGCCAATACACCCACCAACTCACGCCCTTGATCGGCAATCTTGCCGATGGGCTGACCACCGCTTCGCAAACCGCCTGGGAAGCCCTCGACGCATCTCAACGCGGCGCGGCCAACGAAGCCATCGGCACGCTGCTGCCCGTCATGGAACAGCTCGAGACCTTCACCGCGCTTTGCCGGACGATCCTGGCCTTACACCGCATCCGGGACGGAGGTGCGCTATGATCAGCCTCTGCGATAATTGCGGCCATGAAATCCGCTGGTCCTGGACCGAGGCCTTCGAGAAGTTCGGTTTCAACGACGGCGACGGCCAAGTCGAAACCTGGCAAGTCGAAGGCGTCCTCACCGATGCCGGCTACGCCGTCACCGTACAGGGCTGGGGCCTGCACAACACCGTAATCACCTCCGTCAAGAAGGATGGCGTGGAGCAGATCCCCTATGGCCGTCCCGGTTTCACCTTCGGCTATGACGAACCGCGCAGCTATCTACCGCCTGAGATCATAGCGTTGCTGGACGAGCATTTCCCGGACGAGATCGGGGGTGCGCCATGACAAGCATGCACCTGTTGAACCGCCGCCGCGCCCTCTGGGCGCGGCTAGCGCTGGAAGCCTTCGCCGAAGAAACCGGCGCGGAGATGATCAGCCAAGCGCTAGCCGATCTGATCGCCGATCTCGGCCATCTCTGCGACGCCGATGGTCTCGACTTCCTAGCACTAGCCTCCAAGGCCATAGGCACCTGGAAAATCGAGCAAATCGAGCCCGACGGGATCAGCCATCCGCCCGAGGTCTCCATCGCCTTCACGCACTAGCGCTAGCCCTTAATCGCATAGCGCCCGGCCTTCTTGGACCGGGCGCTACTGCCGTTGCAATACCCGTATTCTCACTCGGCAATCAGGCGTGCCCGCTCCGGATGCGCGATGCGGAAGTAGAGGTCAATCATGCGCAAGCGCTCGATGATGCGGCGCTGCGGATGCTGGTACGGCGCCACCTCCGCAAAGCGTATGAAGTCACTGATCCAGCGGAAGCTGCCATCGCCGCCGAAGGCATCATCAATATCGGGCAGATCGAACGGCTCACCGTCCGGCCAGATAAATTCTCCTTTAAACCCATACAGCTCATCGGAAACCTCATCGATCAGCTTGCGACGTGAAAACTCCAGCGCCGCCGTTGCAATGGCCAAGCGCTGAAAGTGCGATTTGCGCCGCAGCTCGCGCGCGGTGGCGACGATAATCACGAGGATCATCTTGCCTGCGCATTCCGGGCCATTGCGACCACTGATTCCGATTGATTGCGACCATGGATTCCGGTTGATCGCGACCACCGGTTCCGGTTGATCGCGACCGGTCTGTGGAGAAGCGGGTTTAGGAC
>Ga0180009_10004058_pt1 | contig 16310 bp, 14 predicted proteins | sample OS_PC_MetaG_FD_123537 | JGI IMG/M metagenome (GOLD analysis project Ga0180009, IMG submission 123537) | Groundwater microbial communities from the Aspo Hard Rock Laboratory (HRL) deep subsurface site, Sweden - OS_PC_MetaG | ecosystem: Environmental > Aquatic > Deep subsurface > Groundwater...
GAGTGATCTGACAGATCAATACAAATCTTTGTTTTGAATTTGTGTTTTTGGTTATTGGATATTGTTTGTTATTTGGGATTTGTTATTTGTTTTTTCCGGCTTGTCCGCCTCTCTTTGGCGGGTTTATCCGGGTTAGGATTTTTTAAATAATGAATCCACTTTGTTCCATCATTATTCCGGCTTATAATGAAGCAGAATGGTTGCCGGAAACTTTAAAGTGCCTCGGCAAAGCGATCGATGATTTCGGGCAGCCGGCAGAGGTTATTGTGGTGGACAATAATTCAACCGATGAAACAGCCGAAATTGCACGCAGCCATGGCGCTCAGGTGGTATTTGAACCCGTGAATCAAATATCCCGGGCTCGAAATACAGGCGCCAGAACGGCTTCGGGCAATTATTTCGTATTTCTGGATGCGGATACCCTTCTTCCCGAGAATCTGTTTCGTGCGGCTATAAATCGCCTCAACGGCGGTGGATGCTGCGGTGGCGGCGCCAGGGTGGCCCTATATGAAGCGGTTCCCTCATTTGTCAGAACGGGTTTGAGTTTCTGGAATTATTGGTCTGCTACTGCCGGGATTGCCGCAGGCTGTTTTATTTTCTGTTTGAAAAGGGGATTTGAATCGGTTGGCGGATTCAGTGAGCAGGTATATGCAGGCGAAGAGTACTGGCTGTCCCGCAGGCTTAAGTTCTGGGGAAAAAGAAACGGAATGACCTTTGAGATCATAGATGAACCGCCAATCATCACATCTTCACGCAAACTCCGCTGGTTCTCTCCGCTTCAGATGATTTCCATCCTCTTGGTGGGAGCCTTCCCGTTATCTGCGAGATCGCGTTCGTTGTGCGCTTTCTGGTACAAGAGACCGAAAATATAAAATCACTATCTCTACCACTCACTGGCAAGTCTTCGTTCCACCTTGTCCCAGTTGACATTGAGGCTTTTTACCGCATCGAGCCCCATGTTCAGATGGGTTTCCATATAGTTTGAGAAAATCTCACCCTGCTTCTTTTTATCTTTAATTCCTCTTCTTTGAAGCGGCATGTCTGATACCAGCATAATCGTCCCGATGGGCACCTCATAATGGTATGCAACGGAAAAGATGGTGGCGAGCTCCATTTCTATGGCAAGTATCCGTTGCTGCCTTAAATAATCCACAAATTTTTCATCAAACTCCCAGAGCCTCCTGTCCATGGTATAGACAATGCCGCATCTCGGAATATATCCTTCTTTTCGAACGGCTCCGATGCAATAGAGATTCACCGCAGAGGTCGGAATGGCAGGAAATTCCGGAGGGAGGTAGTGCCTGCTGGTTCCCTCCCCTCGAATCGCAGCCGAGGGTACGATAAAATCACCCTCCTCCAGGGTATCGTCGATACCGCCGCACATGCCGAGCATGACGACTGTTTTAAGTTTTTCCAGGTAAGCCAGGCAATTCACCACGAGAGCGGCCTGGGGAGACCCGATGCCGAAGTCGATCATGGTGCAGTTTAAATTTTTGGCATTTACGATCCGGAAGTTGCCTTCATGATATTCTCCGCCGGTTTTTTCTTGGAAGGCATGGATATACTGCTTGAAATTTGTGATTAATACATGTTCGCAGAAATCATCGAGGCTGCAATTGGTGTATCTTTCAAGTGTGTGCTTAATGTATTCATGCTCTCTAAGTGCCATTGTCCTCTCCAGCGCATCTAATTTTTTCCGGGATCACCACTGGATACCAGCCTTTTTTCGGGATTTAGGCTCGTTTTGTTATCTGTCTGATTATTCGGCCTTCAATTACAAGCATCCATCCATAACAAGCAGAAATTGTGCCAGTGTATTCTGCTCTGTAACTACAAGGTTTTACATGAAATTTATTCCATTCCACGGTTCGTGCATGAATCGAAATTTTAAGATTCTATCCCGGATTATGTATCGGCTGTCAATACGTTGACGCATGTTGAACATGAAAAAATAAAACCTGGTTATGCAGTTTTCTCAAGTAACAATGATCATTTCTATTTGACAGGCTATCATGAATGTTGACTTGAGATTAGTGGATAACCGGATAAATCATATTGACTATCGTTTCTCGATTTGGCAACCAATATTTTCCGGGTTATAACGATCTCAGAAAAGGAGGGTACTGAATGAAAGCAGAAATGACACCTCGAGAACGAGTGATGACCGCTTTAAGCCTTCAGGAGCCTGACAGGGTTCCCATTGATCTGGGTCAGGCTGCAGGAGACGCCATTACCGTAACCGCATACCTGAATCTGATCAAGTATCTCGGTTTCCCAGAAAGGCCGATTAACATACTGACCAAATTAGCTCAAACCGCCATTGTGGATGAAGATGTTCTACACCGTCTTCGAGTCGATTTTCGCCGGGTCGATCTGGGGCCTCCGGACAACTGGAAGGACGAGCCCATCGGCGAGGACAGCTACCGTGATGAATGGGGGGTTGTTCGAACACGCCCGAAAGAGGGGTATTACTACGATTTGACCGGATCGCCCTTGTCCGAAGACGATTCCATGGCAACCATCGAAAACCATAAATGGCCGGACCCGGAAGACCCGGGAAGATATCGAGGATTGCGGGAAAAGGCCGGGAAGCTTCATGAAGAAACCGACTATGCGATTGTGCTTCAGGTCAATTGCGCCTTTTTTCTCAGATGTGCCGAACTCCGCGGCTGGGAGAACTTTTACATGGATCTTGCGGCCAATCCGAGATTTGCTTGCGCGCTGATGGAGCGGTACTTGGATATCCGGCTCCGCATGGCCGAAAAGGCCATGGAGGAGGTCGGTGAGAACATCGATATCGTTATGGTGAGCAGCGATGATCTCGGCATGATCGACCGAACCATTGTATCACCCCAGATGTATCGCGAATTGATTAAACCCTTACAGAGAAGGACTTTCGAATTCTTTAAAAGCCGGACGCCGGCCAAACGGTTTTATCACTGTGACGGCGCCGTTTATCCGCTGATTGAGGATTTCATCGAAATTGGAGTGGAGGCCTTGAACCCTGTTCAGGTTTCCGCCGCAGGAATGGGAGATACAAAGCGGCTTAAAGCCGAGTTCGGAGAGCGGCTGGCGTTTTGGGGGGCCATCGACACGCGTGATGTTTTACCTCACGGTTCTCCGGAAGATGTCAGGAAAGAGGTTCGGGGTCGGATCAAGGATCTTGGCCCTGGCGGCGGATACGTGGTCTGCTCGGTTCACAATATTCAACCCGAGGTACCGCCGGAAAACGTTGTGGCCATGTTTGACGCAGCACATGAACTGGGCCGTTATCCCGTTTAATCCTCTCCAAACCGCTGTCATGGTCTGGAGAGGGTTGCCTGGATTAATCCTTCTTCGGCAGGGAGGTGATGGTCCCGTCCCAGGTATCCACCTCGCCCACTTCATCCGTATCTTCCGGAAACCAGGTGTTGGTGACGCACTTGGTTTCCGTATAAAAAGCGAAACCGTCACGGCCCATCACATGCAGGTCGCCGAAAAAGGACTGCTTGTGGCCGGTAAATCCGAAGATTCCCAGGGGAACCGGGATTCCCACATTGATTCCCACCATGCCGGCGTCGGTTCGCTTTGAAAATTCCCGGGCATAATAGCCGTTTTGGGTGTAGATCACCGAACCATTAGCAAATCGGCTGTTGTTCATAAGGGTGATGCCCTCTTCAAAGTTGTCCACACGTTTGACGGCCAGCACCGGGCCGAAGATCTCTTCGCGCCCCACCGACATGGCTTCGGTAACATGATCAAGGATAGTGGGTCCAACGAAAAAGCCTTTTTCGCAGCCTTCAGGGACTTGTGGATTGCGACCGTCCAATACCAACTCCGCTCCCTCGTCGATGCCGGTTTGAATCCAGTTGACCACAAACTCCATGTGACCCTGATTCACCACCGGTCCCATGTCGGTTGTCTTCTCATAGGCCGGCCCCAGCTTCATTTCCGACCCGAATTTTTTGAGATACCCGACCAGTTCATCGGCGATGGCGTTTTCCACCACAACTGTGGGCAGTGCCATGCATCGCTCGCCGGCACAACCGCAGAAGGCGTTGATGATACCTCGGGCTGTCCGTTCCATTTTACAATCACTCAGAACCAGGGCATGGTTTTTCGCCTCGCAAAGGGCCTGAACGCGCTTGCCGTTGGCGGCAGCGGTTGCATAAATATGTTTGCCCACGTTGGTGGAGCCCACGAAGGTGATTCCATTAACATCCGGATGACTCAACAATAGTTCGGCCTCATTGCGCCCGGCTGTGATTACGTTGATGACGCCGTCCGGAATGCCGGCCTCCTGCCAAAGCTCCATAAGACGCATGGAGGTCTGGGGCACGAAGCTGGCGGCTTTTAGCACCATGCAGTTGCCGGTGGCTATGCAGATGGGGGTCATCCAGCCGTGGGGAATCATGGCCGGGAAGTTCCAGGGGGCAATTCCGGCGAATACTCCTACCGGATGATGATACAATACGGTATCATAACCGCCGGAAACGTTCATCAATGACTCCCCCTTCATGATCTGGGGGGCGCCGCATGCAAATTCCACCACCTCATTGACCTTCAGAACGTCTCCCATGGCCTCTTCCCACTTTTTCCCCTGTTCTCGGGCCAGTATGAAGGTCAATTCATCAAGGTGCTTATCCACCAGGTGTTTCATGTTGTAAAGGACTTGAACCCGTTTGCTCACCGGTGTATCGGACCAGCCGGGAAAAGCGGCTCTGGCCGCCTGAACCGCGGCTTCCATTTCTTCCGATGTGCACTGGGGGGCATAGGCGATCACCTCGCCGGTGGATGGATTGTAGCAAGGCATATATTTATCGGTTTTAGACTCCAGCCATTGTCCACCGATACAGTACTTCAATTTATAGGGTTTTTCCCGGCTAATGGGATCGGATTCCACCTGATCGTCTTCAAAATAATAATTTCCCTTAAGCATATCCAACATATTGTTAAGCTCCTTTCTTCTGATCGGATGTAATTGTTTTATTTTAATATAATCGTATATTATCCGGTGCGGCCAAAACACCGGATCTATCGTCGCAGGCATTATCTATACCCCAATGGGCGAGCTGTTTCAAGTTCATTCAGGTTCCACCAAAAGACTTCCTCTTTGATACCCCGCAGCTTGCTGCGGGGAGCTTCATTGCCAAAAATCCGGAACACCAAATTCCGATTGTCTCTATGAATCGGAATCCATGCTTCTGATCAGATTCAGTCCCAAATCACAAAAAAATAACAATTCAAAGGACTTACCAACTTGGCAGCGACTTTGCTTATAAGAATAAGAAATAGATCAAGACATCAGCATCGAAAGAATCGAAAGAAAGGAGATTTAAAATGGGATCGATTAGGAAGCTCAACTACAGTGTATTCGTCGGTATCATCAGCTGCCTGATAATATTATTTTCAGTGGCTGTGCTGGAGGCAGGTAATAAAACTAAATCAGCCAACACCAAGCAAAAACAGAGCACTAAAAATTTGACGAAAAAACAGGAGAAAAAGCCGGTTCCGAGCCCGAAAATCAAAGCGGTCCAGGCTGCACTCATCAAGGCCGGTTTCAAATTGCAGGCGGATGGGTTAATGGGGCCGAAAACCCGGGCCGCCCTCAAGAAGTATCAAAAGACCCAGGGTCTGAAGGTCACCGGAAAACCGGATAAAGACACGCTAACCAAGTTGGGAGTATTAATTTCCCCATAGGAGAATTGATAGCGGCGGCAAGGATTACGACCTTCTTGAATTTTTAAATTTTTCCTTACGAATGCCGAGTCGCTTCATTTTGTTGAACAAACCCCTCGGATGAATGCCGGCCATTTGGGCAGCCGGTTTGACGCGTCCGTTTGTTTTCTTCAACACCATTTCAAGATACAATTTCTCCACCTGATTCATGACGCTTCTCTGTACTTCCGGCAGCGTTTTGTTTATCCATGTACCGGGCTCGAAGTTTCCGTAGGGAGGTATTTGCTCCTGCTCTTCGTGAAACGCATCCGGGAGGTCTCTGAGAGTGATTATATCATTCCTGCAAAGCAGCATGGCCCGCTCGATCACATTCATCAGTTCCCGCACGTTTCCCGGCCATGCATAGTTGTAAAGCGCTTGAAGCGCATCTTCCGACAACCGGGTGATTTCCCGGCCGATCTTGTGCCGATAATAACTGACAAAGCGTCTGGCCAGGCCCGGGATATCTTCCCTGCGTTTACTCAGGGGAGGAATGGTTAACACCAACACACTTAGCCTGTAAAATAGATCCTTGCGGAAATTTTTGCGGGTAATTTCCTTTTCCAGATTTCGATTCGAGGCGGTGATGACCCGAACGTCAACCCAAATTGTGTCTTCTCCGCCGACCGGCCGAACTTCATAATCTTGAAGAACATGGAGCAATTTAGCCTGCAAATGGAGAGGCATCTCGCCGATTTCATCCAAAAATATCGTGCCGCCGTGTGCCAGTTCAAACGCCCCCCGGCGATACCGGGTGGCCCCCGTAAAAGCACCTTGCTCGTGCCCGAAAAGCTCGCTTTCGAGAAGCTGCTCCGGAACAGCCGCAGTATTCAGCATAATAAACGGACCGGCGGATCGTTGACTCTCGGCGTGGATAGCCTTTGCAAGATGCTCTTTTCCGACCCCGGTTTCACCCAGGAGCAGTATGGGCGCATCACTCAAAATGACTTGCTGAACTTCATCTATAAACATACGCATGACTTCGCTTTCGATGACGAAGTCGCTTATTTTGGGAGTCAACAGACCCTTTCTGCCGAGCCATTCCTTCTGGATGAACTGTTTTCGGGATTCCAGTGTTGTTTCCAAAGCCTCGGCCAAGCTCTTTTTTGAAATAGCCGTCGATAGAACGACATCCGCTCCGGCCGCCGTCAACCGGGCTGTCTTTTCCGATGAATCACTGTCGTGTAGAATAACGGTTGTGGGATTTTCGGGTAAATGATTCAGAAAAGAGATGCCGCTGTCGGTGGGCCGCTGAATGAGATCTTCACTGATAACGATTACATCCCCGCAGCTGCGCAAGACTTGTTCCCAGGCATCTCCCAAATGCCCATAGCGCTCCACGCGAACATCGAATGGCGATAATTTTCGATCAAGATACGTTTCCAGTTTTTCATCATTGATTGCCAGTACGAGTCTTATCAGCATAACAGCTCCCAAAACGGTATAATAGTACTGATTTTGTTATATCTGGTTATGCACTTGGCTCAAGTTGACACTACCCGTTGTGCCTTTAAGTCATTCACTACCACATCCGATGGTGGGGTACTGGAGCGAACTGCATAAGCAGATTGTGATATTTTAACGACCTGCTCATATATCCGGTATTATGTTTCCATTCGTAACACTGGAGCGGAACATTTTGGATGAATCGGTGGTCGAAATGAGGACTGAATCCCCAAACGGGCACCGGAGCCTGTCCCGTCTAACCGGTATGAAGGCGGAATATTTCACCCGCGCTCCTCATATACGGTATAAATATACATATATATAAAATTAATAGTATGCAAGTACCTTTTTTTGTATTTCCTTCATTTTTCCAATCTTCCTCTTTATAAATTTTAATTAATTATTACAGTGTATTATAGGATTGTTTGCATTACTGGCACAAATGATGCTTTCTATGAATTCCTAAAAAAGCAAGAAAACGGATTAAATGATTAACCGTCAAATTTATCTTGCCCTTATATGGGGTGAATCAGAAAGGAGAAAAGCAAAGTGGAAAGAGCAAGCTTAAAAAAACAAAATACGGAAATGGATGAAGAGGTACCGGGTATCAACGGTTTAAGATTAATGCGGGAGGCAACCGCCCAAAAAGTGTGGGGCATGGCCTCTGCAATCGACATTTACGATTGTGATCCTCGAAAGATTCGGGATGCAGGTGAAATCCGACGATTCGTCGTCGAACTGTGCGACTTGATACAAATGAAACGATTTGGTGAAACCCAGGTGATTCATTTCGGAGAAGACGAACGTGTTGCAGGATATTCCATGGTTCAGTTGATCGAAACATCGTTAATATCCGCACACTTTGCAAATCAATCAAACAGCGTATATTTGGATGTTTTCAGCTGTAAGCCGTACAATCCCGAAGAAATCAAGGTTTTTGCCGAAGGTTATTTCGGCGGCTCCCAGAGCATTCTCCATGTTACCATGAGACGCTAATCGGGCGGGGCAGGATGATAAAAATAAGAATTTGCAGCGACCTCGAAGAGTGTCGGCATTTGTGGCAGCAATACTGGCCGGTTGAAAGCCTGTTTGACCTGTGGCCGGTGCGGGCTTGTTTTCAAGAAGCATTCAATCATACCCCTTTTTTTCTTGTGGCGGAACGGAATGGAAATATCCAGGGGTTGATCGCATTGAGTCGGATCGAAGATGAACAGTATTTCGGCCACTTTCCCGGAGAGACGTGGCAGGGCAAAACATGGCTGGAACAAAACAAGATTGTCGCCGCGGATACGCACGTTTATCAAGCGCTGGTGCAACGACTCCCGGAATTCACCATTATCCGATATCTAACCGAGGATTCTCTGTTGCCGGGTGAAGAGGCGCCTGTCGTCGATGAACTCGGATACCTCTTTTTTCCGGGGCGCTACGATTACTCTTTTAACAGGTATCAGGAGCAGTTTTCGGGCAAATCCCGCAAAAAGCTCGGCCGTGAGCTTGATAAACTGAAAGCATTTGGACTCGCCTACAGGCACGATTGCCTGGAAGATATAGATCATTTGTTTAAAATGAATCTGAACGCATTCCATGAACGATCCTATTTCTGGGATCCGCGGTTCTTAAAATCGTTTGAAAACCTTGTGATCTGGCTGCATGAAAACCGGCTTCTCAGAGTGAAAACGGTGATTCTTGGCGGCAAGGTGGCAGCCGTGGACATCGGATCGGTTTTCGGTTCCGCTTATACCGTTTTGGCCGGGGGCGCCCATTCCGACTTTGCCGGTGTGGCCAAACTGATTAATTTCCATCATATGGAATGGGCGAGTCGGCAGCGATTGGAGGTGATCGATTTTCTTTGCGGCGAGTTTGGATGGAAAAAACGATTCCATTTGACTCCCCGGCCGCTTTACCAGCTGGGCAAACCCGTTGCCGATGTTTTGCTTAGCAGCATACCGAAAAGCCACACGGTTCCGGCCCATGTCTGAACCACGCACTGTGGTTGTCGGAACTACGGCCGATTATATCGATACCATCAGAAACCGGTATCCGGGACAGGCATTGTTTATGACCGCCCCGGCCGAACGATCAGCCGCAAAAGAGCCGAAACCCCAAGCACGGGAAGAAATCCTTTCAGACCTGAGCGAATTCGAAAGAGCGGTAGCCGCCCTTGAGTCCCACTGCCTGCAATGGAAAATAATTCCCAAGGGCGTTGTCTGCTTTGATTGCGAATCTTTGGAGCTTGCCGCTCATATCGCCGGGAAATTGGATCTGCCGTTCCCATCCCGGCAGTCCGTGGCAAACTGCCGGAATAAATTTTTAAGCAAGCAGATATGGCGACGCAACGGAATTCCCTGCCCGCAGGCGGAGATTATCCGCAATCAAAAAGAAGCGCTTGAAGCGATGACGCGATTTCAAAGACCCGTGATCATAAAACCGTTGACGGGATCGGGAAGCGAATTGGTTTTCAAGTGTACCGGCCCGAAGGAAGTGGAAGCGGCCTTTGACATGGTTCAGACTCGATTGGCCGATCACCCGAACCAACGGATGTACCGGAATTCGAATCACGGCGAATCAAGCTTAGACAGCCGCAAAGCGTTCTTGATGGAGGCGTTTGTGGAGGGGGATGAGTTCAGTTGTGATTTTATTATCGACGGTGACGATTTTATGCTCGTTCGTACGGCGGCGAAGATTCCGGTGAGCGATCAATCGGTCGGAATCGCACTGGCCTACGTCGTTCCCGGTGAAATCCCCGATACTCTGCAGCAGGCCCAGCTCAGTCGGCAGTTCCGCCGGGCGGCTAATGTTCTGGGTATAAAACGATCCCTCTGCATGGTGGATTTTATCATACACCGAAACTCCGCGTTTCTTCTTGAGCTGACTCCCCGACCCGGCGGTGATTGCCTGCCTCAGCTGATCCGGGCGAGCAGCGGCCTGGACATGCTGGGCCTGGCTTTGGATTTTTCCACCGGAAAACCGATAACGATACCCCATGAATCCCACTGGGAAAAACTGGTGGGGATGCGTATTCTGGCCGAGTCGACCGGCGTCGTTCGGCATATCGACGAGAGCGGGTTGAAATCGCACCGTTCGGTGCGGGCATGGGGTTTGAAAGCGGGTCCCGGCCATCGTGTGAAAGCCCCGCCGGATGACTACGATTCCCGGGTTCTGGGTCACGTGGTTTTTGAGCCGCATTCAACCCAGCCGCTTTTATCCCAGTGCATGGCGATCCGGTCCAAAATTGACATCCAAATGGAAAAGACCCTTGCAGATCACCGGAACCCACATAAATAAAATCAAGGATGCTGTTCGGCAACCGCTGCCCGAATTGAACCAAACCGTGCTGGCCGATTATGTCAATACCTTTCAGAAACAGGCGGCTTCATATATATCCATTTGCCGGCAACACGGTTCTCCGCTATACATATTTGATCAAGCCGCTTTGCTCCACCGCGCGCAGCAATTCACGTCTGCGTTCAAGGAATATTTTGCGGAATTTCAAGCCTATTTCGCAGTGAAAAGCAACAATCATCCCTCAGTAGCCGCAACATTGGTGGATTTCGGATTGGGTCTCGATGTTTCGAGTGGGCTCGAGTTGGAAGCGGCGCTTCGCAGCGGTTGCCGGGATATCCTCTTCAGCGGTCCCGGAAAAACAGAGCATGAGCTCCGCATGGCGGTAAAGCATCATCGTTCCGTTACGGTATTGATGGACAGTTTCGGGGAACTCGCCGGCCTTGAAAAAGCCGCCCGGAAAGAGAAATCTCGTGTCCGAAGCGGTGTGCGTCTATGCACCAACGAAAAAGGGCTGTGGCGCAAATTCGGGATCCCGCTTTCAGACCTCGGGGCATTTATGTCAGAAGCAGACCAATGTCCGCATGTAGATGTCACGGGTCTGCAATTTCATACGAGCTGGAACCTCAATCCCAAGAACCAGACAGCGTTTTTGGCCCGACTCTCAGAGAACCTGAGAAGCCTTTCAGCCGAGCATCTATCGGCAATAAAATTTGTCGATATCGGCGGCGGTTATTGGCCTTCCCGTGGGGAATGGCTCCAACCTTACGGAACGCCTTCGGGCCGTGTGCTTCAGTCCTCGGGTATTGAAATTTCAAACCCCATGGCCCATTACGGCATCGACGCCGTCTCCATTGAAACCTTTGCCGAACGAATCGCCGCTGCGATGGAAACCCATATTTTCCCGCTGGTTTCCTGCAATGTGAAGGCTGAGCCTGGAAGGTGGCTGTGCGATGACGCCATGCACATTCTGGTGACGGTCATAGATAAGAAAGCGGAAGACCTGGTAATAACCGACGGTGGAATCCATCTGATCGGATGGGAACGGTTCGAAACGGATTATGCTCCGGTTATCAATCTCACCCGTCCTTCGAGAGCCGAACGGCAGTGCCTCATCATGGGATCGCTCTGTACGCCCCATGATATCTGGGGGTACGGTTATTTCGGGAACGGTATCGAGCCCGGAGACGTTCTGTTGATTCCGGGACAGGGGGCCTACACCTACAGCCTGCGTCAACATTTTATCAAACCCCTGGCCAAAATTGTGAACCTGATCAATGGCAAGGTGGAACAAAATGACACTGCGGTCGATTGATGAATAACCGTGTTCCATTCCGGCAATCGGTTGGCATAACCATCGGTACCTTTATTGTAATATTTGCATTGACGTATATATCCATGCCATCCGATGTCGATGGTGAATATAGGCCTGGCGATGACCGCCTGTCTCTGGATCTCAGGGAGACGGCTTTGGGCGATGTCTTGCATTTGATCGAAAAAAAAACCGGTTATAAGTTCATCATAGAAGATCGGTGGAAAGATGTGCCGGTATCAATATCGATAAAAAATAAGCCCTTGCATGAAGTGCTGAGACGAATCCTGAACAAGTTCAACAGTGCTGTTATTTACAGCCCGGACGGCAAACTAAGGATCTTTATTTATGACATCTCGGCATCGAATGAGACGACTTCCGATAACGCGATACCAGAACCGGCTTCGAATATGCCAGCCTCTCAACTTCCGCTCCCATCCAACGATCAAGAACAGCAAGCCGCTTCAGAGATTACGGAACAGAAAGATAGCCGACAACCTGATAATGAGACCGCAAAACAACCCGCAAGAAAGATTCCAAAACCAAAGGAACCAGCAACTGAAGACGATAAAGAAAAATCGGAAGAAGAGGAATCCTCTGACAAAAAACCTGAAAAGACCGATCAATGAGGATCGACGGTTCCATGTTCAGTATCCACCCAATGCAAACGAGCATCCTGAATCTGCCTTCTCTCCGCTTCTATTCTTTTATGTGGACGATCCCCTCCTGGATGAGGGTATCGATTTCGGCTTCGTTCATCCCTATCGCCTTTAAGATCTCATGGGTACCCTCTCCCGGTTTCGGCGGATCGTGCCGCATGTCGAATTCGTAATCGCCCATGCGAAGCGGGATTTTGGGAAGCTTGCCGCGTTTTCCGCCGGGCAGTGGCGTATCGACCAGCCCGCCGCTTTCATTCAGATGAGGGTCATCGAAAAGCTCATCCGGCCGGCGAACCGGGGCGAAGGGAATCACCGATTTTTCGCACCCGTCAACGACCGCTTCAGATGGTATTTTCCTGAACACTTCGCTCAGTTTGGGAATGAGCCATTTTCGTTCGGCGCATCGGGAATTATTGGTTTTCAGGCGTTCGTCCGCAAAGAGATCCTCCATGCCGAAAACCTCACAAAACCTCTGCCAGTGGGCATCGCTGGTTATTCCGATAAATATGGTCTCACCGTCTTCGGTTTCAAAGAGATCGTAAACACCCCACGGCATTTCACCTTCGGGCATGGGCTGTGCCGGTTCTCCGGTGATCGCGGTCATGGCCATGTGCTGGCCCACCAGGTAGGCGGTGGCCTCATAAAGGGTTGCCCGCACCAGCTGGCCTTTGCCCGTCCGTTGTCGTTCATAAAGCGCAGCAATGATGCCCAGCGCCCCGAACGTCCCCCCCATGATATCGATAACCGAAGCGCCGGCCCGAAGCGGCCTTCCGGCCGGTCCGGTCATATAAGCCAGTCCGCCCATCATTTGAACCAGATTGTCCAGGCTGGGACGGTGTTCGTAAGGGCCGGGCATGAATCCTTTCAATGAGCAGTAAATCAGTCTCGGATTGATGGCCGAGCAGGCTTCATAGCTGAAACCGAGCCGGTCCACGGCCCCCGGTCCGAAATTGTCGTACATCACGTCGGCCGAAGCGATCAGTTTTTTGAGCAGCTCTTTACCCTGTTCGCTTTTGAGGTCGATGACGAGACTTCTCTTGTTCCGGTTGAAATAAGAATGAAAACCGGACCCCATGCCGGGCAGGTTTCGCGTGTAGTCCCCTTCCGGCGCCCGTTCCACATGGATGACGTCGGCACCCATATCGGCCAGAATCTGACCGCAGGACGGACCGAGAATGGCGTGTCCCAATTCCAAAGCTTTAATTCCGCTCAAGGGTAGATGGCTTTCCTTATCCGGCATTTTAGCGCTCCTTTTTCATATATAGAATCTATAGGAAACTAACTGGATTGAATCTCATTTATTGGACTCGGACCCACAGCGCCAGCGCTATCGCGGCGTGTGAACGCCGACTATTTTAATATGATCCTCGATATCAGTCATCGAGAATCCAGTATCCAGTATCAAGTATCGATCACAAATTATCCGCGAAAATCCGCGTCCAATTTAACTGGTTGTCTTAAGACCGCTTTTTCCAAACGTCAGTGAGTGCCGCAGACCTTTGCCGCTCGCTCAGGTTCCCGAGGTCCGGATTTCATGACCTGGCCCGGCAGCTTCTGCCCCAGTATTTTCTCCATCAAGAGAGCGGCTTCGATGACGGCTTCAAGATCGACACCGGTCTCTATACCCATGTCTTCGAGCATATAGACCACATCGGCCGTGGGCAGGTTTCCGGCCGCATCCGGCACATTGGGGCAACCGCCGATGCCGCCTAAGGCGGTATCGAAGATATCCGCTCCGGCCATCAATGCCGCGTACAGGTTGGCCATGGCCGTTCCCCGGTTGTTGTGGAAGTGAAGTCCCAGCTTTGTATCGGTAAACTGCTGTTTGAAAGATTCCACAAGCCGGGTTACCCGTGGCGGGGTGGCCATGCCGGTGGTATCGGCAAACATGATCGATTCTGCGCCGTTTTCGATATACGCCCGGGCGATCTTGATCACGTCTTCCGGGGGTACATCTCCCTGAAACGGACATCCGAAGGCAACCCCGATCCCTCCGATCACCGGAATCGATTTTTTTCCGGCAAGAGAAAAAATGTCATCCAGCGCAGACAGGGATTCCGACACGGTCCGGCGGACGTTTGCCTGATTGTGCACGTCCGTGGCTGAGATGACGACACAGAGTTTATCGGCCCCCGCTTCGATCGCCAGTTGGGCGCCTTTGGGATTGGGAACCAAAGCAGCATAAATGCATCCCTGACCATGTTGGACTGTTTTCATCAATTCTGCGGCATCCCGCATCTGGGGGACAGCTTTCGGGTTTACAAAAGAGGTGATTTCGATCTCGCCGACCCCGGCCGCTCTTATGGCTTCAATGATTTCGATTTTCTTATCAGTGGGAACGAATTCCGGCCAGGACTGAAATCCGTCCCGGGGGGCGACATCACGGATCACCACATGTTTTGGCATACTCATTTCGATCTCCTAAATCGGGCCCGCACAAAAGCGGTGAACCTAAAAAATGATAATTGTAGATTGAATATTGAATATTTGTAGTGTCGTTTTGCTTCGTCAATTTTCATTAGAAAATATTCAATCAATTATTGAAAACAACAATTACAAAGCGGTAATCCCAGCGGCGCCAACCAACCATCCCCCTTCGCTATGAAGAAAGCCGCTTCCGCGTGTATTCCACAAGCCCGCCGCAGGAAATCAACTCCAGGACAAATTCCGGATACGGGGCGGCATGGAAGACCATGCTTTTGGTTATGTTATTGATCCTGCCGGATACGACATCCACTTCCAGTACATCTCCGTCTTCGGTATCCGTCACGGCTTCCGGACAAACCATCAAAGGGAGTGCAATATTGATGGCGTTTCGGAAAAAGATACGGGCAAATGTTTCGGCGATGACACAGGCGATTCCGGCCCCTTTTATCGACCAGGGCGCAGCTTCCCGGGAGGATCCGCACCCGAAATTCCGGGCGGCCACGATAATATCTCCCGGTTCGATGCGCTGAACAAAATCCGGATCGATGTTTTCCATACAATGCCTGCCGAGCTCCACCGGATCCACCAGGTTGAGCCGGGAAACCGGAACAATGGCGTCGGTATCGATATTGTCTTCGAAGCGATGAACCCGACCTTTTATCATGATGCGGCCACCTCCTTCGGATGGGTAATGCAGCCTGTGACAGCACTGGCCGCAACTACGGCAGGATTTGCCAAAAAGATTTCAGCCTGCGGAGAACCCATTCGCCCGATAAAGTTCCGATTGGTGGACGAGATCGCCTTTTCACCGGCTGCGACTACCCCCATATGCCCTCCCGGGCAGGGCCCGCAGGTCGGCGTTGATACGGACGCTCCGGCTTGAACGAAGGTCTCAACGAGACCTTCACGCACGGCTTCCATGTAAATTTTCTGGGTGGCGGGTACCACGACGCATCGGACATGGGGATGAATCTTTTTCCCTTCCAGGATTCGAGCCGCCTCTCTGAGGTCTCCCAGCCGGCCGTTGGTGCAGGAACCGATGACGGCTTGATCGATCATTATGTTTCCGACTTCCGACACCGGCCGGGCGTTGGCCGGCGAATGCGGCATTGCAACCTGGGGTTCGAGGTTTGATACATCGAAATCATAGGTTTTTTCGTAGACGGCATCCGGGTCGGACTTATAAACCGTAAAGGCTCTTTTTGCCCGGGCCTCCACAAATTGAAGGGTTTGCTCATCCACATTGAAAAGACCGGCTTTGCCCCCGGCTTCGATGGCCATGTTGGCCATGGTAAACCGGCCGTCAAGAGACAGCCGGTCGATCACTTCCCCGCCGAATTCCATGGCGGCATATGATGCTCCGTCAACGCCGATCTCGCCGATGGTATGGAGAATCAAGTCTTTGCCTCCCACCCATTCTTTCAGACGGCCGTGATAGTTGAATTTTATTGAGGGAGGGACCACCATCCAGGTATCTCCGGTAGCCA
>Ga0180009_10004059_pt1 | contig 16306 bp, 8 predicted proteins | sample OS_PC_MetaG_FD_123537 | JGI IMG/M metagenome (GOLD analysis project Ga0180009, IMG submission 123537) | Groundwater microbial communities from the Aspo Hard Rock Laboratory (HRL) deep subsurface site, Sweden - OS_PC_MetaG | ecosystem: Environmental > Aquatic > Deep subsurface > Groundwater...
CAAGTGGCGCTGGGTCATCCTCGCCAGGCCCACGAGTCCCTGGGTCACGGTGGTGGGCGGCTTCGGCATGCGTGACTTCAGCCTGGGGCAGAACAAGATCCTGACCAGCTTCAACTACCGTTTTCTCCGCGTCGGGCTGGACGGGGGGTTCCCGCTCTGGACGCCGCTGGCCGCGCTCACCGTCGGCTTTGACGTGCGGCCGCTGCTGGGGATCGGCGAGGAGGCGGTCCAGGCCTTCGGCAGCAAGACCGGCGGGCTGGGCTTCTCGGGCCGCGTGGGTCTGTCGGGGATCTACCGCCTCTCCACCGGCGGGGTGACCTACTTCGTCAACTTCGAGTACCTCCGGTTCACCGCCGAGTTCACGGGGCTGGCGGCCGCAGAGGGTGGACCCTACGACAACCGCGACGGCTTCCCCGACCGCCAGGACGCGTCGAGCGGCACCGACCGATTCATCCGCCTCTGGGTCGGGGCCGGCTACAGCTACTGACTCCCCGCCCCGCCGCAGGTCTGTCGATCCACAGGAGCGATCATGCCGTCACCCGGGAGTGTCTTTGGGGCCAATGCCAGCATCCTGATCACCGGAACATCTAGCGGCATCGGCGCCACCCTGGCCGAGCGCCTGGGCCGGCTCGGCGGCAGACTGGCCCTGGTCGCCCGCCGTGAGGACCGCCTGCAGCAGGTGGCCGAGCGGGTGCGCGAAGCCGGCGGGAGCGCACTCGCCATCGCGGCCGACGTCACCGACCCGCGACAGGTCACGCAGGCCCACGACAGGGTCGTGGCCGAGCAGGGCCCCGTGGACGCGGCGTTCCTCAACGCCGGGACGAGCGACTTCATCTCGCTGCATCGCTTCGACGCCGCGCGATTTCGCCGCCAGTTCGAGGTCAACGTCTTCGGTGTGCTCCACTGGCTCGAGGCCATGCTCCCCGCCATGATCAGCCGGGGGCGCGGGATCATCGCCGGCACGTCGAGCCTCGCGGCCGCCCGCGGCATCCCCGGCAACCCCGGCTACGGCGCCACCAAGGCGGCGCTCTCCTCCCTGCTGGACTGCATCCGCCCGGAGGCCGGGCAGTACGGCATCCAGGTCACGGTCATCGAGCCCGGCTTCATCAGGACCGAGATGACCGCCGACAACAGGTTCCCGATGCCCTTCCTGATGGACTCCGACGCGGCGGCCAGGATCATCATCGATGGCGTGGCCGACGGCAGGAGCATGATCCGGTTCCCCTGGCCCACCGCCGCGGCGGTGCAGGTGCTGCGTCACCTGCCCGACGTGCTCTACGACCGGCTGGGACGCAGCATGCTGCGCAAGCCGAAATCGAGCTAGACTGTGTCAGAGATCGTGACAGGTTGGGCTCCGGCAACGCCCCTGGCGCTCGCCTGGCTCGCCCCTGCTTCGCAGGGCCGCGCGCCGTCCTCGCGGCCCTGCGGGCCGCTCCGGGATGAAGCGGCGGCGCGCCGGAACGACACTCGCGCCTGGGGCGTCGCCCTCGCCCAACCCGAATCGATCAGACCCCGGTCAAGAGGTGCCAGGTAATGCCCGCCGAAGTCGATGTAGCGCTCGTTCTGCTTCCCCCCTTCATCCCGGACGAGCCCCACCTGGGACTGGCCTACCTGGCGTCCTATCTGCGCGCGCACCAGTTCAACGTCGAGCTGCGCGACATCGCGGTGGAGCTGTTCCACCAGGCCCCCGAGCAGCAGCGCCACTTCTGGGATCGTGCGGGCTCGACGGCCGAACGCTGGCAGAAGCGGGAGACGCTCGAGCTGTTCCTCGAGCTCTTCGGCGAGCAGCTCGACGACGCCCTGGACCAGGTGCTGGCCCGCCAGCCGCGGGTGATCGGCTTCTCCTGCCACATGACCAACTCCGTGCTGACGATGGAGTCGATCCGCCGCCTCCGCGCGCGGGCCGAAGACGAATCTCCGGTGGTGCTGGCCGGCGGGCCGGCGTTCTTCGTCAACCAGACCGCCGGGGGCCCGCAACCCTGCATGTATGGGTTTCCCACGCTGGGACGCCCGGAGCTGCGCGAGCAGCTGGACGCCTGGTTCGCCCTGCTCGACGCCGTGGTGCTGGACGAGGGCGAGGCCCCGCTGCTCGAGATCTGCCAGCGTGTGCGGGCTGGCCAGGATCTGGAAGGGGTGCCGAACACAGTGCGCGCGAGGCGGGGGGCCTGCCCCGGAGTGCGGGCCGAGCGCGCAGACCAGACATCAGGCGCGGCCGCGCCGGGGCGCTACGCCCCGATCGTCCGCGAGCCGCCGATCCGCGAGATCTCCACCATCCCCTTCCCGACCTTCGAGGAGTTCGACCTCGAGCTCTACACCCACCGCCAGCTGCCGGTGCTGTTCAACCGCGGGTGCATCAAGAAGTGCACCTGCTGCACCGAGCGCTACCGCTGGGGCAGCTTCCGCGGCCGCAAGGCGGAGGAGATCCTCGCGGAGCTGAAGCACCATGTCGACGTGCTGGGCGTCAGCAAGTTCAACGCCTGCGACATGCTGCTCAACGCCCACGTGCGGGAGCTGGACCGCCTCTGCGACCTGATCATCGCCGACGAGACAAACATCGTCTGGGGCGGCAACGTGGTCGTGCGCCAGGAGATGTCCCCCGCGCTGTTCGCCAAGATGCGCCGCGCCGGCGCGGGGTGGTTGATCTTCGGCGTCGAGTCCGGGTCGCCCAAGATCGTCGAACGGATCGGCAAGCGGTTCACGCTGGAGCAGGCCGCGCAGAACATGGCCGACTGCCACGGGGCGGGGATCCGGACCTACATCAACATCATCATCGGCTTCCCCGGCGAGACAGAGGAGGACTTCCGGCAGACCATCGATTTCGTGCGCCGCAACCGCAACAACATCGACTGGATCATCCTGATGGCGATGTTCGAGATCTTCCACCACACCGAGGTCGCGCTCAATCCACAGCAGTACGACCTGCGCCCGGAGGATGTCCAGAACCTGGACGAGATGTTCGGTCTGGTGGACTGGTCCGATCTGACCGGAAACACCTACCAGGTGCGCCAGTACCGCTTCGCCCGCATGATGCGCGTGCTCGCCGAGCTCGGGCTCCCCGACCCGACGATGCAGGGGGACGACCTGCGTCGCGGCCAGGCCAAGGCGACGCTGCTGGGACACGAGGCGATCCGCGCCATGGCAGCGCGAGCCCTGGAGCTCGACACCTCGCTGGACACGCCGCTGCACGAGGTGATGGAGGGGCTGCTGCATGACCAGGACCCCTCCATCCGCGCCGGCGCGGCCCGGATGCTGGGGATGTTGGACAACCGCAAGTCGGTGCCCTCGCTCCACGAATCCCTCCAGGATCCGGACGACCGGGTGCGCGGCGAGGTGGCCATCGCCCTCGGTCGTATCTGCGATCCCTCCTCGGTGGCCTACCTCGAGCCGGTGCTGTGCGACGAGGGCTACGAAGCGCTCGCTCAGCACGTCAAACAGAGCCTGGTGCGGCTCCGCCGGATCTACACCGCGATCCAGACCGAGCGGGAGCTCGCGCCTGACGGCGAGGGCTGAGCCACAGTCACCTTCGCGCAGCGCCCATCCGCCGTTCAAACAGGACCGAATCCACCCGATCCAACCACCTCACGGTTCTCTTGTTCTCTTGAAGCTCGCCCCGAACTGTCCGAGAATCGTCCACGTCGCCGACACCGGCGACGACGGTGCATCTCGATGCTGAAGCCTCGGCAGTTCGGCCGGTACATCCTGATTGACCGCATCAGCACCGGCGGCATGGCCGAGGTCTACCTCGCGAAGTCGTCCGGGGTTGAGGGTTTCGAGAAGGTGGTCGCGATCAAGCGCATCCTGCCGACCGTGAGCGAGGATCCCGACTTCGAGACGATGTTCATCGACGAGGCGAAGATCTCGGCACGGCTCGCTCACTCCAACGTGGGGCAGGTGTTCGAGTTTGGGCAGGTGGACGAGCAGTACTACATCGCCATGGAGTACATCCCGGGCAAGGACCTGCGCGCGATCCAGACGCACCTGGAGGAGACCGACCGGGTGATGGATGTGGCGATGGCCCTGCACATCATCTCCCGCCTGTGTCAGGCCCTGGACTACGCCCATCGACAGAAGGACGCGGCCGGCACCTCGATGGAGATCATCCACCGCGACATCAGCCCCCCCAACGTGATCGTCTCCTTCGAGGGCAACGTCAAGCTGATCGACTTCGGCATCGCCAAGGCGACCAGCCGGTCCACCCGGACGCGGGCGGGCAAGCTTAAGGGAAAGTTCGCCTACATGTCGCCCGAGCAGGTCCAGGGCATGCAGATCGACCACCGCTCCGACATCTTCAGCGTCGGGACCTTGCTGCACGAGCTGCTGACCAACGTCCGCCTGTTTCAGGGAGAGAGCCAGCTCGCCGTGATGCAGGCGGTGCGGCGCGCCGAGGTCGACCCTCCCTCCGCGATCAACCCGGAGGTGCCGCTCGAGGTCGACCGGATCACGCTGAAGGCCGTGGCCCGCGACAGGGACGAGCGATACCCCTGGGCCTCCGGGCTCAGAGCCGACATCGAACGGTTCTTCGCGCGGTCCTCGATCGTCTTCGATGTGCCCCAGCTCGCCGCGTGGATGCAGCACGAGTTCGCCGGCGACGTGCTCGCCGAGCGGAAGCTCCGGGAGCGGCTCCACGCGGTGAAGGCCGACGAGGTGTCCCCGCTGGACGACGACATGTTCGACATGGAACCCGTCGATTCGGCCGCCGCGCACGCCGCTCCGGAGCCGCCGCCCCCTCGTTCCGTGGTTGACGCCACCGCCGCCGACGGCCCCGTGATGGACGATCTGGAGCCGGGGAGGGAGGCCCTCCCGACGGAGCAGCAGCCCACCCTCGCGGGCCTCGAGGAGGATATCCCGGACGGCGCGACGGTCAGACATCTGCTCGACACCGACCGGCGCACCCTGGACCACGACCCGGAGCGCCGCGACACCGACCGGAGCCTGCCCGACGCCGAGCCGCAGCGGCGCGACACACAGCGGAGCTTGCCGGACGCGGCCGGGCCGAGCCTGGATCTCGAGACCGAACGGCGCTCGCTCGACCCCGACACCGATCAGCCCGAGCTGGACACCGATCGCCACACTCTCTCCGCCCCCCCGGTGCTCGCCGACGCCGACCTGCTGGTGGAGGAGCCGGAGGAGGCAGACACCGATCTCGCTCCGCCGATGGTGATCGGCCCTTCGGGGCACAAGGTGCGCCAGGAGCTCGTCAACTGGCCCACCGAGTACGACGACGACGAGGGGCCGACGCTCGAGCCCGAGGAAGACAGCGACGAGCTGCCGACCCTCGAGCCTGAGGAGCACGTCACCGATCTGGACCCGAGCCTCGACGCCGGACCCACTCGCGTCGAGCACGCACCGCTCCGACTGCCGCGGGGCCCGATCGCGCACGCCGCCTCCGATCCCATCGTGCCGGGCCCCGATCGGGACGGGGCCACGGTGGGCGGCGCGCTGGAGGTGGACAGCAACCCCGACCGGGAGATGGTCCGCATGCCGTCGGCCCCTGCCGTCGACGTCGCTGGCATCGACGGGGTGGTCCAGACCAGCGAGCACCGTCTCAGGCAACAGATGGCGGCCCACCGCGGCCAGATCTCCGGGACGCAGGAGCTGGGGGACGGGCCCACCAAGCGCTTCTCCAGCATGCACGTGATCATCATCGCCGCGGGGCTCACGCTGCTCATCGCCGGACTGATCGCAGTGCCGATGCTGGTCTGCAACGGCGGCGAGACACGGCCCCCGCCGGCGCAGGCCAGCGGCACCATCATCGTCACGACGAACCCCCCCGCGAGCTGCAGCGTGTCGCTCGGCGTCAGGCCCAGGGGTCTGCTCGCGCCCGGCGACTCGCTGTCCCTGACCGGGGTCGCCGTCGGCCAGCACCAGGTCGAGCTGGTCTGCGGCGGCTTCCAGTCCTACTCCACTGTGATCGAGGTGCACTCCGCCGAGGTCACCTTCGTGGAGGCGCCCCTGAAGAAGGAATGAGGCGTGCGCCGCGGCTTCACTCTGCTCGCCGCCGGCCTGCTGGCGCTGTGCGTCGCGGCCCCGGCGGCGGGAAACGGGCGAACAGGCGGAGCAGCCGGTGAGGCCCGTGTCGGCATCTCCGTCGACGGGGCTGACCCCGAGCTGACGCGCCGCCTGCTGCTCGACCCCGGATTCTCCCGCACGAGCTGGTCGCGGGCGCAGGTGATGTGGCAGGTGGGCGACCCTGGCCGCGTGCGCTTCTCGCAGATGCTGGAGCGCGTGCGACAGGGAGCGGGGCTGGTGCTGGTGGCCGGACGGCGCCTCCCCGACCTGTCCCCGCTGGGCCTGGCTCCCGTGCGACAGGAGGCCGGCCGGGTCACCCTCGCGGTGGGGCGAGGCAACATCAACCGCGCGCTGACCGACGAGGTGGTCTGGCCCACCGCCCCGCAGGCGGCGCGGCGCTGGGTCCTGACGCGCGGGCCGACCTGCTCCCTGAGGCCGCTGGTGACGGACAAGGGCACCAACGACCCGGTGATGCTCGTCGGGCGCCTCGGACGGGGCCGGATCGCCGTCGTGAGCCTCCAGCTGCTCCATGCGTCCAACCGCGAGCTCACGCTGTGGCCCTACTTCAACTACCTGCTCTACGCCCTGACCAGCAGGGCCGCCGCCCGCGAGGCCGCGCCCTTCATGGCCTGGACCCGGGCCCCGGTGCCGGGGCCACGCATGCGCACGGCGCTGGTCGCCGGCCTCGGCGTCGCCTGGCTGCTGACGGTGCTGCTGTTCCTGCGGGTCCGCGCCTACAGCCGGCGGCACCCCGACGTCCCCGACCGCTTCTTCGCGCAGGTGGCCGAGAGCAAGGGAGGCGCCCCGCGGCCGGAGGGCGAAAACAGGTGGCGCTCGATCGGCTTCGCGCGCTCGCTGGCGGGTTTCCTCACCCTGGCCGGCACCCTCTTCGTGCTCTTCGCTCCGTATTACTACGTCACCAACATCCTGATCCCCAACGACGTGCAGCCCTTCCCCCAGGCCAAGGGGATCTGGGGCTTCGTGTGGGAGGCGCTGCAGATCGCCTGGTTCCTGTTCGACGCCGGCACCTACGTCGCCTTCGTCAAGTACTTCGCCGAGTACCGCATCAAGAACCCGCGCGAGGCGGTGCTGTCGGCGCAGTTCTTCGTCTGGTGGCAGATCCTGACCGGCCTGTTCCAGGTCACGATGGCCTGCATCGTCGTGATCTTCATCCTGCCCGGGGTGGAGACGCTGCGCCCCTACGGCTACACCTCCAACTTCATCATCCTGGTGGCCCTGGGCCAGTACCCCGGCATCTTCGCCGTGATGAACTTCTTCTTCCAGGCCTACCAGCGCTACGACTACAACATCGGCCTCGATCTGCTCTCCGACTGGGTGCTCCGCTTCGGGCTCCAGATACCCTTCGTGCTGCTGTTCCGCGCCTGGGGCGCCGCCAACCCCGAGTACGGCGAGGCCTTCGGCGCAGCGGTCGGCATCGGACTCGGCTTCTACTTCTCGCAGGTCGTGACCTTCGCCGTGGGGACCATCCTGTACAAGCGCCTGGGCCTCAAGCTGGCCCCGCTGTTCATGGCGCACTTCGACCTCACCACGGCGAAGCGCATGCTGCGGTATGGCCTGCAGGTCGTGATGGGCAAGGCCTTCTTCCGCGCGGCCAAGTTCATCGACCGCTTCGTGATCTCGATCCTGCTGCTGAACTACACCGAGTGGCTCGGCCTCGAGGACCAGATCCACTACAACCTGATGTTCCTGTTCCCCATCGCCTACCGCTTCTTCGAGACCGCGATGGCCGCGCTGAGCGAGAGCCACGGCAACGGCAAACAGACGCTGACCCGCTACTACCTGGTCCGGTTCTTCCAGATCGGCTCGCTCTACACCGCGATCGCGCTCAGCCTGTTCCTGGCCCTCGGCCCCTACTTCGTCCGACACGCCATGGATCCGCAGTGGTCGCGGGCGGCCGACTTCATGATCATCGCGGCGATCGCGGGCGCCTTCTCCGCGGCGGCCTGGCTCAGCGACATGCTGCAGAAGGGCGCCGGGCGCCCCGATCTGTTCGCCTACATCCTCGGCGCGGAGCAGGCGCTGCGCATCGGCCTGTTCTGGATCCTGATCCCGCGCTACCAGTTCTGGGGCTTCTACTTCGCGCTGCTGATCACCGTGGCGCTCAAGGTGACCGTGGCCTGGATCATCAACCACCTGGTGGTCGTACGGCTGCGCCTGTTCCTGTGGCAGATGCTCGCGGCGCCGGTGATGGCGGGCGTGGCCAACTTCTTCCTGCTGCGCCTGGCGGGCGGGGCGCTGGGGCTGACCGGCCGGTGGGAGGTGATCATCCTGTTCTTCGTCAGCGCGCTGGTCTCGTTCTTCGTCTGCTTCTTCGCCACCGGGCTGTTCGGCGGCATGGACCGCGCCTTCGTCGACGAGCTGGAGCAGGCTTCCCGCATGACCGGCGTGCTCCGGCCGCTGACCCGTCTGTTCTACCACGCCGCCCGGGCCGGCTGCGTCCTGAGCCCGCTGTATGACCGCTTCCCGGTCACGCTCCACGCCGAGGCGATGCAGGAGGCGCGGGACCTGGAGCGGCAGCGCGACGGCTAGCGCTAGCGATGGACGGCGGCTCAGCGCCGGTCGAGCAGCAGCGACAGCAAATAGACCACCATCGCCGCCGCCGCGCTGACCGACGCCGCGCGGTAGAGCCACGCGCCGCCCCAGCGGCCGAGCACCGCCCCTCCGCCGATGTAGCCCAGGACCATGCCCAGCCCCATGCTGGACAGCGTCAATGACTGCAGGCTGGTGCGCAGGTGATCCGGCGCGCGGTTCTGGATGTACTGCACCAGGGCCAGGTACCACAGGCCGAAGGTCACGCCGTGGAGCGACTGCAGGGCGAGCAGCCCCGGGGCGTCGACAAGCAGCGAGAGCGCGAGCCAGCGCACGCCCGCCACCGCCCCGCACAGCGCGAGCAGCAGGCCGCTGCGGAAGCGGCCCATGAACCGCGGCGCGACCAGCATCACCGCCACCTCCACGCCGACCCCTATGGCCCAGGCCAGGCCGATGAACTCGTCGCCGTAGCCCAGGCTCCTGATGTGGAGGCTGAAGTAGGCGTCGTAGGTCGAGTGGCCGACGTAGTACAGCGCGCTGGCCACGAGGAAGAGCAGGATCGGCGCGTGGGCCATGATCTGCAGCGACTGCCGCAGCACGCCCCGCTCCCTGAGGTAGGGCGGCTTGCGCAGCGGCAGCAGGGCCACGGCGGAGGCGAGGTAGATCGCGCCGGTGATCCCCAGCAGCAGCGTCGGCTGCATCGACCCCTTCAGCCGACCCAGCACCAGCACGCACAGCCCGAAGCCGATCGAGCCCCAGACCCGCACGCTGCTGAACGGCGCCCGGCGCCCGCCCAGGGCGCTGTAGACCGCGGCGTCGGCCAGCGAGGTCAGCGGGGCGCGGAAGATGGAGAAGAAGGCCATGGCGAGCAGGTTGCCCCACAGCCCCCACGCCGGCAGCAGCAGCAGGCAGCCCGCGCAGCAGCCGACGCTCGCCACCTGCAACAGCACGAGCCGCGCGTTGAGCATGTCGGCCAGGGCGCTCCACAGCGGAGGGATCAACAGGTTCGATGCCGGGTTGAGCACCATGACCCAGGAGATCTGCACCGCGTCGAGGCCGCGGGCCGACAGCAGCAGCGGCAGGAAGGGGAACAGCGCCCCCAGCGCTCCGAAGCTGAAGAAGTAGAACAGCCGGAGCGGGACCATCCCCTGCTGTGGTTCGGCGGCAGCCAACGGCACCTCATCGCACAGATCCAGTCCGCTCGCCAGGGCCATCAAACGGTTGCATTCGCGCTCACCTGCGGTAGCGTACGGCCTCTTGTCATCGATAAACGAGGAGGAACGACATGCTTCACGCGAGGCCTCGCACAGCGTACATCCCGACCGCCCTCCTGGTACTGACCCTCGCCGCGCCACGCTGGACCATGGCCGCTCCACCGGCACACCTGCCCGACAAGGAGGAGCAGAAGCTCAACGACGGCCTGGGCGAGCCGGCGGAGAAGCTGGACCGCTCGACGCCGTTCAAGACCTGGAGCGCCTTCCTCGCCACCTGCCGCAGCGGCAAGAAGAGCCTCGGCGCTCACTTCTTCAACCTGGGCGAGATCCGGCGGGAAGAGCGCAAGACCAAGGGCGCGGTACTGGCCCACGACCTGTGCCAGGTGCTGAAGAAGCTGGAGCTGATGTCGGCCGAGGGCATCGACGACACCGCCCTCGGCCCGATCGTGGACGACCGGCCGGCCAACTACGTGATCGCGACCTCGTTCAAGACGCCGCTCGGGACCGGCGAGGTCTGGATCCGCCGGTTCAAGGAGATCTCGACCGACTCTCACCACTGGATGCTGACGCGCCGCACGGTGTCCGAGATCGAGAGCTGGCACCAGATGCTGGTCAAGAAGCGCGAGCTGACCCGCAAGCCGGTGGAGGTGGTCAACGCCGGGCTCGGGCCGCTGCCGGAGCGGATCAAGGCGCGCACCCCGAGGCACACGGCGACCCAGTTCACCAGCCTGGCCCGCAAGGGCGCCTACGATGACGCCGCGCGGCTGCTCGACCTGGCCGATCTCCCCGGGGGCGAGCAGGCCCGCAAGGGGCCGAGGCTGGCCCGCCGGCTGGCCATGATCCTCAAGCGCCTGCACCCGGGCAGCTTCAACCGCATCAGCAACGACCCGATGGGGTCACCGGAGAGCGGCGTCCCGTTCGACGAGGAGATGCTGGCCCGCTCCCCGCTGGGCAAGTCCGAGATCCAGATCAGGCTCGGCCTCTACCCCCGCACCGGCAAGCAGGCGATCTGGCTCTTCACCAAGGAGACAGTCGAGGACGTCGATGCGCTCTACGACAACCTGGGCTACGGCTGGGCCGGAGACCATCTGCCGGCCTTCTTCTTCGACTGGGAGCTGTGGCACATCCAGCTCTGGCAGTGGCTCGGGATCCTCGTCGCGCTGGTGCTGGGCTACATCTTCGGCCTGATCTGCAGCTTCATCCTGCGCAAGCTGCTGCTGCGCCTGGCCCGCCTCACCAGGTGGGAGTGGGACGACGACGTGGTGGTAGCCATGCGCGGCCCGCTGATCGGCGCGTTCTGGGCCGTGGGGTTCGTGGTGCTGATCGCCCTCGCCGCCCTCGCCCCCAAGCCGCTCGGCTTCCTGCAGGGCGCCGCCAAGCTGGTGGTGATCCTGTCGCTCGGGTGGTTCCTGATGCGGCTGATGGACGTGGCCGGCTCGCAGCTGCAGGCCATGTTCAAGAACCGCGGCGACGACATGGGGATGGCGATGGTGCCGGTGGCGCGCAAGATCCTCAAGCCGATCCTGATCGTCATCATCCTGATCGTCGCGCTGCAGAACATCGGCGTCAACGTCAGCGGCCTGCTCGCCGGTCTCGGCATCGGCGGCCTGGCCTTCGCGCTGGCGGCCAAGGACACCCTGGCCAACGTGTTCGGCTCGGTGGCGATCGCCTTCGACCGGCCGTTCAAGGTGGGCGACTTCGTCAAGCTCGAGGGCGAGACCGGCACGGTGGAGGACGTGGGCCTGCGCACCACCCGCATCCGCACCCTCGACCGCACCGTGATCAGCATCCCCAACGCCAAGGTCGCCGACACCAAGATCGAGAACTACGCGCCGCGCGACCGCATCCGCCTGCTTGCCACCTTCGGCGTGCAGTACGACACCAGCCTGGACCAGGTGCGCTACATCATGGACGAGATGAAGCGCTACCTGGTGGCCCACCCCAAGGTCTGGCAGGAGACCCACCGCGTGCGCTTCATCGGCTACGGCGCGTCGTCGCTCGACATCGACATGTTCTGCTTCATCGACACCACCGACTTCAACGAGTTCACCGCCGTGCGCGAGCAGATGTACCTCGACTTCGGCGAGATCTTCAGCCGCGCCGGCGCCGAGTTCGCCTACCCGTCCCAGACGGTCTACGTCGGCAAGGACAGCCAGGCCGACGCCAAGAAGGCCAAGCAGGCGTCGGCCGCCGTGGCCGAGCGCCTCGAGGCGGGGCAGCTCTGCATCCCCGAGATCCCCGACTCGGTGCGCGAGTCGCTGCAGCCCAAGAGCGAGGCCAGCTGAGCTAGTCCCACTGCCCCAGCAGCTGGACCTCGAGCTCCAGGGTGAGGCCGGTCGCCGCGGCCACCGCGCGCTGCACGTGATCGATCACGGCGCGGACGTCGCGGGCCGTGGCGTCGCCCCGGTTGATCACGAAGTTGGCGTGGTACGGCGAGACGCAGGCGCCGCCCACGGTGTAGCCCTTGAGCCCGCACTCGTCGATCAGCTGCCCCGAGGAGACGCCGATGTCGTAGTCGTTCTTGAACACGCAGCCGCAGGAGGGGAAGTCCATCTCGTGGTTGGCCCGGCGGGCGGCCTCGATCCGGTCCATGCTGCGCTGCACCTGCGAACGATCGCCCGGCGCCAGCTCGAGCGTCACCTCGGCGACGATCAGCTGCCGGGCGGAAAACGGCGACTGCTTGTAGCGGAACTGGTCCGGCGTCACCGCCTCGCCCTGCACCCTCCCCTGCCGGTCCACCGTCACCGCCCGGCGCAGCACCCCCGACACCTCGCCGCCGTGGGCCCGGGCGTTCATCAGGCAGGCGCCGCCGATGCTGCCCGGCAGCCATGACAGGAACTCCGCGCCGGTCAGCCCGGCCTCGCAGGCCGCCACCGCCACCTGGTGGCTGTCGGCCCCGGCCCCCGCCGTCAGCCGTGTCCCCTCGACCGAAAGCCGCGACAGCTCGGTGGTGAGCATGACGGCCCCGCGCACGCCGCGGTCGCTGACCAGCACGTTGCTCCCGCCGCCCAGCACGACCCACGGCAGCCCCAGCTCGCCCAGCAGCCGCGCCGCCGCCGCGACCTGCTCCACGTCCTGCGGGAAGAGCGCCAGCTCGGCCGCTCCTCCGATGCGGTATGTGGTGCAGGCGGCCAGCGGCCAGCCCCGTTCGACTCGACCCCGCAGGCCGTCGCGCAGCCGGCGCTCTGCCTCGTGGATCGTCGCGCTCATCGCCAAACAGTAGCAGCGGGCCGCGGGGCCGACGAGCGGTTTGTGCTCGGCGCATATTGCCGCCGTGATATGGTGCCGCACTGCACACGGGAGGCTCGATGCCGGGGCTGCTCCACCCATCCAGGAAGCCGTATCGCTTCGCCCTGCTTTTCGTGGTGGCGATGCTGATCTACGGCAGCTACTTCGCCTACGACTCGATCGGCGCCATCGCGCCGGAGCTGATCAAGTCGCTCGGGATCGACCGCTCCACGATCGGCAACATGTACTCGATGTACAGTCTGGCCGCGATCGTGGTCGTCTTCATCGGCGGCCTGGTGGCCGACCGCCTGGGGATGCGCTTCGCCAGCCTGCTGTTCAACGCGATGGTCACGCTGGGCACTGTGATCGTCGCGCTGGCCAACCGCGTGGGGGTGCTCTACCTCGGACGCGCCGTGTTCGGCGCCGGCTCGGAGGCGCTGATCGTGGCCCAGAACGCGATCCTCGCCCGCTGGTTCACGGGCAAGGAGCTGGCCCTGGCCTTCGGCCTGACGCTGACCGTCAGCCGGCTGGGCACGCTGTTCAGCTTCAACACCGAGGCGCTGATCTCGAAGTACTTCGGCGGCTACCGCTACGCGCTGTGGGCCGCCGTGCTGTTCTGCTGCGTCTCGCTGCTGTGCAACTTCGTCTTCATCGTGATGGACCGCCACGGAGAGCGGGTGCTCGGGCTGCCCACCCCGCAGGCGGGCGACCGCATCCGGCTGGCCGACATCGCCAAGTTCGGCGCCTCCTTCTGGTACGTCACCCTGCTCTGCGTCACGTTCTACTCGGCGGTCTTCCCCTTCACCAGCCTCTCCACCGACTTCTTCCACAACAAGTGGCACATCCCCACCACCACCGAGACCGAGGGCGGCTTCCTGGTCCAGGCCTTCTCCAGCTTCCTGCACATGTTTTCCACGGCGGGCGGCATCACCGCCATCCCGATGTTCGCCTCGATGTGCCTGGCCCCCTTCGCCGGCCACCTGGTGGACCGAATCGGCCGGCGCGCGACGCTGATGGTGATCGGGTCGGTGCTCTTCATCCCGGCCCACCTGCTGCTGCTGACCGAGCTCTACCCGGCCTACCCCATGATGCTGCTGGGCGCCGCCTTCGTGCTGGTGCCGGCGGCGATGTGGCCCTCGATCCCGCTGATCGTGGCCAAGGAGCGCGTCGGCACCGCCTACGGCGTGACCACCGCGATCCAGAACATCGGCCTGTTCAGCTTCCCCTACCTCAACGGCATGCTGCGCGACCTGACCAAGACCTACACCGCGAGCCAGATCATGTTCGCCGGCCTGGGGGTCGTGGGCCTGGTGTCGGCGCTGCTGCTCAAGCTGGCCGACGAGCGCGGCGGCCGCGCGCTGGAGGGCCGACAGTAGCGGGGGTGGGTAGAGCGCCGGGATCCCACCAAGGTTGATCCAGCTCACATTCGCTGCGGCTGCGCCTCGTGCTACCATAGGTACATGCTCAGCAAGACAGGACTGGTGCTGGTGCTGGGAGCCCTGTGCGCCTGCGCCAACTCCTCCTACGACTCCGGGACGTGCGACCCGGCCTTCGAGGACTGCCCCTGCAGCCCGGCCGATCCCTGCCTGGCCGGGTGGAGCTGCGGCGCCGAGGGGATCTGCGTCGCTGGCAGCGACGGCGGGGCGGACGCGCCAGTCCCCGACGCGCAGACGCCGGCCGACGGCGTGGCGCCCGACACCACCCCGAAGAAGAAGTTCGGTGAATCCTGCACCGACAAGGCGGAGTGCGAGTCGAGCATCTGCATCTTCGCCGGCGTGGGCGGCATCTGCTCCATGACCTGCACGCCGGGCAGCTGCCCCAAGGGCTTCGGCTGCCTCGGCGTCCTCGACGCCATCGAGCAGGGCAAGGTGAGCGATGTCTGCGTCCCGGAGGCGAACCAGCTCTGCACCCCCTGCACCAAGAACTCCGAGTGCTCGCTGTCGGGTCAGGACCTGTGCCTGGACTATGACGGTCTGTTCTTCTGCGGACGAGACTGCGCCAAGGTGGCCTGTCCTTCCGGCTACACCTGCAAGGACGTCGATGTCGGCGGCCAGACCCACAAGCAGTGCGTCCCGGATAGCGGGGCCTGCGACTGCAACGCCACCAGGACCGGCACGACCAAGCCCTGCGACATCACCACGCCCTTCGGCACCTGCGCCGGCACCCGCACCTGCATGGGCGCCAACGGCTGGGGCCTGCTGTGCGATCCCCCCTCGCCCCAGGACGTGCCCGACGCGACCTACAAGGACGACAACTGCGACGGCATCGACGGCGACATGGCCCAGGGCGTCTTCGTCGCCGCCGCGACGGGATCCGACACCACCACCTGCGGTCTGACCTACCAGAACCCCTGCCTCTCCATCACCCACGCGATCCAGCGCGCCGCCTCCGAGTCCAGGACTTACGTCTATGTGCAGGCCGGCGACTACGACGAGGTCATCGTGCTGCTGGCCGGCATCAACGTCATCGGCGGCTACGACACCGGCTGGAAGCGCGACGCCCGCACCAAGGCCGGCCACAAGGTCACCATCACGGGCACGCTCGACGGCGGGCAGGACCAGTACATGACCGTCCGGGCCCACAACCTGGCCCAGCCCACGACCATCGCCGATGTCGTGCTGGTCGGCCCCAACGCCCAGGGGTCCACCGTCGACGGAACTCGCAGCTCCCACGTGGTCCACGCCGACACCGTGGCTGGTCTGAGCCTGGAGCGCGTCACGCTGATCGCCGGCAACGGCGCCGACGGTCTCCCCGGGCTGGGCGGCTTCAACGCCACGTCGGTCAACGCCACGTCGACGATGCAGGGCAAGACGGGGGGCAACGGCAAGGAGGCCTTCTCCAGCTGCGACAACTCGACCCGTGGCGCCGGGGGAGCGGCCGGCACCAACTCCTGCGCCGGGGCCAGCCCGGCCGCCGGCGGCGGCGGCCTGGGCGGCACCATGGACACCTGCTGCGACTGCGTCTTCGGCGTCTGCACCTGCGTGACCTGCAGCTGCACCGCGACCGCCGGCGCGAAGGGGGGCAACGCCGCCCAGTACACCGCCTATGGCTACGGCTACGGCGGCAGCGGCGGCGCTGGCGGCAGCACCTGCGCCCCGGGGCTGGGCGGCAAGGCCGGACGGATCCAGAACGGCCCGGCCGGCGCGAAGGGGTCGGGCGGTCTGCTGAAGAACGGCTACTGGTACGCCGGGGCCGGCAGCAGCGGCGGCACCGGACAGAACGGCGGCGGCGGCGGCGGCGGCGGCGGCAGCGGGGGCTGCGACGTCAACACCGACTCCTCGGGCGCGGGCGGCGGCGGCGGCGGC
>Ga0180009_10004060_pt1 | contig 16305 bp, 18 predicted proteins | sample OS_PC_MetaG_FD_123537 | JGI IMG/M metagenome (GOLD analysis project Ga0180009, IMG submission 123537) | Groundwater microbial communities from the Aspo Hard Rock Laboratory (HRL) deep subsurface site, Sweden - OS_PC_MetaG | ecosystem: Environmental > Aquatic > Deep subsurface > Groundwater...
AGTAAATAGGGGACGCATCACTTTTAAACGGGATTTTAGTCATTTTATGAAAATCACTGCTTAAGGAATGACGGAAGAGTTGCGTAGAGGTCCGACCTCGCCCGCTCTGGGCGGGCACCTTTAGAGGTGCGGACCTCCGACGGTGACGGTGATTTTCGACGATGACTAAATACGAAGGTTGAACCTTCGTATTTTGTTTTTTGGGTTCATCTGGCATAATGAAATATATGAAAAGAATATTTTATATTATAAGTTTTAGTTTTCTAGGATTGTTGTTACAGATTTTAGTTCATGCTTTGATTGAGATTTTGTATATAGGGTTACTTGTGGGGGATTATAATAAATATGCCCTAGGTTTTTCTTGGGGTCAGTTGGTATTGATTCATCACATAGGAACCGTTATCCTCGTTATACTTGGTCTTTTGTTTGGTTTTTGGCAAGGAAAATATTGGTGGAAAAGATTGTACGAAGATAAAAAGTAAATAGGGTCAGACACTGACAGCGAAGCGGGAATTAAGGAGCCAGGCTCCTTTTTTTGCTTTGAATTTTTGGTTTAATGTGATAGAATCATGCTATAATAAATATAAATGAAAATATTATTACAAACAATTGAAAAAAGATTTAAATTAATTGCTGTTTTTCTTTTAGCGTTGATTTTGATCGCTTTTTTTGATAAGGCGCTGGCGATAGGACTTATGCTTCTTATTGTCTTAACAGGTCTTACCTTCTGGATTATTAAAAAATTGGGATTAAGTCGTAAATATCTTGTGATGCTTTTGTTGATTGCTTTGGCGATTCAATTATCAGCTACTTTGTTTATACATTATGCTAATTTTCAGCCTCTTGGCATTACCGGAGATGGAGACTTTAATAGTTATCATGAAGAAGCGGTTGAAATGTCTCTTCATTTTAAAGAAGGAAATTTTTCTATGGAAGGGTTTAAACTGTCCCATTATTATACAATTGTCATAGGAGTTGTATATACACTTACCTTGCCCGAAATGATTGTCGGTCAATTATTTGGAGTTTGGTTGTCAGTTTTAGCAATTATTTTTGTTTATTTAATAGTTATTGAATTAGGTGGTTCGGAGAAATGGGCCTTTTTCACTGGATTAATTACTATTGCTTATCCAAGCTTTCTTTTTTATAGCAGTTTGCTTTTAAAGGATACTTTGGTTATTCCTTTTGCATTATTAACAATGCTACTAACACTGAAGTTAATCAAAAGTTTTTCTTGGAGGAACTTTTTATTTTTTGTTGTCTCTTTAAGCATCGCGTTTCATTTTCGTTATTATATCGGCTATGCTTTGCTTTTTGCTTTTCTTTTCTCATGGTTGTTATTGGCAAGATTGTCCTCGATTAAAAGAAAAATTGTTTATTCAATTATTATAATTATTATTTTAGGGTTTTTACCAATGGTTTTAAGGGGTCATGGATTCTACGGAATAAATATCTTTAGAGATAGTTTTACTTCTAAAAACGTTAATTTTCTTCAAGAAAGAGCGTATAATCCTTCATTTCCTGTAATACTCACAGGGCTTGCAGGGTCCGCAGAGTTGGCAGAGTTCGCAGAGCCAATAGAAATAAATGCCTCCATGCCCTTAATTAATAATCGTTTCAGGGGGTTTGCATCTACATGGGATAAAGAAGAAGTAAATCCTCAGAGGGAACCTTTAAGGTTTTTAACAAATCAATTAAAATATTTTGGTTATGTTCTGCTAGGACCTTTTCCTTGGCAAATGAGGTATTCGCGTCATCTCTTTGCTTTGTTTGAACTAATACCCTGGTATATCTTATTATTTTTTATTTGCAGGGGAGTATGGGAATCTATCAAATCTCGTAATAAATTAATTCTTCCCTTGATTATTTTCTCTATCCTCGCCTTAGGCGTCATGGCCTTATTTTTAAATAATTTCGGGATTATTACCAGGATTAGAATACCAATTTTTATGACCCTTTTGTGTTTAATTCCCCTGGGCTTCAAAAGCAAGGTGCCGACTCTTACGGCCGTGGCTATTGAGATTAATTCGGCTTGTAATAGGAGATGTGCTTGGTGTCCTAACCACACCAATCATAGAGAAGTTAAATTTTTAGACGAGAAAGTTTTTTTTAAAGCAATAGATGAGCTTAGAGCAATGAATTTTAGGGGAAAAATAACCTTTAATTTATATAACGAACCATTACTTGATGAGCGACTTTTAGGGTTTATAAGCTATGTAAAGAAAAATATTCCTTTAGCAAGTCAATATTTAAATACCAATGGAGATTTATTAAATTTGGATATTTGGGAAAAGCTTAGAAAGGCCGGCTTGGATTATGCAAACATTTCCCAATACGACGGTAAAATAAATGAGAACATAGAAAAGATTTTAAAAGGTATCGATTTAAAAGAAAAAAAACATTTCCGAGCTTTTGTTTTTGATCAAGATTCAATTTGCAATAGAGGTGGTTTGCTAAAATCAAAAAGAGAAATTAAGGTGCCTCTTAAAAAATATTGCAGTCAGCCCTTTTATCAATTATGCATAGACTATAAGGGAAAAGTCGTTCTATGTTGTAACGACTACCATGGCGCCGTTGTAATGGGAGACGTGCGTAATAACTCAATAGAAGAATTATGGGGAAATGGAAAATTTAGACATTATAGAAAAGAGCTTCTAAAAAGAAACAGATCTAATTTAAAATTATGCGATGTGTGCGATTCTTGAAAAAATAAAAATATATATTAAGAAAAAGACCTATCTTTGGCGCCTTTTATTGTTTAAGAAACCTAAATATTTTAAATATTTATTTGTCTGGATGAAATCGTCCAAATCAAATTCGCTTAAAGATAATGTTCCATGGTTGACATTTGAATGCCAAGAATGGCTCGATTCGGTTCTTAATAAAAATATGACTGTTTTAGAATGGGGAAGTGGGGGTTCTACTGTTTACATATCTAAAAAAGTAAAAAAGATGATATCTATTGAGCACATTCCTGAATGGCATGCTTCTGTTGTTAAAGAGTTACAAAAAAATAATATTGAAAATTGTGAATATATATTGAAAAAATATGACGAGAATAAGGGGTATAAGAATTATTATGAAGCAATTGACTCTTTCCCAGACGAAACTTTTGATTTAGTTATTATTGATGGACGTTCTCGAAATTCTTGTATTTCTTATGCAATGAGAAAAATAAAAAAAGAGGGCTTTTTACTTTTAGATAATTCGGAAAGGAAAAGGTATTCTCCCGGAATGGACTTACTTAAAAATTGGGAGAGGAAAGATATCTTGGGCGTTGGAGCATATAATGCTGAAGAATGGCAAGCAACTATTTGGAAAAAAAGGGAAAAAGAGATAGAATAAAAAATACTATGAAAGCTATTATTAAACCTAAAAAGGGATTGGCCAGTTTGGATTTTAAAGAACTGTGGTCATACAGGGAGCTTTTTTATTTTTTTGCCTGGAGAGATATTAAATTACGTTATAAACAAACTATGTTTGGCGTTACCTGGGCGATAATGAGACCCTTTATAACCATGATAGTCTTTACGGTTGTATTTGGAAAATTGGCTGCTGTTCCATCAGATAATATTCCGTATCCTATTTTCGTTTATGCCGGTCTTTTGCTATGGAATATTTTTTCAAACTCTTTAAGTCATGCCAGTCAAAGTTTAGTTGAAAATGCTAACGTTATTAGAAAGGTTTATTTGCCCAAAGTCATAATACCAGCTGCTTCCGTAATAGTTACTCTAGTTGATTTTTTCTTTGCCGCTCTGGTTTTTATAGGAATCATTGTTTATTATGGATTTATACCTAATTTGCAAGGCTTATTGTTTTTGCCCTTATGTTTGGTTATTACTATTTTTTCTAGCTTAGGTTTGGGTTGGTTTTTTGCCGCTCTCAATGTTAGATTTCGTGATGTTCGTTATGCCCTACCTTTCTTTATTCAATTGTTAATATTTGTAACGCCAGTAATTTATCCAGCAAGTATTGTCCCAAAAGCATATCAATGGATGCTATCTTTAAATCCTATGACGGGAGCAATAGAAACATTTAAGGCATCTTTTTTGGGAACCTCGGCTATAAATTGGGAAAGCTTAGGAATCTCAGTTGTTGTCAGCATTGTCTTTTTAATTTTCGGCTTATGGTATTTTCTTAAAACAGAAAAAAACTTTTCTGATATTATATGAGTATTATAAAAGTAGAAAATTTATCAAAGAAATATACAATCCTGCATCGTAGAGACGGAGGGAGACATTATCTTACTCTTCGGGACGAATTAACCAACTTAATATTTGGCAGAAGATCGACAAAAGAAGACGTCTGGGTTTTAAAAAATATGAGTTTCCAAATTGAACCTGGGGAAATTGTAGGAATTATCGGACCAAACGGGGCTGGGAAAACAACTCTTTTAAAAGTTCTAACCAAAATTACTTCGCCAACTGAAGGAAGAGCAATTATTAATGGTCGGGTGGGTAGTTTATTAGAGGTGGGGACTGGCTTTCATCCAGAACTGACTGGCCGGGAGAATATTTATTTAAATGGGGCGATTTTGGGAATGAAAAAAAAGGAGATTGAGAAAAAATTTAATCAGATTGTGGATTTTGCTGGAATAGAAAAATTCTTAGATACTCCAGCTAAACGTTATTCCAGTGGCATGTTTGTTAGATTGGCCTTTTCAGTAGCCGCCCATTTAGAACCAGATGTTTTGTTAGTAGACGAGGTTTTAGCAGTGGGAGATGCTGAGTTTCAAAAAAAATCTTTAGGCAGAATGAAAGAAATTACTGAAAATGCTCAAAGAACTATTTTATTTGTTAGTCATAATATGGATGCAGTTAGAAGTTTGTGTGATAGAGTTATTTTAATAGATAAAGGAAGAATAAAATATATCGGTGATGTTAAAGAGGGTATTGATAAATATCTTTCAAACCAAAAACACTCTTCAATGACTCGCAAAGAATATTCAATTAAACCGGAATCAGTTGGTCAAGTTCGTTCTATTGAACTCAAAGACCAATCAAATCATTCTTGTAATAACTTTCAGGCCGACGAGAGGGCAATAGTAGAAGTTTGTTTTGAAGTAAGGCAAGATATAAACGGATATGAGTTTGAAATCTGCCTTTTTAAAAATAATAGTCCAATTTGGCTATCTTCGGACAGCGATTTTAATTATTTCACGTCAATAAAGAAAGAAAAAGGAATTTACAAAAAACAAATAGAATTGCCAATAAATTTATTGAAACCAGGAAATTATGCAATAGGGGCACGTATCGGTGTTCGTGATCAAGTACCGATTGACAGCCAATTTAACGATGTTTTAAATTTTAATTTAATATTATCAGATAAAAAATTACTTAATACAACCTTGCATCCTGATAGACTAGGACTCCTGGCTGTTTTAAAAGAATGGAAAGATATAAAGAACGGATAAAAGCTACAACTAATTTATTGAAAAAAATAAATTTAGCAGAAAATGCTCGGTATCTTGATATTGGATGTCATTCAGGGAAAATGACAGTTACAAACGCTAAAGAGATGAATATTGATCTGGTTAATACATATGGAGTAGATTGGAACAAAGAAGCTCTTGAGCAGGCAAGTGGGTCATTCAAGGTAGCTAATATAGACATTGAAAAAGAGCGTCTTCCATACCCTGATAATTATTTTGATGTGGTTACCGTTAGCGAAGTTTTTGAACATCTTAGAGATATTAATTTTGTATTAGATGAAATACACCGCGTATTAAAAACAAACGGCTTTCTTTTTATATCTATGCCCAATCTGGCAGCTTTGCATAATCGTATTTTGCTTCTTTTTGGTCGTCAGCCAAGGTGTATAAGTTTATCTGTCGGATCTCATTTTAGGGGCTTTACTTTTCCGGCGTGGAAGAAATTACTATCTACTAAAGAATTTCAAGTTATTAAAAAAGGGGGAGCGGGTCTTTACCCAATTTCTTCTTTTGCGATTTGGACGCTTATCCTCGCAATAAAAAAATGATTATAGAAATAGGCAAAAAACTTCTTAATAAAAAATGTTTTAGTAAGCTAAGATATATGTTGACTTTTAGTGCAGAAATTAGTAACGACTTTATAACTAAAACAGCAAGAAGCGAAATAGGGGCTGGCAGTAAGATTTTAGACGCTGGAGCTGGTCATAATAGATTTAAAAAATATTTTCCAGATTGCCTGTATAAGACACAAGATTTTAAGCAATATGGTGAGATTGACTATGTTTGTGATATTATAAATATACCAGTTGAGGCAAGTAGTTTTGACGTAATAATTTGCACTGAGGTATTTGAACATATTCCAAGACCAGATTTAGCTCTTAAGGAGTTTTTTAGAATACTTAAACCTAACGGGAAGCTGTATATTACCGCTCCCTTAAATTCGGTAATTCATCAGGCGCCTTATCATTATTATGGTGGTTTTTCTAAATTTTGGTATTCAAGATATTTAAATAAATATGGTTTTAAAGAAATTGATATTAAGAAGAAGAAGGGATTTTTTGCTTTTTACAGTTATGAAACTTTTAGAGCATTACTTTTCTTGATAAAATCTAAAAAATGGAGACATAAGATATTAATCCCACTCACGGTTCCTTTGATTTTTATTTTGCCTCCTTTGCTATTTGGTTTAGACAAACATAATTTAGATACCTATAAATTGGATACTGAATGTACGGCGGGTTATATAGTAAAAGCAATAAAAAAATAAAAGATGCTTGATAGAATTATTAAAAAGCAAATTTTCAAAAATACTTTTTGGTTAGGATTAAGCGAAGGCATTTCTCGCTTAGCCATGTTTTTGTTAATAATTTATGTAGCTAGAATATTAGGACCAAATCAGTTTGGAGTTTTTAGCTTTGCTTTAGCTTTTTGTTCTCTCTTTTTAATTTTTTCTCACCTTGGACTCTCTGAAATTATTATCAGAGAATTAGCGGAAGACAAAGAAAATGAAAAAAAATACCCAGCAATTTTAACTTTAAAAATCTCTTTATCTATTTTTGCTTATCTCCTTTTATTTTTGAGCTCTTTTTTTATTAGTAATGAAATGAGAAAGATTGTTTGGATTTTAGGAATATATGTTCTATCTAATAATTTTTTGATTATTATTTACGCTTTCTTCCGAGCTCGTCAAAAAATGAAATATGAGGCAGGAATAAAAATTATCCAATCATTTTTAATCCTTGGAATGGGTTTTATTTTGCTTAAATATATTCCTTCAGTGGAAACACTGGGTTATGTTTTGTTTGGGTCAACATTATTGACTATACTTTTCGTTTTAACACTCTTCTCTATATTCATAATGCCGATTTCTCTTTCTTTTGACTTCGCTGTCTGGAAAAATTTTTTAAAACTTTCTTGGCCATTGGGTCTTGCTGTTGCGATCGGAGTAATTTTATTAAGGATTAATTCGGTCATGATGGGTTATCTAGGTCAATTAACCGAAGTTGGATGGTATAATGCTGCTTACCGCATTGTAGGAATAGCTATAATTTTTTCAGCGTTAATGCTTTCAAGTTTTTTCCCTGCTTTAAGTAAGATATTCAAAGAATCAAAAGAGCGAGCTGAACAGATATATAATCTATATCGAGAAATAACTATTGCTATCGCTGTTCCGCTTGTTGTGTCGGGGATAGTTCTATCATCTAAGATTATCTTATTTTTATATGGGGCAAGTTATTTGCCAGCCGTCTTGGCATTTCAAATTCTAATTGGCGTTGCTGGAATAAATTTTCTTTATAATCCTTATAGTATGATGTTTGTAGTTTCTAATAAACAAAAAGCAATATTAATTATTAGTTCTATTACAGTCGGGATCAACATAGTATTAAATATTATTTTAATTCCTCGCTATAGTCTTTATGGAGCGGCTATAGCAACCCTGATAAGTTATTTAATCCTTTTATTTATTACATTTGAAATTTCGCGAAGACTTAATCTCTTTAATCTTGTTTATCGGAATCTATTTAAAACATTGATTATTTCTATTTTTTCTACTATGATGATGATAGGAATCATTACAATACCATACATATTTTCTCTTCATATTTTGCTTTTAATTGCTTTGGGAATAGTAATTTACTTAACAATTTTATTTTTCTTTATCCAAGTAGGTCTTCTTGGATTAAATCTTAAACATTGGCTAACCTAAAAAATATGTTTAACATAATTGAACCAATATATAAATTAATAAGAAAACCTCGTTTTCGCTACTCGTTATTTATTGAAGGTATGCGGAGGTTGTTTTACACTTACGATGAAAGAGAAGCAGTAATGAAAAGAATAATGGAGTGGGCCTTTTTTAGAGATTTAAAAGGTGATTATATGGAATTTGGGGTATATGAAGGAAATAGCTTTATTAGGGCATTTTATTTCGCAAAATTCAGAAAACTTTCCGCTATGAAATTTTATGCCTTTGATTCATTTTCTGGCTATCCGCCCCTAGAAGGAATTGATAAAGATTGCGGTTATTTTGAAGAAAATGGATATGAGGCTGATTTAAAAACATTCAAAAAAAATCTTACAAGAGCTGGGGTGGACATGAAAAGAGTTAGAATTATACCTAGTTTGTTTAGCGAACTTAATCAGAAAGCAAAAGAGAAGATTGAAAGCAAGGTAGCTTCAGTGGTTTGGATAGACTGCGATCTTTATAAGGCCACCCTGGAGTCTCTTAATTTTTTAAATAATTATATTACCGATGGAACTATTATAGTTTTTGCTGATTGGTTTGCCTGTAACGGAGCTCTTCATATGGGTCAGCCAAGAGCTGTTCGGGAATGGTTAGAAAATAATCCGAATATAAAACTAATAGAATTTTCTAATCTTTGCGGAAAGGTATTTATTGTTTCTTCGGTTCAAAAAATTGAATTATGAAAATAGAAAAAATAAAAAGAATACTTCCAGACAACTTAAAAAGAATTATTAAAAATAAATATAGAAGCTTAGTCGGTTCTAAGTCCCTAGAGGTCATATTAGAAGAAGAAATTGAGAAAAATATTATTCCAGGTAAGCCCCTTCTTCTTTATGTTGCTAACAGATATAATTACGGAGACCATACTCGAGGATTAGGCTATGTTCATTATAATTTTTATAATAGTTTTTTACGCTTAGGATATTCATTCATTTATTTTGATTATGATCGTATTGCTCAACGTTTCGGAGCCAAAAAAACCTCTCAAATGTTACGCGAGGCAATTTATCATTATCAGCCAGAATTTCTTTTTTATTTTCATTGTCGAGATATTATTGATCATTTGGTTTGGAAAGAAGTATCAAATGAACTTCCGACAAAGACCATAATTTATCTTGCTGATGATTTTTGGCGTTATAAGTTTACTCAATCCGTATCAAGTTTGTTTAATCTAATTGTTACTCTTGATAAAGATGCCCACAAAAGACGTCTTAGCCAGGGATTTTCAAATGTGTTTTTCTCCCAATGGGGGATAAATCAGTTTATGTATCGCGATCTTGGACTCAAACGCATATACGATGTTAGTTTTATTGGTCAAGCATACGGAGACAGAGCTAAAATTATAAATAGGCTTCGTGAGGCAGGAATTAAAGTAAATACATTCGGGCAGGGTTGGCCAGGACAAAAAAGGATCGGGCAAGGAGATCTCTTAAAAATATATAATCAGAGTAAAATCGTATTTAATATTTCTTCTACCTCGCATGGAAATTTTGCTATCAATGCTCGTGATTTCGAAGCTCCAGCTTGCGGAGCACTTCTTTTTACTCATGATATAGTTGATATTTATGATTATTTTGTACCAAATAAGGAAATTATCACTTATCGTGATTTTAATGATGCAATAAAAAAGATTAAATATTATTTAAAGAATCAAGAGGAAGCCAAGTTGATTGCAAGGGCTGGACAGAAGCGTGTTTTAGTAGACCATACTTATGAAAAAAGATTTCAAGAAATTTTTAAAAGGATTGGCAAGAGCTCCTTATCATAAATTAGGATTAGGAATAAAGTTAAACGAGCCATTAATAAGTGATCTGGCTCAATATTTTTCCTTGAATAGAAAAGAGGTTATTTTTTATTTAAAAAATAGTAAAAAATTAAATGCCGATCTTTGGAATATATCTAGCCCTAAAACCGAACAAGAAATAGAACAATTCTATGCCTTCACTCCTTATTATGTTTTCGCTTTAGCTTATTGGCACATGAAAAAGTATCAAAGAAATCTTCGCCAAAATATATTAAATTATGCTTATGGAGATATTTTAGATTATGGAGCAGGAATGGGTGATTTATGCTTAGATCTTTCTAAAGAACCTCTATTTTCCTCTATCACCTATGCCGATGTGGGCGGCAAAACATTTAATTTTGCCAAATGGCTTCTTGGAAAAAATGATGCATCTATTAAGGTAATTAATTTAGATAAAGAAAAAATTCAAGGACCATACGATACGATTATTTGCATTGATGTTATTGAGCATATTTTAAATCCCGAAAACCTAATCAAAAATCTTAATAATAATTTAAAAAGTGGAGGCAGGTTAATTATAACAAATCTAGAAATTAAAGAGGTTTCAAAACAAGATCCCATGCATTTCGGACTTAAATTTGACGCCAAAGAATATTTACAGTCATTAGGATTAATTAATAAAGATTTTTCTTGGTTATGGATAAAAAATTAGTCTCTATAATTCTCGCAACCCATAATAGGAGATATTGTATTGAAAAAGCTATCAAATCTGTTTTAAGTCAGACCTATTTTGATTGGGAGCTTTTAATTATTAATGATGGTTCTACTGATGAGACACTTAATATTTTAAATAACTATAAAGATTCAAGAATTAAAATTATTAGTAACAAAGAAAATATTGGTTTTGTTAAATCATTAAATAAGGGATTGAGCATGGCTAAAGGAAAATATATTGCTCGTCTAGATGATGATGATTATTGGTCTGACAAAGATAAGCTTAAAAAACAGGTTAATTTTTTAGAAGATAATCCTAAATATGTTTTGGTCGGTGGGTGGGCAATTAGAGTAAACGAGAGTGGCAAGGAGATAGGAAAAATTATAGTTCCCGAAAAAGACAAGGATATTAGAAAAACGATGCTTATTACTTGCCCCTTTGTTCATAGTAGCGTTTTATTCAAAAATGGGTTAGTATCAGGATATGATGATTCTTTGTATTTTTCCCAGGACTCTGATATGTGGGCAAAATTAGGGAAAACTGGTAAAATATATAATTTCCAACAGCCACTTATCCATTTTTTAGATGGAGATTATAATAGAACAGATAAAAGAAAACATTATCATTTATGGTTGAAACAAAAAGTAAGGGTTAGGCATAGAAAAGATTATCCTAATTTTTATAAAGCTTATTTTATCGGTTGGGGAGCTTATTTGTTTTCTTTCTTGCCTTTCCAAAAAAAACTAAAACCATTATATCTTAAAATAAGAAGAATTTTTATATGAAAAAAAGATTATTAGATTTTATAGTTTGTCCATCTTGCGGAAAAGACCTTTCTATAAGGGCTTTTAAGGAGAGTGAAGAAGAAATAGAAGATGGGTTGCTTCTTTGTTCTTGTGGTCAGTTTTTCCCTATAATTAATCGTATTCCCCGTATTTTGATAGGAGAATTAAGAAAAAGTGTTTACAAGCAGTTTCCAAACTTTTTTGTAAAGTATAAAGAACTTTTGCCCGTAGAAGGATTTAAGGATATAAATTATGATAAGTTGCAAAAAAAGAAAACATTAAAAAGTTTTAGTTATTTATGGAGCAAATATCCAAAAGATTTAAATGAATGGGAGAAAAACTTTAAATTTTATTTTGAACCCATAGGAGGTCTTGAGAAGCTTAAAGACAAAGTAATTTTAGACGCTGGGTGTGGTAATGGAAGACATACTTATTGTGCTTCTAAATATGCTAAAGAAATAGTTGCCTTTGATTTAAGCCAATCGGTAGATATGGCTTATCATTATAATAAAGATAATCATAATGTTCATTTTTTCCAAGCAGATATTTATAATTTGCCACTTAAAAGGAATCTTTTTGAATTTATTTTTAGCATTGGGGTTCTTCATTATTTACCCTTTCCAGAAAAAGGGTTTAAAAAATTAATAGGGTTATTAAAAGATGGATCTGGTATTTTGGTTTACGTTTATCATAGTTTTCCTAAAACTAGCCTAAACTTTTATTTAGTAATGCTTACCAATTTTATGCGTCGTTTTACAACGAAAATGCCGTATAAATTACTTTATTTCTTATCTTATCCAGTTGCTATTCTATCTTATTTGATTTTTGTTGTTCCATATATAATTTTGACCAAAGTTTTTAGAATTAAAAAATTAACTCAAACTAATTGGCCATTAAAACTATATTCAAGGTATCCATTTAACGTCTTAATAAATGATACCTTTGATAGATTCTCTCCGCCGCTAGAACATAGATATTCTAAACAAGAAATTCTTGCTTGGTATGAAAGAAAGAATTTACGAGATATAGAGATTTTAGGCGAAGGTGGTTGGAGAATCTTTGGTTTGAAAAAATGAGAAACTCTAAAATAAAAGTTTGTCGTGTTGCTAATACAGACATAGCTGTAAAGTTTTTATTACTCAATCAATTAAAGTTTTTAAAAAACAGGGGCTATGATGTTTCTGTGGTTTGTTCTGATGGAGGATTAATAGATGATATAAAAAAGAATGGGATAAAGATAAAGATTGTCAATTTCAATAGAGGCCTTAATATCTTTAGCCATATAGTTTCTTTGTTTAAGTTATATTTTTATTTTAAAAAAGAGAAGTTTGATATTGTTCATACTCATACTCCAGTTCCAGGTCTTTTAGGGCAATTGGCAGCCAAGATGGCTGGTGTCCCTATTATTATAAATACTATTCACGGATTTTATTTTGCCGATAGCTCCAATTTCCTAAAGAGAAATTTCTATGCTTTCATAGAAAAACTTTCGGCTAAATTTTCTGATTCAATTCTTTCTGTTAGTCAGGGAATTATTGATACAGCTATTGAAGAAAAAATTTGTCGAGAAGACCTATTGCATTATTTAGGAAGAGATATTGATATTGATAGATTTAACCCAGATAAGTTTTCTACAGATTTTATTCTTCAAAAAAAGAAAGAGCTTGGAATTAATCCAGACAAGAGAGTTATTGGCATTGTTGGTCGCTTGGTTAAAGAGAAAGGATACCTAGAATTGTTTCAAGCTTTTAAAGATGTTCTTAAAAGGTTCCCTAATACATCGCTTTTAATCATTGGACCAGAAGAATCTAAAAAGAAAGACAAGATAAACTCAAATCTTATTAAAATACTTGCTACCAAGAAGAACATTTTCTTTTTAGGTCAAAGGACAGATGTTGATGAACTTTATGCTCTTATGGATATTTTTGTTTTACCATCATATAGAGAAGGTATCGGAGCATCTATTTTAGAAGCATCAGCAATGGGTAAACCAGTAATATCTACTAATATTCCTGGTTGTCGCGAAGCTGTTGACGAGAAGAAGACGGGGATTTTAGTTCCAGCTAAAGATTCGGAAAAGCTTGCCGAAGCAATAATTTATTTATTTGAAAATCCAGAAAAAGCCAAACAGTTTGGGCAAGCAGGAAGAGAAAAGATAAAAAGAGAATTTTCTGGGAACATCGTTCTTGATAGAATAGAAAAAGAATACACTCGCCTAATAGAAGAAAAATGAAGGAGGCTCGACCTCCTTCATTTTTTGTTTGAAGAGGTTGCTTTTTTGAGAGATTTAAGGTATTATGAAGTATGAGCAATGTTACTAAAAAAGAAAACTTTTTGATAGAACATAATAAATTATCTCCTATTAATTTACAAGCTACAATTCCGATGCTTTCTCAGTTCAAGATAGACAAAGCATCAATTTTTAAAGATAATGAGTGGTCTTTAGATAAGCTTCGTCGTCCTTTCATTTTATGGCTTACTTCCGCAGATCATTCGGAATTAGATAAATAATAATTAAAAGAATAAAAACATGGGTATTGGATGGGCAATAAAAAAAGATTGGACAGAAAAGCGAAGAAAAAACAAGCTGGCAGACCTCTGCCAAAAAAGAAAAAGAAAAGATGAAAATACTTGTTAGTGTTAAAAGTGGAGCGAGGGAAGATGAAATTGAGAAGATTGATAACACGCATTATATTATTTCTGTCAAAGAAAGACCAGTAAAGGGGCAAGCCAATAAGGGGGTTGTCCGAGTTTTAGCTGATTATTTGGGAGTATCTAAATCAAGAATAAAAATGAAATCAGGTTTTACCTCTTCCGAAAAAACCCTAGAAATCTAAAACAAAATGTTAGAGACCGAGCCTCTAACAATTATAATTAAATATATGAAAATAGTATTTTTAGGAACGGGAGAGGCGTTTGATGAGAATAATCCCAACAATTCTCACTTAGTAATTAGCAAAGAAGCTAAGCTTCTTTTGGATTGTGGCTTTACAACGCCATATCAATTATGGAGATATAATGATAATCAGAATTTATTAGACGCTGCATATATTAGTCACCTACATGGCGATCATTATTTTGGATTACCTGCCTTGTTGGTTAGAATGTGGGAAGAGGGGAGGACAAAACCACTTACTATTATTTGCAAAAAGGGATTTGCCAAAAAGATTAAGGAGATGATGGAATATGCATATAGGGCATTTAGTTCTAATAAATTTGAGTATAAGATAAATTTTATAGAAGTTAATCCCGAAGATCATATTAAATTTAAAGATTTAAATTTATCTTTTGCTCTTGGGGAACATTCTTCGGAGGTTTTGGCTGTAAGAATAGACAATAATAATAAAAGTATTTGTTATAGCGGAGACGGAATGTTTACCGAACAGACAGAAAGATTATATAAAGGTTCTGATTTAGTAATTCAAGAAACTTATTTATACGATAAAAAAACAATTGGGCATGCTTCTATTGTTGACGCAATTAAAATGGCCGAAAGAAATGATATTAAATGTTTGGCTCTAACTCATATCAATAGAAACCTCAGGCCGAAAATAATTAAGAAGAAACCCTCAAGCAAAAAAGTTAAAATAATCGTTCCAAACCCCCTAGACAAGTACAAAGCATAAAATGATAGACTCAGCGTCTATCATACAAAATGCTAGAGACCAAGCTCTAACAATTCTAAGCTTCTTGTTTTTGAGACAGAAAAGAGTTAAGGTGGGGATATGGAACCGTTGGCTTCAAAAATTAGGCCGGAAAGTTTAGAGGAGTTCGTCGGACAAGAACATTTAGTTGGTGAAGGGAAACCACTGAATGTCGCTATGAAACAGAAACATCTGTTTTCTTTTATTTTTTGGGGACCGCCCGGAACTGGCAAGACGACCTTGGGTAGAATATATGCTAAAAGTTTAGATGCTCAGCTTTATGAGCTTTCGGCAGTTTCGGCTGGAAAGGGAGATATTAGAAAAATAGTAGCTGAAGAGATTAATGTTCTTCCCAAGGTTTTATTCTTAGATGAAATTCATCGTTTTAACAAATCTCAACAAGACTTTTTGCTTCCTTATGTTGAAAGGGGAGAAATAACCCTTATTGGAGCAACAACAGAAAATCCAAGCTTTGAAGTAATTCCAGCTCTTCTTTCTAGGTGTCGGGTTTTTGTTTTAAATGAGCTTTCTGACGAAGATATGAAAGCTATAATCAAAAGAACTAATTTAGAGATGAACGAGGAAGAAGAGGCCTGGCTTATTAAAATGGCTAATGGAGATGCTCGACAGGCAATTACAATGCTGGAAAATACTAACGAACTTTATAAGAAAATTACGTTAGAAAATTTAAAGAACACTTTGCAATCTAAGTTTTTAAGATACGACAAAGTGGGGGAGGAGCATTATAATACTATTTCTGCTTTTATCAAAAGTATGAGGGCAAGTCAGCCCGATGCTGCTTTATACTATATGGCCAGAATGATTGATGCTGGAGAGGATCCTAAATTTATTGCCCGTAGAATGGTTATTTTTGCTTCGGAAGACATAGGGTTGGCTCAACCAACAGCCCTGGTTGTTGCTAATGATGTTTTTCGGGCTGTTGAAACAATTGGTCTTCCAGAGTGTGCCATTAATCTTGCACACGGCGTTGCTTATCTTTGCCAAGCCAAGAAAGACAGAAGTTCATATAATGCCTATTTAAAAGCCATGCAAGATGTAAAAACTCACGGCAATCTTCCTATTCCTTTAAATTTAAGAAATGCTGAAACAAAGTTAATGAAAGATTTAGATTATGGAAAAGGTTATCAAAAATATTCCCAAAAATCATATCTCCCCGATAGACTAAAATCCCAAAAATATTTATAAAGATATGGGTTGTTATTGGGGGCTTTTTTTGTTA
>Ga0180009_10004061_pt1 | contig 16304 bp, 8 predicted proteins | sample OS_PC_MetaG_FD_123537 | JGI IMG/M metagenome (GOLD analysis project Ga0180009, IMG submission 123537) | Groundwater microbial communities from the Aspo Hard Rock Laboratory (HRL) deep subsurface site, Sweden - OS_PC_MetaG | ecosystem: Environmental > Aquatic > Deep subsurface > Groundwater...
AGGGTTGCAGTGATAAATGTCAGATGCAACGCATTTCTCGCAGTATTGCAATTGGCTGCGTTCCCATTCGCCTGATGCAAGGCATACCTTGTGGGCATTTGTGTCGCAATAATTTTCTTGGCAGGCTTTTCCCCCGCAGTCAGAGTCAATTGCGCCGCATTCAGAGCAGTAATTATCAGCATTTTTTGCGCTCCATGTGGTGTCTGCCTTACAGTAAGCGTTTGCATGCACATCGCAGCTTCCTGCTGTGCATGTTCCCCCACAGTCAAAGTCAACAGGCCTGCATGTTGGTGTTTCGCAGTAAGGCACGTCCCTTCTCTCAGGCATCCAATTGTTGCTGTAGCATGTCTTGTTGTATACCAAGTCACAGGCATTGCCTGAGCAGCCCCTTCCTGCTTCTGTGAAAAAGTCAGAATCCTTTAATCCGCATTTTCCAGCGTATCCTGATTCAGTCCAAGCTCCATTCTTGCACCACTTGTTTGCGTCTATGTCGCAGGCGTCAGGCAGGCAGCCGCCGTCACATGAAAGCTCATCTTCCTCGCAAAGCTTTGTGCAGGCTGAGTCCGTGTCTCCGCACTGCTGGCAGTATCCTTGCGTTTTCCATGCACCTGTTCCGGGCGGAGTTCCTGCAGAAGAATCCCACCATTCTCTTGTTTCACGCTTGCACACGCCATGCGGGGTTTCTCCTATACAATCAATATCCAGCGGCTGGTCCAGCAATACATTCTCTTCTGCATCTTCTCTGAAAGGCTTGTCTCCATCGCAGTCAATATCCTCATTCTTGAATTCCCCTGAAGCGCTGTCAAGCTGGTGGCAGTTTTCTGTTTCAGCGCATACTGAAAAGCCGTCTGCCTTTTCATAGAAAAGATAGCACGGCACATCTTTATCTTTGTCCGCTTCCCTGCAGATATATGTATAGAAGGGCTTTTTGCCATATCCTTCTGTTTCAGAAACAGTGTAAGGCGGGCATACTCCTTCATCATTTGGCGTATCAAAGTGGCAGTACTCACCGTCAACGCAACTCGGCGGGTTGGTAGTCATGTCAAAGTATTGTGTCTTGCAAACATAAACTGATTTATTGTCTCTTATCTCGCATGAGCCGGGCTCCAATCCTTCATCAATCCATTTTCTTTCATTTGCAGGCGTGCCTTCAGGATCCTGCATGTTGTATTTGTTGTAGCAGTGGACATCGAAATGTATTCTTCCAAAGTTTTCATCGCAATAATAACCATTAGTATAGCCTGAATACCAATTACAGCCGTAGGTCATGCCCCATAACATTTCCCCTTCTCTTAGCTCTATCCTGTGCGCAGGTTTATTCATTTTATCAAGCCTGTCTGAATGAATCTCATCTTCGTTAGTGTCTGCATTATGTATCCTTAGACCATATCTGTTATAGGCATTTATTTGCTCTTCCCCTCCAATACCATTACCATCATTAATTGAACCGAAAGGCGAAAAAGCCCCTATTTTACAGGAAGCGTGCGCACCCATTATACAACAAGGTTGGTGTTCACCCTTCGCAGAGACATAAATTTCATAAGTATATGCCCCATCGTTCCCAACGCCTACAACGCCTTGATAGCTGTTCCATATTCCGTTTCTGCCTTCAGCATCACATGAGATGGAATCATCTTCTCCCCTAGTTTTTAATGGAAGCCGGTTTCTCATGTATATCGTCTCTGTGGTGCATAAGTCCATATCTTTCTTCCAGACCTCAAAATAAGCTGACTCAGCAAGGCGGGTAAATTTAATAAAGCCATCGCAGGGCATTACATAATTGCATCTTGCGCTTCCGTCACAATGTATCCGGTCATAATAGCTCCATACCCAATTAGTAATGGACTTAGAGTCCTCAGAAAGAATTCCTGCTTCGCCTGCTGCGGCATAATCACTAATATTGCTGTAGATTCTGCTCTCACCTATTACTGAATGATTGTAAATATTGTATGAATTGCAGTTATCGTCTATTTTGTTGCATCTTTCTTCAGCATAAGGATGTATTTTCGAATTATGATCATGGCAGTCTTCATAATTTGTAGAATTATCGCCATCCGTGTCTGCATTTCCCGGATGTGCAGACATAATAATTTTAAATTTAACTTCCCTGTCATCCGGCCGCTTTTTGGCATAAAAAAATATTTTTTTAACACCTGTCGGCGGCAAATCAAACTGTACAAAATTCCCCTGCCTATCGGAATCCTCATTTTTATCTTGGTAAAAAGTATAAGGGTTTAAAACAAAATATGCTTTCATCTGAGTCGAATCGCCAATAGGAGTGTAAAAAACAGAAGAAGTAAGCCCGGTCGTGCTGGGGCGTATAGGGAATAAAGGATGCTCATTGCCCCACAAATCCACATAAGTAAAATTAGTAATCCACACGCCTCTGCCCTCAACAATTTCAACCTTTATCTTGCCTTCAAGAAGTGTTGGCTCTTCTGCAGGCCAATCAAAAAATTCCCATTCAATTGCCCTTGTGGTTTTCTCAATAGGAATTGGTGTAATAGCTTCTGTTTCAGTACCTGTGCTTAAAGTTGCAAACTCTCCATCTTCATAAGGTATGTATTTCTCCACCCCTTCGCCCATAATGCAATCAGGGTCTGTGCTGTCAACCACTGCCTGCCCTTCAGCAGGAGCGCCTTTTATTTCATTGCCGTCAAGTCCAATCTTCCAGCAGTCCCCGTCGCACTTGCCGTCAGGGGTTGGGTCGCAGCAATCTCCGCCTTCCTCATCATTTGTGCACACCGCAAGGCAGTTTGGGTCAGCTCCCTGCTCACACGGCCTGCTGCAACCCCCTAAGTCCTCGCCCGGCTTGCAGCCTGTAAGCATCTTGCAAAAAGAGAATGTAACCTGCTCTCCCCTGTTTATCTTGCCGCTTGAGCCGATAACATCATACGCCTCGCGCTGGCCGCAGCCGTGGCTTACGCAGAATTCCTCTTCAGTAAGCTCGCCAAAAGCAGACGGGTCTTTTTCAACAACAGCATAAATCCCGGGAGAGCGGATGGGAACTTTGATTGTGTATGCGCCGGTCGGCGCGCCTTCAGGCGTCATTTTTTGTTCAGGCGGCTGCCTGTCATCCAAAAGCTCCCATGCGCCTGCTTCCTCATTATATTTTGCAACAGCTATCTGCTCAGGGTCGGTGCAGGAAATCATATCCCTCCTGTAAGCCGGAATCCCTGCTGAAGAAAAGCTTGAAGGGAATGTCAGCCTCTCGCCTGATGCAGAACGCCCTTCTTTCAGGTCAATCTTGTAAATCAAGTTGCCCACAATTAAATCGCAGCGGTGAAACCCCATTGCATAACAGCTTGTAATCACAGTAGCCTCATAAGTGCCGCTTAAGCCAACATCGCTGCCTGCACCATCATCACCATGCGCAAAAGTTACTATAATGCCAAATAGCAATACAGCCAAAACCGCAAAGATTGCTTTTTTCATTGTGATGTGTATATCCCCCCTTTCAATGGCAATGTTGCAGTAAAGCTTTCAAATGAGGCTGTATCAGTGTCTCTTTCAATATTTACCTTAAACTTTGCTTCTGCTGCAATCTTTGTTGGCGGGACTTTTGCATCGCCATACACAATTACTTCCATTTCCGGCTCCCGCCTTATAATTAACGGCCTGAATTGGTTAAGATTAATGCATTTTTCTACCTTGTCCTCAACAAGAATTGCTATCTGCGCATAATAATCATCAAAGGATGTTATGCTTGGAGAAGAGCCTACATTTGAATTAAACACAGCATCCTTCAAGGCATCCTCCAAACAGTCATCCACATGCTTTTTCACTTCATTTGCCTGCTCCTGGAAAGACATCTCTTCTCTTGACTCTGTTCCCTTAACCACTTTAGCAATATCCTTCCTTAACGCAATGCCAAACACAACTGCTATGACAATCACAATTCCCAGAATAATGAATATTGTAACCTGCCCTCTTTTTAGCATGCAATAAGAGAGGAATACACTATATATAAACCTTTCTCGACAATAGAAAAACTAAAAAATAAAAAAGCCCTTACCTTGCCATCTCATTCAATTTCTTTCTTACACTATCCTTGAACTTCAGCTTCTTAAGCAATTCCTTATAACGATTCCTTATCGTGACTTCTGTGACGCCTGCAATGTCCGCAACTTCCCTTTGAGTCCTTTTCTCGTTATTCAAGAGCGCGGCAACATACAATGAGGCAGCTGCTATTCCTGTAGGGCCTCTTCCTGAAGTTAATTCAGACTGCTGCGCCATTTCCAATAATTCAACAGCCTTGCTTTGTGTTTCAGCTGACAATTTCAAGGCAGAAGCAAATCTTGGTATGTAGTCAACAGGATTGCTTGGCAAAATCCTTATTCCTAATTCTCTTGTAACAAACCTGTATGTCCTTCCAATCTCTTTCTTGTCAATGCCGGAAGCTTCCTCTAATTCATCAAGAGTTCTTGGGACCTCATGCCTTCTGCATGCTGCATACAATGCGCCTGCAACAACAGACTCCATGCTCCTTCCCCTTACTAACCCTCTCTGGACAGCCATTGTGTAAATCCTCGCTGATTCCTCTTCAACTGATTTTGGCAATTTAAGGAAAGATGCAACTCTTTTTAATTCAGCAAGAGCAAGCTTTAAATTTCTCTCGATTGCAGTGCTTATCCTGTACTGCCATTTTCTCAGCCTGAAGAACTTGTTCTTGCCTTTCATGCCTAATCTGTAAATATCGCCTTTCTGGCCAACGTCTGTGCCTAATCCCCTGTCATATTTAGTATTATGCAAGAATATTCCGCCTCTGCCGCCGACAAAGTTCTCTTCCCCAGGCACAGAAATGTCATAAGCATATTTATTTGTGGGCTTTACTTTTGTTATGCTTGTTATCTTAAGATATATAAAAGGGGCCTCTGCAAGCCTAAACAAATCAGCATCATTATGCTTCCTTGATAGCTCAATTGCCCTTTCTCTGCTTATCCTTGCATTTTTCCTGTACCCCAGTTCCCTGAAATATTTTTCAGGCGCAGGCACAAGCGAGCCTATGCTTCCCTTGCCTTTGCTTATTGGCAGAGAGTCTATAAGCCCGAGATTTAAGGCAGATTCAGGATCAGCAATTTGTGTTTGTGTCATAAGGCTTTCCCTTATTTCCTGGCCTGTGCTTTCCAAAGTATGCCCAGGAATAATCGCCTCTGTATATCCTGCCTGAATGCCAATCTGCTGATAGAGAGTTATAATATCATTGCTCAGCTGCCGGCTTACAGAGCAGGTTGAAACATGCACAGTCGGCCTGTTGCCTGCATTCCCCTTATAAAATAAGCTCCCGTCCCCATTAATATAGGCTTTAAGAAAAGCCCTTTTCATATTTTCAGGCAGCGAATAAACCAATTCAGGCACCCTTTTTTGCTTTGCGCAGCTTCCTGCCTTCAGCACATCCCTGAACAGCATGCTCAGCAATTTGCTTCTTACCTCAACCTGGACCGCACTGCCTTTGGGATATTCTTTTGCTTTCATGCTGAAGATTTCATTGGCAAGCCCCTTGACTTCATCGATATAAGCTGTTTCATGGGCGCCGAAAGAAAATACAACAGAATGCTCTGTGCAGTGGCCTTCGCTTGCGTAATATCCAAGCAGCCTGCAAAAACCTTCTGTGACAGACACGGAAAGCGGAAGCTCATTCGGCCCGCTGTAAATCCCTATTCTTGAGCCGCTGAAATCAAACTCCATTGCATCATACACATCCAAAACATTCTGCAGCGCCCAGAGAGGCATTGTGCTGTGCCTTTTCCAGTCCTTTATCTGCCTTGCATCAACATCCATTCTCGGAAGAACCTGCTTTGCCTTCAAAAACAGCCAGTTATCCTTTATTCCCCTTAAATAAATATTCTTATGTTTTCCTGATAAGTTAAAGAACCCTTCAAGGATTTTAAGCTCCATTTCAGGATGAAGAACAGAAGGGAGGTATAAAGGAGCCACTATGAACTGCCCTTCCTGCAGGCCGCTGACTTTTGTAGGGATAATCCCGCCATTTTCCACAGAAAAAACACTGTGCGCCCCTGTAACCTTAACTCTTTTTCCAAGCTCAAGCCTTATATCATACATCTCCTTAACAGGGTGCCGCGATACCTCCTGTATTCCCTTGAATTTTATATTATAATTTTTGTCAAAGCATACTGCGTTTTTGCCGCGGCTGATATTAGCATATTCCACATGCCCGTCTGTCTTTGCATTTTTGCTTTTTTCAAGGATATTATCAACGAATTCCCCTATTTTTACAACTTTTATCTTCTTGTTTTCCTGCACAATAATCGGCTCAGCATAATCCACGCTGTATGTCATAGGAGCGCCTGTCCTTCTTCTCTTGGAAGCCTGGTCATGGTCAAACTCGCGCCATTCCTGGCCAAAATCAATCATCCTGTCTTCTATGACTAATCCGCAGTTCCTGCAGATAATCTCGCCTTTGTCCTGTTGTATAGTAAGATTAACAGAATTACACTCAGGACATTGTTTTATGGATGTGCTCATTTTTGTCCTCCTTGGCGGCCTATAGTTGCCGATCCACAGCCAATATGATAGCCCAACATATATATTCTACTACAATAATATTTATAAGATAATTGCTGTAGTAATATATAAACTTTTCGGTTGTTCCCGAGAGAAAACTGCTCTTGGGCAAGAGGGATGAAATATCTACTTGAATTCAACAATCTATTTAAGCTAATGATACATTTTAGGTTGTACAGGTTAAAAGGGGGTTGAAAAATGCATTCTAAGCAACATAAAGACAAGAAAGGGAAAACAAACCAGCTTCATTGCGAGATGTGCGGCAAAGCAACAGAACTTGTGTCGTGCATTATAGAGGGCTGCGAAATGTCAGTCTGCAATAGCTGCGCAAAATACGGCGCTGTGCAGGAATTTGCAAGAAGCTTTACGCCGAAAAGAGCTGAAAAAATGCAAACAGCTGAAAGCGAGGAAATAGTCATTGCTGATTCAGCTGCGAAAGTAAAGAATGCGCGTGAAAGCAAAAAGCTTACGCAGGAGCAGCTTGCAAAGGCAATAGCTGAGAAAGAGTCAGTCATACACAGGATTGAGTCAGGCAATATGGTGCCTTCCATAAGCACTGCAAGAAAGCTTGAAAGGTTTCTTGACATAAAGCTGGTAGAAAGGGCTGAGGAAGAAAAAGCTGTTTTTGCCGCGCCAAGCAGCGAGGGTTTTACAATAGGGGATTTGCTGGTGAAAAAGAAGTAGTCTCTTGTTGCATGGAAAGAGGCAGCACTGTATGCAATGCAGGCACTTCATCAGCAATATATATATAGGGAAGGTACTACATATATCACAGGTGGAATAATGAAAAAAATAATCCCCTGCTTTACATTCGTGCTTTTAATGCTGCCCATGGCTGTTTCTGCTTATCAGGTAGAACCAGGCTCTTCAATAAATCCAATCCCTGATGCGCAGGGCAATATTGTGTGCAGCGGGCAATACACAACAAAATACAATCCTGAAAAGCTGAATGTAATAATGTATTCTCTTAGTGATTCAACGCTTGTAACCGAAGATACAGAGCTTGCCAAATGCATGGATGATGGGACAGTAAGGCTTGATTACAGGCCTGCTTTTGCAGAAGGCAGCTTTATTGAATTCGCAAGAATATACGGCACTGCCACGGCAAATACTGCAACTAATAAAATAGACATTGCCGGCGGCTCGCTTATGCCTCTTGAATTCCCAACAGACCTGCGTGTTTTGAGCCCGCTTTCAATCATGGGGGATTCAATAACACTGCAGTTTGTAAAAGACGCGCAGCAAAAGACAAAGCCGATGTTCAGGGTTTCCAGCGATGGCGCTTATGAAATGGGAAACATATTCTTCGGGTGCCTTAAAACGGACGAAAGCGGGAGGCAGCTAAGCTGCGCAATGTCAGGGCAGCTGTATAAGGAAAATGATGCAGAAGGCTATGTTACAATCGCAGGCTCGGGCTTTGTCAGCGAATCAGCTGTTGATGAAACATATGATATGGCAGAAGCATACGCAACAGAGCATCCCAATAACATTGAAGAGCTGAGAGATAAAGCAGGGCTGCAGCCTGAAGATAATTTTGCCGCGATTCCGCTCGCTGATTTGAATGAGATAAAAGTTATACTTCCCAATCCGAGGAACACAGACACTCTTAACCTGCAGGCAAAGGCCCGGGCAGAGGCAAGCTCAATCGACTCTTTTAGGGTTAAATCAGGCAAAGAAATCGTTATAAATGATTTTATAGAGAATTACAAGCCCCAAGTGTTTTATAGCGGCGGAGTTGACGGGCGCGTGGAGATAACAGGCAAAGATGATGTAAAAATTATTGCAAGCCCGGAGCGGCTGAAACAAGGCAAGCCTTTCCTGATAGCCCTGGCGCCAAATCCGGACGCTAATAATGCAAAAGTGTCTGTCTTTACGGCCGGCAGCAAGCTTGCTGAAACTAATAGCGAAGTTTACGTGTTTCCGGAATCCGCAGAAGAATCTTATGGCTTAATTAATTTTGATTATGCAACTTCAAGCAACTCCATTCTGCTAAAACCCGGCAGCAAAGAGATGGAAATATATTCAGTAGATTCCATGCTTGATGTAACACTTTTGGCAGGCTACAATACTGTGACAATCACTCCGCTACTTGAAAATGGCCTAATGGAAGGCTCTGTGAAAGTTACTAACCCTAACAATAATATGTGGATATTGTATGCAGACAATGAGCTTACATGGACGCCGGGAAAGACAATACAGCAATTAGGGTTTAATTTCAATGTTAACCTGAACCCTGCAATGGGAGATGCTGAAATGCTTTCATGCACCACTGACGGCATATGTCAACTTGGCAACACCATAGTAATTTCATCTTCCGGGCTTAATGAAGCTAAGCTGAGAGAAGGTATAGGCATTGCAAGAGAAAGAAGGTTTGAGGAAGGGACAAAGGCAGTTTCTGCTTTAAGCTGCAGCTCAGACAGGGACTGCGATGCAGCGCAGAGATGCTTAAGGCGCATATGCGTTGAAGAGGAAACAGAATGCTTAGATACAAGAGACTGCGTGAGAGGAGAAATCTGCGACAGGGGAGTTTGTGTGACTCCTGAGGAAGCGCTTGGCGCAAAGACAATAGAAGAAGAAGCGCAGGAGATGGAACTTAAGTGTGAGAGATGCGGCGAAGGCGCAGGCAATATATGCGACAGGGAAGAGTGCGAGAGCTTGGGCTCATGCTATTTCAAGGAAGGAAAAGCAACAAATATCTTTTCTGGCGAGAATGTGTGGAATGAATGCCACGCAATTATCTCAACAACCCCAAGGCAGGTTTCAGGGGAAGAGTTTGAAGAGGTATTCGGCACAAAGACAGCAGCCGGATGCGATTCAATTGAGGACTGCCCAGAAGGAAGGTACTGCGACTTAAGCATGGATGAGCCTGAGTGCAAAAGGCTTGGAAGGATGCCATGCTCTGAGGAAGAGCCGTGCGTTGCAGGGCTTTACTGCGATGCAGGAAGGTGCAGGGATGTAAGAGGGGTATCCTGCGAAAATAATGAGGAGTGCCCTGAGAATTATGCGTGTGATGCTGAATTAAAGCGCTGCACAATGCCGGCAGGGCAGACGAGCTTTGGAATAGAGCTTGGTGCAAAAGAAGGATGGTGGGATGCTACAATGCTATATGCCGGTATCTTAAAAGATAATATATTGGGAATGCTCAACATAGAAAGGGAAGCCATCACAAACAAACCAGTCAGGCAGTTATTGGGCAGCAGGTAAATATGAACCAAAGAATGGGTAAAAGGGCTATTTGCTTAGAATAATAATATTCCCTCTGCCTTTTTTTATCTTTTTTACAATCCCCTTGTGCTCCAGCTCTGCTATCATCAAGCTGATTTTTGCCTCTGAAAGAGGAATGTGCTTTCTATTAAAGAAGCCATTTGAAGACAGGCATCACTATTATCTTTTTGCCATTTTCCATTATTTCTTCTGACTGCTCACTGGTTAATATCAAGCCGCATTTCAGCTTAAATTTGTCCATTGCCTCCAGAATACCGGCTATTTCCCGCTCCCTGTTGCCCTTGTTCAATTCATGGCAAACCTGAATTGCCTCTGCAGCTTTAGCCCCTTCCCTGATTATAAAATCGCATTCGCCTTTATCTGCATAATAGTAAACCTCTCTATTTTTTCTTTTCAGCTCTATAAAAACAGCATTTTCCAGCATCCTGCCCCTATTCTCGGAAAAATTCAACCCGCAGGCCTGGCTGAATGCGGAATCTATAAGATAAATTTTTCTTGGGGAATTCAGCTGCTGTTTTACTGAATAGGAAAATTTCCGCAGCTCAAAAAACAAATAGGAATTGCTTAAATAAGAGATATATTCCTTAACCGTTATGGCATTTGAAAGCCCCAGGCTGTTTTTTAAGGAATTATACGTAAACTGGCAGGAAATATTCGATGCCAGCAAGCTTACCAGCTCTTTTATTATTTTCTGTTTTCTTACAGAGTATCTTACTATAACATCCTTATAGAGGATATTTTCATAAAGTGTCCGCATATATTCCTTATCCTTGTTTTTAAGGTATTCCGGCATTCCGCCCAATGCAAGATATTCATTGAACATCTTAATCAGCCCAACTTTTTTTTCAACCCTGTAAAAGTCATTTTTTTCCGCCTTTGCCCCGTAAAAATCCAAAAATTCCCTGAAGGAAAAGGGGTAAATTTCAAACGGCTTGTATCTGCCTGTCAGCCTTGTGCCAAACTCTTTGCTCAGCAGGGATGCATTAGAGCCTGTAATCACCACTTTTTTTCCTTCATCCTGCAGCCGCCTGACAAATGTTTCAAATTTGTCTATGTTTTGTATCTCATCAAAGAAATATGCGCCCACATTGCCGTACGCTTCGACAAGCACTTCATTCAGCAGCTCAAAATCCTGCGCCTGAAAATCAAGGAATTTTTCATCCTCAAAGTTTGCATAGCACCATCCGGGCACGCTCTGCATAATCTCCTTAAGCAGGGTGGACTTCCCGCATCTCCTTATTCCTGTAAGAATAATAACCCGCCTGTCCTTAAACCATTTTAAGACCTCATCCAGCAGTTCTCTCCTGACAAAAGATTCCTTTGAAAACAGCTCTTTCTTCTGCCTGGCTACTACCATTCTTAAGTCTTCTTTCGAAATCATACTAATTAGCAATTAGTATAGATATATAAATGTTTGCATTACCAATTAGTATTGAAACTGGTGTATTCCCAGCAGGCTATAATAAGAAGCCCGAACCGGATAAAGAACTTATTTGCTTAGAATTATAATATTCCCCCTGCCTTTTTTTATCTTTTTTACAATCCCCTTGTGCTCCAGCTCTGCTATCATCAAGCTGATTTTTGCCTCTGAAAGAGGAATGTGCTTTCTTATCTCCAACTGCGTTGTCCTGCCGCCTTCTGATTTTATTATCTGGATTATTTTTTCTAAATCCTTGTCAGGATTTTTTCCCAATCTCATGGCATCCTCAATATGCTGCTGCACTTTTTTCACTTTTTTTCCTGCAAAGTGCAATGCAAGAATAATTGCAATAAAAAGAACAGCAAGGAATGCAACGCCCAAGTACCATACAGAACCATTTTCCTCAAGCCCAGAGGCAAAATCAAAATCTTCAAGCATTTCTTCCTCATCAAGCGCATCAAACAATATAATATCAAGCGTGTAAGAGCCGTCTGCTGAAACAGATACGCTTTCCTCAGCTTTCAAATCTATTTCACTGCCGTAATAATGCGCTGCCTTTAATGCATATTCGCCTTCAGGAACATTGAATGAATAAGCGCCGTCCTTTGACACAATTGACTGCTTTGGCTCTGTATTGATTTCAACAATAACATCCTTTTGAAGCTCAAGCTGGGAATTATATATAGTGCCGTGAAGCTCTGCAGCATATGCAATGTTAATGCACAGCAGGAGCAAAACAATAATAAGCAGTGACTTGCGCATTGTTCTGAAAACGCATTATAACTTTAAATAGATTCTTATTTCTTAAAAAAGCCCAAAACCTCCTTTTTTTCCTGAAAATAGGGTGTATGAACTTTTGTAAAGTGTTAGAAGGAGAAATCAAGGTTTAATTTTTAGCTTTTGAAAGTATGGTTATAAACAAGCCAGGGCTATTAGATGTTGTGCAGTTGAAAAGCTGCATGAATATTTAAAGAATAAAATGTTGGAGGAAAACACAATGAGGAAATTAACAGTATTATTGGTGCTGGCTTTGTTTTTGGCCAGCATGGTTCCTGCTGCATTTGCAGAGGACACTTCTGATGATGTGTCTGGAGAAGGCACAGCAGAAGACGCAGAAGACACGCCCTTGCCTGAAAGAGCAAGAGAGAAGGTAAGGGAAGTAAAAGCAAAAGCAGCAGATGCAAGAGAGAATGTTGCTGCAAACAGGGAGCGCCTTGCTGCTGCAAAAGATGCTTTGCTTGAAAAGCACCAGGACAGGGTGCAAGTGCTTGTTGACAAATGCAAGGAAACAGGCAAGACAGAAGAGGAATGCAAAGCCATGTTTGAGAAGAGAATTGCAAACATTGCAGCTTTAGCCCCAAAATTCCGGGAAAAGCTTCAGGAGTTTGAAGAGAGAAGGGCTGAGCGCGCAAAAGAAATGAAAGAACTAAAGGAAGACACAATCCTCGGCAAGATTGCAAGGGCAAGAGACTTCAGGGCAAGAGCTGTTGAGCAGGGAAAGATAAAGAGAGCGCAGGAGAACTATGAGTTTGCAAAAAACAAGTTCAATGAAGCAAAGGCAGGGCTTGAAAAAGCAAGAGAAAGGCTTGAGAATGCAAAGGCAGCAAGAATCTGCAAAGATGACCCTGAAAGCGGGGAATGTGAAAATGAAAGAAAAGAGCTAAGAGGCGCTTCAAAGGAAAAGCTTGCAAAGCAGGCAGAGATTATAATAAACAACCTTGAGAAAGCAAAGGAAAAGGCAGAGGCAAGCGAGTATCTTACTGAAGATGAAGCTGCAAAAGTAGTTGAATTCCTTGAAGAGCAGAAAACAAAGTTTGAGGCAATAAAAGCAGAGATTGAAGCTGCAACAACAAAGGAAGAGATAATAGCAGCTGCAAAAAAGCTTTCTGACGCATGGAAAGAAGTAAAGCACAAGGTAAACGCATACATCAACTTTATTGCTAATGCGCGCATGGCAGGGGTTGTTGTGAAGGCAGAGCACTTGTCTGCAAAGCTTGAAAGGGTTTTGGAGAGAATGGCTGAGAATGGAAAAGACACATCAGCTGTTGAGCCATTGGTTGCTGAATTCAAGGCAGAGCTTGATGTTTCAAAAGAAAAGTTTAAGGCAGCGCACTCTTTGATGCTTGAAGTAAGAACAGAGGAAACAGAAGAGAATGCAGTTAAAGTGCAGGATGCGCAGGCGCTTTTGAAAGAAGCAAAGGATGCTTTGCAGAATGCAAACAAGCTTTTGAGAGACATCTTCCTGAAGCTGAAAGAGGCTGGCGCATTGCAGGAGCTTGCAGAAGCAACAGCAGCAGAGGATGTTGAGCTTGAAGATGAGCTTGAAGAGGCTGAGGAAACAGCCTGATTTTTTTCTTTTTTTCTTATTCTTTAAGCGAAAAGCTTTTTAAGGAACGCTAATTCATACAAGGCAGTGCATTAAGGGCAAAACCCTTACTGCCCCAGTAGCGCAGTGGTAGCGCGGCTGACTTGTATCGGAAACAGAATTTCCGAATGTAATCAGCAGGTCGGGGGTTCAACTCCCCTCTGGGGCTTTTATGGGCCCGTGGTCTAGTTGGTTATGACGTTTCCTTGACAGGGAAAAGATCGAGTGTTCGAATCACTCCGGGCCCATCTGCTTTTTATGGGCCCATGGTCTAGCGGCTATGACATCTCCTTCACAGGGAGAGGATCGCCGGTTCGAATCCGGCTGGGCCCATAATGCAATATATTCCATAATTCTATACAAATAATAACAAATGAATCCCTGTGGGCAAAGCGCACGCCCGCACTGATGATCAAACTTTCTGAAGTTCGCAGCTGGCTGGGCCCATTTCTTGATTTTTCCAAAGAAAGCTTTATATAAACTAAGACGTTTCCTGCCCAATATGGAGCCATACCTTATATCCAGGGGAAGGAGGCATGAAGAAAAAGAGGACACGCTTATTCATGATCCTTTTCTTAATGATTTTACAAAGATAATACAAGGCAAAGCATACAGGCGGCTTGCTTTTAAAACACAGGTTGTTTCATTGCCTGACAACCCGCATGTAAGGACAAGATTAGTGCATACGCAGGAAGTTATTTCAATCGCATTGGCAATTGCAACACAGCTCGGGCTGAATACAAACCTGTGCCTTGCAATAGCAGCAGGGCATGACATTGGACATACTCCTTTCGGGCATATTGGGGAAAAACTGCTTTCAAAGATTGGAGGCAAACCATTCAGGCACGAAGTAAACAGCGTTGTGATAGCGCAGCATATTGAAAGAAAAGGCAAGGGGCTTAACCTGACAGCTGAAACACTTGAAGGAATCCTCTACCATTCAAGAGGCTCCGGAAGCCTGTGCACAGATGTAAACGTACCGCAGGAATACAATGCAGTGATGTTCGCAGACAAAATTGCATATAATGTTTCAGACCCGGATGATGCAGTAAGGTACGGCTTCATAAGCAGGGATGCTGTGCTTGAAAAGACTGCAAAATTAGGAAGAAACCAGAGGATCAGAGTTCAAAACATTGTCAGTGCGCTTGTTGAGGAAAGCAGGAGTAAAGGCGCTGTGTCGTTCAGCGAAGGTGAGATATTTGAAGAGTTTGAAAAGCTCAGGAAATTCATGTATGCTGATGTTTACGCGAATATTGACACATCGCTGCAGGAGCAGGTAGTATATGGGCTTTGCGATTACTTTGCAAACAACAGCTATTTTGAAGGTGTCAGCCCTGTGCTTCTTACTTCATTGCTTACAGACAAGGAAGCAAATTACTTTGGCACATTTATGATAAAATGCAAGCGGCCAAAGATTGAAGAAATAGCAGACTTTGGCATATTTGAAATCCTGCCATATCTTAAAGGAAGAGATATAGATTACACAAATCCTGACTTGGATTGGAATTAATTCCGTTAATGCGAATACTTTTTCGCTCCTGCTCAAAATTTCCTCGGAAAAATCCTCGGAAGCTTTATAAAACCATAATACTTCTATTTTTACATGAACAAAAGAGGGCAAATTGCTGTTTATGTAGCCTTTGGGCTGGTTATTGTTGCGCTTGCTGTTTTAATCTTTTTTTTCAGGGAAACTGCATTGTTTGATGCCTGGGAAAAGGAAAGGCAGCTTGCAATGGAAGTGCCTGAAAAAGCAGCAGAGCTTCATACTTTTATGCAGGAATGCATCACAGGAATTGCAGAAGATGGGGTTTCGCTTATTGGAATGCAGGGCGGATACATTGAGCTGCCTGCAACAGTTACCCCCCCAACACCTGCGCGCCCTTTTGGCAATACGCTTGAAATATTTCCAGGCAGTGATTTAAAAACAGCTTACTGGTTCTATGTAACCCCGAACGGGCTGCAGAAAATAACAGTGCCGTCAAAAGCTGACATGGAAGCAGGGCTTGCAGAGTACATCAACAGCAGGATAGGGTACTGCGCATTAAACTTTGCGCTGTTTGAAACATACAATGCAACAGCAGGGGAAATATCAACAGAGGTTTCAATTAAAGACAAGCAAGTATTGTTTACAGTGGATTATCCCATACGCATAATTGTAGAGGATTTTAATTACAAGCTGCCGAAATTCTATATTAAGGTTGATGCAAAGCTTGGCGAGATGTATGACATGTCAAGGGAGATTTTGGCAAAAAGCAATGCAGACTTTTTCCTTGAGGAAAAAACAATAGACATACTTGCAATGTACAAGGATATTCCATTTTCAAGGACAGAGCTTACATGCGAGCCAAAGGTATGGACAAAAACAAGGGTTGCTGCTGCGCTTAAAAACGCGCTTGCCTCAAACCTGCAATTCATTAAAGTAGAGGGCACAAATTTTGACATGGACAGGGATTATTTTGTGTGGGACGCGCTTGGAACAAGGCACAAAGATATAAGCTCAAGCTTCAGGTTTTCTCCAAACTGGCCGTTGAAGATGGATGTATACCCTTCTGAAGGAGAGCTTTTAACTGCAAAACCTTTCATGGACATTGGAAACAGCGCAATGGCCTTCCTCACATCATTATTCTGCCTTACTGATTATAATTTCATATATGACATACAATATCCAGTGCTTGCCACAATGTCTGACGAGAACGGATTCCTTTTCCAGTTCGCCACGATGGTGATTATTGACAACAACCAGCCAAGGGAAAACCTGGAAGGCACAAT
>Ga0180009_10004062_pt1 | contig 16304 bp, 14 predicted proteins | sample OS_PC_MetaG_FD_123537 | JGI IMG/M metagenome (GOLD analysis project Ga0180009, IMG submission 123537) | Groundwater microbial communities from the Aspo Hard Rock Laboratory (HRL) deep subsurface site, Sweden - OS_PC_MetaG | ecosystem: Environmental > Aquatic > Deep subsurface > Groundwater...
ACAAACTACAAAGAGTAGAAATCTTAACAAGAGTAATCGCTTACAACATCGACCGACTAATAAGAACCGGACAAAAAGTTATTCTGATAATAATCAGAATAACAAGGATTTCATATTAGCCAACCGGGAAAAGAGTTTATAATCCAAATTAAAAAGATTATATCAGAGTATTATGTCAAGAACCGTGATAATAAAATAAATATTGTGAAGTTATCACACATTGGATTCATAAGTGGACTGATATTCCTATTAGCCTTTTTCTTGATAAAAATAAAGAAATGGAAGGACAACCCTCAGCACATCATCTTACTATCATGGTTTGTGGCGCCTTTTGCAATATTGTATTCATCACCTATGAACACGGCGTCACATTATTTCCCAATATTTGTCCCAACCACATTTATAGTGTTGGGAGTTTTTTTTGGAAGCATAATAGAATTACCAATATCCTTTGGCATAAAACATATTAAGTCTGATAAAATCAAGAATTACTCGCTATTAATATTTACAATTCTCATAAGCATAATAATCATATACTGTTCAATCAAATTCACAAATCAACATTCAACCCAAAAAACAGATGTGAAGGTTTATGAAGACATGATTACAAAATTGAAGATAAGTCCGTACGTTTTCATGAATGCAGTACACGGACCATTATTAGCTGTACCCACTGATGGAAGAATTCAACTTTATGAATACGCCGCTAAGAAAAAATTTGAAGATCAGATAGAATATTTAAGAGAATACACATTATATGATACTGATTTTAAAAAAACGAAACATTACATAACATTAAAAGAGCCAAATATGAACATGACAGAAAACATAACACACCATTATGTAGGGGTGAGCAAAGAAGACTGTCAAAAAGAAATCATGGCTAAAACAATCTTAGAAGAGGAGTATATTTGCATAGTTAAATATAAACCATTAATAGATTATAGTAGTTTTAGATATTTATTTGAAGAACCTGATAATTGGATGTCATTTGATTTTAACGATTCAGACTGGTCAAATAATATAACCTTTGCGAAATGGAAACTGCCGATGTTCATTTACGGCGCTGGGGCTTCTGAGAAGAACACATCCATCAGATTTACAATTGACAAAATAAGAGATGATCTAGATATAGAACTCTACGTTCTTATCCCCCCACAAGACAACATAGTATTAAACATGTTCGTTAATGAACTAGAAATATTCAGCATTGAAAGTGAAAACCATGGAGCGTTTAAAATGCGCCAATATAACCTATCCACAAGTTTAAAACTGGGTAAAAATATTGTTGCAGGTAAATTCATAAATGCAGATAAAGACTTCTTGGATTTCTACGAAATATCATACATGGCAAGCCAGCAATAAGAATAGTTTCGATACATTTATAAAAAAAAAATGCAGAAGCATTCTTATGAAAAAAGTTAGAGTTGTTTATGACAGAGAAAGATGCATAAGCGCAGTTACTTGCGTCCATTTAAACCCTGAGAACTGGGTTATGAACAGGAAGGATGCAAAAGCAGATTTGAAAGGTTCCAAGAAAGAAGGTGACAAATGGATTCTTGAAACTGAGATGACAAGATATCTTCAGATGGCTGCAGAGCAATGCCCTGCACAAGTCATCGAAGTATATGATTTAAAAACTGGAAAAAAATTATTCTAGGAAAATTTTAAAAAGCAAATTCTTTTAAACAAACTAATTCTATCCTGTGCCTCCAATAAGAACTGGTGTTGTCTATGAACATTGAAGATTATACTAATGAACTTGAAAACTTCGAGAAAATGGCTGAGCTGCTGAAAGCCAGCAGGGAAGAGATGCCTGAAGTCAAAGGTATTGACATCTATGGAGAGGTAAATCCTTTTAATGGTAGCACAGGAGAAGACCACATAGTTTATGTGGACTTTAAAAAAAGATATGACCTTGATAAGATGATAGAATCTGCAACTAGCAACAACATAAAGTCAGAGCTTGAAAAACTCAAGTACAAGGCCGGAATCATGGTTGCAGACGCTGCAGGTCACAACATAACCGATTTTTTTCACGTAGCACAGCTTCACCAAGTATTCCTCACAGGATCACTGTACGAACTAGAGTTTTTTGGAAACATTACAACAAAGCTGTTTGAGCACATGAACACTCGTTTCTTTAAGTCAGCGCAGATAACAAAGTTCATGACTATGATTTACGGCGAGATAGATGAAAACGGCCAGTTCAAGTTTATCAGCGCAGGACATGAAAAGCCTATAATATTCTCAAACCAATACAACAAAATAATGAGCATTGACGACAAACTAATAGAGCAGTACCCACCACTTGGAACTATGCCATCAAGTTTTGACATGGTAATAACCAAGACCAAAGGTCGCATAGGAGAGAAGTCCAACTATAAAGTATCAGAGCTAAAACTTATGGGCTCAGGAGATATACTCTTGCTTTACACAGATGGTTTATCAGATCAGTATGCAGCAAACGATGTAAAATTCAAAGAAAGAATTGAAAAAATAATGCGAGAGACCAAAAAAAGCCTGCAAAGGAGATATACCAAAGCATAAAAGACGATTTTAAGAGTACAGGAGAGCAAGTTGATGATATTAGTTATGTTATCATAAAAAAATAATAAAACCAACAAAAAAATATCAAAAGACTTATAAATCATCTCGCAACATCTGGTGTAAAAATGGCAAAAGTGCATACAAGAGTCAAAAGAAAAGCTACAAACAAAGACAAAGATAGAAACAGGAGCAAGAGACCAAAAACTTTCAAGACAAAAGAATCTGCAAAGAAATACGCAGAGGGAAAAGGCATTAAGAAATACAATCTAGTTAACATATCAACAAAAGATAATAAGCAAAAGATAAAAGTTGTTTCTCAATAATATTTTCTCTTAATTCTAAACTATTTTTTTATATATAGAATAGGTTGCTGTCCTTAAAACCAAGTCATAGTTCTGTTTTTCTATCTTATTAATTATATCTTTAAGAGCTGAAAACTCATAATATTGAGTGTTGCTGTTTATAATTAAATAGTCTGAATCATAGGCATCTGCTTCTGGAAAAAATATTTCAACATTTCTATCTTTAACATATATGAATAGTTCAATCGTGGATAAGAACTTTGCCTCTTTTGGAGTTTTTCTTATAAAATCATTCAAAAGCTTATAATCCTTGATTTTTGTTTTCACAAACACAGAATCAAATCTGGTTAAAACAACTTTAGGACAGTATTTATTCATGACTGACAAACCTTCTGAGGTTGGACCATTTAAAAGTGGAACTATGAAAAAAATATTCAACACCAGTGTTAAAACAAAAAAGAGTACAACTATTTTCTTTGCAATAGACAATTTCCCTCTCTTTTCTATATTCCTCAAACCATAAATAGTTGACACGAAAAAAATAGATACTATTACACCAACGTAATGAAAATAGACGCACAAAACATCTGTATTTGAAGATAATAGGTTTAGAAGGAATAAAGGGATGGTCACAAGAGAAAAAGCACTAAGTAAAGGAATAAAAAGAAATGCTAAAAGAAAGAACCACACATAATCAAGCTTACTGATGAGGTGGGATTCATTAACAACTTTAAGAGGATTTGTTACAATATTATATAATGAACTTGAGAAATCACTTCCAATATAGCTATATCTAAAATGATAAACACGATGATCTCCACCGCTAAAAAAAGGTATGAACAAAGTATTAATCAACAACAAACTAATAATGCCTAATATAATAGTATAAGTGCCGATTTTTTTATTTTTCCAAATAAAAATATATATCCCTAAGAATATCACAACAAAAGGCATTTGTTCTTCCACCAACGATAACAAAACAATAAAACAAAAATAAATAGTCCATTTTTTCTGTTCAAAAAAAAGCATTATCGCAAGTATCAACGGAATTGCGATGAATACCGCAAAAAAATCGTCAAAATTTAATGAATGCACCAAAGGTGACAACAGATAAGTTAGAGTCAAAAAAGTTTTAGCGTGTTTATACTTTAACATACGTTCTGATAAGTTATAAATAAAAACTGCACCTATACATAAGAGAAAACTTTTCAGCAAGAACATAGTCAAGAGTGTTGGAAATAAGTAATAAATAGGAAATATCAAAGCAAAAACAACACTAAAATGCTTACCCAGAAAACTTAGACTATAAGCTTTGCTGTAAAAAAAGTCTCCACTCAAAGAGTTTATCATCACATCATGAATTACACTATCAGAACCAGAGTTTTGAAAAGAGGAATACCTCAAATACATTCCTGATGTAAAAACAACAATGTAAATAATTATGGTTATCAATAGCCATCTCGGGACTACGATTTTGTCAGTTTCAGCTAATTTATTTCTCATTTTTAATAGTCTGTATTATTAGTAGTAAATACTAATTCTTCATCTTTTTTAAAAACACCCTTGCTTTTGATAATTATTTTTTTGTCTGATATTATTTTTCCTGCAATTACTGATTCTATCCCAAACTTTTTTAGTTCTTCAACCACCTTTTGGGGTTCTGGTGTTATTATCGCAAGTCCCTGGCCCATGTTCCAAGTCTTATAAGCCTCTTCGTCGCTTATCTCTCCAACTTCTTGGCAGTGCTGCATTGCTTTGCAAGGCTCAAACAAGTTGTCAAGCTTTGCACCATAACCACTTGGCTTGAGTATTCTTCCAAGCTTTCCGGGAAGTCCTCCCCCAGTGATATGTGCTACTCCATGGACTTTGCAGCAACCCTTCGTCTTGAAGCCTCCGTGAAGATGAACAACTGCTTTAGAATATATTGTTGAAGGTTCTAAAACATGCTCTCCAAGTTTTCTTCCTTCAAAATCCACTGTGTGCCATTCTTTCCCGTAACGAGTTTCAAATGTTTTTCTGACTAGCGATAAACCATTTGACCTAAAGCCTTTTTCGCGTAGCAACACAACAGAATCGCCAACAACAACTTCTTTTCCTGTGAATAAATTATCTTTATTTGCAAACCAGACAATTCCTGCGCACCAGTTATAATTAAAAGAACCATATCCTCCTACTGCAGATCCAAGCTCTGCTAGCTCACCATTTATCCCTGCGACATTAGCTGCTTTTGCTGCTTGGACATAACCTTGTGCCAATTCTCTTAAAGCAATCATGTTTGAGCCTAAAGAGTTAACATCAAGAACGCTTCCTAAAAGAACAGGCTCTGCACCCCTAATAATGGCGTCGTCACAAACCATTGCAAACAAATCAAAAGCAATTGTTTTATGATTATTCATTCTTTGAGCTATTTCAACCTTTGTGCCTACACCATCAAATCCTATGCACATCAGGCTTCCTTTGGGAAGCATGCTGACATCTATTGCCCTTACACCTGAGAAATCATCAAAAGGAACTATCACTTCACCAATGTTTCCTTTCCTGTTCTCAAAAGTCTTCTTGGCTGCTTCGTAGAGTATCTTTGAAGCTTCATCACCAAGTTTTATGTCAACTCCTGATTTCTTATAATCAAGTCCCATTCAAACTCCCCTATCTGCTTGTTCTAACTTCGCAATTTTTTCAGCATTACCTTTTAGCAATGCATCATTTAGTTTATTGTTTGCATATCCTAATATTTGCGCGACATGTCTTGCTACATTTGCAGGTTTTAGTATTAGTGAGTTTGAACTTCCAGAAGGGTTGTTTATGCAGGAAGTGTACTCTTTTGAATCAGGTGGACAACTTATTACTGGATAAACGCTGTGAAAGGATGCAACTCCTGACAACGCATCTGTTCCGCCTGCAACTGCCACAATAACTATTGGTTCTAAAGATTCATTATAATGCTTTATAATCTTTTCACAAGTTGATGGTTGCTTGTGCGCTGAACATATTCTGACGTGTGAAGGTATGCCATACTTGTCAAGTTCTGATTTTATTTTCTCGATATGAGGCATGTCGCTGTCTGAACCTGCAACTATCGCAACAAGTCCTCCTTTGATGTAACCTGTATCTTTCAACTTTTCAATCAGGTCAAGTCTTACATTAGTTTGAGGAAAATTAAAGTTCTTTCCAGTTAGAGTCTCGTATAAGTCGATGTATCTATATGAAACCTCAATTACATCCTCATCAGAAAGATCAGGTGGTGCACCAGATGCACCATAACTAAATCCTTTCTCAACAAGAACATCTCTTGCAAACTGTTTTGAAAGCTCTTTAATCTTAAGTTTAGGTTTCTTCTTCAGCAGCTCTGTGACATCCTTATAGCTTCCAGAGTCCATTTCAGTCTTGATATCCTTGTACTTTTTGTATTCCTCAATTGTACAGTACCTTGAAGAATCTGGAGTGTTTGCCTCATCAATCAAGTAAATCTTTTTTTTCTGATCAAGCCCAAACTCGTACTTTGTATCGATGAAGATGAATCCTTTTTCTTTTGCAAGCTTTGAAGCTCGTTCATTCAATTTTATGGATACATCTTTTAATTCGGTTGCAAGTTTTGTACCTATCTTGTCTGCCATGTATTCAAAACTAATATTTACATCATGGTCACCATCCTCTGCTTTCGTTGCAGGCGTAAATAATGGCTCATCGAGCTTTTGGTATCTTAACAGGTTATCAGAAAGTTTTATACCGCAGAACTCCCGCTTTCCATCTTCATAATCTGCAGCCATGCTTCCCCAAACATAACCCCTCACGACGAATTCAAACGAAAGCTTATCCATCTTCTTTTGTATTATAACATTGTCATGTGGACTCTTTATAACGGCGTTATCAACTATGTCTTTTGTGTTGTCAAAAGCCCACTGCGCAAACAAATTAAGGATTGCTCCCTTGAATGGAATCTGCCTGCTTAGAATATGATCAAAGCAAGATATCCTGTCACTTGCAACCATAACTATTGAGCTTTCTGCATCAGGCGATGTAAAATGCACATCCCTAACTTTTCCGGATTTGTGAACTCCAAGCTCTGGAACAAATCCATTAAACAATGTGTTATTCAGATTCTGTTTTATAATTGCTTTGTATTCTTCTTCTTTTCCCATTTTTAAAATCAGCAAGAAAACATTCTTGCTTTACCCCCCCATATAGTTTTATAAATTATTTATCAATAAAAACTTTTCTTCCCTCAACCCTGATTTTTCCATCTCCAAACAACTGAATGATTCTAGGATATAGTTTTTTTTCAAGGTTTTGAACTTTTTCCTTTAATGAATCAACTGTTTCGTTGTCTGTTATTTCTACTGTTCCCTGTGCTATTATTGGTCCTGTATCTGTTCCTTCATCAACAAAATGTATTGTGCATCCACTAACCTTACAGCCATAGTTTAGCACTTCTTCATGAACTGCGCGGTCCATTCCCGGAAATGAAGGAAGAATTGAAGGATGAATATTTATTATCCTGTTATTATACTTCTTGACAAACCACTCGCTAAAGAGTCTCATGTAGCCAACCAAAACAATTAGTTCAACTTCTTCTTCGTCAAGTATCAAAGCGACTTTCTTGTCATAACTCTCCCTTGTGTCCTTGTCTTTTTCAAAAAGAAGTATTCTCGTTTTGAAGCCTTGCTCTTTTGCTCTTTGTACTGCGTAGCACTCCTTATTTGCAAGGACTAGCCTTAATTTTACGTCAAGCTCTTTTTTCTTTATCGCATCAATTATCGCTTGAAGGTCTGTTCCTTTTGTTGAAGCCAGAACCGCAATCTTAAGAGCCAAATTTTTCACCCCTTTGCATCTTGTAAGCAGCCAACGTATTTTCCAATAGGCATGCAATAGTCATCGGTCCTACTCCTCCTGGAACAGGCGTTATAAATGAGCATTTTTCTTTGACGTTTTCAAAGTCTACATCTCCGCACAACCTATCACCATCTCTTATCATTCCAACATCAACAACAACTACACCTTCTTTGACCATATCTGCAGTCACCAAGTTTTTCTTTCCGACAGCTGAAACTATGATGTCTGCTTTTAGTGTGTGAGATTTCAGGTCTCTTGTTTTGGAATGGCAAATTGTTACTGTTGCGTTTTCGTTTGTCAGCATCTGAGCAACAGGCTTTCCAACAATAACACTCCTTCCGATTACAACAACATCTTTTCCCACCAAGTCTATATTATAATATTTCAATAATTTCATAGTTCCTCTTGGCGTACATGCCTGCAGACCTTGCTCGTTTAATAATAACTTTCCTTGATTTACTGGGTGAAAACCATCAACATCCTTTTTTGGAAGGACAGTTTCTACAATCTTGTTCTGAGATATTTGTTTTGGTAATGGTAACTGCACCAATATTCCGTTTATATTATTATCATGGTTTAATTTATCTATTAATTCTAATAGTTGTTCTTGAGAAGTGTCTTTGTCAAGTTCATATTTGTAAGAATTAATGCCGACTTCTTTGCACATCTTGGTTTTTAGATTGACATATATCTGTGATGCAGGATTATTCCCAATCAAGATAACTGCGAGTCCTGGCTTTGAGTCAAGCATTAAGACTTCTTTCTTAATCTTTTCCCTTAGCTCCCCTGCCACTTTTCTTCCATCAATTATCTCATACATGATAAGCACACATTATCAATTATCCTTTTATCAGTAACTATAACATCCATCTGGACATCATTTCTTGTTGTTGGTATAAAGTCCACAATTTGCTCTTCAAAAGCGAGCCCCACTTTGAAAGATTCCCTGTAGCCTTTTAGGAATTCATCAAAGTATCCTTTTCCAAAACCAATTCTTGAGCCGTTGATATCAAATGCAACTCCAGGTATTATTATTAAGTCTATGTCTCCAACAAAGAGCACCTTGTCTTTTGGCTCTAGCGTGTTATATTTCCCTTTGACAAGATTGTCAAAAGCTGATAGTTTGGAAGGAAATATCTTTTCGTCTTTTATGAACGGAACAATGATTGTTTTTTTGTCGGCAAGTTCGTTCTTTATGAATTCTTTTGTGTTAACTTCTGCATCAAAAGATACGTAGCACATAATCTTCCCTGCAGATTTGTATTCTTCTAGTTTTTTTAGGTTTTCAATGACTGTTTTGCTCCTAGTCAAAACATGTTCTCTTGTTAGTTTCTTTCTTGCAGCAAGAGCTGTTTCTCTGATTTCTTGTTTTTGTTTTGTGACTTCTTTCATCTTATTTTCCAAGACCTTTTGCTGCTATGTCATGTCTATAGTACATCCCTTCAAAGCTAATATCCTCGATTTGTGAATATGTCTTGTCAAGTGCTTCTTTGAGCGTCTTTCCAAGTCCGATAATGTTTAGCACTCTTCCGCCATTAGTCAACACCCGTCCGTTCTCCTCTTTTGTTCCAGCGTGAATTACTTGTACATCCTTGACATCATCAAGTCCATTAATCACTTTTCCTTTTTCATATGAGTTTGGATAACCTTTTGATGAAAGCACTACGCATACACAGTACTCCTTTTTCCATTCAAGCTTTACACTATTCAAATCTTGATGTATCACCGCATCCATCACTTCAACAAGATCATTTTCTAGTCTTGGCAGTATCACTTGTGTTTCTGGATCTCCAAATCGACAGTTAAACTCTAAAATTTTTGGTCCATCTTTTGTAATCATAAGACCAACGTACAACACACCTTTGTATTCTATACCTTCTTCTTTTATACCAGCTAAGAATTTGCTCATTATTTCCTTGTCAAGAAAATCTTCAAATCCTTCCAAGAGCCTAGCTGGAGAGTATGCACCCATCCCTCCAGTATTTGGTCCTTTATCACCTTCATATATCTGCTTGTGATCTTGGGAGTAAACCATTGGTTTGTAAGTCTTTGAATCTGTGAATACAAGGTATGATACTTCTTCTCCTTCCAAGAAATCCTCAATTATTATCTTTGATGATGACTTTCCAAATTTGTTTTCTTCAAGGCATTCTCTTGCAAAAGTTATTGCTTCTTCTTCTGTTCTTGCAACAAACACTCCCTTTCCAGCAGCAAGTCCGTCTGCCTTGACTACTATTGGAGCGCCTTTTTTTTCTATATAGTTCTTCGCATTTTCAAAACTTGTGAATTCTTCAAAATCAATTCCTGGTAAACCATGTTTTTTTATGAATTTCCTGGTAAAAGATTTTGATGCTTCAAACTGGGCAGCTTTCTTGTTAGGACCAAATGCGCTTATCCCATTTTTTTCAAATTCATCTATTACGCCGTTTGCCAGTGGAACTTCTGGACCAACAACAACTAAATCTACTTGTTTTTCTTTTGCAAAATCGACAAGAGCAGAATTATTCATTATGTCTATATTACAACACTCTGCAAGTTTGCTAATTCCAAAATTTCCTGGAATTGCAAACATCTTTTTTACTTGTCTGCTCTCAGCCAGTTTCAAAGCAATTGAGTGTTCTCTTCCACCTGAGCCTATGATTAAAACATTACGCATATTATCTTTTTCCTCATCTAAACTTTTTATCATCTACAAAAAAACTTTTTTCTTCAGTTGATAATTCAACCGGATACTTTCCATTTAAACATGCACAGCACAAATCTCTCCTTATGGCTTTTTTTAAGTCATCAACCTCTGTATAAATCAATTTGTCTGCACCTATGAATTTTCTTGTTTCTTCAATAGTCTTATTATTTGCAATCAGTTCTTCAGGAGTGGACATGTCTATGCCATAAAAGCACGGATGCTTAATTGGCGGGCAAGACGAAATGAATATTATCTTCTTTGCGCCTGCATCTCTAAGTAGTTTTATTATTCTTTTAGAGGTTGTTCCTCTTACAACACTATCATCCACGACTGCAACAATTCTATCCCTAACCACGCTAATTATTACTGCTAGTTTAATATTCATAGTGTACTTTCTTGATGTCTGAGACGGCATGATAAATGTTCTTCCAACATACCTGTTCTTTATGAGACCCTCCCTGTACTTGACGCCTAGCTCTTCAGCTAGTTTTATTGCACAACTCCTGGCCGTGTCTGGAACAGGAATTACTACATCTATGTCTTCTCCTTTGAGTTTTTCTGCGAGAGTAACACCAAGAGCTAATCTTGATTTGTAAACAGCTCTTTCTTCAATCATTGATTCGGGCCTTGAAAAGTAAATCCATTCAAACATGCAGTGCGCTTTTTCTTTTTGCAGCAAAATCCTGCTTTCAACATCTAGTGTTTTGTCATGTATAAATACTGCTTCTCCGGGAGCTATGTCTCTGACAAATTCGTATTCGAGTGTCTGAAAAACAATTGATTCTGATGCAAAGGCGTATGTATCATTTTTCTTTCCAAGAGCCAGAGGTCTTATTCCATGAGGATCTCTTATTGCAAACAATCCTTTTCCAGCTATTATCCCAACTATTGAATAAGCGCCTTTTGTTGTCTGCATTATGTATTTTGCCGCTTCAAAAAAATCTTTGGTCTCATTATATCTTATAGTAAATAAGTGTAAGACAGGTTCTAAATCAACAGTTGTAGTAAAAAAGATGTGCTGCTTGGCAAGCAATTCTTTTAATTCCGTGTAGTTTGTTACATTGCCATTATGCGCAAGAGCTATCTTGTCGTTAGAGTTTATGAATAATGGTTGGGAATTCTCTTTGGAAGCAGATCCAATTGTGGAGTACCTTGTTTGGCCAATTCCAATGTTTCCCTTAAACTTTGTTATGTTATCAATGTTAAAAATCTCCTGTACAAGTCCTAAATCCTTGCGAACAAAAAGTTCGTTTCCCTGACTAGTTATCATGCCTGCAGCATCTTGTCCTCTGTGCTGAAGAGATATTAAGCTATAAAAAAGCTTGACATTGACCTCATCATTGTTTATTATTCCTATAATTCCACACATAATTCACACCTGTTCTTCTTTGAAATAATCAACTGCGTTCTTGAATATCAAAAAAACTTTTTCCATCATTTCTGGCAGAACTTCGCCTTTTCTCTTCGCAATCTCTTTTTTTAATTGAAAATCAGGAGCACTTATTGAATATATTGACCTTTCTGGATGAGGCATCATACCCATTATCCGTCCAGAGAAATCGCAGATTGCTGCAACATCACTCATCGAACCGTTAGGATTATTAGGATAGATTCCTTTTGCATCCAGTCCGCTTTCGTCACAATAAGTAAAGACTATTTGGTTATTGTTTTTAAGTTTTTTGAATGTTTCTTGTTTGCAATAAAATCTTCCCTCACCATGAGCTATTGGTATGTGGATTTTGTCAATTCCTCTTGTAAAAACACACTTTTCACTCTTACTTTTCAAGTGAACCCACCGACATTCATATCGGTTGCTGTTGTTTGGCTGCATAGCATTAATTCTTTGTCCATAAGTATTTTCTTCTAAAGCAAAAAGCCCAAGATTTGTCATTATTTGAAATCCATTACAGACTCCGAGTATTAACTTTTTTGAATTTATGAATTCTAGTAAGTCATCCCAAAGATTGTTTTTTAGCTTGTTTGCAAATGCGTTTCCAGAGCCAGTGTCATCACCGTAAGAAAATCCACCTGGAAACATCATGATGTCATAATTTAACAGTCTTTTCTTCTTAGATATCAAATCATTTATGTGGACTATCTCACATTTTGCACCTGCTTTTTCAAATGCGTGAGCGCTTTCAGTCTCACAATTAATTCCATATCCTGACATTATTATTACTTTTGGAATCATTTTTTTAATAATCTTCAAACCTCTCTTTGTAGATGCGTTCTAGATGTTTTACATTAGTATCTATTATATTTTCATCACCATTATTTATTACAAATCCAGTTCCTTCCTTAACAACACCTATTCGTGCCGCTACAAACCCATTCATCTCTTTTTCAAACGACTTCTCGTTCTCTGGGTCAATGGTTACTATGAATCTGGATTGTGATTCTGAATACAGTATTTTTTCGATTGGAAGATTATCGTTTGGAATTTTTTGCACATCAATTTTTGCACCTAAACTACCTGCTATTGCCATCTTTGCAAGGGTTATTAATATTCCACCTTGTCCAACAGATGCGCATGAGCTGAATAATTCTTTCTTGTTTAGAAAGTGCATCTTCTCATAGAGTTTCCTTGCATTTTTTGCATCTACTTTAGGAGTTTTTCCACCTATTTTTCCATGAGCATAGTAAAACTCACTTCCTCCACATTCATCTTTTGTTTGTCCTATCACATAGATTAAGTCTTCAGGAATCTTCAAATCCATGGATGTAGTTTGGTTAACATCATCAATGATTCCGATACTTGATATCAGTAATGTCGGAAGAACAGATATTTTGATTTTATTGTCGTTCTCATCAAACCCCTTGAAATCGTTAAACATACTATCTTTCCCAGATATAAAAGGTGTTTTGTAGGAAACGGCATAATCATAACATGCTTTAGCTGAATCTTTAAGCTGAGATAGTCTTTCAGGATTATCAGAGCTGCACCAACAAAAGTTGTCCAACAATGCTAAATGATTAATATCTCCTCCAACAGCAACGCAGTTTCTTATTGCAGTGTCTATTGCACAAGCTGCCATGTCATAGCAGCTTATCTCACTAAGTCTAGGGTATAAAGATTGTGAGATGACAACTCCTTTCTTGCTTTCAAAGACCGGCTTTATCACAGAAGCATTTCCGTTGACTCTTCCTTTTCCAATCAGTGGTTTGATGACAGAGTTGTTTTGAACCTCATGATCATACTGTTTTGATATGAACTCAAAACTGCAATTGTTATGGTTTCCAAGAATCTTTTCAAACAACGCTTGATGATTATCAACACTTATTTTTGGTTCTTCTTTGATGTAATTGTAAGGTTTTGTCACTAGTTTTCTTTGCGGCAAACCATCATGCAAGAAATCCATGTCAATGTTGAATATCTCTTTTTCTTCAAAGCAAACTATCGCTTTATTGGAGTTATTGAATTTTCCTATCACTGCTGACTCGACACCTCTGTCACTCATCAGTTCCATAAATGCTGCTAATTTACCATCAGGCACTGCAAGAGTCATTCTTTCCTGCGACTCTGATATCCATATCTCCCAGGGCTGAAGGCCAGGATATTTAAGTGGGACTTTCTCAAGGTCAACTATGAATCCTCCGCATTCTTTGGCCATTTCTGCAACTGAACAAGACAATCCTCCTGCACCATTATCAGTTATGCTATTGTAAAGCTCTTTGTCTCTTGCTTCTTTGACTAATGAATCTGATAGTTTCTTCTGGGTTATCGGATCGCCTATCTGTACTGCTGTTGCAGGGCTTCCTTCATCAAGAGCTTCAGATGAAAATGTTGCACCGTGAATTCCATCCTTTCCAACTCTTCCTCCAATCACAACAATATTATCTCCTGGCAGCGCATTCTTTTCATGACTTAATTTTTTGTTTGGAAGAATGCGCGGCATCAATCCAATAGTTCCAACAAAGATTAGCGGCTTTCCTTTGTAAGAATCATCAAAATATACGAAGCCGTTAGGAGTTGGTATCCCTGAACAGTTTCCTCCGACATTCACTCCGTGAACGACACCTTCAAGTATTCTTTTTGGTAAGATGGCGGGGTTGGTTTTGTTTTTTCCTCGGTAAAGAACTGTCTTATCTTCTGGTCTTCCAAAGCAAAACCCGTACACATTTGTTATAGGCAGTGCACCTTGTCCAAACCCTATCGTATCCCTGTTAACACCAACTATTCCAGTTATTGCTCCGCCAAAAGGGTCAAGAGCAGAAGGACTGTTGTGTGTTTCTACTTTGTGGCTTATCATGAACTTGTCATCAAAGATTATTCCTCCGGAGTTGTCTTTGAATACTGAGATGCAAAAATCCTTTTTACCAAGTTCCTGTCTGACTTTTATCGTGGCTGCTTTTATGTATCTAGAAAATATTCCTTCTTCTATATCGTCTAGTTGTGCTGCAAATATTGTGTGTTTGCAGTGTTCGGACCATGTCTGAGCTATTGATTCTATTTCTATATCTGTAGGTTTTCTTCCAAGATTTTTGTAATAATCCTTTATTGTGTTCATGTAATCCAAGTCAAGTGCAAGCGGTCCGCGCCTCAAGCCAGTTTTTGGGTCAATTATACCTTGTTTTCCAAGTGTTGCCAATTCCTTATTATCAACATCCAAGTCTACAAATGTTACATCTGCGCTTTGCTCTAGAGCGACTTTTGGAACTTTATAATCCATACCTTTATCTTGAAGATATTGTTCGTATGATTTTATATGAAATCTTTTTATTAAGGTGTTTATCAGCTCACGAGCTATGAACTCAACGTCTTCTCGTTTCAGGTTGCCGGTGATGAACAAAACCTTTGAAGTAAACACTTTGTTTCTTCCAATCTCTGTTTTGAAAAGGTCATCGATGATATCAGCAGTTGTATTTGCAACATTATCAGTTACTCCTGGTAAAAAACCAAGTTCCAAAGCCCAATCAAACTTCTTTGAGAAAGGAGAATTCAACCTGAATGTTTCAACCACGGGGTTATGCAAAACCTTTGCAATCTTTTCTATTTGTTCTTTGAAAAAAGAATGTTGTATCGTGTAAACCTTACTAATCTCCAATGCAAAACTGTGTTCTTTGCCCTTGAATTTCTTCTCCAGCACTTTTGCTTCTGAACTTGTTTCTTTTGAATCTATTTCTATCCTAAAAATCTCACCTTGCATCCAAAAACACCTTTTTTGATTTAGACATTTATCTCGCTGCTGGATTTTCCAATAAGAGACTTATGCTTGTCAATAACTGGTTTGACATGGTCTCTTAAGTACTCAATTGTCTGTAACTCTGCTGCGCCTGCAAATCTCTCAGGATGTTTTAACAAGTCATTTAAGAACTTCTTTGAGACTGGAATCTCATCATCCTCTGCAAGGCGCTCGAATAGGTCGTTTGATTTGCCTTCCATCTTAACTTTGTTTCCAGCATCTACTGAGTGCTTCTTTATTACCTCATGCATCTTCTGTCTGTCCTCTCCTTTTTTGCAGGCTTCCATTAGTATTACTTCTGTTGCCATGAAAGGCAGTTCTTCATCATGATGCTTTTTTATCTGAGCAGGGTAGACAACCATACCTGACGTTATATTCTCATAAAGCTTTAGCACTGCATTTCCAAGCAAGAACATCTGAGGGATATCCATTCTTCTTATTGATGAATCATCAAGTGTTCTCTCAAACCACTGGTTTGCATATGTAAATGAAAAATCCGTTTGTAACCCTATCAATTTCCTTGAAAGAGAAGTCATTCTTTCTGAGCGCATAGGGTTTCTCTTATAAGCCATGGCTGAGCTTCCTGTCTGTGATTTTTCAAATGGCTCTTCCATGATTTTAAGGTTTGACAATAATCTTAGATCAACTGCAAACTTATGGGCAGACTCTCCAATTCCTGCAAGTGCTTTTGCAACTATGCTATCATATTTCCTCGTGTAAGTTTGTCCTGTGACTGGAAAACTAGCTGCAAAG
>Ga0180009_10004063_pt1 | contig 16304 bp, 9 predicted proteins | sample OS_PC_MetaG_FD_123537 | JGI IMG/M metagenome (GOLD analysis project Ga0180009, IMG submission 123537) | Groundwater microbial communities from the Aspo Hard Rock Laboratory (HRL) deep subsurface site, Sweden - OS_PC_MetaG | ecosystem: Environmental > Aquatic > Deep subsurface > Groundwater...
AGGAGTCCGACCGGTGTTATCTGGGCGATGATGAAAGGGCTTTTGTACACAAAAAAAATCAGCGCCCTTGAAAACGGCAGCCCCGCTTCTATAAAATCATCGATCTTTTCAAAGAAGTCCACGACAATATAGATACCGACGACCATGATCAGGACAATGGTCAGATATTTAAGGACCTCGCGAATGATATACTTATGAATAATCGGCATCATCTTCAGACAAGCTTTGTACTAACATCGTTCCCGTCTTTTCATCAACCGGGCCAGAAAATTCATCTGAAATGTCCGTTCCCGGGCGGTTTGCCTGAGCAGGAAAAGCCCGACACTTCCCATCACGACATTCGGAACCCACATGCCGATCAGGGGCGGATAAACCCCGGCTTCACCAAACACCCAGCCGGCGGAAAGAAGGATATAATAGCTCAAAAAGAAAATCAGACCCAGCCCCACGCCATAAGACCGTCGGGCTGAACGGGATTGTATCCCCAGCGGAACAGCCAACAGCCCGAGCGCAAAACACGCAAACGGGATTGAAAATTTTTTATGGAATTCCATCAAGGTCAGATAATACTGGTCTTTTTTGAGGGAAGTTTTTTTCAAATAATGCCGCAGCTCGGACAGACTCATTTCTTCTTCGTCTTTTTCGCCCCCTCGAACCGGCCGGGCGATCCGCTTGATATCCAAGTTGATGTCATAGATATCGAAATTGATGGAGTGAGCCGAACGGCTCTTTAAATCAACCTGATTAATGGTTCCATTATACAACCGCAGTCGATACAGCAGTTCCTGGGGATTGCTGAATAGTCTCCCTTTTGACGCCACCACGGTGCTGATCAGGTTCGGAGTTCTTTGATCCTCAATGAACACATCCACCAGGGATTTATTCTTAAGATCGACCTGATTCACATAAAGCATTACCCCGTCGAAGCTGTCGCTGAAGGTCCGCTCTTTGAGACCGATGTCAATGTTTGAAGAAATCACCTTAAAGGACAACTCTTTTAATGAAAGCTTGCCCCAGGGCAATGCATAAATTGCCATGAAACTTGTCAGCGCCCAGCCGATGAGAGCAAAAATGAAAACCGGCGGAAGCAATCGGTAGATATGACACCCTCCGGCCTTAAGCGCCACGATTTCATTATCGCTGGATAAGCGCAAAAAGGTCAGCAAAACCGCCATCATGACGGACATAGGGATTACGAATTCCAGAAAAAAAGGCATGGAATAAATCAGCATCAACACGATCGCCCACAGGCTGACCTTATAATTCACGACCAGATTGGTGATATCGAGAATTTTCGTCATCAGAAAAATAAAGGTCAGAAAAAACAGATTGATGACAAACGGCGGGATCAGCTCCGTAAAGATATACCTGTTAATGATCGTGTTCAGTTTCACTTCAACCCCTGAAAATCTCGTACCCTTAAAATGTTAACATATCAAATAACTATCCTATTTGACATCATAAATTAAGTCAATAGGCGTTGCCGCAATATAGTGTTCCCCGCTGAATTCCCTTGACTTTGAAACCCCCAAACATTAATCCTGATCCATGACAATAGCCGATGATAAGTACTACTTTAAGATGGCATGGTTCTTGATAATCGGTTTCGGTCTTTTCCGGCTATTTTACGCCTGCCTTTTCCCGCTGGTTCCGGATGAAGCAAACTACTGGCAGTGGAGCCGGCACCTTGCTTGGGGATACCACGACCAGGCCCCCATGATCGCCTGGGCCATCAAACTGACAACTACCTTATTCGGCCACACTGAATTTGGCGTACGGCTGCCTTCGGTGATCGCCTTGACCATAGCATCGGTCTATCTGCTCCTGATCGCCAACAGATGGATTGGATCCCATACGGCTTTTAAAACAGCAGTCTTAAGCCAGGCAATCCTTGAGTTCAATGTCGGCGGCCTGCTGGCCACGCCGGACGGACTGCAGGCGGCGGCATGGGCCGGGGCCTGTTACCATGTGGCTGGCGCCTATGAAAGTGATGAATGGACCCAATGGATCATGGGCGGACTGTGGTTCGGTTTCGGCCTGCTCAGCAAATACACCATGGTCATTTTTTTGCCCGGGGCATATATTTTCGGTCTTTTTTGCCCGCCTTACCACAAGAGGCTTGCCGGCCCCCGTCCCTACGTCGGTGTCCTGCTGGGATCGCTGATGTTTTTGCCGGTCATCCTGTGGAATGCCCAAAACGATTGGAACTCCGTGCGGCATGTGGCCTATCTCGGGGGCGCCAATCAGCAATTTACGATCCACTGGAAATATTTTGGAGATTTCATGGCTTCACAGGCCGGGCTCCTGTCACCCCTGGTATTTCTCCTGGTTCTATGGGCTTGGCTGATGGTTCTTTTTAAAAAGTACCGGATCGAGCGGCGGATCTATTCCTTTCTTTTTTTCACTTCATTCCCCATGTTTGCGATTTTTGGTTTTTTAAGTCTTCATACCCGCGTTTACGGCAACTGGCCGGGGGCCGGATACTTGACCGCCTCCGTATTGGTCGCGGCATTCTTTACAGGACAGACAAAAGATATTTTTCGCACCCATAAACTATCTTCCGGTCACAAATTATGGTCATGGACCGTGGGAACCGCCTATAGCATTACCGCCCTGGTCCTGATCCAGGTTGTCTGGCCGATTCTGCCGATTCCGCTGAAACTGGATCGCACCGCAACGGAACTATCCGGCTGGCGGGAGCTAGGGGAAAAAGCGGAGCAGCTTCGGCTGCAGATGCCGATGCCGGACAAGACCTTTTTCTTCGGCCTGCGCTATCAAACCGCCAGTGAACTGGCCTTTTACACCCCGGGACAGCCCCGGACCGCATCCATCAACAAATGGAAAAGACCGAACGTGTATGACTACTGGTGGAAAGACCAAGACCTGATCGGCTGGAATGCCGTGGGGGTCACCTATGACCCCGACAGTCATATCACCCGGCTAAACCAGGTATTTGAAAGAGTCGACCCACCCATTGAACTTATAATCTACCGTCAAAAAGTTTTCTATTCTGATCAAAGCCAGGCAACCCCGGTCAAATCTTTTTTTATTTACCGGGCCTATGGCTTTAAGGGGGGGCTTCGCTGGGTGCCGCCGGATCAGAATGATATCCGGGCCGGCTGACATTGGAGGGGACAGATATCAGGGGTCAGGGATCGGGGACCGGGGGTCAGGAATCTGGGGCCAGTGATGAATTAATCTGGACCCCTTTTGGGGGAAGAACCATATTTTTTTTACCTTTTGAATAATGTAAAATGAGCAACGATGACGAAATCGTTTTAATAGTCGATAATCACAACCAGGTCGTCGGGACCAAGCCGCGATCCGTCATGCGCCGGATGAATCTGCCCCATCGCGCATCGTACATTCTGGTATTTGACCGCAGAGAGCGCCTTTTTATCCACAAGCGTACGCAAAGCAAGGATGTTTTTCCGGGGTATTATGACATTGCCGCCGGCGGTGTGGTGAAAAAAGGGGAAACCTACCGTCAATCAGCTGACCGGGAACTGTTTGAAGAACTCGGCATCCGCAATGTGCCCCTAACCGACCTTTTCGAATGTTTCTATAGTGATGAATCCTGCCGGGTCTGGGGCCGGGTTTATCGCTGCGAATACAACGGCGAAATGACGTTCCAAAAAGAAGAAATTGAAAGCGGCCGATTCATGCCAATCGCCGATATTCTCGCAAACACCGAAAGCCTTCGGATTACACCGGACTCCCTGCAAATCCTGCAACGCTATGTGCAGATGCAAAAAGTGCCAACCACCGCGGAAAAACATATTTGAAGATTATACTCTCCTATCAAAGATTTGGCTGGGGCTGTGATCCGAAATAAATATCTCAAGAATGTCCCCTTCATCCAAATCGAACTGTTAGCCTGGTCCACTCCGACACACGGGATTTTTTTTGTCCTGAGAAACCCTATCTTGACATAACATGTTGAAACGGATACACATCATCAATATTTCCCCTTCTTTTTACATGCAAACTTAACAAAGACAGTTTATGATGAAAAACATAAGTTTTTCATTGTGACTTTCTCTCTGTTGAAAATATCTGAATTTGCAAGTTTCACATTATCAAGGCGTTTCTTAAAATAGGGGAATTACCTTTAATGATGCGACTCGAAGACCTTCAAGTTAACGCTGCCATTCGCGGTATTCTTCCAGACTGTCTTGTCACTGTGGTCAGCGTTCAGTGGTTTGGCACAGAGGCCCTCGAACTTACCTACAAAACGCCCACAGGCAGGGTGGCAAACGAACTTCTCTATCGAAGCGATGAGCAACGCCTTGAAATCGTTGAACAAGGGAGGCCCTGGAGTTTCGATGGCGATGGTGCTTTGTTTCGTCTGGTGTCCGAAGCCCATCGCATCCGCCTTGCACACCTCTTCGACCCGGTGCTTGCCGTTCACACATCGATTGTTGACCCACTGCCGCACCAGATCACGGCAGTCTACGAGGCCATGCTTCCCCGCCAGCCGCTGCGATTTCTGCTAGCCGACGATCCGGGCGCCGGCAAAACCATCATGGCCGGCCTTTTCATTAAGGAATTGATCGCCCGGGGCGATTTACAGCGCTGTCTTATCGTCTGCCCGGGCAGTCTTGCCGAGCAATGGCAGGACGAGCTTTACCGGCGCTTTCACCTGCCCTTTGATATTCTTACCAACGATAAGCTTGAATCTGCCCGCACCGGCAACTGGTTCCTTGAGACCAACCTAGTCATCGCCCGTCTCGACAAGCTGTCCCGCAATGAGGACGTACAGCAGAAGCTCCGGGCGCCGGATTGCCGCTGGGATTTGGTAGTTTGTGATGAAGCGCACAAGATGTCGGCCACGATTTTCGGCACTGAAACAAAATACACCAAGCGCTACCGGCTCGGTCAGCTTCTCTCGACCCTTACCCGCCATTTCCTGTTGATGACGGCCACACCGCACAACGGCAAGGAAGCAGATTTCCAGCTTTTTATGGCGCTGCTTGACGGCGACCGTTTCGAAGGCCGTTTCCGTGACGGGGTCCATATGACCGACGTCTCGGACCTGATGCGCCGCATGGTAAAAGAGAGCCTGCTGAAGTTCGACGGCACGCCGCTGTTCCCGGAACGCATCGCCTATACGGTTCCGTACAAGCTTTCTGCAGCAGAAGCCCAGCTCTACAAAGCGGTCACCGAATATGTGCGTGAGGAGTTCAACCGTGCCGAGGCGCTCCAAAACGACAAGCGGGCAGGAACCGTCGGCTTTGCACTCACCATCCTGCAGCGACGTCTGGCTTCTTCGCCCGAGGCGATCTACCAGTCTCTGCGCCGTCGCCGCGAGCGGCTGGAAAGCCGGCTGCGAGAGCTTGAATTGCTCCAGCGCGGGAGACAGGCATCGCCCATTCAATCAGCGTCGATTCCAACACTGGACGCTGATGACATTGAGGATCTGGAAGACGCACCGGACAGCGAAGTCCAGACCACTGAGGAGGAGATTCTCGATCAGGCCACTGCGGCGCGTACCATCACCGAGCTTAAGGCTGAAATTGAGACGCTGAAAGGCCTGGAGTTGCTGGCACTCGGAGTTCGCCGCAGCGGGGCGGATACCAAGTGGCTGGAGCTGTCAAGCCTCCTGTATGAGGTCTTTACCACCAGAGCCATCGCCGACTGTACCGCCGAATCGGTCGCCCCATATGGTTCCGGCAAAATTCCTCCGCCGACACCCTCCCCTCACCAAAAGCTTGTCCTTTTTACCGAGCACCGCGATACATTGAGCTATCTTAAGACCCGTATCACCACGCTGCTCGGCCGCGAGGAGGCAGTGGCCATCATCCATGGCAGTATGGGTCGGGAGGAACGTTTGAAAACCCAGGAATCATTCAAATATGATCCTGAGGTAAAAGTGCTGCTTGCCACAGATGCCGCCGGCGAAGGTATCAACCTCCAGCGAGCGCACCTCATGGTCAACTATGATCTTCCATGGAATCCCAACCGTATTGAGCAGCGCTTTGGCCGCATCCACCGCATCGGTCAGACCGAAGTATGTCACCTGTGGAATCTGGTGGCTGAAGAAACCCGTGAAGGCGACGTATATCGTAAACTTCTCGACAAGCTGGAACAGGCCCGGCAGTCCCTCGGCGGTCAGGTGTTCGACGTTCTCGGCAAACTCCAGTTCGAGGGCAAACCGCTGCGGGATCTTCTGATTGAGGCAATTCGCTACGGCGATCAACCTGAGGTGCGCGCTCGTCTGACAACTGTGCTGGAACATGCACTTGACAGCATTCGGATTCAGGACCTGCTTGAAGAACATGCTCTTGCCCACGATGCCATGGATGCGAGCCGTGTTTGCCGCATCCGCGAGGATATGGAGCGTGCCGAAGCACGCCGCTTGCAGCCCCATTACATCGAGTCATTTTTTTTGGAATCCTTCCGCCGTTTGGGCGGTTCGGTCAAACAGCGTGAAACGCGCCGCTATGAAATCACCCATGTTTCCGCCCCTATTCGCAATCGCGACCGCCTGATCGGTATCGGCGAGCCGGTGCTGCCGCGCTATGAGCGCATTACATTCGAAAAATCGCTGGTGTCCCCCCAGGGCCAGCCTTTGGCCGCCTTTGTCTGTCCGGGTCATCCATTGCTGGATTCGGTAATCGACCTAACTATCGAGCGGCACCGCGACCTTTTAAAGCGCGGCGCCGTATTGGTGGATGAACGCGACCCCGGCATACAACCCCGTGTTCTGTTCTATTTTGAGCATGCGATCCAGGACGCGAAACTCACAAACTCAGGCGAACGCCGTGTTATTTCCAAACGGATGCTGTATGTGGAGCTCGATGCCGATGGAGCCATGCGATATGTGCATTATGCGCCCTATCTTGACTACCGGGCATTGGCCGAAGGAGAGCCGGGTGTGGAGGCAATCCTCGCGCGACCCGAATGTGCGTGGATTACCCGCGAGCTGGAGCAAAAGGTGCTTAGCCATGCCGTTCAAAATGTCGTTCCGGAGCACCTGTCTGAGGTTAAAGACGGCAGACTTAAACTTATCGCAAAGACAGAAGCAGCGGTAAAAGACCGGCTTACCAAGGAGATTACTTACTGGGACCACCGGGCCGCCCAGCTCAGACTTCAGGAGGAGGCCGGCAATCTCAATGCCCGGCTAAACTCAAATGAAGCCCGCAAACGTGCCGATGTCCTTCAGGCGCGGCTGCAAAAAAGACTGGAAGATTTAAAACTCGAAGCTCAGATCTCACCTTTGCCGCCCGTGGTCCTTGGCGGCCTGCTGGTTATACCGATCGGTTTGATTGCTGCCATAAAAGGCATACAGGTTACTATTCCAGGTCCGCCTGTCGACACCCAGGCTTCGGCGGCAAAGCCTCGCGCCATCGTCATAGAGGTCGAGCGCAGCCTCGGCTTTGAGCCGACCGATCGCGAATCTGAAAAGCTCGGCTATGACATCGAAAGCCGCGTTCCCGGCACCGGCAAACTCCGTTTTATTGAGGTCAAGGGCCGAATAACAGGTGCGGCAACGGTTACTGTGACCCGAAACGAAATTCTCTATTCACTCAACAAGCCGGACGACTTCATCTTAGCCATAGTGGAGTTCACAGGAGGCGACTCATACCGTGTCCATTATGTTCGCCAGCCCTTTCAGCGAGAACCGGACTTTGGTGTCACCAGCGTCAATTATGACTTCTCCGAACTGATAGCGCGTGCGGAGGAGCCAAGATGAGCGCAAAACTTTGCGTTTTTGTCAGCTCGGTCCAAAAGGAACTTGAAGACGAGCGTCTTATCATCCAGAATCTGGTCAATACGGACGCCTTCCTGTCGGCTCACTGCACACCCGTGCTCTATGAGTTGGAACCTGCTTCCCCGGACAAGGTGCTGGAAGGATGCTTGCAATCGCTCGACGGCTGCCAGGTTTATCTGCTCATAGTAGGCGTTGAATACGGCACGCCGGCAGGTGAGCTGTCGATTACTCACGCCGAGTACCGCCGTGCGAAAACAAAGAAACTTCCCATCCTTGCTTTCATTAAGGGCGACCGCAACATCAAGAGAGAGGATGGGACATCAAAGCTTCTTGCCGAACTTGATGCGGATGGTCCAAAATACAAGCGTTTCGGCAACGTCATCGATCTTCAGAAAGAGGTCCGTGCAGCGCTGGTGAAACTGCTGAAGGATCGGTTTGGCATCGCGCCGACCAGCGACGAAAACCAGATCGCCGAACAGACCATCGAGGCTACTTCCGCCTTTGAGTCCCGCCCCCTCAACAGGTTGCGCTGGCAGGATCTCGATCTGAGCGTGGCACGCATGTTGATCGCCGCTGCCGAGCGTCGCAAGCCGGACGAACTCACAAATGATGATCTCCTTGCAGGCGCCACGCTGCGCGGCTTGGTGTGGTACGAACCGGCTTTAAGCGAACACTACGCCACAGCAGCCGGGATTGTTATGCTGGCAAAAGACCCTTCGGCGGTCTTTCCTCACTGCCGAATTCTGGCTGACGCCTATCGGAGCACCGAACCCGACGGGGACCCGCGCGATCACGAGGATATCCGCGGTCCCATGCCGACCGCAATTGAGCGGGCCATCGACTTCATTGACCGGAACACCCGCCACCCGATGCGCATTGTGGGCCTCAACCGCGTGCGCCTTGACGAGTATCCCGTCGATGCCCTGCGCGAAGCGCTGGTAAACGCGGTGGCGCACCGCCAGTACGAGGACGCCGGCCGCAAGATCCTTCTCGAAGTCTTTTCAGACCGTGTTGTGCTCTCAAGTCCGGGACTCCCGCCCAAACCGATTACCCTTGCCAGCCTGCGAAGGGGTAAATATCGGCCCTGTTCGCGCAATCCGGTTCTGGCCCAGTGTCTTTCTTATTTCCACCGCATTGAGGAGCGCGGCAGCGGTTTCCGCAGGATGAACGATCACATGCTCAACCACGGACTCGACCAGCCGCTCCTCGGCACAGATATGGGCTATTTCCAGATTACTTTCCCGGGTCCGGGCGATAACATTGAGCGTCTTCGGGTACCTGAGAAGCGGCTTATCGTGACACCTGCGGTGGAAGCGCAGTTGAACGAGCGACAAAGGGCAATGGTTTCACTCCTCATCCGAGGAGAGGCTCTGACAAGTCGACAATGTGAGAAGGAATTTGGAGTAACCCGTGATACTGCGGTTCGTGATTTTAAGCTTCTTATGGAATTAGGATTGGCAAAAAAAGAGGGGAAAGGTCGGTCGGTTCGGTATGTTTGGATTAGCAAGACATAATCGTCAGATAATCGTCAGACAAAAAGGCCTAATCGTCAGATGCAAGGGGAGGCTGAAATCGGTGTCCTAATCGTCCGATAATCGTCCGATGTTCAGCCGTAATCGTCAGATAATCGTAATGTGGACGCTGGCACCGAATCGAACGATATTCAACCAACGAATGGTGGGGATTGCCCAAAATCCCATGGAGATAGCATGAAGAAAATCATTTAAGTCGCCCTATCACTGGATGCCATTAACAAAGGCATCAGTGCTGGAAAAGTCCATTTGCCACGGGTATCTTTCTTTCTTGTACTTGGGGTGTGCAAGGAGACCAGTAATGATAACTTTTCAATGTATAATGAATTTTGGGTGATGAGTGTAAACCTCAACATTCCCTCTTTACTGTAATAAGGGAAGGCTGTCGATGAGTCTGCCTCAGGTATCAGCGAGAAAATATAACGCCAGGACTCTAAAGGTGCTTTGGGGACGTTCCGCTGGCCGCTGCTCCATGCCTGAATGTCGAGTTGAGTTGCTCGTAGATGACTCAGAGTATGATCCAGTTGTAATCATAGGCGACATTGCACATGTTGTGGCCTCGAGCGATGAAGGACCGCGCGGAAATAAATGTAAGAACATAAGGAAACGAGACGAGTACGAAAATCTCGTCCTTCTTTGCAAGAACTGTCATGCGAAGATCGATGGTCAGAAGAAAAAATTTACCGTTGATGCAATAAAGAAAATCAAGACTGACCACGAAGCATGGGTGCGTACTTCGTTACCGGAGAGGGGACAAAGCAATACTGGTTGGGAAGCTATCCTTTTGCAAGGGATGAAACCTTTTGATGCGCAGCGTGCCATTGACGCTCTCAGTCCTGATTACCTGGAAGGCAAGCCGCACCTTATCGAGGTTTGTCCCGAAAAGGAGGAGTGGCGGACGATCTACCAAAGAATTGCATTGGTTGTGAATGCGCTGTTTGAACGAAGCGATCCCTTCAACAAACGTTTTGCCGTCTTTCCGCTTGCTCCGGTATCCGCGTGCGTGACTCTTGGCTTCTGTCTGTCCGACCGGCCCCGCGTGAAGTTATTCCAATATCACCGCTATTCACAATCGTGGAACTGGAAAGCCTCACGCCGAGTCGATGCCAAGCCAAAAGTCGTTGGTTTACCAGCGAGAGCGAACCATAAACATGGTCAAGTTGTGATTTGCTTTGAAATCAGTGCCCAAATTCAGAAAGTCCACGTAAATGCCGTAGGTGAAAAAGTTATAGGGGCGATCTCTATTCAAATTCCACTACCGTCAACATCTTGGCTTCGTTCAGAGAGAAAACTCGATGAACTCGGGAGAATAGCGCACAAAAAGTTCGAGATTATCCAGAACCAATTTCCGAACGCGACCTCGTGGCATCTTCTTTTGGCTACTCCTGCACCAGTAGCTGTCAGGATTGGACAGGCGATGAATCCTACGATGATTCCACCGGTCCAGCTTTACGAATTTAACCGAAGCGCAACTCCATCTTACATTCCGAGTATTCAGTTGGGCGGAGGTACTTATGAGTAACAATGATTACCTTGTTCAACTGTTGGCCCAACAGGAACTTGACCAAGGCCAACTGGATTCGCTTCGATCCTTGCGGCAACAGATCGAGAGTCAGTTATCAGTTCTTCAGGGTTCACCCAGATTCTATTATGGTGGTTCCTTCGGCAAGAAGACGATGATTCGCGCGGCTTTTGACCTCGACATCGTTGCTTACTGGCCACATGACTGCGGGTATTCACTAAAGGACATTTATAACGCCGTCGGTAATACACTAAGGAAGCACTGGAGCTATGTAAATCCGAAGACGGTTTCTTGGGAATTGCCGTTTGAGGGCGGTTTTCATATTGACGTTGTGCCTGGCAGGGCCATAGATAGAACGTTTAGGTATGCTAATCTTTATCGCCGGGATCGAGATTCATCTCTTCAGACGAGCATCAAAATTCATATAGACACGGTTCGCGATAGTGGGCGACGAGATTTGATCCGATTGGTGAAATTGTGGCGAGTAAAAAGAAATGTAATGTTCAAAAAATCGTTAGCAGTGGAGCTAATTACGATTGAGGGCTGTAAGGGGATTCGAACAGATGACCTTGAAAAACAGATGATATCGGTGCTCACCCATGTACGGGACAACATCCTCACTGCACGAATAGTTGATCCGGCGAATACCAACAATATTATTTCTGACGAGATTTCTCCTTCGGATCGACAGCAAATCAGAACGGCCGCAGACATGGCTCTAAAAGCACAGTACTGGAGCCAGGTGCTGACGTGATTAAATAAATGGAGACAGTAATGTCAAATCAACGCAAGAAACTAATCGAAGTCGCATTACCACCGGACGCGATTAACAAAGCATCGGCGCGGGAGAAGTCCATTCGTCATGGCCACCCGAGCACGCTGCACCTGTGGTGGGCGAGGCGGCCATTGGCGGCCGCCAGAGCAGTTATTTTCGCTCAGATGGTGGACGACCCATCTGCTCACCCGGATCTTTTTCCAACCGAAAAGAAGCAGGAGAAGGAGCGTCAGCGACTGTTTCGCATTATCGAAGACCTGGTGCTGTGGGAAAACACCACTAACGAAAAAGTCCTGCAGCAGGCCCGAGATGAAATCTGGCAGAGCTGGCGCTATACATGCGCCGAGAACGCTGACCATCCGCGAGCGAAGGAACTGTTTGACCGCCACAAGCTGCCCGCCTTCCACGACCCCTTTGCCGGCGGCGGGGCGCTGCCGCTCGAAGCACAACGGCTGGGACTGGAAAGTTACGCCAGCGACCTCAATCCGGTGGCTGTGCTGATCAACAAGGCCATGATCGAGATCCCACCCAAGTTTTCAGACAGGCCGCCGGTGAACCCCGAGGCGCGAAAGGAAAAGACGCTTTTTCAAAAAACCTGGCGAGGCGCGCAGGGTTTAGCCGAAGACGTGCGCTATTACGGAAAATGGATGCGTGATGAGGCGGAACGGCGAATCGGACATCTTTATCCGAAGGTGGAAATCACTCCGGAGATGGTAAAGGAGCGGCCGGACCTAAAGAAATATTTGAACCAGAAGCTAACCGTCATCGCCTGGCTCTGGGCGCGAACAGTTAAGAGTCCAAACCCAGCTTTTGCGCAAGTGCACGTACCGCTTGCCTCCACTTTTATGCTTTCCACAAAGTCAGGCAAGGAGGCCAACATCAACCGATAGTCGAAGGTGGTGGCTACCGCTTCACGGTAAAGATTGGCAAGCCCAAGAACGCCGAGGCAACAAAAAAAGGGACCAAACTGGCACGAGCCAATTTTCTCTGCCTGATGTCTGGTGCGCCTATTTCGGGCGATTATATCAAAACCGAAGGCAAGGCTGGTCGCATGGGCGCGCGGCTACTGACAATCGTTGCCGAGGGCGATCGCGGACGAGTTTATGTTGCGCCGATAGCGGCGCATGAGACGATGGCACTCCAGGCTATGCCGGCGTGGAAGCCGGAAGGCGAGGTGCCGACTCGCTTATCTGGAGGTAGTTGTGTACCTTATGGACTTGCGCGTTGGGGTGACCTCTTTACCTCCCGTCAGCTCGTGGCGCTCACAACTTTCTCCGACTTGGTGCAGCATACGCGTGATAGGGTAAAGGACGATGCCCTGGCCGCGGGCATGCCCCCCGATGGTAAGCCCCTTGCCACCGGTGGCAAGGGAAACGCCGCTTACGCTGATGCAGTTGCAATGTATCTCGGGTTCTTGGTGGATCAGCAGACTAATCAATCAAGTACGATCTGTGGTTGGAACAACATAAATCAGCAAATGATTGTGACGTTCTCGCGTCAAGCAATCCCGATGGTTTGGGATTTTGCAGAGTGCAACGTCTTCTCTACCTCAACTGGAAGCCTTTGGAATCTTTTGGAAAGACAAGCCAAGGGCATTGCCTCTTTGAGTATAGGAGATGTAACTGGTAATGCATTCCAGTTTGACGCGACTATTCAGCAAGAGTCTTTTGGAAAGGTGGTAGCTACTGACCCGCCTTATTACGACAACATTTTCTACGCGGACCTGTCAGACTTCTTTTACGTCTGGCTTCGCCGCTCGCTCAAATCCGTCTTCCCCGATCTTTTCAGCACTCTCGTTGCTCCCAAAGCAGATGAGTTAGTCGCCGCGCCTTATCGCCATGGAAGTAAGGAGAAAGCTGAGGCGTTTTTCCTCGCTGGCATGACGCAGGCGATGCACCGTCTCGCTGAGCAATCACACCCAGCCTTCCCAGTCACAATCTTTTATGCCTTTAAGCAATCGGAATCCAGGGTTGATTCTGGAACTTCAAGCACCGGATGGGAAACCATGCTTGACGCAGTAATTAGAGCGGGTTTCGCAATCACCGGAACTTGGCCGGTAAAAACTGAATCTGCTAATAAACTAAAAGCAGAGGTCGCTGCCCTTGCTTCCAGCATAGTGCTCGTTTGCCGAAGACGCGCTGACAACGCTCCCACTGCTACGCGCCGTGAGTTGGTGACCGCGCTCAAGGCTGAATTACCCATAGCGCTTGCCCATTTACAACATGGAAACATTGCCCCAGTGGATTTGGCGCAGGCGGCCATAGGTCCCGGCATGGCAGTTTACACCCGCTTTACCAAGGTGCTTGATGCTGAAGGCAAGCCGCTATCGGTGCGGGAGGCGCTCACCCTTATTAACCAGACTCTCGACGAGGCATTGGCAGAGCAGGAAGGCGATTTCGACGCCGACAGCCGCTGGGCGTTAGCCTGGTTCGAGCAATCGGGCTTTTCTGAAGGTGAATATGGCGTAGCTGAAACCCTTTCCAAAGCCAAAAACACCAGCGTTGCCGGCATGGTTGAGGCGGGTATCTTGATTTCAAAGGGAGGAAAGGTGCGGCTCTTACGTTCGGATGAACTTCCTTCGAATTGGGACCCGCTGACTGATAAACGTCTGACCGTCTGGGAATGGGTTCATCAGCTTATCCGTGCGCTTGAAAAAGGTGGTGAAGACGCTGCGGCCGAATTGGTTGCTAAACTGGGATCGAACGCCGAAACAGCTCGAGAATTAGCTTACAGGCTTTATACTATCTGCGAACGTAAAAAGCGAGCAGTTGAGGCGGTTTCCTATAACAGCTTGGTGCAAAGTTGGCCTGAAATAAGTCGTCTCGCCCAGGAGATCGACCAACCAAAAGGACGAACACAAATAAAGCTACCTGGACAGGAGTAACCCATGGCCATTACCAATTACGAACGTGTGGGCAAGGCGCTGGAACTGCTCAAAAGTGGGCTGAGTCCGTTTGTAGAGCGTGAGATAAAAAGCGCCTATCCTAAAAAGGACATGGTGAAACAGCTATTGGGCGATGACCGGCTGCTTGCCGAAAAGCCCATCTCTGAGTGGGATGTGGCCGCTCTGCTAAAAATTATGTGGGATACCTGGAACAGTGTTTTTCGCAAAATTCTTGGGCCGGCCGAGCGAAGTCTGGTAAGCGAGCTACGGGACTACCGCAACCGCTGGGCGCACCAGCAGACGTTTACCAGCGATGATGCCGACCGGGCGCTGGACTCCATGATGCGGCTTCTTTCGGCCGTTTCTGCGCCCCAGGCCGACGAAATCGGCAAGATGAAAATGGAGCTGCGCCGCCTTATTTTTGACGAACAGGTACGCCACGAAAAGCGAAAAAATTCAGGCACGGCCATTGAAAGCCAGGCTACCGGAACATTGAAACCATGGCGGGAGGTGGTCACCCCCCACAGGGATGTGGCCAGCGGCCGCTACCAGCAGGCCGAGTTTGCCGCCGATCTATGGCAGGTGCATCTGGGCGAAGGTACGGATGAATACCGGGATCCGGTGGAGTTCTTCCGTCGCACATATTTAACGGAAAGCCTGAATCGTATGCTGGTGGGTGCAGTTCATCGTCTTTCCGGCATGGGCGGAGACCCGGTGGTGCAGCTCCAGACCAACTTTGGCGGCGGCAAGACGCACTCAATGCTGGCGCTCTATCACCTGTTTTCCGGTATTTCGCCAACGGAGCTTGAAGGAATTGACGCGGTCATGAAAGAGACCGGTACGGATCATCTTCCGAAAGTCCGGCGCGTGGTGCTGGTGGGCAACAAAATTTCGCCCGGTAATCCGGTAACCAAGTCTGACGGCACCATGGTGAGCACCCTGTGGGGAGAACTGGCCTGGCAGCTTGGCGGCAAGAAGGCGTTTGCCCGCATAAAAGCTGACGACGAGAAAGCTACCAGCCCTGGCGATGTACTGCGGGAGTTGCTCATGGAATATGGCCCGTGCCTGATCCTGATCGATGAATGGGTGGCCTACGCGCGTCAGCTCCATGACCAGAGCGATCTTCCTGCGGGCGGATTCGAGACGCAGTTCACTTTTGCTCAGTTGCTGACGGAATCGGCAAAGTTTGCCAAAAACTGCCTTATAGTGATCAGTCTTCCGGCATCGGACACAGGGGGCTCGCCCCATGCGCAGGCGGATGACGTGGAAGTGGGCGGTCAGCGCGGGCGAGAGGCCCTTGACCGGCTCAGGAACGTGGTGGGGCGGGTGGAGTCCTCATGGCGTCCGGCAAGCGCCGAGGAAGGCTTTGAGATCGTACGAAGGAGACTGTTCGAACCGCTATCCGATCCTGCAAAGTTCAAGGACCGTGATCTGGTAGCACGGGCCTTTGCCGACTTTTACCGGTCGCAACAAGCGGAGTTTCCACCCGAGTGCCGCGAGGCCGACTACGAGAAGCGCATCAAGGCGGCGTACCCGATCCACCCCGAAATTTTCGATCGGCTCTATACCGACTGGTCCACGCTGGTGAAGTTTCAACGAACCCGTGGCGTACTGCGGCTGATGGCGGCGGTGATTCACAGCCTGTGGGAAAAGGGCGACAAAAACCCACTTATCCTGCCTGCAAATATTTCGATCGACGACCTACGCGTGCAGTCCGAACTGACGCGCTACCTTTCGGACAACTGGGTGCCGGTGATTGAAAGGGATGTGGACGGTCCGAACTCACTACCGCTACAGCTGGATGGCGAGGTGCCAAACCTTGGAAAGTTTGCAGCGTGTCGACGCGTAGCACGCGCCATTTACATGGGTTCGGCGCC